>Ga0114901_1000131_pt1 | contig 62275 bp, 56 predicted proteins | sample MalvireepMed_s16_FD_89686 | JGI IMG/M metagenome (GOLD analysis project Ga0114901, IMG submission 89686) | Marine viral communities from the Global Malaspina Expedition - Malaspina viral metaG DeepMed_s16 | ecosystem: Environmental > Aquatic > Marine > Oceanic | place: Mediterranean Sea... | reverse complement strand
TGCGGAAGTACCTCACTGGTTTGTGGGCCTGCATACAGACAGAGACTGCTTTTGATTCAGCGATGCTCTTCAGTGAAGAGCATCTGAAAGCTTGAGTTCTAACAGAGTATCTACAGGGACGTATTCACGGCGTTCCCGGAAGGGCAGAACACAGACCCGCGCCCCCCCGATGGAGAGAACACCAGGCCCCCGCCGAACCGGCGTCTCTACTGGCGAACCGACCCGAAGGCCTCACCCATCCGCACGGCGGCGCCGGCGGTCAGCTCCGAACCGAACTCGGCGGCGCCCTCCGGGAACAGCACGATCACCGTGGAGCCGAGCAGGAAGCGGCCCAACTCGTCGCCCTTGCGCAGGGTCACCGGCGCCGGATTGCGGTAGTCGACCCGGGTCACGGTGGTGGACTGCGGCGTCACCTGACCGGCGAACACGGTCTCGATGCCGGCCACGATCATCGCCCCCACCAGCACCACCGCCATCGGCCCCACCTCGGTATCGAACACGCACACCAGCCGCTCGTTGCGCGCGAACAGGCGCGGCACCCGCTCGGTGGTGGTCTGGTTCACCGAGAACAGGCGCCCGGGCACGTAGCAGGTTTCGCGCAGGGTGCCGGTGAACGGCATGTGCACGCGGTGGTAATCCTTCGGCGACAAATAGACGGTGGCGAAATGGCCGTTCTGGAACTCCGCCGCCAGCGCGCCGTCGCCGCCCAGCAGCTCGAACGCGGAATAGTGATGGCCCTTGGCCTGGAACAGGTCGCCGCCGCGCAACGGGCCCAGCTGGCTGACGGTGCCGTCCGCCGGACAGGCCAGCACCCGCTCGCCGTCGGCGATGGGGCGGGCGCCGTCTTTCAACGCGCGGGTGAAGAAGGCGTTGAAATTCTCGAAGCGGTCCGGGTCTTCAATTTCCGCTTCGCTGAGGTCCACCCCGAAGTGCTGGATGAAGCGGTTGATGAAGGTGGTTTTGATCCAGGGAATCTCGCTGCGCGCCACCCAGCCCACTAGGCGGGACAGGAGATGCTGGGGGACGACGTGCTGAAGCGCGATAAACAGCTTTTCTTTTAGAGCGTGCAAAGAGTGAGCCTCAAGGTGATTACTCGGACTTTTCCGTGGGGGTGTCGGGGTGGTTGCCCCATTCGGCCCAGGAGCCGGGGTAGCCGCGAATGCGCTCGAAACCGAGGATCTTGCCCACCAGCCAGGTGAAGCTGGAGCGGTGGTGGGTCTGGCAGTGCGTGATCACTTCCTTGTTGCTCTGGATGCCGCGCTCGGCCAGCTCCCGGCGTATCTCTTCCAGATCGCGCAGGCGCAGGTTGTTGTGCTTGTCCATGGCGTCGGTCCACTCGTAGTGGGTGGCGCCGGGGATATGGCCGGCCTTCTGGGCGAAGGCGCGCACGCCGGCGAATTCCTCCTCCGAGCGGGCGTCCCAGATCACCACGTCCGGGTCGGTGTGGTGCTTGAGCACGTAGTCCAGATCGACGCTGGTGGCCGGGTCGTGCTCGCCGACCCGGTAGTCGCTGGGCTCCGGCCGGGTGCGGTCGCTGCTGGTGCTCAGCTCCGCCGCCAGCCAGCCGTGGATGCCGCCATTGAGGTAGGAATATTTCTTGTGGCCGATCACATCCAGGGTCCACAGCAGGCGCCCGGCCCAGCCGCCGCCTTCGTCGTCGTAGGCGACCACCTGGGTGTCCGGGGTCAGGCCCAGTTCGGAGAACAGCGCGGACAGGGCGTCGTCGCCGGGCAGCAGCCCGGGGGCCGGCTGGGTGCCGGCGAGCAGGCGCTTGAAGTCCAGGTGCACGGCACCGGGCACATGGGCCTGGTCGTAAACCTGATCCTTGCTCAGATCCACGATCAGCAGATTGTCATCGTCCAAATGGGCCGCCAGGTCGGCGGGCTCCAGCAGTAGCGGCAGTTGAGCGGTCATGGCTAGTCGTCTTCGCTGCGGAATGGGGTGCGTGAAAACAAACCTGATTGTAATGGAGGGACCCCATGGCTGTCAGATGTGTTCCCCGAAGGTCTACCGGTAGCGCTCGCGGCCTTCCTCATCCAGGGTGTCGGCGATCTGGAAGAAATTGTGCAGCCGCTCCTCGCTCACCTCGCCGTTTTCCGCCGCCTCACGCAGGGCGCAGCCCGGTTCGTGGCGGTGGGTGCAGTTGCGGAAGCGGCAGTGCCCGGCCCGTTCGGAGAGCTCCCGGTAGCCGTGCAGCAGCTCCTCTTCGCTGATGTGCCAGAGCCCGAATTCGCGGATCCCCGGTGAATCGATCAGCCGGCCGCCTTCCGGCAGGCGGAACAGGCGCGCGGTGGTGGTGGTGTGCTGGCCCAGGCCGGACACCCCGGACAGGTCGCCCACCGCCAGCTCGGCGCCGGGCAGCACCGCGTTCACCAGCGACGACTTGCCGACCCCGGACTGGCCCACGAACGCGCAGGTGTGCCCGGTCAGCGCGGTTTTAAGCGCGGCCAGGCCGGCGCCGTCCTCGGCGGACGCCTCGATCACCGGGTAGCCCAGATCGCGGTAAATCTCGGTGATGTGGTCCAGGGCGTCGCGGCTCTCCGCATCGATCAGATCCGCCTTGTTCAGCACCAGGGTGGCGGGGATCCCGGACAGCTCCGCCGCCACCAGGTAGCGGTCGAGCAGGGCGGTGGAGGGCACCGGCATGGGCGCGAACACCACCAGCAGGCGGTCCACGTTGGCGGCCACCGGCTTGAGGTTGCCGTAGTTATCCGGCCGCTTGAGCACGCTTTGGCGGGGCTCGATGGCGGTGACCACGCCGTCGCCGTCGCCTTCCACCCGCGGCGCCTGCCAGATCACCCGGTCGCCCACCACCAGCTGCTCCAGATTGGCGCGGAAGTGGCAGCGCGCCGGAACGCCGGCCTCGTCTTCCACCAGTACCTGGCCGCCGAAGTGGGCCACCACCGTGCCCAATTGCTCATCGCCCAGGGCGGTGGCCACCGGGTTTTCCTGGCCGGCCCGGCGTTGGGCCCGCTGGCGCCGTTCCGCCTGGATTTTCTCGATCCGCCACTTCTGGCGCCGGTTCAGTTTGCGTTTCGCCATAAATCACTGGGCGGCCGTACCGCCGTTAGCTGGGGATGCAGGCTGCAGGATACAGGAGCGCGCCCCGATCCGTTATCCTGCAACCTGCATCGCATTGATCATTCGGGAGCCCCATGACGCAATCACGAGACAACCTGATCTGGATCGACCTGGAAATGACCGGGCTGGACCCGGCCAATGACCGCATCATCGAGATCGCCACCATTGTCACCGACGCCCATTTGAACGTCCTCGCGGAGGGGCCCGTGATGGCGGTGCATCAGAGCGACGCGCTGCTCAACGGCATGGACGAGTGGAACACCGAGCACCACAACAATTCCGGCCTGGTGGAGCGGGTCCGCAAAAGCGACCTGGACGACGCCGAGGCGGAGCGCCGCACCCTGGTGTTTCTGGAGCAGTACGTGGAAGCGGGCATGTCGCCGATGTGCGGCAACAGCATCTGTCAGGACCGCCGTTTCCTGGCCAATTACATGCCGCGCCTGGAAGCGTTTTTCCACTACCGCAACCTGGATGTGTCCACCCTCAAGGAGCTGGCGCGGCGCTGGAAGCCGGACATTCTGCCCGGCTTCAAGAAGGAAAATAAGCACCTGGCGCTGGACGACATCCGCGAGTCCATCCAGGAACTGGCCTACTACCGCGAGCACCTGATCCGCCTGTAACGCCCGACTTTCTTGCCTTTCTACGAAGCTCGAATTGTGGGAGCTTGCCTTGCAAGCGAAAGGGTGGCTTTAGCCACCCGGCAGGATACCAGAGAGGTTGTTTGTGCTGCCGTTAGATAGGTCTCTGGGATCCTGCCGGGAGCTTCGCTCCCTTTCGCGGGCGAGGCCCGCTCGCACAACCGCTCCCACAGGATCTTATTTTTCGCGAAGGCGCCGCAGCGCCCAAGAGGCGTGCTCCCGGACCAAATCGCTGGGATCATCGAGCGCGGCCTCCAGGGCCGCCATGGCCTCCGGCGAGGCCGGGCCGTTGCCCAGCGCCACCGCCAGGTTGCGCCGCCAGCGTTCGAAGCCGGCACGGCGGATCGGTGAGCCCTCGGTGCGGCGCAAAAACGTCTCTTCGTCCCACTGGAACAGCGTCACCAGCTCGCTGTCCGCCAGGCCGTGGCGCGGCTGGAAATCGGTTTCCTTGCTGTGCGAGGCGAAGCGGTTCCAGGGGCACATCAACTGACAGTCGTCGCAGCCGAACACCCGGTTGCCGATGCCGCGGCGCAGGTCCTCCGGAATCGATCCGGGATGCTCGATGGTCAGGTAGGAGATGCAGCGCCGCGCGTCCAGCTGGTAGGGCGCGATAATGGCATCGGTGGGGCACACCGTCATGCAGGCGGAGCACTTGCCGCAGTGGTCCTCGGCGGGCTCGTCCACCGGCAGCGGCAGGTCGGTGTAAATCTCGCCGAGGAAAAACCAGCTGCCCGCGTGGCGATTGAGAATCAGGGTGTGCTTGCCCTGCCAGCCGAGGCCGGCTTTCTCGGCGAGGGGTTTTTCCATCACCGGCGCGCTGTCCACGAAGGCGCGGGCCAGACGGGTGTCGGCCACTTCTTCGCGGATCAGCGCCGCCAGCCGCGCCAGCCGTTTGCGCACCAGCTTGTGGTAGTCGCGGCCCAGGGCGTAGCGGGACACATAGGCTTTCTCTTTTTGCTGCAGCACCTTCACCGGCTGGGTGTCCGGCGGCAGGTAGTCCATGCGCAGCGACAGCACACGCACGGTGTCCGGCTCCAGCTCCGCCGGCCGCGAGCGCTTGTTGCCGTGGGCGGCCATCCAGCCCATCTCGCCGTGGCGGCCGGCGGCCAGCCAGTCGTGCAGGCGCTGTTCCGCCTGGCTCAGGTCCAGGTCGGCGACGCCCATCTGCTGGAAGCCCAGCGCCCGGGCGTGCTCGGCGATGCGTGTTTTCAGGTCGCTGAAATCCATGGAAGCCAGGTGGGTGATATAGTGTCGGTCAACCTGTTTGGTGACCCGAGACGCAAGGATAACAGTGAATGCCGGTTAGATCGTTGCCCGAGGCGCTGTACAGCGCCGATCAGACCCGCGAACTGGACCGTCTGGCCGGTGAGGCCGGCCTTAGCGGTGAGGAATTGATGGAGCGCGCCGGCCGCGCGGCGTTCGATGTGCTGCTGTCGCGCTGGCCGGACGTGTCGCGTCCGGCGGTGCTGTGCGGCGGCGGCAATAACGGCGGCGACGGCTATGTGGTGGCGCGGCTGGCCCGCGAAGCCGGCCTGGAGCCGGTGATCCACCATCTGCGCGACCCGGAGCGAATGAAGGGCGACGCCCTGACCATGGCGCGGCGCGCCCGCGATGCCGGCGTGCCGATGCGGGCGCTGTCCGTGGACGATCTTCCGGTGGACGTCCCGCTGCTGGTGGACGGCCTGCTCGGCACCGGCATCAGTGGTGCCTTGCGTGAGGACATCCGCGCGGTGATCGAAGCGCTGGACCGCCTCGGTAAGCCGGTGCTGGCCCTGGATGTACCCTCCGGCCTCAACGCGGATACCGGCGCCCCGGCCGGCGCGGTGCTGAGCGCCGACTGCACCATTACCTTCATCGGCGTGAACCGGGGCCTGCTCACCGGCGCCGGCCCGGTGCACAGCGGCGAGCTGCTGTTCGACGACCTGGGCGTGGACCGGCCGGTCTACCAGCACATCGACCGCCCCGTTTGGCGGCCCACGCCGGCCCGCCTGCGGCACTGGCTGCCGCCCCGGCGCCGCGACGCGCACAAGGGCCACTTCGGCCATGTGCTGGTGGTGGGCGGCGATCATGGCTTCGCCGGGGCGCCGTTGATGACGGCCCAGGCGGCGGCCCGTTGCGGCGCCGGCCTGGTGAGCCTGGCCACGCGGCCGGAGCACGCGCCGGCGGTGCTCGCCCGCCAGCCGGAGATCATGGTGCGCGGCGTGGACGGCGCCGAATCGCTGCGGCCGCTGCTGGAAAAAGCGTCGGTGGTGGCGGTGGGCCCGGGCCTGGGCGCCGGCCCCTGGGGCCGGGTGCTGCTGGAGGAAGTGCTGGAAAGCGGTCTGCCGCTGGTGATCGACGCGGACGGCCTCAACCTGCTGGTGGAGATGGACGCCGACGCCCGCGACAACTGGATCCTCACGCCGCACCCCGGCGAGGCGGGCCGGCTCCTGGGCAGCGATGGCGCCAGCGTCCAGGCGGACCGGTTCGCGGCGCTGGAAAGCCTGGCCGCCCGTTACGGCGGCACCGTGCTGCTCAAGGGGCTGGGCACCCTGGTGCGCGGTGACGGCGGCACCGCGCTGATCAGCGACGGTAACCCCGGTATGGCCACCGGCGGCATGGGCGACGTGCTCACCGGGGTGATCGCCGCTCTGCACGCCCAGGGCCTGCCCGGCTATCAAGCGGCGGCGCTGGGCGCCATGGCCCACGCCCGCGCCGCCGACCGGGCCGCCGCCGCGGACGGCGAGCGGGGTTTGCTGGCCACCGACCTGCTGGCCGCGCTGCGGCCGGTGCTGAACGGAGACGACGAGCGTTAGATGAACGAACAGCATTTTCTCGCCGACGAGCAGGCCACGCTGGATCTGGGCGCGGCGCTGGCGTCGCGCCTGGGCGCCGGCCAGTGTGTGTATCTGCGCGGCGACCTGGGCGCCGGCAAGACCACGCTGGTGCGCGGCCTGCTGCGCGCGCTCGGCCACGCCGGTTCGGTGAAGAGCCCGACGTACACCCTGGTGGAACCCTATGACGTGGCCGGCGTCCATATCTATCATTTTGATTTATATCGGCTCGGGGACCCCGAGGAACTGGAGATGATCGGCATTCGCGACTACTTTGACGGTCATGCACTGTGCGTGCTGGAGTGGCCTGAACGTGGAAGCGGGGTTATTCCGCCGCCGGACCTCACCGTTACCCTGGCCGTGGAGAAACAGGGACGATATGCGAAGCTGGAATGGGCCGATGGCTGATAACTGTGTCCGAAGGATGCGCCGCAACGGACTGAGGATGGCCGTGTTGATCGCCGGCCTGCTGGCGATGGTCGGCGCCCGCGCGGCGATTACCGTGGATTCCGTGCGCCTGCACCGGGCCCCGGACCACACCCGTATCGTCTTCGATCTGCCCGAGCCGGTGGAGCATACCCTGGACAAACTGGCCGATCCGGACCGGGTGGTGGTGGATCTGATGGACGCGGATCTGGCCTTCGACGTGAGCGCCCTGGATTACAAGGACAGCCCGATCGAGAACATCCGCGTCGGCAAGCACGAGGACAAGACGCGGGTGGTGTTCGACCTCAGCGCCGCGGTGCGCCCGCGCACCAACCTGCTGAAACCGGTGGACCCGCACAGCTGGCGGCTGGTGGTGGATCTCTTCGACAGCGACCCGAAGCCGGTGAAAACCATCGAGGAACCCGAGGCCGACAGCGGCGAACCGCGCCAGATGATCGTCGCCATCGACCCGGGCCACGGCGGCGAGGACCCGGGCGCCCTGGGCCCCGGCAATTTGCTGGAAAAAGAGGTGGTGCTGCAGATCGCCCGCAAGGTGAAGGCGCGCATCGACCGCGAGCCGGGCATGAAGGCGGTGATGGTCCGCGACGGCGACTACTACGTGCCGCTGGCCGAACGCCGCCGGGTGGCGCGCCAGGACAACCACGCGGATGTGTTTATTTCCATCCACGCGGACGCCTTCACCGACCCCCGCGCCCACGGCGCCAGCGTGTTCGCCCTCTCCAATCGCGGCGCCACTAGCGCCCGCGCCGCCTATGTGGCGAAAATGGCCAACGAGTCGGACAAAGTGGCCGGGGTCTACGAGGAAGAGAAGGACGATTCCAACCTGCTCAATGTGCTGGCGGACATGCGCATGAGCGGCTCCATGGCCCACAGCCTGTACCTGGGCCGCCAGATTCTCGAAGAAATGGGACAGATCACCAAGCTGCACGGCGGCCGCAAGACCGTGGAGCAGGCCGCCTTCGTGGTGCTCAAGGAGCCGGAGATGGTCTCGGTGCTGGTGGAAACCGGCTTTATTTCCAACCGGGAAGAGGCGCGCAATCTCAGTTCCAGCGCCCACCAGGAAAAGCTGGCGCGCTCCATCGTCAACGGCGTGAAGCACTATTTCCGCACCCACCCGGCGCCGGGCAGCTGGTTCGCCGCCCAGCGCCGTGAGAACGGCGAGCAGCATCGCATCCAGCCCGGTGATACCCTGTCCGGCATCGCCCGCCAGTACCAGGTCTCCGAGCAGGCCCTGCGCGCCGCCAATGATATTCGCGATGATCGCATCATGGTGGGCCAGACCCTGACCATTCCCCGGTCCTGACGGCACAACCCGGTTTTAGTAAAGAGAGTTCCCTGTGGCAAAGATTCATCGGCTGGATTCCCGGCTCGCCAACCAGATCGCCGCCGGCGAGGTGGTGGAGCGCCCCGCCTCGGTGCTTAAGGAGTTGCTGGAAAACGCGCTCGATGCCGGCGCCCGCCAGATCAGCGTGGACGTGGAGCAGGGCGGCACCAAGCTGATCCGGGTGCGCGACGACGGCAGCGGCATTGACCAGGATGACCTGCCGCTGGCCCTGTCCCGCCACGCCACCAGCAAGATCCGCGGCCTCGAAGACCTGGAGGCGATCGGCACCCTCGGTTTCCGGGGCGAGGCGCTGGCGGCGATCAGTTCGGTGTCGCGGTTGAGCCTGGCCAGCAACAGCGGCGACCAGGCCGAGGGCTGGCAGGTTACCGTGGAAGGGCGCGACATGGCGCCGTCCGTGGCGCCCACCGCGCACCCGCGCGGCAGCACCGTGACGATGCGCGACCTGTTCTTCAATACGCCGGCCCGGCGCCGTTTCCTGCGCACCGAGAAAACCGAATTCAACCACCTGGAAGAGGTGTTCCGGCGGGTCGCCCTGAGCGAATTCCAGACCGGCTTCCGCCTCAGCCACAACCAGAAAGTGATCCACCAGCTGCCGCCCGGGGACGACGACACCCTGCGCGCCGCCCGGGTGGCGCGGCTATGCGGCCGTGCCTTCATGGATCAGGCGCTGACCGTGGACATCGAGCACGCCGGCCTGCGGCTGCACGGCTGGATGGGCCTGCCCACCTTCTCCCGGTCCCAGGCGGATTTGCAGTATTTCTACGTCAACGGCCGGGTGATCCGCGACAAGGTGGTCAGCCACGCGGTGCGCCAGGCCTACGCGGACGTGCTCTACCACGGCCGCCACCCGGCCTATGTGCTGTTCTTCGAAGTGGACCCGGCGCTGGTGGATGTGAACGTGCACCCCACCAAGCACGAGGTGCGGTTCCGCGAACAGCGCATGGTCCACGACTTCCTGTTCCGCAGCCTGCACCGGGCGATCGCCGAGGTGCGCCCCGGCGAGGGTCAGCACGGCGAGGGCCGCCCCGGCGACGCCGCGCCGGCCATGGAAGAGGGGCCGGCGCCCAGCCAGGGCCATATGGCCCTGGGCACCCCGGCCAGTGGCGCGCCGGGCGTCTCGGAGGGGCCGCGCCGGTCCTTCGGCGGCGGCTACGGCGGTGCGTTCAGCGGTGGCACGATCGCCGACGGCGCCCGCCAGGCCGGCGCCTACGGGCAGATGGTGTCGGCCACGCCCGCGCCCGGCGGTGGCCCGGAGGCGTCGTACACCCCGCCGTTGGGTTACGCGGTGGCGCAGTTGCATGGCATTTTCATTGTTGCCGAGAACGAACACGGCATGGTGCTGGTGGACATGCACGCCGCCCACGAACGGATTACCTACGAGCGTCTGAAACGGGACTGGGCCGAGGAGAAAGTGCGCAGCCAGCCGCTGCTGGTGCCGGTGTCCATGGCGGTATCCTCCCGCGAGGCGGATTTCGCCGAACAGCAGCCCCAGGTGTTCCAGCGCCTGGGCTTCATGGTCGAACGGGCCGGCCCGGAAACCCTGGTGGTACGCGAGGTGCCGGCGCTGCTGCGCAACGCGGACAGCGAGACGCTGGTCCGGGACGTGCTCAGCGATCTGCTCGCCCACGGCAGCAGCGAGCGCATCGAGCAGCAGCTGGACGCGCTGCTCTCGTCCATGGCCTGTCACGGCAGCGTGCGCGCCAACCGGCGCCTGACCGTGCCGGAGATGAACGCCCTGCTGCGCGACATGGAGGCCACCGAGCGCTCCGGGCAGTGCAACCACGGGCGCCCCACCTGGACCCAGATGAGCGTCAAGGAGCTGGACCGGCTCTTCATGCGGGGGCAGTAGCGTGCCCGACCCGATTATCCTCCTGATGGGCCCCACCGGGGCCGGCAAGACCGAGCTGGCGATCCAGGCCGCCGAAACCCTGCCCGTGGAACTGATCAACGTGGATTCGGCGCTGGTCTACCAGGGGCTGGATATCGGCGCGGCGCGGCCCTCGGCGGCGGAGCTGGCGCGGGCGCCGCACCGGCTGATGGGGTTCCGCGACCCGGCCCGGCCCTATTCGGCGGCGGATTTCCGCGCCGACGCCCTGGTGGAAATCGAGGCGATCAGCGCCGCCGGCCGCATTCCGCTGCTGGTGGGCGGCACCATGCTCTACTTCAAGGCGCTGGTGGAAGGCCTGGCGCCGTTGCCCGAGGCCGACCCGGCGGTGCGCGCGGAAATCGCCGCCCTGGCGGAGCGGGAAGGCTGGCCGGCGGTGCACCGCGAGCTGGCCCGGGTGGACCCGCCCAGTGCCGACCGTCTCAAGCCCACGGACGGCCAGCGGCTGCAGCGCGCCCTGGAGGTGTTCCGCCTGACCGGCCGGCCGCTGAGTGCCTTTCACGGTGAGCACGACACCGCCGCCACGCCCCTGGGGGACGGCTTTTTCCGCTTCCCGGGCCTGGACCGGCCGGTGCTGAGCCTGGCGGTGGTGCCGCCGCGCCCGGAGCTGCACCGGCGCATCGAACACCGCTTCATGGCCATGCTGGAAGCCGGGCTGGTGGAGGAGGTGGCGGCCTTGCGCCGGCGCGGCGACCTGCACGCGGAGCTGCCGGCGCTCAAGGCGGTGGGATATCGCCAGGTGTGGCGCTATCTGGAGGGCGATTGGGATTACCCTACCATGGTGGAAAAGGGTATTATTGCCACACGGCAGTTGGCCAAACGGCAGCTTACCTGGCTGCGTAAATGGCCTGGAGTGGAAACCTACGACAACACCCGTGACGAGGGTCGCATCGCCTGTAAAGAGCGGCTTGCAGGGGTTTGTAAAACCGTGTTTAGTTGACTCGCGGACTGTTTTTTTAAGGCTTGTTTTATTGGGACCAAGCCCCATAAAAGAACAACGAGTTAACAGGGCTTTCGGATGGTGGGGTCGGAAACTTTTCCTCGGGAAGGCTGCCATAGAAGTCCCATGGCCCCAGGACCGACCGGCATGGATGGCCGGCGGCACGTGGCCCGGACGTTAGCGCTGATAATTGCCCGCACTGTTTGGGCACCCACTTTTTATGACTCTTAAGGAGATTTGCCATGTCAAAAGGGCACTCGCTACAAGACCCTTTTCTCAATGCCCTGAGAAAGGAACGCATCCCGGTTTCGATCTTTCTGGTGAACGGCATAAAGTTGCAGGGACAGATTGAGTCCTTCGACCAGTACGTGGTGCTGTTGAAGAACGCTGTCAGCCAGATGGTCTACAAGCACGCTATTTCCACCGTGGTTCCGGCGCGTAATCCGCGCGCCGCGGGTACCGGTGGCAACCCGGCCATGGCCGGCACGGCGGCACCGCAGAACGACGGCCCCGGCGAGGACTTCGGCAATCAGTAAGCCGATTCCCGGATATCGCCCCCGTCAAAGCCACGCCGTCCGGCGTGGCTTTGTTTTATATTGAGGTCTATGGATCTATTCGATCGTACAGAACAGGTTCGTACCGGCGCCGGTGAGAAAGCGGTGCTGGTGCATATCGACCTGCCCGACGCCCTGGGTCGCGAGGACCTGGACGAGTTTTATCATCTGGTGACCTCCTCCGGGGTGGAGCCGGTGGTGGAGTTGCTGGGCAAGCGCGACCGCCCCGACCCGGCGCTGTTTATCGGTTCCGGCAAGGCGGAAGAGCTGGCGGCGCTGGTGCGCGAGCATCAGGCCGACGTGGTGCTGTTCAACCATGGTCTGAGCGCCGGCCAGGAGCGCAACCTGGAGCGTGCGGTGAAATGCCGCGTGCTCGACCGCACCGGTCTGATTCTGGATATTTTCGCCCAACGGGCGCGTACCCACGAAGGCCGCCTGCAGGTGGAGCTGGCGCAATTGCAGCATCTCTCCACCCGGCTAGTGCGCGGCTGGACCCACCTGGAGCGCCAGAAGGGCGGTATCGGCCTGCGCGGTCCGGGTGAGACCCAGCTGGAAACCGACCGCCGCCTGCTGCGCGAGCGTATCCGCTCGATTCAGGCGCGGCTGGACAAGGTGCGCAAGCAGCGCGCCCAGGGCCGACGTGCCCGGGACCGTTCAGAAACCCCGCTGATCTCGCTGGTGGGGTACACCAACGCCGGCAAGTCGACGCTGTTCAACGCGCTCACCACCGGCGACGTCTACGTGGCCGACAAGCTGTTCGCCACCCTGGACCCGACCCTGCGCAAGGTGCGGGTGCCCGGGGTGGGGCCGGCGATTCTGGCCGACACGGTGGGCTTTATCCGCCACCTGCCGCACCGGCTGGTGCAGGCGTTCCGCGCCACCCTGGAGGAGACCGTTAACGCGTCCTTGCTGCTGCATGTGACAGACAGTAGTGTCGAAGAGAGCGACGCGAACGTGGCCGCGGTGAACGAAGTCCTGGAAGAAATCGGCGCGGATACCGTGCCCGTGCTGCATGTTTACAATAAGGTGGACGCCCTGGAAGACGCATCGCCGCACCTGGAACGCGATGAACAGGGGCTGCCCTGGCGTGTCTGGTTGTCGGCGCGCACCGGCGAGGGCTTCGACCTGTTGCATCAGGCGATCGCCGAGCGACTGGCGGACCGCTGGGTGGATCGCTGGTTGCGGCTGCCTCCGGAGGCCGGCCGCCTGCGGTCGCGCCTCCATGAAGCCGGCGAGGTGCGCGAGGAACAGGCGGCCACCGACGGCGGCATGCTGCTGCGGGTACATGTCAATCGGGTGCACTTCGAACGTCTGCTGCGCGAAGCCGGCCTGCGTGAAGAACAGGTCCGTGTTCCTGACCCTTCGGTTGCAGAGACGGATACCCCTTCCTACAATCCTGAACGCTCGCACAGAGCGGGATAACGGAGAATTCAATGGCCTGGAATGAACCCGGCGGAAACAAACCCAGGGACCCCTGGGGCGGGGGCGGCGGCGGTGGCGATCAGCGACCGCCCGATCTTGATGAAGCGCTGAAAAACCTTAAGGACCGCATCAACAACCTGTTCGGCGGCAAAGGCGGCGGCGGTGGCGGCGGCAACAAGTCGTCCGGCGGCTTCCCCGGCGGCCTGCTGGCGGTGGCCCTGGTGGTGCTGGTGGTCGGTTATGTGCTGATGGGTTTTTACCTGGTGGACCAGCGTGAGCGCGGCGTGGTGCTTCGCTTCGGTGAATTCAACCGCATGGTGGACCCGGGCCTGAACTGGCGCGCGCCGATCATCGAACAGAGCATGGAAGTGGATGTGGGCCAGAACCGCAGCTACGAAATCAGTGAGGAAATGCTCACCGAGGACACCAACATCGTCGCGGTGACCCTGGAAGTCCAGTACAAGGTACTCGACCCCCAGGCGTTCCTGCTGCGCGTGGGCGCGCCGGAGACCATTCTTCAGCACGCCACCAGCTCGGCGCTGCGCCACGTGGTGGGCAGCTCGACCATGGACGACGTGCTGCGCGACCGCCGCGAAGATATTCGTCTGCTGGTGCGCGAGCGGCTGCAGGAGTATCTGGACCGCTACAACACCGGCCTGGTGATCAACCAGGTGGTGCTGGACAAGACCGCCGCGCCGGAAGCGGTGCGTGACGCCTTCGACGACGTGGCCAAGGCCAAGGAAGACGAAGACCGCTTCAAGAAAGAAGCCGAGGCCTACTACAACTCGGTGATTCCGGAAGCCCGCGGCCAGGCCGCGCGCATTACCGAGGAAGCGGAAGCCTACAAGGTCCGCGTGGTGGCCGAGGCCGAGGGTGACGCCGCCCGCTTCACCGACCTGGTAGCGGAATACCGCAAGGCACCGGAAGTGACCCGTCAGCGTCTCTACCTGGACAGCCTCACCGAGGTGTTCAGCAACTCCAGCAAGGTATTGCTGGACGCGCAGGGCAGTGACAGCCTGATGTACTTGCCTCTGGACCAGATGTTCAAGGGCAAGCAGCCGGTGTCCGGCGACAGCGGTGCCGCCAACCGCGGCAGCGGTTCCGGCTCCTCTTCGTCGACCACCTCGAGCGCCGGCGCCGATGACGGCGGCAGTGGCCGTTCCGGCTCGCGCAGTCTGTACCAAAGCAACCGCACGGAGATTCGCTGATGGGCACACGTAGCTGGCTGATGCTGGTGGCAGTGGGCGTGCTGTTGCTGCTGGCTCTGGACTCTTTTTACATCGTCAACGAAACCGAAAAGGCCGTGCTGAAGCGATTCGCACGGGTGGAGAAAGCGGACATCGAACCGGGCATTTACCCGAAGGTGCCGCTGATCGACGACGTGGTGCGGGTGGACGGCCGTCTGCTCACCCACGACGTGCCCACCCAATCGTTTTTGACCGCGGAAAAGAAACTGCTCAACGTGGACGCCTTCGTGACCTGGCGCATCGCCGACGTGCAGCGCTACATCGTCAGTGTCGGCGCCGGCGTCAACGACGGTCTGGCCATGGAGCGCCGCGCCCGGGAGCTGCTCGACCCGCGCGTTAACGAGGCGCTGCGGAACCAGTTCGCCGAGCGCACCGTGCAGGAAGTGGTGGCCGGCCAGGGCGGGGCGCTGCCCGATGAGGCCCTGGACCCCACCGCGGTAAGCACCGAGGACCTCCTTAGCGGCGGCGACGGCGAGGCGAAAACCACCTCCGAAGTGGAGGCGGACGCCGAGGCCCAAGCCGCCGACGACGGCGGAGAGCCCGGCGACACGGCGGCGTCGTCACTGGGCGACGAGACCGATCAGCGCGAGAAGCTGATGAACTCCGTGGCCCAGGAAGTGAACGCCGCCACCCTGGAGGATCTGGGCATCGAAGTGGTCGACGTGCGCGTCAAGCAGGTGGACTGGCCGGATCAGGTGCGTGGCCGGGTGTTCGACCGGATGCGCGCCGAACGTGCCCGTGACGCCGCCGAGCACCGGGCGCGGGGCCGCGAGGACGCCGAGCGCATCCGCGCCGCCGCCGACCGTCAGCAGACGCAGATCGTGGCCCAGGCCTACGAGGAAGCGCAGCGCCTGCGCGGTGCCGGTGACGCCCGCGCCACCTCCATCTACGCCAACGCCTATGGCAAGGACGAGGAGTTCTTCCGCTTCTACCGCAGCCTGCAGGCGTACCGGGAAAGCTTCGACTCCAAGGAAGACGTGCTGATCCTCTCTCCGGACAGCGAGTTCTTCCAGTACATGAAGCAGAACCGCGGACGCTGAACACCGGGTGCCCGCCGCCGGGCGGCGGGTATCTGCCCCTCGGGGGACGTGTTAGAATCCATCAACCGGGTCACGAGGCCCGGTTTTTTTGTGGCCGCCACCTCTGCCGGCCCTCCGTTGGACCCCTGTGTCGATTGAATACCCTCGGGATCGTAAGATGAATCAGGAAGAACAGTGGTTGTTGCCCGACGGCGTCGAGGAAGTGCTTCCCGAACGCGCCCGGGCCATCGAACAACTGCGCCGCCGGGCTCTGGACCTGTACCAGTCCTGGGGCTACGAGCTGGTGTACCCGCCGCTGATCGAATTCCTGGAGTCCCTGCTCAACGGCGCCGGCCGTGACCTGGAGCGGGACACCTTCAAGATCACCGACCAGCTCAGCGGGCGCCTGATGGGCGTGCGCGCGGACATGACCCCGCAGGTGGCGCGCATCGACGCCCACAGCCTGCGCCGCAACGCCCCCACCCGTTTGTGTTACTGCTCCACGGCGCTGCGCGCCCGGCCCACCCAGGTGGGCGGTACCCGGCTGCCCTACCAGCTCGGCGTCGAGCTGTTCGGCCACGCCGGCGGCGACAGCGACCTGGAAGTGATCCTGCTGATGGGCGAGACCCTGGCCCTGGCCGGCGCCAACGACAAAGTGGTGCTGGACCTGGGGCACGTGGGCATTTTCCGCGCCCTGGTGGACGCCTGCGATCTCGACGCCGCCGCCCAGGCGAGGCTGGAAGACATCTATCTGCGCAAGGCGCGCACCGAACTGACCCGCTTCCTGGACGGCCAGGCCCTGCCGGAGGCCGCCGCGCGGGCGCTGGCGGCGCTGCCGTTCCTGGACGGCGACACCGGCGTGTTCGCCCAGGCCCGCGGCCTGCTGGCCGACTTTCCGGACGCCACCAAAGCGCTAGCTGATCTTGAACGTCTGGTGTCGGTGCTCGCCGAGCGCGGCCTGGACGTGCACCTGGACCTGGGCGAGCTGCGCGGCTACCACTACCACACCGGCTGTGTGTTCGCCGCCTACCTGCCCGGCGACAGCGAGCCGCTGGCCAAGGGCGGCCGCTACGATCACATCGGTGAAGTGTTCGGCCGGGCGCGTCCGGCCACCGGCTTCAGTGCCGACCTGAAAAAACTCGCCTCGCTGGCGCCGGTGCCGCGCGCCGGCGCCGTGCTCGCCCGCGGCGAACTGGCGGACGCCGGCTTCGCCGCCCGCGTGGCGGAGCTGCGCGCCCGGGGCGAGCGCGTGGTGCTGGCCCTGGCCGGCGCCGATAACGACCCCGCTGAATTGGGGTGCGACCGTGAGCTGGTGTCCGCCGGCGACGGCTGGACCCTGCAATCCATTTCCTCCTGACAGGCCAAAGCGAACAGCCATGGGCAAGAACGTCGTAATTCTCGGTACCCAATGGGGTGATGAAGGCAAGGGCAAGATCGTCGATCTGCTCACCGATCAGGCCGCCTACGTGGCCCGTTTCCAGGGCGGCCATAACGCCGGCCATACCCTGGTGATCGACGGCGAGAAGACCGTCCTCCACCTGATCCCCTCCGGCATCCTGCGCGATAACGTGCAGTGCCTGATCGGCAACGGCGTGGTGCTGTCGCTGGAAGCCCTGCTCAAGGAAATCCGCGGCCTGGAAGACAAGGGCGTGCCGGTGCGCGAGCGCCTGCGGCTGTCCTCCGCCTGCCCGCTGATCCTGCCGGTGCACGCGGCGCTGGACCAGGCCCGGGAAGTGGCCCGCGGCGCCCAGAAAATCGGCACCACCGGACGCGGCATCGGCCCGGCCTATGAAGACAAGGTGGCGCGCCGGGGCGTGCGCCTGGGTGATGTGTTCCACCGCGAACGCTTCGCCGCCAAGCTGGGTGAAGTGATGGACTACCACAACTTCATCCTGCGCAGCTTCTACAACGCCGAGCCGGTGGACTTCCAGAAAACCCTGGACGACACCCTGGCCCAGGCCGAGGACATCCGCGCCATGGTGTGCGACGTCACCGCCACCCTGCACGGCGCCCGCGAGCGTGACGAGAACATCATGTTCGAGGGCGCCCAGGGCACGCTGCTGGACATCGACCACGGCACCTACCCCTACGTGACCAGCTCCAACACCACCGCCGGCGGCACCGCCACCGGCACCGGTTTCGGGCCGCTGTATCTGGATTACGTGCTGGGCATCACCAAGGCTTACACCACCCGGGTGGGCAGCGGGCCGTTTCCCACCGAGCTGTTCGATGAGACCGGCCGTTACCTGGCGGAAAAGGGCCACGAGTTCGGCTCCACCACCGGCCGTGCCCGCCGTTGCGGCTGGTTCGACGCGGTGGCGCTCAAGCGCGCCATTCAGATCAACTCGATCAGCGGCCTGTGCCTGACCAAGCTGGACGTGCTCGACGGCCTCGAGGAAGTGAACATTTGCGTGGGCTACCAGGGCCCGGACGGCAAGGCCCTGGAGTGCGCCTGGGACGCGGACAGCTACTCCGAGGTGACCCCGGTGTACGAGTCGGTGCCCGGCTGGTCCGAGTCCACCATCGGCGTTAAGAAGCTGGAAGACCTGCCCGACAACGCCCGTGCCTACCTCAAGCGCATCGAGGAAGTCACCGGCGCGCCCATCGATATCATCTCCACCGGCCCGGACCGGGCCGAGACCATCGTCCAGCGCCACCCGTTCGGGTAGCGCCGTCGCGGCCGGCCGTCACTCCGTGGCGCCGGCCGCCGACCAGTCCAGGCGGATGTCATAGCCGTCGATACGCTTCTCCGGTTTCAGTGGCGTCACTTCGTCCGGATTGATGTGCCGGTAGACGTTCTCCGCCGGCTTCAGCGTGGCGTCGCGGCCGTACAGATAGCTCTGCTCTTCGACGATCAGCTTGTAGGCCTTGTTCAGCGCCAGGGCCCGTTCGCGGCTGGGCGTGATCAGCTCGTAGACGTCGGCGCCGGCCACCTTGTCGCGCTTGAAGCTGCCGTCCTCGTTGAACCAGCGCGCCTGCATCTCGTCGTTTTCGCGGAACTCATTGCCGCCGCCCACCAGCCGCAGGTACTGGGCGATCTCGCCCTCGTCCTGGTTGATCGCCGGGGCGTCGCGCATGCCCTTGATGTCGATGTAGCCCCAGCCCTCGGCGCCGGTGACCTTGCGCGGGAAGGCGAAGGTCTGGTCGATGGTGGTGCCCACGGTGGTGTGGCAGCCCATGCAGAAGCGCTGCTCCTGGTTGCTCTGCGGGCGCAGGCTGCCGTCTTCCTTCTCGATGAAGCCCAGCACCATCCAGCCGAAGCCGTTGTCCATGCCCCGGTCGCCGTGGTCGGTGTAGTAGGGCAGGTTGCCTTCGGCTTTTTCCTGGTGCTCGTTGCCGTACAGGGATTTCAGGTGGGCGCTGTTATAGAAGCGGATCTTGTTCATATAGCGCACTTCCTTCATGCGCGGCGGCAGGCCGATGCCGCCGTGCGCGTCCACGCCCACGTAGCGCACCGTGTGCAGGAACTCGATGCCTTCCGGGTAGAGCATGTCGGTGACCGGCACCTTGGCGGCGCCGCCCAGGTAGTGGTCGCGCTTCAGCAGGGTGCGGGCGGTGCCGAGGGTGCCGTCGCCGTCCAGGTCGGCGCACACCGCCTGCTCGTCGATGGGCGGCGTGCTGATGCGGTCCAGCTCCTTGATCGCCATCTCCATCAGCGACAGGTTGGCCAGGTAGACGTCCCGGGACGCCGCGTCGTGATCGGCGCAGGTGCTGGTGCGGAACGGCTCCGGCAGCCGCACCATGACGTCGTCGGTGCTGCCGTTGGTGGGCCAGAAAGTGCTCGGCAGCGGCTTGTAGTTGAACGCCACCCAGTGGCTGCCGTCCTTGGCGAAGCCTTGCTCGTCGAACGCCGCGGCGCCCTGCTGCAGGCCTTCGATGTAGGGCACCGGGCCCTGCCAGTCGCTGTCTTCGGCCAGGGCGGTCATCGCCGGGGTGTAATTGTCCTGGTTGATGTAGTCGATGATGGCCTGGTCGGACATCTTCGCCACCTGCTCGCGGCGGTCCACGAACAGGTTGAGCCAGTGGTTGGTTTCCCCCAGCTCGGAAAAGTCGTAGGCACCCTGCAAATAGCCGTCCCACATGGTGTTCGGGCGGGCCCGGTCCTCGTAGGTCTGATGGCAGGTGTAGCAGGGATTGAAGTCGCCCTCGGTGCGTGTGTAGCACTGCGGCGGGATCGGCGCTTCGTGGTTGTAGATAGCGCTGAGATCCGGCGGCAGTTCGCGCTCAAGCGCGCTGCCCCCGGTATCGGCGGGCTTGCTCTCCGCCTGGTCGCAGCCGGAAACCATCAGCATGGTGGGGAGTAAGAGAATAAGCAGTCTCATGAGCGCGAACCCTGAACATAAAAACAGAAAAAGGGGAGGGCGCGATGCGCTCCTCCCCGGGACCGGAAAACCGGATCAATCAGGCTTTCGGGTCCAGCAGCCACACCATGTTGTTCTCGTGGTTGCCGGTGTCTTCGCCGATCAGCAGGCGACCGTCGTCCATCACTTCCACGTTGTCCGGGCCGGACAGGCCGTCCACGCTGCAGGTGTTGGCGGCGTCGGTGGGGTCGTAGGGACCGCCGAGCTCCACCATCTCCAGGCGTGACACGTTGTAGTCCGCTTCCAGGGGCATGCGGAAGGCGCCGCCGCAGCGGGCGTCCTGGTTGGTCAGCTGGATCGCGCCTTCGCTGTCCAGCATGTTGCCGGCGATGTCGGACATCACCACATAGACGTGCGCCTGCTCACCGTCGCCTTCGACGCTGGCCTGGGCGCGCTTCTGGTTCACGTTGATGCCTTCCATCTTGTTGAACTCGCCGGTGGCGCCCAGCTTCACCGCCGCCTTGCGCGATTCCAGGAAGGCCGGACGGTCGTCGGCGAACGGGCTGGCGGCGACGCTGCCGCTCTCGTCCAGGTCCTGGTTCAGCTTGGCTTCCGCCCAGTCGTTGATCTGCTGGTCGGAGATGTAGCTGTTGGCGCCGTCCACGTAGTCGGCGGTGGTGACGTCGTCGTACTCGTCCACCCAGCTCTCGATGTCCGCGTTGCTGGCGCTGGCCAGTTCCACCCAGTCGATGTCGAAGCCGGCTTCGGCGGCGTCCATGGGCAGGGTGTCCTGGGTCACCGCGGCGGCGTACAGGGTGCCGCTGCTCAGATCACCGGCGGTGTCGGCCACGAACTTGAACAGGATCACGCCGCCGCCGTCGTCGCTCATATAGACGGTTTTCTGGTCCGGCATCACCACCGCGTTTTCATGGGAGTAGCGGCCCAGGGTGAAGTGCTTCACCGGGGTCGGCGTGCCGGTGGGGTCGGTAATCTCGACGATGTAGCCGTAGTCGTAGGGGTTGGGGTAGGTCACCGTGTAATCGGTGTTGATCTCGCCGGCCAGGTAGTCGGCCAGATCCTGAATGCTGCCCTGGCCGGGTGCGTTCCAGTTCACGGTATTGTCAAAGTACAGCTCTTCGGAGGTGAGCGGCGTGTTCCACGGGGACACGGTGCCGAAGCAGTTCACCCAGGTGCCCTTCACGGCGGAGAAATCGACCATGGAAGCGTCGTTGTCCTGGACCACCCAGCGGCCTTCGTCGGTGCGGATCAGGTGCAGGCGGCTCATGCCGCCGGGACGGTCTTCCCAGTTGGTGAACAGGTAGCCTTCGTCTTCGCTGACTTCCACCCAGCCGTTGAAGTCCGGGTCGTTGGAGACCTTGATCAGGGCGGTGCCGTCCTGCACGGCAATGCCGCCCAGGCCGGGCTGCGGGGCGCCGGCCCAGGCGTCGCCCTGCTGGCCGAGCACGTTATAGCGGCCGGTGGCCACCCGCATGATCTGCTTTTCTTCGTCGGTTTCCGGTACCGAGACGCCCTCGAACGGCTTGTTGATGTCGGTGTTTTCGATCAGGCCCACGGTGGCATGGCGGTAGACGTGCCCTTCGGCGTCGGGCGTCACGTTGGCGTCGGAGGGGTGCTGGATGTTGGTGAACACCTCGCCGTCCTGTTTCAGGAACAGGCCGGTGGCCTCGGAACCCAGGGGCAGGGTGGCGACGCGGGTCAGGCGTTCCATCTGGATGCCGCCGGTGTCACCGCCACCGTTATTGCTGTCGCTATCACCGCCGCAGGCGGCCAGGGCGAGCGAGGTGGCGATGGCCAGCGCGCTCAATTTAAAACGGGCGTCGTTCCGCAGATACATGGGTTTCTCCGTCTTATTCAGAATGGGATTGGGGAGGCGGCCTTTCCTGACGGAGAAAAATGTCAATTCAGTGTTCGTAAAATGGCGGCTATGTGAACGCGGTCTTCACGGAGACGCCGGTCACACTATTTCTTGCGGCGGCGGGTGATTACGATGAGAACGATGGTGAGGCCCAGGGCGCCGGCGGGGAACAGCAGCAGCAGGCGTTCACGGCGTTTGGCCTTCTCCAGCTGGGCGTCGGCTTTCCGGACTTCCGGGTTCACGGCCTGGTCGGCCTGTTCCTGGGCGACCACCGGAGTGGCGGCACTCAAACCCAGAGCCAGAATCAGGGAAGCAAGGAAAAGGCGCATGCTGAAGGGGCCTTTAGAGCGGATACAAAAAGGGCTCCCATGGGGAGCCCTTTTCTGAATTGGTGCCGAGGAGAGGACTTGAACCTCCACGGGGTTGCCCCCACTAGCACCTGAAGCTAGCGTGTCTACCAATTTCACCACCTCGGCTTGTTTCGTTGAACGACCGATTCCGGCCCTTCATCGCGAAAGCGCGTGCATTCTAGTATATGATGCCGGGATGTCAACGGTTAGTTCCGAAAACATTGGGCATTTCGCCCGTTCGAGGCTACCCGCCCGGCCTTCCGCTTCCGGCTTGATTTCGCCGGCCCCCGTGGTGCGTGAGTCCCCTGCTGGGTTAAGGTAGCGCCCGCCGGCGCCATCCGGCGGGCTTATACACATGTATTTTATTAGAGGTTATTGAATGGCACCCAGGAAACGCTATAAGGATCCCCACGCGGACCGGGAGGCGTCGAAGTACGAGAATCCGGTTCCCAGCCGCGAGTTGATCCTGCAGGTCCTCGACGACCAGGGAAAGCCGCTCGGTAAGCACGACCTGGCCGGGCTCCTGGACGTGGACGAAGACGGCGAGGTGGGCCTGGAGCGCCGCCTCAAGGCGATGCTGCGCGACGGCCAGCTGGTGGAAAACCGTAACGGCAAGGTGGGCATCGCCTCGCGCATGGATCTGATCGCCGGCCGGGTGCAGGGCCACCGCGACGGCTTCGGCTTCCTGATCGCCGACGAGCCCGGCCGCAAGGACCTGTTCCTGGCGCCCCGGCAGATGGAAAAAGTGATGGACGGCGACCGGGTGCTGGTGAGCACCGCCGGCGTCAACCGCTTCGGCAAGGAAGAGGCGCGCATCGTGGAGATCACCGAGCGCGCCGTCACCGAGATCGTCGGCCGTTATCACCGCGAGGCCGGGGTCAGCTTCATCGAGCCGGAAAACCGCCGCATCACCAAGGAAGTGCTGGTCGAGGACCTCAACGGCATCAAGCCCGAGCACGGCGACCATGTGCGCGCCGAGATCACCCAGTATCCGTCCCGCGACCAGCACGTGCTGGTGCGCCTGCTCGAGGTGATCGCCACCCCGGACCAGGCCGGCATGGAAGTGGAGGTGGCGCTGCGCCGCTTCGAGATCCCCCACCAGTGGCCCAAGGGCGTGCCCGAGGAAGCCGAGCGCTTCGGCGCCGAGGTGCCGCACCCCGCCAAGGCCCACCGCGTGGACCTGCGCGACCTGCCGCTGGTCACCATCGATGACGAGAGCGCCAAGGATTTCGACGACGCCGTCTATGTGGAAAGCCGCCAGCGCGGCGGCTGGCGCCTGATCGTGGCGATCGCCGACGTCAGCCACTACGTGCATCCGGGCACGGCGCTGGACAACGAGGCGCACAAGCGCGGCAACTCGGTGTACTTCCCCAACCGGGTGGTGCCGATGCTGCCTGAGGCGCTGTCCAACGGCCTGTGCTCGCTGAACCCGCACGTGGACCGGCTGTGTCTTTACTGCGACATGCTGGTGTCCGCCAACGGCCGCATCTCCCGCTTCGTGTTCCGCGAAGGCGTGATGCGCTCCCGGCACCGCCTCACCTACAACAAGGTGGGCGCGATTATCGAGGAGCCGGAATCCGAGCTCGCCACCGAAACCGTGAAGAGCCTGGACGACGAAACCCTGGATTCGGTGTGGGCCTTCCACGAGATGTACCTGGCCCTGCGCCGCCGCCGGGAACTGCGTGGCGCCATCGACTTCGAGAGCAACGAAAGCCGCATCCTGTTCGATGAGCAGTCCAAGATCCGCGACATCGTGCCGGTGCAGCGCAACGTGGCCCACGTGATGATCGAGGAGGCGATGCTGGCGGCCAATATCTGCGCCGCGCGCCTGCTCGAGAAAGCCGAGCTGCCGGCGCTCTACCGGAACCACGAGCCGCCCAAGGAAGAGCGCCTGACCAACCTGCAGCAGTTCCTGGGCGGGCTGGGCCTGAGCATCCCCTGGTCGGAAGGGCCGATCGGCCCGCAGGTGTTCCAAGAGCTCGGCGAGACCATCGCCGAACGGCCGGACCGCCAGGTGATCCAGACCATGATGCTGCGCACCATGAGCCAGGCCAAGTACGAGGCCCATGTGAAGGGCCACTTCGGGCTGGCCTACAACGCCTACACCCACTTCACCTCGCCGATCCGCCGTTACCCGGACCTGCTGGTGCACCGCGCCATTCGCTACCTGATCCGCAGCGGCGCGGACACCCCCCACGCGGACAACCCGGGCGGCCTGCCGGCGATCCAGCGCGATCACATTCTGCCGTTCAGCCTCAACGACATGATCGCCATGGGCGAGCACTGCTCAATGACCGAGCGGCGCGCCGACGACGCCACCCGCGATGTGGAGCAGTGGCTCAAGTGCCAGTACATGGAAGACCACCTGGGCGCTGAGTTCGACGGCGTGGTCAGCGGCGTGGCCGCCTTCGGCCTGTTCGTGCAGATCAACAACCTGCACATCGACGGCCTGGTGCACGTGGCCAACCTGGACAGCGACTACTACCACTTCGACGACGTCAACATGGCGCTGGTGGGCGAGTCGTCCGGGCGCCGCTTCAGCCTCGGTGACGCGGTGACGGTGAAGGTGGCCGGTGTGCACACCGACGACCGCAAGATCGACCTGGAGCTGATCAGTTCCACGCCGGCGCCGGGCAAGCGTGGCGGCCCCAAGCCCAAGGCGGCGGCCAAGAAGGGCGCCCGTAAAGGGGCCAAGAAAGGCGCCGGCCGCAAGAAGCCGGCCGCCGGCAAGGGCGGCGGTGACGCCGGTGGCGGGTCCGAGCGGGAAAAGATCGCCCGCGGTGACATCCCCGGCGACGCCAAGAGCGGCGACGGGGCCAAGAAGAGCGGCCAGCGTAAGCCGCGCCGCCGCCGATGAACAAACCGCTCATGTATTCCGGCATCCACGCGGTGGAGTCGCTGTTGCGGCACCGCCCGGAAGGGGTGCTGGAATTGTTCGTGCTGGACACCCGCGCCAAGCGCGGCGACGCCCGGCTGGAAACCCTGATCATCGCCGCCCGGGACCAGGGCATCGCGGTGCAGTACAGCCGCCGCGAGTCGTTGGACAAGCTGGCCGGCCCCCAGAACCAGGGCGTGGTGGCCCGTGCCCGGCCGCGCAGCGCCGGCGACGAGCAGGCCCTGGCCGCGCATCTGGACGGCCTGGATCATCCGCCCCTGCTGCTGATCCTGGAAGGGGTCACCGACCCGCATAACCTGGGTGCCTGCCTGCGCAGCGCCGACGCCGCCGGCGTCGACGCGGTGGTGGTGCCGCGCCGCCATGCCGCCGGGCTGACGCCGGTGGCCTGCCGCAGTGCCGCCGGCGCCGCCGAGGCGCTGGCCTACTTCGAGGTGGGCAACCTGGCGCGGGTGCTGGAAATGCTCAAGGACCGTCGTATCCAGGTGGCCGGCACCGCGCTCAACGAGCGCAGCCAGTCATTGTTCGATTATCGCCCCGAGGCCGCTTTGGCCGTGGTCATGGGCGCCGAAGGGGAAGGCCTGCGGCGGCTGACCCTGGAGCGTTGCGACGATTTGGTCGCGATTCCGATGGCTGGTGATGTGCAGAGCCTTAATGTCTCCGTGGCGACGGGAGTGGTGCTGTTCCACGTCCGTGCCGCGCTCGCGCGCTAGGAGAATCCAGGGTGTAGGGAGCAGGGGCAAGGTGCTACGAGTGCCTGGTGGGAGCGGGCCTTGCCCGCGAAAGGCAAGCAACGCTTGCCGGCAGGATCCCAGAGACATATCCAACCCTGCCATTAATAACGCCTCTGGTATCCTGCCGGCCGGTTACACCGGCCTTTCGCGGGCGGGGCCCGCTCCCACCCGCCGCCATTACTGGCTTGCAGCATGCAGCTGCTTTGAGCTAGACTCCCCGCCCTTCCGTGCCCTCCGGGGCGCGGACTCCTTGCCTCACCGCCTGTCGCGGGAGGCTGCGCAATCCGTAAGGAGCCAACAATGCGTCATTATGAAGTCGTGTTCCTGGTCCACCCGGACCAGAGTGAACAGGTTCCCGCCATGGTCGAGCGCTACAGCGCTATCGTGACCGACGGCAAGGGCACCATCCACCGCCAGGAAGATTGGGGCCGCCGTCAGCTGGCCTACCCGATCAACAAGATTCATAAAGCACACTACGTGCTGATGAATATTGAATGTGACGGCGACACTCTCGAAGAGCTGGAAAACACCTTCCGCTTTAACGATGCCGTTATCCGTCACCTCGTGGTGCGTCGCGAGCGGGCTATCACCGAGCCTTCGCCGCTGTCCAAAGCCAACGAGAAGGAGGAGGCCACCAGCTGATTTCCGGACACAATCACTGCCAACTCACCGGCGTCATCGCCAGCCTGGAAAAGGTTGCGGTTACACCGGCCGGCGTTCCCCGCCAGCGTTTCTGGCTGGAGCACCGGTCCCGGCAAGTGGAAGACGGTCAACCCCGTGAAGTCCGAGCCCGTATCGCCATTGTTCTGGTCGGCGGCAACGCCAGTCTGATCCAGGGGCTGCGGGAAGGGCAAAGCGTCACGGTCACCGGTTTTCTCTGCCAGGCCGGCTACAAGGGCGAAGCCCGGGACCGTTTGCAGTTGATCGCGGAAACACTGGAGCCCCACTAAGGAATCGAGAGGAGTTTACCCATGGCCCGTTTTTATCGCCGTCGCAAGTTCTGCCGCTTTACCGCGGAAGGTGTCGAGTTCATTGATTTCAAGGATCTGGACACCCTGAAAGCCTACATCACCGAAACCGGCAAGATCGTGCCCAGCCGTATCACCGGCACCAAGGCACGCTATCAGCGTCAGCTGGCCTCCGCTGTCAAGCAGGCCCGCTTCCTGGCGCTGCTGCCGTACGCCGACAGCCACGACAATTAAGCCGAGGGGACCGTCATGCAAGTGATCCTGCTGGAAACCATCAAGAACCTGGGTGACCTGGGCTCCGTGGTGGACGTTCGCCCCGGTTACGGCCGTAACTTCCTGATCCCGCAAGGCAAAGCCCTGCCGGCCACGAAGAACAACCTGGCCGAAGTGGAAGAGCGTCGCGCGGAACTGGAAAAACAGGCCGCCGAGCTGCTGAGCGCCGCCGAAGCGCGCGCCGAGAAGCTGGCTGAAGCCACCATCACCGTGGGCGCCAAGTCCGGTGACGAAGGCAAGCTGTTCGGCTCCGTTGGCACCGCCAACATCGCCGACGCGATCAGCGAGCAGACCGGCGTGGCCGTCGAGAAAGCGGAAGTGAAGCTGCCGCTGGGCGCGATCCGCCAGACCGGCGAGTACGAGATCGACCTGAGCCTGCACGCCGACGTGACCGTGACCATCAAACTGACCGTAGTGCCCCAGGAGTAATCCCGGCCTGCGTAAGCGGTTTGCCCCCACGGGGGCGCGGTGACAGAATCAGGGCACTGTCCGGCAACGGGCGGTGCCCTTTTCGTTTAACGGACCTGCCATGAACGAACCCCTGAGTCTGGACGATCATCTCCCGGATAATCTGCGTATCCCGCCCCATTCCCAGGAGGCGGAGCAAGCCGTGCTGGGGGGGTTGCTGCTCAACAACGAAGCCTGGGACGAAGTGGCCGAGCGGGTCGGGCCCAAGGACTTCTACCGCAAGGAACACCGGCTGATCTTCCAGGTGGTCGATCAACTGGTGGAAGAAGAGAAGCCCTGCGACCTGGTGACCGTGTCCCAGGCGCTCACCCACCGTGGCGAGCTGGACGACGTGGGCGGCATGACCTACCTGTCGGACCTGGCCCGTAACACGCCCAGCGCCGCCAACATCAACGCCTACGCGGACATCGTCCGTGAGCGCAGCATCCTGCGCCAGCTGATCCAGGTGTCCCACGGCATCGCCGAGCAGTCCTTCAACCCCAAGGGCACGCCGTCGCTGGAAATTCTCGACGCGGCGGAGTCGGCGATTTTCGAAATCGCCGAGCAGCAGAAGAAGGGCAGCGGCCCGCAGGACATCAAAACGGTCCTGAAAAAAGCCGTCGACCGCATCGACGAGCTCTACAAGAACAAGAACTCGCTGACCGGTCTCACCACCGGCTTCGAGGAGCTGGACAAGATGACCTCCGGCTTGCAGCCCTCGGACATGGTGGTGGTGGCCGGGCGGCCCTCCATGGGTAAAACCACCTTCGCCATGAACCTGTGCGAAAACGTGGCGCTCAAGGCGCACAAGCCGGTGCTGGTGTTCTCCATGGAGATGCCCGCCGACGCCATCGTGATGCGGATGTTGTCCTCGCTGGGGCGCATCAACCAGACCTCGATCCGTTCCGGGCGCCTGGATCAGGATGACTGGCCGCGCATCACCTCCGCGATTCAGATGCTCAGCGAACAGAAATTCTTCATCGACGACACGCCGGCGCTGAGCCCCCTGGAGCTGCGCACCCGGGCGCGACGAGTGGCGCGCGAGTGCGGCGGCCAGTTGGGCATGATCATGATCGATTACCTGCAATTGATGCAGGTGCCCGGCGCCGACAGCCGCGTTAACGAGATTTCGGAGATCTCCCGCTCGCTGAAGGGCCTGGCCAAGGAACTGAACTGCCCGGTGGTGGCGCTCTCGCAGCTCAACCGCTCCCTGGAACAACGTCCCAACAAGCGCCCGGTGATGTCCGACCTGCGGGAATCCGGGGCCATCGAGCAGGACGCCGACGTGATCATGTTCCTGTATCGGGACGAGGTCTATAACCAGGACACCACCGAAAAGGGCATCGGCGAAGTGATCATCGGCAAGCAGCGGAACGGCCCCATCGGCACCGTGCGCGTGGCGTTCCGGGGCGAGTACCTGCGCTTCGACGACCTGGCGCCGGAATACTATCAGCAGTATGCCGGCGACGAGTAACGGCGCATGCGCGGTACCTTTCTGGAAATCCGCCCCCGGGCCCTGACCGACAACGCGCGCCGCGCCCGGGCGCTGGCCAACGGCGCCCGGGTGTTCGCCATGGTCAAGGCCAACGGCTACGGCCACGGCCTGGGCCTGGCGGCCCGCGCCTTCGCCAACGCCGTCGACGGTCTGGGCGTGGCGGTGATCGAAGAGGCCCAGGCGCTGCGCCATCTGGGGCTGGCCCATCCGGTACTGGTGGCGGAGGGCTTCTTCGACGCCGACGAGCTGGCCCTCGCCTCGCGGCTGCATGCGGAAGTGGTGGTGCACTCGCCCTGGCAGGTGGACCTGCTGGCGGCGCGGCCGGCCCCGCTGGGGGTGTGGCTCAAGGTCAACACCGGCATGAACCGGCTCGGCATGGCGCCGGACCTGGCCCGGGCCCAGGCGGCGCGCCTGCGCGCCATCCCCGGGGTGCGGCTGCTCGGCGTGATGAGCCATTTCGCCTGCGCCGACGCCGAGGACGACACCTTCACCGACCACCAGCTGGCCATCGCCGACACCCTGGCCAAGGAGCTGAACGTGCCGCTCAGCGCCGCCAACTCCGCCGCGCTGATCCGCTACCCCGACGCCCGTGCCCGGCGCGTGCGCCCCGGCATTATGCTCTACGGCTCCTCGCCGTTCCCCTGGCGCAGCGCCGCCGATCTGCAACTGGCGGTGACCCAGCGCTTCAGCGCCCGGCTGATCGCCATCAATCCGATTCAGGCCGGCGACACCGTTGGCTACGGCGCCACCTGGCGCGCCGACGCCCCGGGCCGCATCGGCGTGGTGGCGGTGGGCTACGGCGACGGCTACCCGCGCCACGCGCCCGGCGGCACCCCGGTGGCGGTGAACGGCCGGCGCACCCGGCTGGTGGGCCGGGTCTCCATGGACATGATCACCGTGGACCTGACCGGCCTGGACGCCCGGGTCGGCGACAGCGTGGAGCTGTGGGGCGACACCGTGGCCGTGGACGAAGTGGCCGCCGCCTGCGGTACCATCAGCTACGAGCTGTTCTGTCAGATCACCGGCCGGCCGGTAAGAGTCATCGCCGAATAAGGAGCTTTCGTGGCGAAAAAGAAAACCGCGTTCGTCTGCAACGAGTGCGGCGCCGACTTCCCCAAGTGGCAGGGCCAATGCCCGGCCTGCGGCGCCTGGAACACCCTGCAGGAATTCGTCGTCGACCCGGCCATGCCCAAGAGCCGCTCCGCGGAACGCAGCGGCTTCAGCGGCCAGCTCTCCGAAGTGCGCCAGCTCAACGAAATCGCCCTGGAAGACAGCCCCCGCATCAGCGCCGGCATGGACGAGCTGGACCGGGTGCTGGGCGGCGGCCTGGTGCCCGGCTCGGCGATCCTGCTGGGCGGCCATCCGGGGGCCGGTAAATCCACCCTGCTGCTGCAGGTGCTGTGCCGGCTGGCGGACCGGGAAAAGTGCTTCTACATCACCGGCGAGGAATCCCTGGCCCAGGTGGCGATGCGCGCCGACCGCCTCAAACTGCCCAAGGAAAAACTGCGCCTGGCGGCGGAAACCGACGTGGAGCAGATCCTCGAGCTGGCCCGCAAGGAACAGCCGCGGCTGCTGGTGGTGGACTCGATCCAGGTGATGTATCTGGCCGGCCTGCAGTCGGCGCCGGGCAGCGTCGCCCAGGTGCGCGAAGGCGCCGCCGCCCTGACCCGCTTCGCCAAGCAGACCGGCACGGTGCTGCTGCTGGTGGGCCATGTCACCAAGGACGGCACCCTGGCCGGGCCCAAGGTGCTGGAGCACATGATCGACTGCTCGCTGATGCTGGAAGGCTCCGCCGACGCCCGCTTCCGCACCCTGCGCGGGCTCAAGAACCGCTTCGGCGCGGTCAACGAACTGGGCGTGTTCGCGATGACCGGCGAGGGATTGAAAGAGGTGAAGAACCCCTCGGCGATCTTCCTCAACCGCGCCGACGACATCGCCCCCGGCTCGCTGGTGACGGTGGTCTGGGAAGGCACCCGGCCGCTGCTGGTGGAGCTGCAGGCGCTGGTGGACGCCAGCCACTTCGGTAATCCGCGGCGGGTGTGCGTGGGCCTGGAAGCGAACCGGCTGGCCATGCTGCTGGCGGTGCTGCACCGCCACGGCGGCATCCAGGTGGGCGACCAGGACGTGTTCGCCAATGTGGTGGGCGGCGTGAAAGTGGCGGAGACCGCCGCCGACCTGGCGCTGGTGCTGGCGATCGTGTCCAGCTTCCGCGACCGGCCCCTGGGCCGGGATCTGGTGGTGTTCGGCGAGATCGGCCTGTCCGGCGAGATCCGCCCGGTGCCGCAGGGCCAGGAGCGCCTCTACGAGGCGGTCAAGCACGGCTTTAAACGTGCCATTATTCCCAAGGCCAACAAGCCCCGTCAGTTGCCGGACGGCGTCGAAGTGATCGCCGTGAGCACCCTGGCGGAAGCGCTGGAGCAACTATGAAAAAACAATTCGCGGTGATGGGGCTGGGCGGTTTCGGGGAATCCGTCGCCCGGGAACTAATGCGCCTCGGCCATGAAGTGCTGGGCGTGGACATTGATGAGAACAAGGCCAATCAGCTCGCCGACCATCTCACCCAGACGGTGATCGCCGATGCCACCGACGATTCGGCGCTCAAGGAAATGGACCTGCACCGGTTCGACGCCACCCTGGTGGCGATCGGCGAAAACATCGAAGCCAGCATCCTTTGCACCATGCATTTGAAATCCCTGCATGCGAAGGAAGTCTGGGTGAAAGCGATTACGCCCACCCACCATAAAATCGCGGAAAAGCTGGGCGCGGACCGCATCTTCCACCCCGAGTACGAGATGGGGCTGCGGGTGGCGCAAACCATGGCGCACCCCAACATGCTGGACTACATCGCCCTGGGGGATAACTGCTTCGTGATCGAGGTACGCCCCGGGGAGGTACTGGAAGACCGGCCGTTTTCCGACCTGAAGATCGATCCCGAAAAGGTACGCCTGCTGGCGATAAAGCACGGCAACAGCGTGACCTTCCAGCCGACGCCGGATTACCGGCTGCGCCGTAACGATCATCTGGTTCTGCTGGGCGAAGAGAAAGCCCTGCGCCACTTTACCGAGCGCCTATGAGATCCTGGCTGCCGGGTCTGCGCGCGCGGGTAAACCTGAAAGCAAGGCTGCGCCACACCTGGCGCTACAGCCCGCCGACCATTCTCAGTGGCGGTTTTTTGCTGCTCATCGCCGTCGGCACCGCCCTGTTCGCCACGCCTTTCGCCAGCCATCAGGGCATGACGTTCTGGGAAGCCCTGTTCACCGCCACCGCGTCGATCACGGTGACCGGCATGTCGCTGGTGGACCCCGCCAGCGACCTGACCCTGTTTGGTCAGTTGCTGGTGATGGTGTTGTTTCATCTGGGTGGCCTGGGCCTGATGACCTTCGCGGTGCTGACGGTGATGGCCCTGGGCGGCCGGCTCGGGTTGAAAGGCCAGCGGGTGGTCCGCGAGGCCATGGACCAGGCATCGCCCGGGGACGTGATGCTGCTGGTGCGGCGGGTGGCGCTGCTGGCGCTGTGCCTGGAAGTGAGCGGCGCGGCGGTGCTGGCCACGGTCTGGGTGCCGGCCATGGGCTGGACGGAAGGGTTGTGGATGAGCTTTTTCCACGCCGCCTCGGCCTTTAATAACGCCGGTGTCTCTTTGTTGCCTGACGGGCTCGCGCCCTGGGCGGCGACGCCGGTGATCACGCTGGTGATCACCGGCCTGTTCATTACCGGCGGCCTGGGTTTCACCGTGCTCACCGACCTTTGGCGTCAGCGCCGTCTTTCGAAGCTGAGCCTGCACAGCAAGCTGACCCTCACCGGCACCCTGATTCTGGCGGTGGGCGCCTGGCTGCTGATCATGGCCTTTGAATGGACCAACGGCACCACCCTAGCGGCGGTGGACAGCGGCTCACGGCCCTGGCTGGCCTGGTTCGTGGCGGTGGTGCCGCGCAGCGCCGGCTTCTCGGTGGTGGACATGAGCAGCCTGTACGCCCCGAGCGTGTTGCTGGTGATGTTTCTGATCTTCATCGGCGGCGGCAGTAATTCCACCGCCTCGGGCATCAAGGTCAGTACCTTCATGGTGGTGGTGCTGGCCACCCGTGCGTTTCTGACCGGCCGCCGCCGGCCCACCGCCTTCCGCCGCACGGTATCCCTGGATTCGGTGTTCCGGGCCTATACCGTGGTGGTGCTGAGTATGCTGATGGTGATGCTGGGCTGCTTCCTGCTGGTTATTCTGGAGCCGGAAATGAAACCCATGGACGTGCTGTTCGAAGGGTTTTCCGCCTTTGGCACCGCCGGGCTGTCACGGGGTATCACCGAGGATCTGTCCAAGCCCAGCCAGGCGATCCTCATGGTACTGATGTTCGCCGGGCGTATCGGGCCGCTGGCGCTGGCCTTTTCCCTGGCCCGGCCGCGCGCGGTCAAACTGCGTTACGTGGAGGATCAGGTGCAGATCGGCTGATCCGGGCGGCGCGGCTCAGAGGCCGTCCGCCTCCAGGTTGAGATGGCGGGAGCGCCACCAGCGCCAGGACGCCACCGTGTCGAAGAACAGCGCCACCGAGTTCACCATCACCACCAGCAGCCATTCGTCCAGATGCATGTCGTCGGCGCCCCAGCCGCCGATCAGGCGCGCCACCAACGCCACCTGCAGCGGCACCCAGGCGATCAGGTGGGGCAGCGCCAGGGCCCGGTTCACGGACGCGTAGTGCCACAGCGTGACGCCGTTGGCCGCCAGCACGAACAGGGTGGCCAGCGCCACCAGACCGCCGCTGGCGGTATGCAGCATGAAGAAGCCGGTGGCATTGACGGGGATCAGGACCAGCAGGATCCAGACGCGCATCGAAAGCGGCAGGCGCTGGCAGGAGGCCTGGATGCGGTCCAGGCGTTCACGATGGCTCATGGCACGTTTCCCTGAGAACGAATTACGATCCGAATTCCGTTTCCGGACTACCCATCATGCCACTTTCAGGGTCAAACCTGCGCCAACAGTGACATGGGATTGTCATCAACCCGTCGGTAAGTAGGGTCGCTGCCTCGGGTTTTCAAGAGCGGAATATCAGCGGGATCGCCGTGACCGGCGCCGCAACTGGTGCTTGCGCCACCACAGGTAGAGGCCGGTGCCGAACAGCAGGGCCGGCAGCCAGCCGCCGAGAAATACCAGCCAGCGACCGGCCAGCCCCAGGGCATCGCCGTTGTGCAGGGGGAACTGCCAGCCCATGAAGCGGCTGCCGGCGGCCACCGAAAGCGGGTCCCAGGTGGCCAGCACGGCGCCGTCGCGGGGATCCACCCAGACCCGGCTGGCACCGTGGTGGGACCAGGCCTCGCCGGGTTGGTTGAACGACAGCCGGTAGGGCGTTTGCGGGTCACGCGGCAGATCAATGCGCTTCAGATCGCCTTCGGGAAAGGCGCTCTGGCCGGCGGCCACGATCTGGTCCACGTTGAGTTCCGGCCCGGCGTCCGGGCGGGCCTCCAGCGTCGGCGCCGGCACTGGTTCCAAGGGCAGGGCGGTGCCCACCAGGGCCTGCACCGGGCCGTGGAACACCAGACTGACGCCGCTGAAGGCGGCCACCAGCAGCACCGGCGTGATGTAGACGCCGGCGGCCTTGTGCAGATCGAAGTTGAGCCGGAACGGGCCCTTGTCGGTGCGCACGCTGAGCGCCCGCCGCCACCGGCCCTTGCGCGGCCACCACAGGTACAGGCCGCTGAGGCAGAAAAACATCAGCACCAGGCCCAGCACGCCCACCACGTACTTGCCGGTGGTGCCGGCCAGCAGGGTGTAGTGCAGCCGGTAGACCCAGCTGGTGGGGTAGGCGCCCCACTGGCGCACCGCCAGCACTTCGGCGTCGGCCGGGGAGACGCTCACCTGCAGCGGGCCGGGGGCGCCTTCCGGGCCGTTGAAGCGCACCGTATGGGGCCGCCCCGGACCGGGCGAGGGCTCCAGACGCCGTGCCGCCTTGCCGGGCAACTCCGCCTCGGCGGCGGCCAGCACCGCGCTCAGCGACGCCGGGTCGGCGGCGGGCGCGGTGCGCAGTTGCGGGGTCAGCCATTCGTCCAGGGTGTCGTGAAACACCAGCAGGCTGCCGGTGACGCCGGTGAGCGCCAGCAGCAGCCCGGCGATCAGGCCGGCGTATTTATGCAGCTTGAGCAGCATGAATTCTCGGGGCGGGGGTTAGAAATCCAGATTGTACCCCAGCGACACCACCCGGCCACGGCCGGCGAAGAAGCGGCTGTCCAGCGCCGAGGCGGCCTGCGAGAAGTAAGTGATGTACTGCTCGTTGAACAGGTTCTCCACGCCCACGGTGACCTGGCCCTTGCCCAGACGGTAGCCGGCGAAGGCATCGAACAGCTGGTAGCTGTCGAAGCCCAGCTTGGGGTCTGATGGAATGCCGCGGCTGAAGTAGTGGTTGCCCTGCACCTGGGTGGTGAGTTTCGGCGACCAGTTGGCCTGCCAGCGCACCGTCAGCCGGTCCGGGCCGATGTTGCGGCCGTCCAGGCGGGTGTCCACCACGCCGTTGTCGTTGGAATCGAACTTGCCGCTGACATGAGCGTAGGAGGCGCTCAGGCGGTGACCCTCGCGGAACCGCCAGCCCAGGTCCGCTTCCACGCCGTGAATCTCGGTCTTCTCCCGTTGCACTTCGAACACGCCGTTGCGCAGCGCCAGCCGCGAGCCGAAGTCGGAATCGGACTCGTAGTAGCTCACCTCGAAGTCCACCGCGCCCTGGGACAGGCGCGCGCCGATCTCGCGGTTGTCGGTGACGATCGGCTCCAGATTGACGTAGTCGTCCACGTCCTGGCCCGGTTCGTCCACGGCGCGCAGCACCCGGCCCACGTCCGGCATGCCGAAGCCTTCCGAATAGTTGGCGAACAGCTGCGCCCAGTCGGTGGCCTGGAACACCACGCCGGCGTTGAACAGGGTCTCCTCGAAGCGCGGGCTGCCGCCCTGCACGGTCTGGCTGCCGTAGGAGGCCAGGGTGGTGTAGGTGTCCACGTCGAGTTTTGCGTATTCATGGCGCACGCCGCCGTGCAGGGACAGCCGGTCGGTGGCCTGGTAGTTCAGCTGCAGGAAGGGCGCCGCGTTCTGGAACTCGGTCTCCGGCACCCATTCGCGGCCGGTCTGGGCCAGAATCTGGCTGGTTTCGTCCTGCAGCAGGTCGAGGCCGGTGGTGGCCTTCAGGTTACCGTCGAGCAGGCCGTCCCGGGTCAGGGTGAACTTGGCGCCGTACTTGTCGGATTCGTTCTGGGACTGGTCGAACAGGGTGCCGGCCGGAGCAATGGTCGGATCCTGGAAGGTGCCGAAGGTATCGCCGCCGTAGCGGGCGCGGAAGCGCTGGGTGTAGAGCTGCAGGCGCACATCGTTGCCGGCCAGGTCGGTGTTGCGGTAGGAGAGGCTGGTGGTGAGCGCCTCGTTGCGCACCGGGTCGCCGGCCGGGTCGCCCTTCACCGAGGTGGCGGGCACGCCATTGGCCCGGTCGCCTTCGATGCCCACGTAGTCGTGGTTGCCTTCCAGCTCGAAGCGGTTCACCGAAAGCTCCAGGTTCTGGGTGTCGTCCAGCCAATAGCCGACCTTCATGAACACGTCGTAGCTCTGCGAGTCCATGGTGTCGCCCTGGGCCTGGTCGATGCCCACGGCCCGGCCGTCAGCGTCGTAGAACAGGCCCCGGGATTTGTAGGCGCCGCCGAGCAGGAAATCCCAATCGCCGTGGATGCCCTCCAGGCGGTAATCGGTTTCGTAGCTCAGGCCGTCGGATTCGTAATCGGTGGGGGCGCTCACGCCCACCCCGATGTGCTGGCGCAGGTCGGTGCCTTCCGGGCGGCGGGTGACGAAGTTGATGATGCCACCGGTGGCGCCCAGGCCGTGCTCGGCGCTGGCGCCGTGGATCACCTCGATGCGTTCCACCATGGCCAGGTCGATGGTGTAGCCGTCGCGGCTGCCGTCGCGCAGCGGGTTGGACTGCGGGATGCCGTCGATCAGGAACAGCGGGTCACGGCCGCGGAAGGTTTCGCCGGAGTTGGTCAGCTTCTGGCGGCTGGGCGAATAGGAGGGAATCAGGTTGCTGAGCACCTGGGCCTGATCATTGGTGATCGCCATTTGCTGCTCGATCTCGTCCCGGTTGATCACGGTGATTTTCTGCGGTGTTTCCCCGGCCTCGCTGTTGCCCCGGGTGGTGGTCACGGTGACCGGCTCCAGCTGGTTGTTGGTGTCTTGCGCCTGGGCGGCGGTGGAGATGGCGGCCGTCAGCGGCAGCAGCGAAAAGGACAGAACAGACAGCGGCAAGCTGTAACGCAAGCGGAGCACGGCAACCCCTCCGAAAAAGTGTCAGATTTGTAAGGCGGAGGGGAACTTATAGTTAATGCGAATTATTGTCAATATCGTTTCAGTTGCCGGGCCGGGCCCGGCAAGGTTTCAGGGATTGTTGCTCGCGGTATTCAGCGACCAGTCGTAGTCCAGAAAGCGGACCGGCAGATCGCCGGCTTCCAGATTCCGGCGGGCTTCCGCCGGCAGCGCCAGAGCATCGGCGTATTGCAGCAGGTAATCGCCGAGGCCGCCGGCGCTGTCCTCGAAGTCCTCTTGGTACCAGTCGAAAATGGACGACACCCTCAACACCCCGGCCTCCGCGTCATAGCGGTTACGGCGCCGGTCGGAAAGAAAGCGCCGGGTGCTGTCGGCGAGCTGCGCGTCCAGCCACTCGCCGGTGTAGGCTTCCGGGCGCAGGGCCGGGCACCCCACCGAGGCGCAGTTCACCGCGAAGTGAATGCGCGGGTCCATCAGTGACGGATTGCCGCGGATCATCTGGTGCTCCAGCTCGTCCAGGGTGCGCTCTTCGCCCAGCAGGGTGAAAAAGCGCTGGCTCCAGGGGCCGGAAAAAATCGAACCGATGTCGCGGATCGAATCCGGCCGGCTGTCCTGCTTCAGAATCAGCTTCACGGTGAAGGCGTTGTAGGCGTTGATCAGGAACGCCAGCTTCTGGTCGTTGCTGAAACCCTTGAAGGTGGCCTGATCCACGGCGCTGAGACGCGCCAGATAGTCGTCCAGGGCGGCCTGGTCCGCGGCCATGCCGTCATAGTCCACGGCGCTGGCGACCCCGTCCCGGTGCTCGCTGACATGCGCCTGAAGCAGGTCGTCCCACGGCTGATGGTCGAACGCCAGCGCCGGTGTCGCCAGCACCGCCATGACGGCGATCAGCGCGCCCAGGGCGGCGCGCAACGTGAGTTTCAGCATGATCTCACCTCCTGTCGATTCAGCGTTGCCAGGCGTGGAAGCGCTCCACCCAGCGCAATACGCCTTCCGGTTTGTGTGCCTTCTTCCACTCGCCGGCGGCGAATTTGTTGGCTTCGGCCATGGTCGGGTAGATATGAATGGTGCCGAGGATCTTGTTCAGGCCCAGGCCGTGCTTCATGGCCAGCACGTATTCGCTGATCAGGTCGGAGGCGGACTCGCCGACGATGGTGACGCCCAGGATGGTGTCCTTGCCCGGCGGCGTGAGCACTTTGACGAAGCCGTGGTCGGTGCTGTCGGCAATGGCCCGGTCCAGGTCGTCGATGCCGTAGCGGGTCACTTCCACCTCGATGCCCTGTTCGCGGGCCTCGTCTTCACTCAGGCCCACGCGGGCCACCTCCGGATCGGTGAAGGTGGCCCAGGGAATCACCCGGTAGTCCACCTGGAACTTCTTGAAGCGGCCGAACAGGGCGTTCACCGAGGCGTACCAGGCCTGGTGGGCGGCCACATGGGTGAACTGGTAGGGCCCGGCCACGTCGCCGCAGGCGAAAATATTGGGGAAGCGGGTGCGCAGGAAGCCGTCCACCGCCACGGTGCCGTTTTTCTCGGTGGCGATGTTCATGGCCTCCAGGCCCAGGCCATCGGTGTTGGCGCGGCGGCCCACGGCCACCAGCACCGCGTCGAACGGCAGGCGTTTCTCGCCGTCGTCCGCCTGCACGTACAGCACCTTCTCGCCGTCCTCCACTGCGAAACGCGCCGCCTTATGGTTGGTGAGCACGGTGACGCCGCTGTCGCGCAGGGACGCGGTCACCAGGGCGGCGGCGTCTTCGTCCTCGCGGGGCATCAGGCGCGGCAGCATCTCCACCTGGGCCACCTCGCTGCCCAGGCGCGCGAAGCTTTGCGCCAGCTCACAGCCGATCGGCCCGCCGCCCAGCACGATCAGCCGGCGGGGCTGCTCCGTCAGGGTCCACAGGTTTTCGGAGGTGAGAATGTCGATCTGGTCGATACCGGGGATCGGCGGCACGAACGGCCGCGCGCCGGAGGCGATAATAATATTGCGGGTGGTCAGGGTGCGCTCGCCCTCGGCGGTGTCCACGGTGACTTCCCAGGGCGAGGTGATGCGCGCGCTGCCCTGCACGCAATCCACGCCCAGCTCGGTGTAACGCTCCACCGAATCGTGGGGCTCGATCTTGCCGATCACCTTATGGATGCGCGCCATGACGTCGGCGAAATCGAAACGCGGCGTGATGCTGGTGAAGCCGTAGCGCTGCGGCTTTTGCTCCAGGTGTGCCAGCCGCGCGCTCTTGATCAGTGCCTTGGATGGCACGCAGCCGGTGTTCAGACAATCGCCGCCCATCTCGCCTTTCTCGATCAGCGTGACACTGGCTTTCACCGTGGCGGCGATATAGGCGCTCACCAGCCCGGCGGAGCCGGCGCCGATCACCACCAGATTGCGGTCGAAGTGCTTCGGCTTCCGGTAACCCCGGTACACTTTGCGCGCCTGCAGAAACGCCATCACCGCCTTGGCCAGCCAGGGGAACAGCCCCAGCAGCACGAAGGCGCCGATCAGATCCACCGACAGCAAGCCGGACAGGCTGTCCAGCTCGCCCAATTGAGTGCCCGCGTTCACATACACCGCCGTACCCGCCAGCATCCCCGCCTGGCTGACCCAGTAAAACGTCCAAGTCTTCAGCGGCGTCAGGCCCATCACCAGATTGATCACGAAAAACGGAAACGCCGGAATCAAACGCAACGTAAACAGATAAAAGGCGCCGTCCTTCGCCACGCCCGCGTTGATCTTCTTCAGCCGCTCACCGAAGCGGCTCTGCACCGCGTCCTTGAACAAAAACCGCGACGCCAGAAAGGCCAGGGTCGCGCCCACACTGGACGCGAACGACACCAGCACCAACGCCACCCAGAACCCGAACAGCGCGCCCGCCGCCAGCGTCATGATCGCCGCTCCCGGCAAACTCAACGCCGTCACCGCCACATACAACAAAAAGAACCCGCCCAGCACCAGCACCGGCTGCTCCGCGGCCAGCGACTGAAACGCCCCGCGCTGCGCCTTCAAATAATCCAGGCTCAGATACTGCCCCAGATCAAACACAAAATAAGACGCCACCAGCGCCGCGATCACAATCAAAAGAGCCAGCTTCTTAACGTTCATCAAATCCTTCCTTGCGTATGCGGCGGCTGTTTACCCGGAACCTTTCGGCCGACTCCGGCGCGGTGTGTGTTGGTGACGTCCAGAACCGTATGAGCGCAGGGATGCGCGAATCGAGCCCCCAGGGACGGGTTCACGGCGTGTTCTGGACGTCACCAACACACACCGCGGCCCGTCTGGAGAGAAAGTCAGCAACAACTGCTACCAACGGCAGCATCCGAAGAACCATCCTCAAAGGGCATATTCAACCCACACCCCTCAAAAATCCCAAAGTGCGAATCAAAGTTACCAATAAACTCGAAATGCTCCGCGAACCGGCTCTCCGCCAACATTAACCAGGTATTCCCGCACACCGGGAACACCTTGCCGGTCTCAATCACATGATGATCGTCCAGCACGAATGAATGAGGATGATGGTCCACCGTGCCCTTATAGATCACCGCCTGCCCGTAGTCCTCGCAGGCCGGCTCCAGCGCATCAATGTTGAACAGCCGGTAGGTGGCCGAGTAGAAGCGGATGTTCCCCAGCTTCGCCTCAATGGCCGGGTTCTCGATGGTCAGCCGGCGCGACTCCACCAAACGCGGATCGCCGAATCCGCACCCCTTGGCCAGGTTGAGAAAGTCGTTCCAGTACAGGGCCCCGGACAGGCATTCCCCGTAGAGCACCGGGTCGGCGGTCAGCGCCGCCGGTACCCGGCGGTCGGCGTACACGTCGGAGAAATAGAACTCGCCGCCGGGCTTGAGCAGCCGTTTCACATCGCCGATTACCTTGGCCTTGTCGGTGCTCAGGTTGATCACGCAGTTGGACACCACGATATCGAAGTAGCCGTCCTCCAGATCAAGCTGGTCCAGCTCTTCGATATAGCCTTTCAAAAAACGCACGTTGCTGCGGGCGTGGCCGAATTCCCGGCGGTGGTAGTCCTGGTGGCGTGTCGCCACCGCCAGTTGCTCGTCGGTCATGTCCACGCCGACCACCTCGCCGCTGTCGCCCACCAGCGCCGAGAGCACGTAGACGTCCCGGCCGGAGCCACAGCCCAGGTCCAGAATGCGCATGCCCTCCAACGCCGCCGGAGCCACCAGGCCGCAGCCGTAGTAACGGGTTACCACCTCGTCATGCAGGCGCGCCAGCAACGGCTTCAGGTGCTCCGGCGGCGCCTGATCGCAGCAGGCGTTGGTCTGCAGATCGTCGCTGCCGGTAAGTTGCTTGCCGTAGTAATCCTGAACCTCTTCACGCATGGTTGAGCCTCTTCAAGTGACACCCGCTCCAGGGAGTATGCTTTAGATGGGAGGGTCGCATCGCGGTCATTTACCCTCCGTGAAGGCCGGGTCACGGGGGCTTTGACGACGCCGGGCGGCCCGCGCGATCCAGTGGTCGACGCCCACATAGCGCCCGGCACCCTGGAAAAACAGCACCAGCAGCATGACCAGGTAGGTCACACCAAACTCAATGCCGTTGTTGAGCACCACGTAACCGCCTTTGGCGGTGAGCCAGTCGTACTGGCCATGCTCGCGCAGTAGCGCTCTGGCTTTGCTGAGACGCTCGCCGACCTGGGCGCTGTTTTCCAGGCTGGCCTGAGCCGCCGGCAGGCCCAGTTCCGCCAGTGGCCGCGCGGTGCTGGTGGCCGGGTCGGAGGGTGCGATCGCGAACCAGCCGTTGCCCCAATGTACGGTGAAGATCGCCACCAACATGGTGATCATCAGCGGCACGCTGACCCAGCGGGTGGCGAACCCGATCAATAGAAAAATGCCGCCCACCAGCTCGGTGACCGTGGCCAGTAAGGTCAGCAACCAGGGGAAGGGCAGGCCCAGGCCCCAGTCGGCGTTACCGAACCAGGCGACGGTGGAATCGAACGCCAAGGCTTTATTGAGTCCCGCGCTGAAGAACATCGGCGCCAGATAAAGACGCAATGCCAGCGGTGCCAGAAAGTCCAGATGGCGGCTGTGATCAAGCAGTGCCTGTACCTTTTCGCCGCTGTTGATGAGTACGGACATGATGTTCCCCCGTGTCGCGCCCAGGGGCGGTGATCACTCTGATTGGCGGTCCACGATCCGCTCGACCAGCGCCTCGGTGTGTGTGTCCGAAAGCGGGGCCGGCGACCTGCGCAGTGTCCGCACCAGAGCCTGCAACTGACGCAGGTAGCGTCGGCAGTGGCGGCAAACCATCAGGTGGGCCCTTAACGCCAGACGCTCGCCAAACGGCAATCGTTCGCCGTCTACCAGGGCGTCGGCGCGTTGTTCAACGTGCTTGCATTTCAGCATTCGCCGGTCTCCTGGAAGCGGTCCACCATTTCGAACAGTCGGGCGCGGGCCCGGTGCAACAGTACGCGAACGTTGGATGCACTGACGTCCATGATGTTACAGATGTCGTCGAAATCCAGGCCCTGGATGTCGCGCAGCTGCAGCGCCAGGCGCTGGTTGTCCGGCATCGCCGTGATGTGGCTTTCCAGGCAGTGTTGCAGCTCGTCGCGGGTGAGCAGGGCGTCCGGGCCGCTCAGGGCCCAGGCCCGGGGCGGCTCCTGCCAGTGGCCGTTGGCGTTGAAACGATGCGCCAGGGCGTCGGTGGCGCCTTCTTCGGTGGGGTCGAACTGAACTTCACGGCCGCCCTTGCGCAGCTGCATGCGTGCCTGATTGATGACGATGCGGGTCAGCCAGGTGAGCAGGGCACTGCGGCCCTCGAATTTGGGCAGGGCCCGGTGGGCGGCGATCCAGCCGTCCTGGACCGCCTCTTCCGCGTCCGCCGGTTGCAGCAGGGTGCGCGCGGCGCCCAGCAGGCGCGGGTGGTAGTGCTTGACCACCAGGGCGAACGCGGCCCGGTCACCCGCCCGCAGGCGTTCGATGAACTCGGGGGTTTCCAAATCCGCATTCGCCATGGGCTTTCCGCCGCTCTGGGTTAGACCTCGATGCGCTTGTACTTCATGCGCTTGGGTTGCAAGGCCTCGTCACCGAGCTGCTTGCGGCGGTATTCCTCGAACTCGGTGTAGGAGCCCTCGAACCACTCCACCTGGGCGTCGCCTTCGAACGCCAGGATGTGCGTGGCCACCCGGTCCAGGAACCAGCGGTCGTGGGAAATCACGATGGCGCAGCCGGGGAACGTCAGCAGCGCTTCTTCCAGCGCCCGCAGGGTTTCCACGTCCAGGTCGTTGGTGGGCTCATCGAGCAGCAGCACGTTGGCGCCCTGCTTAAGCAGCTTGGCCAGGTGCAGGCGGTTGCGCTCCCCCCCGGACAGGTCGCCGACCCGCTTCTGCTGGTCGCCGCCCTTGAAGTTGAAGCGGCCCAGGTAGGCGCGGCTGGGCACCTCGTAGTTGCCGATGCGCAGAATGTCGTTGCCGTCGGACACTTCTTCCCAGACGGTCTTGTTGGCGTCCAGGTCTTCGCGGCTCTGGTCCACGTAGGCCAGGTCCACGGTGTCGCCCACCTCGATGTCGCCGGAGTCCGGCGTTTCCTCGCCGGCGAACATGCGGAACAGGGTGGTCTTACCCGCGCCGTTGGGGCCGATGATGCCGACAATGGCGCCGCGCGGCACCGAGAAGCTCAGGTCTTCATAGAGCAGCTTGCCGTCGAACTGTTTGGAGACACCGTTGATCTCGAACACCTTCTCGCCGAGGCGCTCGCCTGGCGGAATGTACAGTTCCTGGGTCTCGTTGCGCTTCTGGAAGTCCTGGCTGGCCAGTTCCTCGAAGGCGCTCACCCGGGCCTTGTTCTTGGCGCGGCGGCCCTTGGGGTTCTGGCGCACCCATTCCAGCTCTTTCTCCACCGTCTTGCGGTGGGCGCTTTCCTTCTTCTCTTCCTGCTCCAGGCGCTGTTCCTTCTGTTCCAGCCAGGAGGAGTAGTTGCCCTTCCACGGGATGCCGTGGCCCCGGTCCAGTTCCAGGATCCACTCGCAGGAGTTGTCCAGGAAGTAGCGGTCGTGGGTCACCGCCACCACGGTGCCGGAGAACTCGTGCAGGAAGCGCTCCAGCCAGGCCACCGACTCGGCGTCCAGGTGGTTGGTGGGCTCATCCAGCAGCAGCATGTCCGGGGCGCTCATCAGCAGGCGGCACAGCGCCACGCGGCGGCGCTCACCACCGGACAGGGTCTCCACGGAGGCGTCCCAGGGCGGCAGACGCAGGGCGTCGGCGGCGATATCCAGGCGGCGCTCGATATTGTGCGCGTCGGTGGCCTCGATAATGCCTTCCAGTTTCGCCTGCTCCTCGGCCAGCTTCTCGAAGTCCGCGTCTTCCTCGGCGTAGGCGGCGTACACCTCTTCCAGGCGCTCCTGGGCGCCGCGGATCTCGGACAGGGACTCCTCGACGATCTCGCGCACGTTCTTGTCCGGGTCCAGCTCCGGTTCCTGGGGCAGGTAACCGATGTTGATACCCGGCTGCGGGCGCGCCTCGCCCAGGTAGTCCTTGTCGATGCCGGCCATGATGCGCAGCAGCGTGGATTTACCGGAGCCGTTGAGGCCCAGCACGCCGATCTTGGCGCCCGGGAAGAAGGACAGGGAGATGTCCTTGAGGATCTGTTTCTTAGGCGGGACGACCTTGCCCACCTTATCCATGGTGAAAATGTATTGGGCCATAAAAAGAGAGATGCCTGAAAACGTAAGAAAAGCCCGTATGACGGGGCACGGGCGGGTTGGCGCCTAAACTAACCGAACCCGGCCCGGGATGAAAGGGTGCCCTGTGGCCCGGGCCGCCGGTACCGCGCCCGACCGGGCTCAAGTTCGCGCACGCCTTGCCGATATCAGCCACGGAACATGATTTTACTTTTGGGCCCGAGTCGCCCGTTCGCGCTGAGCAGGAGTTGTGCTGTGTTCGCTAAATTCAACCGCATCAATATTAAATACGGCGCCGCCTTCATTGGCGTGGCCCTGGCTTTGCTGGTGGTGGTGACCGCCAACGCCATGCTGGTCAACTCGGTGAAGGATCGCCTGGAAGAGGTCACCTCGACCCTCAACAGAGCCATCTCCCTGGTGCTCAACGCGGACCGCGATCTCTATCAGGCGCGCATGGCTGAAATGGCCTACCTGCGTGGTATTCCCGGTACGCCCGAAGCCGAGACGCAGATCGCCACCTATGAGGAAAACGCCGCCCAGGCCCAGGAGCGCATCCAGCAGGTGGCCGGTCTGATGGCCAACTACGGCGATGTGTCCGACAGCGTTAACACCTTCAACGGGCTGTATGAGCGCTGGCGGGAAGAGTCGGCGCGTTCGATCCAAATGTACAAGGACGAAGACATCGGCGGCGCCATGGAGCAGATCGACGGGGCGTCCCGGGAGAGCTTCGAACAACTGCGCGGCTTCTACGACGCCACCGGGCAGTCCGTGGACGAGCGCGTCCAGGAGCTGGAGGCCACCACCCTGGCGCAGATCAACCGCCAGCAAACCCTGGTCATCGGTTTTGCCGTCCTGGTGGGTCTCGTGGCGATCGCTATTGCCCTGATCGGCCCGCACCTGATGTCCAAGGCGATCCGCCAGGTGAGCGCTCGGATCCGCGAGATCACCGACGGCGACGGCGACCTCACCGCCCGCATCCAGAGCCACCGCAAGGACGAAATCGGCGAGCTGGCCGAGCAGTTCAACCGCTTTATCGAGCGCATCGACACCACCCTGCAATCCGTGCGCACCAGCACCCTGAGCGTCAACACCGCCTCCGACGAGATCGCCAAGGGCAGCCAGGAGCTGGCCTCGCGCACCGAGCAGTCCGCCGCCAACCTGCAGCAGACCTCCGCCTCCATGGAGGAGATCACCACCACCGTGCGCAACACCTCCGACGCCGCCCGTCAGGCCGACGAACTGGTGCAGTCCACCGTGCAGGTGGCCCGGCGCGGCCAGGAGGCCATGCGCGAGGTGGAAACCACCATGGGCGAGATCAGCGCCTCCTCGGAGAAGATCAACGAAATCATCACCCTGATCGACGGCATCGCCTTCCAGACCAACATCCTGGCCCTGAACGCCTCCGTGGAAGCGGCCCGCGCCGGCGAGCACGGCCGCGGCTTCGCCGTGGTGGCCCAGGAAGTGCGCACCCTGGCGGGCCGCTCCGGCGACGCCTCCCGGGAGATCCGCGAGCTGGTGGACCGCTCCGTGACCAGCACCCAGACCGGCGCCGGCCTGGTCAAGAACGCCGGCCGCACCATGGAAGACATCGTCGCCAGCATCGACAAGGTCACCCGCGTGATCAGCGAGATCAGCACCGGCGCCCAGGAACAGAGCCAGGGCATCGGCCAGGTCAACACCGCCGTCGCCGAGCTGGACACCATGACCCAGCACAACGCCTCCATGGTGGAAGAAACCAGCTCCGCCGCCGAGGAGATGCGCCATCAGGCCGAGCAGCTGGCGGCCCTGATCGCCAGCTTCCGCCTCAGCGGCCAGACCGATGACCACGGCGGCGAGCGGGTGCCGGTGCTGCGTGCCGTCGCCGCCGACCGGTACGACCCGGAAGGCCGCGCCGCCTGACCGGCGTGCCCCTTTTCAGAGCCGCCGGTTCAAACCGCTGTTGAGCAGCAGGCGCACCACGTCCTGCTGCTTGCTGACGCCCAGCTTGCCGAAAATGCTCTTTAACTGGCTGCGCACGGTTTCCCTGGAGACCTGATGCCGTTCGGCGATCTGTTCCACCGACAGCCCGTTGACCAGGGCGCTGGCGACCCCGCTTTCCGCCCGGGTGAAATGGAACAAGGCGGCCAGGTCCTCTTCGCAGGCAGCGAACGGGTGGCCCGGGTCGGACACGTACAGGACGATCTCACCCTCGCCGTAGACACCGGACAGGGACTCAGGGGCGTCCTCTCGCAGCGTCGCCAGGACGATCAGCGGGTGCGGCCGGTCCGGATGGTTCAGCCCCACCGCCTGCTGCCTGGCCTTGCCCTGCCGCAGGCCGGCCACCGCGGCCCACAATTCCGCCGCGTCGCTTGGATACCAGGTGCGAAGTCTGGCGCCATCCATCAGCAGCCCGGCGTGCCGCGACAGCAGGCGCTCGGCGGCGGCGTTGTGGTAGGTCACCTGGTCCTGCCCGTTCAGCACCACCACGCCATGCATCAGCTCGGACAACACCGACTGCAGTGAGGCGGCCCGGTGTGTCGCCTGCTGCAACGCCTTGTCGATGCGCAGCGCACGCTGAAAGTGCGGGGCCAGCACGTCCAGCAACTGCAGCTCCCGGTCGCCGAACGGCTCGGCCTTGAAGGACCGGTGCACACCGATACCGGCATGCCATTCCTTGTCGTTGAACAGGCTGATGGCGGCGACATAGCCCAGATCGTTGGGCTTCATGATCAGACGGTAGTAAAGCGGGTTCTCCGCCACCTGCTCGTCGTGCCGCACCACCAGGGCCGCTTCCGCCACCGGGCGCGCGGCCTGAATACGGTAGACCGGATCATGCCTGGAGAGACCGAGCCGGTAGGTCGCTTCAGCGAACCGGGGCAGCCCGTGGTTGGCCAGCAGATACCGTTTGCCCGAGGCGTGATCTTCCACGTGGATGCCGCCGGACTTGGCGCCCAGCAGCCGGCAGAGGCGGTCGAGGACCGTGCCCCAGTGGCCGGGCCGGTACGACGCCTCGTAAATGTCCCCAATGAACGACAGCAACCCTTCTTCGGCGGCCAAAAGGTACCCCGCGAACCCAAACCCCGTTATTCCTTAAGGGAATAGCAAAAGTCGTTTAGGGCGTCAAATATGTGAATGGCATCACACCCGCCCGGCGGCGGGCGGCGCCTGCTCCGTGAGCGTGGCTCCTGCCGGAATGAGTGCAACTCAAGTGCCAACCGGGCCCCTTTTTGGTTAGAATACGCGCCCCTGATCCCGCAATCCGACCCACAGGTAGCCCATGTTCTCTAAATCCATGTCCATCGCCGAGTTCGACCCGGAAATCCAGGCCGCCATCGACGCCGAGCGCGAGCGCCAGGAGCAGCACATCGAGCTGATCGCCTCCGAGAACTACGCCTCGCCCCGGGCCATGGAAGCCCAGGGCTCCGTACTCACCAACAAGTACGCCGAGGGCTACCCGGGCAAGCGCTACTACGGTGGTTGCGAAAACGTGGACGTGGTCGAGAACCTGGCCATCGAACGCGCCTGCCAGCTGTTCGGCGCCGACTGGGCCAACGTCCAGCCGCACGCCGGCTCCCAGGCCAACGCGGCGGTCTACATGGCGGTGCTCAAGCCCGGCGACACCGTGCTCGGCATGAGCCTGGACGCCGGCGGTCACCTGACCCACGGCGCCAAGCCGAACTTCTCCGGCAAGATGTACAACGCCATCCAGTACGGCCTGGACAACGACACCGGTCTGATCGATTACGACCAGGTGGAAAAGCTGGCCCGCGAGCACAAGCCGAAGATGATCGTCGCCGGCTTCTCCGCCTACTCCCAGGTGGTGGACTGGCAGCGTTTCCGGGACATCGCCGACGAAGTGGGCGCCATTCTGCTGGTGGACATGGCCCACGTGGCCGGCCTGGTCGCCGCCGGGGTCTATCCCAGCCCGGTGGGCATCGCCGACATCACCACCACCACCACCCACAAGACCCTGGGCGGCCCGCGCGGCGGCCTGATCATGGGCAAGGCCAACGAAGACCTGCAGAAGAAGATCAACTCCGCGGTCTTCCCCGGTGGCCAGGGCGGGCCCCTGGAGCACGTCATCGCCGCCAAGGCGATCTGCTTCAAGGAAGCCATGGATCCGGCGTTCAAGACCTACCAGCAGCAGGTCGTCAAGAACGCCAAGGCCATGGCCAAGGTGTTCATCGACCGTGGCTTCGACGTGGTCTCCAACGGCACCGAGAACCACCTGTTCCTGCTCAGCCTGGTTAAACAGGACATCACCGGTAAAGACGCCGACGCCGCTCTTGGCCGCGCTCACATCACCGTCAACAAAAACGCCGTCCCCAACGACCCGCGCTCGCCGTTCGTCACCTCCGGCCTGCGCATCGGCTCCCCGGCCATCACCCGTCGCGGCTTCAATGAAGCCGACGCCACCGAACTCGCCGGCTGGATCTGCGACATCCTCGACAACATGGGCGACGAGGCGGTGATCGACGAAGTGCGCGGCAAGGTCAGCGAGATCTGTCAGCGTCTGCCCGTTTACGAGCGATAAGTGATGAGTTGATAGTTGACAGTGGATAGTTGACAGCGAAAACAAAGCGAGGCGTCAGGGATGACGGGACGATTCGTGGCGCGGGAGAAATCCCGCGCTTTTGCGTTGCGGGTGGTGAAACTCTGCCGGCTGCTTCAGGAAAGGGACAGGGAGTACGTGCTGAGCAGGCAATTGCTGCGCAGTGGTACGGCGATTGGGGCTTTGATCCGCGAGGCTGAGCAGGCGGAGAGCCGTGCGGACTTCATTCACAAGCTATCGATTGCTCTGAAAGAAGCCAGTGAAACGGGGTACTGGCTGGATTTACTGACGGAGTCCGGGTATTTAGATTCCGTGCATGGTCAGTCTATGATGACCGATACTGAAGAGTTGCTGAAAATCCTGACGGCCATTATCCGAACCACCAAGCGCCGCAGATAACCCGGGTGGTTGATCTCTTAGCTATCAACTGTCAATTATCAACTATTAACTGGTCTCTCATGTATTGTCCTTTCTGCGCTGCCCAGGACACCAAGGTGATCGATTCGCGTCTGGTCGCGGATGGCGGGCAGGTGCGTCGGCGCCGGGAGTGCCTGAGCTGCAATGAGCGCTTCACCACCTTCGAGACCGCCGAGCTGGTGATGCCCCGGGTGATCAAGTCCGACGGCACCCGCGAGCCGTTCAACGAACAGAAGCTGCGCGCCGGCATGCTGCGCGCCCTGGAGAAGCGGCCGGTGAGCGTGGAGGACCTGGAAGCGGCGATCAGCCGGCTTTGCCATCGCTTGCGCGCCACCGGTGAGCGGGAAGTGCCGGCCCGTCAGGTGGGCGGCTTCGTGATGGAGGCCCTGCAACAGCTGGACGACGTGGCCTATGTGCGCTTCGCGTCGGTGTACCGCAGTTTCCAGGACATTTCAGAATTCGCCGCCGAGGTGGACCGCCTGCGTGGCCGTGCCGGCGGCGGCGAACCGCAAGACGACGACCCCCCGAAGCAATGAGCGCCGGGTTCAGCGATTTCGACCATCAGTGCATGGCCCGGGCCCTGGAGCTGGCCCGGCGCGCGCTCTACACCACCGACCCCAATCCGCGCGTGGGCTGCGTGCTGGCCCATGACGGTCTGATCATCGCCGAGGGTTTCCACGCCCGGGCCGGCGACCCCCACGCGGAGCGCAATGCTCTGGCCACCGCCGGCGAGCACGCCCGTGGCGCCACCGCTTACGTCACCCTGGAGCCTTGCTCCCACACCGGACGCACCGGTCCCTGCGCGGACGCCTTGATTGAGGCGGGCGTGGCGCGGGTGGTGGTGGCCATGGAAGACCCCAACCCCCAGGTGGCCGGTGGCGGCCTGCAACGGCTCCGCGACGCCGGTGTCCAGGTCGACACCGGCCTGCAGGAAGCGGACGCCCGGGCGCTCAACCCCGGCTTTATCCTGCGCATGGGGCAGGGCCGCCCGCTGATTCGCATCAAGGCTGCCGCCAGCCTCGACGGCCGCACCGCCATGGCCAGCGGCGAGTCCCAGTGGATCACCGGCCCCGAGGCCCGCGAGGACGTGCAGCGGCTGCGTGCCCGCAGCAGCGCCATCGTCACCGGCATCGGCACGGTGCTGGCGGACCGGCCCTCCTACACCGTGCGTCCGGCGCAATGGCGGCAAGGCGAGTACAGTGACGGCCCGGTCCGGGCGCCGTTGCGGGTAATCCTCGACCCGGCCCTGCGCACCCCGGTGGACAGCCCGGTGGTCACCGCCGACGGCCCCTGCCTGATCGCCCACGCCGACGACCCGGGCGCTGCCCCGGACGACCGCCGCCGGGCGCTGGAGCACGCCGGCGCCGAACTGCTGGCGCTGCCCCGTGCCCGCGCCGCCAGTGAGTCCGCGCTGCCCGGCGCGGGCGTGCGCGCCGAGCAGCGCGGGCTGGACCTGCACGCCCTGATCGCCGAGCTGACCCGCCGCGAATGCAACGAGGTCCTGGTGGAATGCGGCGCCACCCTGGCCGGCGCCTTTGTTCGCGAAGCGCTGTTCGACGAGTTGATCGTCTACCTGGCGCCCACCCTGCTGGGCGCGGACGCCCGTGGATTGCTGGATCTGCCGTTCGACCGCATGGACCAGCAGGTTCGCTTGCAATGGGCCGACCTGCGCCGCGTCGGCGGCGACCTGCGCCTGACGCTGACCCGGCGCTCTTGATATAAACGGCGTGCCATGGAAGGGTTGCGGAGCCGGGCGAGTTGATTTCGGGGGGAGGTCGCCGTCATGCAATGCCCCAAATGCGAGCACCCGCGAGGCGCCGGGGATACCACCTGTGGCGGGTGCGGGCTGGTCTTCCATAAGTACGAGGCCTATATGGAGCGCCAGCGCGAACTGCGGGAAAGCCGGACGCCACCCGGTCCGGACCGCGCCGAGCGTTTGCGGGCATTTTTCCAGGGCCTGCTGGTGCCACCGGACACCCTCTACCGTTACCCGGTGCTGTACGCGTTGCTCTGGGCCGGTCTGGTGGTGTGGGGCTGGAGCTACATCACGCAAAGCCTGCATCAGCTTGGCTACCAGCCCGCCTTCTTGCACAACGTGAACCTGCCGTTCCACGAAGCCGGGCATGTGATCTTCGGCCTCTTTGGTGAATTCATCGGCTCCTTGGGCGGCACTCTGGGGCAACTGCTGGTACCGGTGATCTGCGGTATCGCTTTGCTGCGGCGCCACGACACCTTCGGTGCCAGTGTCTGCCTGTGGTGGTTCGGCGAGAACTTCCTCGACATCGCGCCCTATATGGCCGACGCCCGTGCCGGCGAGCTGCCACTGCTGGGCGGCAACTACGGCAAGTCGTCCCCCTATGGCTTCCACGACTGGGAATTTATTCTCGGCGAGACCGGTCTGCTGGCCTGGGACAAGACTCTGGCGGCGCTGACCCAGAACAGTGGCCGGGCGATCATGCTGCTGGCGATGGTCTGGGGCGCCTGCCTGCTCTGGCGGGGCTGGCGCCGGCCCCGAGATTGACCTCAGGAGGCGATGGCCACGCCGCCCCGGCCCTGATCCTTGGCCTCGTAGAGCGCCTGATCGGCGCGGCGCAGGGTGCGCCGCCAGTCGCCGTCGATCAGTTCCGCGAACCCCATGCTGGCACCGATCGGGGGCAGATCCTGCTCCCCCGGGGTGATCCGCTGGAAAGCGTCCAGCAGCCGCCGCGCGATGGAATCCGCCGCGTCCGGGTTGGCGTCCGCCAGATACACCACGAACTCATCGCCGCCCCAGCGGCAGGCGATATCGCCGTCGCGCATGGTGTCGTCGATGCGTTGCGCCACGGCGCGCAGCAAGGCGTCTCCCCGGACGTGCCCGAAGCGGTCGTTGACCACCTTGAAGTGATCCAGATCGATGAACAGCAAGCCGCCCCGGGCACCGTGGCCGAGTTGGTCCAGATGGTTTTCCAGGAAGGCACGGTTGAACAGGCCCGACAAGGGGTCGCGGGTGGCCTTGTCGGCCAGATGCCGTAACTGATGGTCGGTTTCAGTGCGCTCGCTGAGCGTGCGGGAATAGTGGATCACCATGGCCGCCAGCGCCGCCAGCTGAAACACCACGAAACCCGGTGTCAGCGTGCTCATCGGCAGCCACTCCAGGCCCAGCTCGCGCAGCGCGTCGTGTACCCCGGTCAGGAACACCAGCGCGAAGCCGATCACCGTCAACCACCAGGCCAGGGAGCCCCCCGCCCGCCGTGCCCGGCGCAGCATTCGCCAGTTGATCGCCGTCACCATCACCATGCAGAACGCGAAAAACGGCGCCCCGGCGGTGCCGTAGTCGGCGAACACATGGGTGCCGCGGATCGTGGCCTGGTCGCTGGCGATGATCAGCGCCGGATGGTCCACCCAGATCAGGCCCGCCAGCAGCGCGCCCACGGTGTAGATGCCCGCCAGCCGCCAACGCGGCTCGTTCCGGCGCCTCAATACCCGGTGGAAACAAAGCAGCGCCGCGAGCCCCATCACCACCGCGCCCAGGGCCAGCCGGTAGGGCGGCATCACGCCGTCCTGGTCGCCCATCAGTGCGCCGACTCGGGACACCAAGTCGCCGGTGATGTACATCGTCGCGAACAGGTTGGCCAGCGTGAAATGCAGCGCGGCCTGCGCTTCCCGGTCGCGGTACAGGTACAGCGCCAGGGTGAACACGCTCAGCAGCACCAGCAACGCCACCGCGGCGCCGGTGGCCATGATATTCAGCCATAGCGTCAAGGTGTCCGTTCCGGCGCCGGCCAGAAAGGCGGAAGGAGTGTGGTCGGGCATGGGTTTCGGGTGACCAAAAAATGAGCGGCAAGAATACCAAAAACAGCCAGGGAAACCGTTGTTTCTTCGTTTCAGAGCCCGCCCTGGCGGAGAGCGGCAAGGTTTGGCCTGGTTTCCGATTGCGAAAACGCGAGACGGTGTTTTTTCTTCGTGCCTCATGGGGTGGAGGTTGGTGTTGACGGTGTGTATCGGATTGTTGGTTGTTCCAGGAGCCGGCGTCGCCCCTGTGAAAGACCGTCCCGCACGCTTTTAGATCAATATCCAATAAAAACAGCGGGTTGGGGTTGGGCTGCCTCGGTTTTGCCTGGCGATGGCAAAAGTGACACGCAAAATAAGAATTGACATAAAATTATGTGTCGTATAAAAATAAGCCATCAACGTGCACAGCACTGGAGAGGCACCATGTACGCACAACAGGTGGACACCGGCAGCAAGGGCCTGAAGCGCCTGGACGAGATGAGCCCGGAAGAACGCCACTTCCAGGAGAAGGTGGACGCGGAAGTCCGCATCGAGCCCAAGAACTGGATGCCCGACGGCTACCGCAAGACCCTGATTCGCCAGATCTCTCAGCACGCCCACTCGGAAATCGTCGGCATGCTGCCGGAGGGTAACTGGTTGACCCGGGCGCCTTCGCTGAAACGCAAGCTGCAGCTGATGGCCAAGATCCAGGACGAGGCCGGCCACGGCCTGTACCTGTACAGCGCCATGGAGACCCTGGGAGCCGACCGGGACGAGGAAATCGAAAAGCTGCACCGGGGCGAAGTGAAGTTCTCCTCCATCTTCACCTACCCGACGCTCACCTGGGCGGACATGGGCGCCATCGGCTGGCTGGTGGACGGCGCCGCCATCGTCAACCAGGTGCCCCTGCAGCGCTGCTCCTACGGCCCTTACTCCCGCGCCATGATCCGCGTCTGCAAGGAAGAGAGCTTCCACCAGCGCCAGGGTTACGAAATCCTGCTGACCATGATGCGCGAAGGTACCGGCGAGCAGAAAGAGATGGTGCAGGACGCCATCAACCGCTTCTGGTGGCCGTCGCTGATGATGTTCGGTCCCTCGGACGAAAACTCGCCCAACTCCGCGCAATCCATGGCCTGGAAAATCAAACGCCATGGCAACGACGAACTGCGCCAGCGCTTCCTCGACCAGACCGTGCCGCAGCTGGAATTCCTCGGCTGCACCGCCCCGGACCCGGACCTGAAATGGAACGAGGAAACCGGCCACTACGACTTCGGCGAAATCCAATGGCAGGAATTCTTCGACGTGCTCAAGGGCCACAGCCCCTGCGGCGTCGAGCGCATCCAGCAGCGCAAGAAAGCCATCGACGACGGCCAGTGGGTGCGTGACGCCGCCGTGGCCTACGCCGACAAGCAGAAAGCGAACGCCGCTTAAACCGAATTAATTCAACGGAAATCGAAATGGCAGACTGGACCCTCTTCGAAGTCTTCGTGCGCAGCAAGCACGGCCTCAACCACAAACATGTGGGCAGCGTGCACGCCGCCGATGCCACCATGGCCCTGGAAAACGCCCGCGAGCTTTATACGCGTAGAAGTGAAGGCGTCAGCATTTGGGTAGTGCCCGCCGCGCAGATCACCGCCAGCGCCGGCGACGAGAAAGAACCCTTCTTCGACCCGGCCGACGACAAGGTCTACCGCCACGCCAGCTTCTACAAGCTGCCCCCGGAAGTGGACCAGATGTGAGGAGCGTGACGATGACGACCGATCAAGCACTCACCGAATACCTGCTGCGCCTGGCCGACACCGACATGGTGCTGGCCCAGCGCTTCTGCGAATGGTGCGGCAATGCCCCGGCGCTGGAAGAAGAAGTCGCCATGATGAACGTGGGCCTGGACCTGCTCGGCCAGGCGCGCAACTGGTACGACTACGTCGCCGAACTGCGCGACGACGGCCGCGACGCCGACTTCCTGGCGTTCCGCCGCAACGAGCGCGAATACCGCAACCTGCTGATCGCGGAACAGCCGCGCGGTGACTATGCGGTGACCACGGCGAAGCAGTTTTTCTTCGACGTCTGGCACCACCTGGTGCTCACGCGCCTCACCGAATCCAGCGACGAACGCATCGCCGGCATCGCCGCCAAGGGCCTCAAGGAAGCCACCTACCACCGCCGCCGCTCCACCGAATGGATGTTGCGCCTGGGGCAGGGCACCAAGGAGAGCCACCGCCGTCTCACCGACGCCGTGCAAAACCTGTGGCGCTTCACCTGTGAGCTCACCGACACCGACGAGATCGAGGACCAGCTCGCCGAGGCGGGCATCGGCGCCGGCAACGTGGGCGAAGCCTGGCGCGCCGAAGTGGCCCGCGTGTTCGCCGAGGCCGGCCTGGAGCTGCCGGAACCGGCGCGCCACTTCTATATGGACGGCAAGAACGGCAAGCACACGGAGCATCTGGGCTTCCTGCTGGCCGAGATGCAGTACCTGCCGCGGGCCTACCCCGATGCAACCTGGTGATCTGATCTACCGCGAGCGCAAGGCCTACCAAGGTGTACCGCTCGGCGAAGACGACCTGCCCCGGGCCTGGGAATGCCTCACCGAGGTGATGGACCCGGAAGTGCCCGTGGTCAGCGTGGTCGATCTGGGCATGATCCGCGCGGTGGAATGGGAGGGCGACCGCCTCAAGGTCAAAGTCTCGCCCACCTACTCCGGCTGCCCGGCCACCGAAGTGATCGAGCGCGACGTGCAAGAAGCCCTGGAAGACACCGGCTTCAAGAACCCGCGCATCGAACGGGTGCTGGCCCCGGCCTGGACCACCGACTGGATCACCGAACAGGGCCGCGCCGCGCTCCAGGCCTACGGCATCGCGCCGCCGCCCAAAGGGCAGGGCCGGGACACCTTGCACGACCCCGGCCCGGCGGAATGCCCGCACTGCGGCGGCACCGACACCGTGCAGGTCAGTGAATTCGGCTCCACCGCCTGCAAGGCGCTCTACAAGTGCCGCGACTGCCTGGAGCCGTTCGATTACTTCAAGTGCCTGTAAGCCGGCACCGTTGATTAAGAGCGCGCCGTTGCCCCATGAAGGCGGCGGAGCCTGCAAACCGAAACATAAAGAGTTCGCGCCATGAGCCAATTCCACTCGCTGACAATTCGTGAAGTGCGCCCCGAGACCCGCGAAGCCGTCTCCATCGCTTTCGACATTCCGCCGGAACTCAGCGACACCTTCCGCTTCACCCAGGGCCAGCACCTGATCGTGCGCACCCACATGGACGGCGAGGAAGTACGCCGCTCCTACTCCATCTGCACCGGCGTCCACGACGGCGACCTGCGCGTGGCGGTGAAGAAAGTCCCCGGTGGCCGCTTCTCCGGCTTCGCCAACGGCGACCTCAAAGAAGGCGACACCCTGGAAGTGATGCCCCCCAGCGGCCACTTCTTTGTCGACCTGGACCCGGAGCGTGAGGCCCACTATCTGGCCGTGGCCGCCGGCAGCGGCATCACGCCGATCCTGTCGATCATCAAAACCACCCTGGAAGCCGAGCCCCACAGCCAGTTCACGCTGCTCTACGGCAACCGCTCCAGCAATTCCACCCTGTTCCGCGAAGCGCTCAGCGACCTCAAGAACGCCTATCTCGGCCGCTTCAACGTGATCTACCTGTTCAGCCGCGAACAGCAGGACGTGGACCTCTACAACGGCCGCATCGACGCCGACAAATGCGACGCCATCTTCTCCCGCTGGCTCGACACCCCGAACCTGCACGCCGCCTTCCTATGCGGCCCGCAATCCATGACGGAGACCGTCAAGGAACGGCTGATCGCCAACGGCCTGGATAAAAGCCGCGTGCACTTCGAACTGTTCGGCGTGGAAGGGGAAACGAAGCGCCGCGAACGCCGCCCGGAAGAAATCGCCACCGACGAAACCAAAACCCAGGTGACCATCATCGCCGACGGCCGCGAAGTGCTCGTCGAGCTGCCCCGGGACAGCAAGAACATCCTCGACGCCGCCAACGAACACGGCGCCGACCTGCCGTTCTCCTGCAAGGCCGGCGTCTGCTCCACCTGCCGCTGCAAGGTGGTGGAAGGCGAAGTGGAAATGGACAACAACTTCGCCCTGGAAGACTACGAAGTCGATGCCGGCTACGTGCTCTCCTGCCAGAGCTACCCGGTTACCGACAAAGTCGTCCTCGACTTCGACCAACCGTAAAAACGGGTCGCGGTCGAACGACCGCTCCTACGGAGAGGGCCGCGACGCCCTGTGTAGGAGCGGTCGTCCGAGCGCGATCCGCAGCAAGACAAGACGACCAACGCCGCCGTAGGAGCGGTCGTTCGACCGCGATCCACCGCCGGGGCCTGACCGCCCGCCCGGAACGGCACGCCAACACAGGCCGCGGCCCCAAGAAGCCGCGCCCATACGCAGACCAAGGAGCCACGCCATGACCGTTCTCCAAAGCTACCTCGCCGGCCAATGGTTCGGCAGCCAGGCCGCCAAACCCCTGGCCAGCGCCATCAACGGCGAAATCGTCGCCCACACCCACGACGACGCCCCCGACTTCGCCGCCGCCGTGGACTACGCCCGCACCACCGGCACCCGCGAACTGCTCAAGCTCGACTTCCAGGAACGGGCCGCCCGCCTCAAGGCCATGGCGCTCTACCTGCAGGAACACAAAAAAGAGCTCTACAAACTCTCGCGCCACACCGGCGCCACCAAAGGCGACAACGCCTTCGACATCGACGGCGGCTTCGGCACCCTGTTCGCCTACGCCAGCATGGGCCGCAAGGAACTGCCCTCCGGCAACGTCCTCCACGAAGGCCCGGTGGTCCCCCTCGGCAAGGAAAACCACTTCGCCGCCACCCACATCCTGGTGCCGCGCCGGGGCGTCGCCGTGCACATCAACGCCTTCAACTTCCCGGTCTGGGGCATGCTGGAAAAATTCGCCGGCAACTTCCTCGCCGGCATGCCGTGCCTGGTGAAACCGGCCACCGCCACCAGCTACCTCACCGCCGCCTGCGTGCGCCTCATGCAAGACTCCGGCGCCCTCCCGGAAGGCGCCCTGCAACTGATCATCGGCGGCACCGGTGACCTGCTCGACCAACTCGACGAACAGGACATGGTCACCTTCACCGGCTCGGCCAACACCGCCCGCAAACTGCGCGCGCACCCCAACATCATCAACCGCTCCATCCCCTTCAACGCCGAAGCGGACTCCCTCAACAGCGCCATCCTCGCCCCGGACGTCACCCCCGACGACGAGGAATTCGACCTGCTGGCCAAGGAAGTGGTCCGCGAAATGACCGTCAAAGCCGGCCAGAAATGCACCGCCATCCGCCGCATCCTGGTCCCGCAACAGCACTTGGACGCCTTCGGTGAACGCCTGATCCAACGCCTGGAAAAAATCACCCTCGGCGACCCGGACGAAGAAGGCGTGCGCATGGGCGCGCTCGCCTCCCTCGACCAGAAAGAAGACGTGGCCGCCGCCGTCAACGACCTGCTCAACACCTCCGAGTGCATCTTCGGCGGCAACGGCGACCCGCAGCCCATCGGCAAAGGCACCGACAAAGGCGCCTTCTTCGGCCCGCGCCTGCTGCGCAGCAAAGACCCACACGCCGACGGCGGCGCCCACGACATCGAAGCCTTCGGCCCGGTCAGCACCCTCATGGGCTACGGCGACCTCGATGAAGCCATCGCCCTCGCCGACAAAGGCAAAGGCAGCCTGGTCACCACCTTCGCCACCAAGGACCCCCAAAACGCTGCCCGCGCCATCCCGGTCCTCGCCGCCCGGCACGGCCGCCTGCAAGTGCTCAACGCCGAATCCGCCCAGGAATCCACCGGCCACGGCGCCCCGCTCCCCATGCTCAAACACGGTGGCCCCGGCCGCGCCGGCGGCGGTGAAGAACTCGGCGGCATCCGCGCCGTGCGCCACTACCTCCAGCGCACCGCCATCCAAGGCTCCCCCACCATGCTCGCCGCCGTCACCGGCGAATACGTGCGCGGCGCCGACGTCCTCGAAACCGAAGTGCACCCCTTCCGCCGCCATTTCGACGACCTCGCCATCGGCGAATCCCTGCTCACCCACCGCCGCACCGTCACCGAAGCCGACATCGTCAACTTCGGCTGCCTCTCCGGCGACCACTTCTACATGCACTTCGACGACATCGCCGCCAGGGACTCCCAATTCGGCAAACGCATCGCCCACGGCTACTTCCTCCTCTCCGCCGCCGCCGGCCTCTTCGTCTCCCCGGCCCCCGGCCCCGTCCTCGCCAACTACGGCCTCGACACCCTGCGCTTCATCACCCCCGTCGGCGCCGGCGACACCATCCAGGCCCGCCTCACCTGCAAACGCAAAATCGACCAGGGCAAAGCCGCCCCCGACGGCACCCCCCAAGGCGTGGTGATCTGGGACGTGCAGGTCAAAAACCAGGACGACGAACTCGTTGCCAGCTACGACATCCTCACGCTGGTGGCGAAGAAGAAAAGGAACGCATAACCGCCATGTGGTGAGTTAGTCCTTACTCTTTAAATCCAGGCTTCCTTGGTGATGGCCGCTCCTTTTGGGGCGGCCTTTTTTTGTGACTTTAATTATTACCCAATCAGTAGTAGAAAAGGTTTTCTTGCACTGGATTGTGGGGTAATGGGAATGCATATTTTTATGAGTTGGTCCGGGGATCGAAGTAGGGCGGTTGCTGAATTGATGAGCGAATGGCTGAAATGTGTTATTCAGGCTTGCCGGCCTTGGGTCTCGAGCCGCGATATAGATAGGGGCGCTATTTGGGTTTCTGAGATCAGTGATCGTCTTAAAGATGTTTCCTTAGGTATAGTATGTCTAACTAAAGAAAATAGGAATAAACCTTGGATTCTATTTGAAACAGGCGCTTTGGCTAAAGGGTTAACTACAAATAGGGTGTGCACTTTTTTAGTTGACTTGGAGCCGGAGGATCTCGATGACCCGCTGGCTCAGTTCAATCATACATTTCCGACCAGGGATGGGATGTTTCAGTTGGTTAAAACTATTAATGGTTCTCTTTTGGATGCGAGGCTGGAAGATGCGGTTATAGAAAGGACCTTTAACACCTATTGGCCCCAGTTTGAAAAAGAGTTTGCTAGGGCCCTAGAGATAAATCCGCCCTCGGAAGACGTTCCTGAAAGGACTAGCGAAGATATTATGGGTGAGATATTAAATAACATAAGAATGGCCAATAATAGGATTAGGAGACTGGAAAATAATTTGTCTAGAGGGGATACGGTCGGAGCTCAACTGCTAGAAGAGATGTTAAACATTGATGGCCTTGAAGGTTCAGACGTGGATAAGATTGCCGGGTATTTTTCTGCGTCTGATTTTGAAAAGATAAAGCGTTTAAGGTCTGGCATTAATAAAAAGGGATGAGCGTTGGGCTCTATGTCAATAGGTGGTGTTTATAAGGAGGGGGGATGAGGTGCTTTATAATAACTAAATGGATGTTGATGTCCTTGTTGAAAAGGCATAAGTATGTTGGGACCATACAATCTAACGATGAGGGCGTTTACCGATATGATGTCTACTGGATATATTTTCTTCCGTCCTCGATAGAGGCTGAAGCGTTACATGGCCACGAAAAGACGACAAAGAGATTATATACTGTAGATAATCAAGATAATGGGCAGGGCGGATATGTTGGTAATGAGGTATATCTGAGAAAGATGAGAGAAACAGACGGGGAGGCGCGGTCTGTTCCATTTAAGCTTACCGACAGTTTTCTTCGGGAGCGTAATGTTGAGATTGAGCATCGATATAGAAATATAATGATAAGGCATACAAGTGTCTTATCTGCTTTTGTTTCTAGAGTTTTTTGCCTTTACTGTTTGCGCTATTATTATCGGGTGGCTGCGGAATTTTTATACGGTTATTACGTCAGGCCGACCGAAGATCGTATAAAAATAATAAATGCGATGCTGTTAATGTCTGATGGAGGTAAGAGTGTTGTGTCTGAATTTGATCTTGTTCATGTGCTCCATGGGCGGTCAAGCATATCGATTAAGCCATCAAAATTTGTAAAGTTGTATAGGCGATATTCGGTTGTTTTAGAGTACCTTGAGCAAGACGGCTGCCTCAAGTCTACAGGAGACGGGCGATATAAAATTTCAGGAAAAGCGTTTGGGGTGCTGTCAGATTTAAAACGTGAATATGGTTTGTATAAGACACAAAGGTGGATCGCAATATTCACCGCCATCTTGGCTCTTCAGACTTTAAGCAATATCCCTTGGGGAAATGTGCTGAGATTTTTTGGTATAAAATGAGTTTTGATTTGGTCTCGTTGATGTGTTATTCATGAAAGCACTGCCTCCGGGTGCGGCAACACCCGAAGGCAGCTAACCACAACAGACTGTACAGGAGTCCATCATGGCTGCTCGCAATCATAAGCCACGCGCCCGCGTGGGTAAAAGCGAAACCCCCAAACCCAACCGCGAATTTCCCTATATTCGCCACCTCAAGGTCCACCCCGGCCAGTACTACTCGTCCGGCGCGCCTCTGTATCTCCACCTAAGCCGCCCGCCCAAGCCGCCTGTGCCCTGGGTCCACGTGAAGGGCTATTGGCTCGCCGAGGCAGGCTTCGCCATCGGCACACCACTGGAGGTGGAAGTCAGCGAAGGCCGCCTGGTGATCTCGGCGGCCGCCGAGCCCTCCGGCGCCTGACCGCTGCCCGCGCCGCCGCCTTGCCGGGCGGCGGCTCGTTTACTCTGTTTTTCGCCCACTCGTATGTGGCATGTGATACCCGTCACAAAAATTTGACACTCATAAAATAATTGCTAAAGTCGATCTTGCCCCGTGGGCTAGCTGCGGGGGAGCACTACAGGATGTCAACTGACCTGCACTGGCGGCTAGCCGCCAGCACATGACAGTACGGCACCCACGTGAAGACGTTGAACAGAGTGACTTCCATGAAGTTCTCCAATGTGCTCACAATGATAGTGTACATGATTGATAACACCATGCG
>Ga0114901_1000125_pt1 | contig 63476 bp, 57 predicted proteins | sample MalvireepMed_s16_FD_89686 | JGI IMG/M metagenome (GOLD analysis project Ga0114901, IMG submission 89686) | Marine viral communities from the Global Malaspina Expedition - Malaspina viral metaG DeepMed_s16 | ecosystem: Environmental > Aquatic > Marine > Oceanic | place: Mediterranean Sea... | reverse complement strand
CTGCTTTTGATTCAGCGATGCTCTTCAGTGAAGAGCATCTGAAAGCTTGAGTTCTAACAGAGTATCTACATGGATGTACTCGTGGCGTGTCCTGGACGGGCCCACCCGATCCCGGTGCGGGCTCTCTGGAGAGAAAGGTCTCTGGCATCCTGCCGGGAGCTTCGCTCCCTTTCGCGGGCAGGGCCCGCTCCCACAATCCTGGCTACGAAGCCGCAACAGCCACTGCCTCCAGATGGCGCAGGTCTCTGCGTCGGTCGTGCACAACATTGGTGATTGCGGCCTGAGTTGTGCACACCAATAGTGCAAAGAAGGCGCCACGGTGCGTCTTTCCCCTTCCAATGCCCCGTTTTCTGGCGTTCTCTGTCCTGGCCCGATTCTTGTATGCCCTTAGCCGGTGCAATTCCGGCGGGCTGCTTCCCGCTGGTGCAATCCGGGCCGTGCGCGGCCGCGAGGACTAGGGACCTATAGCTATGAAAATGATCACGGCGGTAATCAAACCGTTCAAAGTGGATGACGTACGCGACGCCCTGGCGCAGATCGGCGTTCAGGGCATGACCGTCACCGAGGTAAAGGGCTTCGGCCGTCAGAAGGGCCACACCGAGCTCTATCGGGGCGCCGAGTACGTGGTGGATTTCGTGCCCAAGGTGAAGCTGGAGCTGGCGGTGGTGGACGAGCGCGTCGATCAGGCCGTGGAAGCCATCGCCCAGGCGGCCAGCAGCGGCAAGATCGGCGACGGCAAGATCTTCATCACCGCGCTGGAGCAGGCCCTGCGTATCCGCACCGGTGAAACCGACAACGACGCCCTGTAAGGAGGCCCCATGCGATATCTGATTGCGGGCCTGCTGGCCCTGACGCCGTCTCTGGCGCTGGCGGACACCCTGGATAAAAGCGACAGCGCCTGGATTCTCACCGCCACCGCGCTGGTGCTGTTCATGACCCTGCCGGGCCTGGCCCTGTTCTACGGCGGCCTGGTGCGTAACAAGAACGTGTTGTCGGTGCTGATGCAGTGCTTTGCCATCGCCTGCGCGGTGTCGCTGGTGTGGCTGGTGGTGGGCTACTCCCTGGCGTTTTCCGACGGTGGCGCGGCCAACGCCTGGATCGGCGGTTTCAGTAATGTGTTCTTCGACGGCATCGGGCGCGACACGCTGGAGGGCAGCCTGCCCAAGAGCCTGCACGGTCTGTTCCAGATGACCTTCGCGATCATTACCCCGGCGCTGATTGTCGGCGCCTTCGCCGAGCGCATGCGCTTCGGCGCCATGCTGGCGTTTTCGGTGCTGTGGGTGCTGGGTGTGTACGTGCCGATCTGTCACTGGGTGTGGGGCGGCGGCTGGCTCGCCGAACTGGGCCTGTACGACTTCGCCGGCGGCACCGTGGTGCACATCACCGCCGGTGTGGCGGCGCTGGTGGCGGCGGTGGTGCTGGGCCGCCGTCAGGACTGGCCCGGCCAGGCCATGAAGCCGCACAACATGACCATGACGGTGATGGGCGCCGGCATGCTGTGGGTGGGCTGGTTCGGCTTTAACGGCGGCTCCGCCCTGGCCGCCGACGGCAACGCTTCCATGGCGATGCTGGTGACGCATATTTCCGCCGCCGCCGGCTCCCTGGCCTGGGTGACGCTGGAGTCGATCAAGTTCGGCAAGCCCTCGGCGCTGGGCATTGCCACCGGCATGGTGGCCGGCCTGGGCACCATTACCCCGGCGTCCGGTTTCGTGGGCCCCGGCGGCGCGCTGCTGATCGGTCTGGCCGCCGGTGTGATCTGCTTCTACATGGTGCTGGTGGTCAAGCAGAAGTGGCGCATCGACGATTCCCTGGACGTGTTCCCGGTGCACGGCATCGGCGGCGTGCTGGGCACGCTGTTGGCCGGCGTGTTCGCCTCCACCGAACTGGGCGTGTTCTCCGGCTACGGCTTCGCCAAACCGGAGTACGGCATGCTTGATCAGATCGGTGTGCAGGCGCTGGGTGTCGTGGCGACGTTCGTTTACACCGCTGTGGTCACTTTCCTGTTGCTCAAGCTGGTGGGCCTGTTCACGCCATTGCGCGTCACCGCCGAGGAAGAGGCGCAGGGCCTGGATATCGCGCTGCACGAAGAGCGCGGCTACGACATCTAACGCCACCGGCCGGGGTCCAGTATGCTCGGGGTAACCGTCCCACTAGGAGCTTCCCTTGGATCTGGACCCCTACGGCTGGCCCCGCGCCGGCGCCCTGGACGTTCGCCACTTGCCCACCACGGTGGCGGCACAGGGCGTGGCGCCCCTGGCGGACAGCCTTGACCGTATTCATGAGTATCAGCGTCGGCTCTATGCCGGCCGCCGCTATGGTGTGCTGCTGGTGGTCCAGGGACTGGACGCCGCCGGCAAGGACAGTCTGATCCGCACCCTTGCCCGGGCCTTGGACCCGGCCGCTTTCCGTGCCCATTCGTTCGCCCGCCCGCTCGGCGAGGAGGTCCGCCATGACTTTCTATGGCGGGTTTGGCGGCGTCTGCCGGAGCAGGGCGAAGTGGTGGCCTTCAACCGCAGCCACTACGAGGCGGTGCTGGCGGAGCGGCTCTGGCCCACCAGCGACATCGGTGTGGACTGGCGCGGCCGCTACCGGGCAATCAAGGAGTTCGAGGGGCATCTTCACCGGGAAGGCACGCGGTTTATCAAGGTGTGGCTGAATACCTCCGAGGACGAACAGCGGCGGCGGCTGCTCAAACGTTTGGACAAGCCGCGCAAGCGCTGGAAGTTCGACCCCTCCGACATGCAAAGCTGGCGTGCCCGCGACCGTTATCTGGCGCTGGTCAACGAGACGCTCACTGCCACTCATACCGACCATGCGCCCTGGCATCTGATCCCCAATGACGACAAGCCGTCCGCCCGTGCCCGGGTGGCTGGCCTGCTGGCGGACCTGCTGGAAAGCCTGGCGCCGGAATACCCCCGCGAGGATATTGACTGCATTGAGCACTATCGGGCGCTGCTGCGCGGCGAGGAGGACTGAGCCTTGGCGCTGACCAACCTGCTGCAGGCACTGGCCGGGTTGGGCCTGTTCCTGTTCGCCATGTCGCAGCTGGAAAGCGCCGCGCGCGCCCTGCTGGCCGGGCGCGCCGCCGGCTGGCTGCAACAGGCCGCCGGCACCCCGGTGAAGGGCGTGCTGCTGGGGGTGGCGGTGACCGCCCTGATGCAGAGCAGCTCCCTGGTGGGGCTGCTGGTGCTGGCCCTGGTCACGGTGCGGGTGCTGGCCCTGCGCCATGCCCTGGCCATTATGCTGGGCGCCAACCTGGGTACCACCGTGACCGGCTGGCTGGTCACCGTGCTCGGCTTCAAGCTGTCCCTGGGGGAAGCCGGCCTGCCGCTGGCCGGCCTGGGCGGGCTGCTCGCCCTCGCCCTGCCGGAGGGGCAGCGGTCGCTGGGCCGGTTCGTGTTCGCCCTAGGCCTGTTGTTGCTCGGCCTGGATACCATGAAGACCGCGGTCGAGGTGGTCGGCACCCGCTTTGATCTGGCGGTGTTGCAGGGGCTGCCGCCGATCGTCTATCTGCTGGTCGGTGTTGGTCTGACGGCGCTGATTCAGTCTTCTTCGGCGAGCATGCTGATCAGTCTGGCGGCGCTCAACGGCGGCCTGGTGAGCTTGCCGGAGGCGCTGGCATTCATGATCGGCGCGGACCTGGGCACCACCAGTACCTTGCTGTTGGGCTCGGTGAAAGGCGCCGCCGACAAGCGCCAGGTGGCGGCCTTCCATCTGCTGTACAACGTCGCCACGGCTCTGCTGGCGTTTCTTGTGCTTCTGCCGCTCTGGCCCCGCCTGCTGGCGGCCTTGGGCTGGAATGATCCGCTGCTGGGGCTGGTCGCGTTCCACAGCACCTTCAATCTGCTCGGTGTGTTTCTGTTCCTACCCTGGTTGGCGCCTCTGGAGCGCGGGCTGGTGCGATGGGTGGGGCGCCGTGCGCGGGATCCGGATCCGTTCGAGGATGTGGACCCCAAGGCGGTGGAGCCGGCGCTGCTGGTGGTGGAGCAGAGTGTCGCCCGGCTCGGCGAGACCATCCGGCGGCGTTGTCTGGATTGGCCGGACCGGGGCGCGCTGCCGGCTTTCTATCGGGACTACGAAGCGATCACCGACCGCGAGATGCGTATCACGGCCTACCTGAACCGCGTCGGGCAGCAACCGCTGGACGCCGGCCAGACCGCGCGCTTGCAGAGGGTGCGCCAGTGTCTGAGCGAGTGGGTGTACGCCTGCAAGGCGATCAAGGACGTGGTCGACGACCTGGCGCCGCTGCATGACAGCCGGGCGCCGGCTCTGGTGGCGCTGGACGCGGCCCTGCACCGGGGGCTGGCGGCGGCGCTGGCGCACGGCGCCGCTCTGGACGAGACCGCCCACGGCCGCGCCATGGCCCAACTTACCCGGCAGGCCTACCAGGCGGTGGAAGCGGCCCGCGCGGAGGGCATCAGCGTGCTCAATCTGGTGCGCGAAATCGATGCCTGCGGCCGGCACTGGATTCGCGGCGCGCGGGCCGGGTCGTCGATATGACTTTTTGGCTCATTCCGAGTGCCAGGAAGACATTGTCAGCCCCGGGGCCTTTCTATAAGGTACAGGAAAGTTTCGAACGCTCGTTTGAATATCGCTCAGGCGAATCGAGCGGCCCATCGACCCGGGCGTCGAGACCATCGCAACCAAGGAGATAACAATGAGCCTGGAATTTTTGTCCGACGAGTGGTTTGCAAAGGTTAAGGAAATCCGTGATTCCGCCGGCGACGTGGAAGCGCCCGCGGCGCTCGCGGACCTGGTGATCAACATCACCGTGAAAACCGATGACGGCGAGAAGCACATGGCGATGGCCGGTGGCATGATCGAGGAAGGTCACCACGACGACGCGCCCACCACGCTGATCCTGCCCGCCGATCTGGCCAAGCGCATCTTCATCGAAGGCGACCAGTCCGCCGGCATGCAGGGCTTCATGAGCGGCCAGATCAAGATCGAAGGCGACATGAGCAAGCTGATGGCGCTGCAGTCCGCCCAGCCCACCGACGAGCAGAAGCAGCTGATGAAGCAGATCCAGGACATTACCGCCTGAACCTGCTTTCTTCATCTCTCTCGGTGAATGACAATGCCCGCCCCGTGCGGGCATTGTCGTTTTTGCGCCGCGCGGTTGGGCGCGGGCCGGGTTATCCGCTATCCTCTCAGCCCCGAAAGCGGGTGTTTCCCCGCATGGCGAGACCCGAGAGACAGTGAGTGAACAGCGTCGGTGAATTCCAGAGTGCCCGCGATTACCTGAACGACAGCGCCCGCTTCGGCGGTTTGCTGGAGGGGTATCGTCCCCGCGAGGCGCAGCTGCGCATGGCGGACGCGGTGGCCGAGGCCATCGAGGCCCGCGGCACCCTGCTGGTGGAAGCGGAAACCGGCACCGGCAAGACGCTCGCCTATCTGCTGCCGGCGTTGCTGTCCGACGGCCCGACGCTGGTGTCCACCGGCACCAAAAGCCTGCAGGACCAGCTGTTCTTCAAGGACCTGCCCATGGTCCTCAAGGTGCTGGGCATGGCCCGCAAGGCGGCCCTGCTGAAAGGCCGCGCCAACTACCTGTGCCCCTACCGCCTGGAGCTGCACCAGGAAGAAGCCCGTTTTCTCACCCGGGAAACCGCCGAGCAGATGCAGGTGGTGGCCCACTGGGCCGGGCGCACCCGCACCGGTGATATCGCCGAGCTGAAGCAGTTGCCCGAGGACGCGCCGGTGTGGCCCTGGGTCACCAGCACCGCGGACAACTGCCTGGGCACCGAATGCCCGAAATACAGCGAATGCCCGTTGATGAACGCACGCAAGGAAGCCCAGGAGGCGGACCTGGTGGTGGTCAATCACCATCTGTTCTTCGCCGACGCGGCGTTGCGCGGCGAGGGCGTTTCCGAGTTGCTGCCCAGCGCCAACACGGTGATCTTCGACGAGGCCCACCAGTTGCCGGAGATCGCCGCCAACTTTTTCGGCGACTCCCTGAGCACGCGCCAGGTGCAGGAGCTGGGGCGCGACGCGCTGTCCGAGGCGGCCCATTCGGCACTGGATCTGGCCGCCTTGAACCAGACCGTGGCGGCGGTGGACAAGGCCTGCCAGGATCTGCGTCTGAGCCTGGGTGAAGCGGAACGGCGCGCGCCCTGGTCCGAGGTGCAGGACACGCCGGCGGTGGTGGAAGCCGGCTCAGCGCTGCTGGATGCGCTGGTGGACCTGGAGGCTGCCCTGGCGCCGCAGGCGAAAACCAGCCGCGGGCTGGACGCCTGCGCCCGGCGCGCCGCCGAGCAAGTGATCACCCTGAAGACCATTCTCGACGGCTCGGCGCCCAACCGGGTGTACTGGTTCGAGACCTTCAAGCGCACCCTGGTGCTGCACAGCACGCCGCTGTCGGTGGCGGCGCAACTGCGCGCCCAGCGCGAGAAGCACCCCTGCACCTGGATTCTCACCTCCGCCACTTTGTCGGTGGCCGGCCGCTTCGAGCATCTGCAGAAGCGGCTGGGCCTGGAGGAGGCGGACACCCTGCGCCTGGAAAGCCCGTTCGATTTCAAACGCCAGGCGGTGTTCTATGTGCCCGAGGGCATGCCGGCGCCGTCTTCGCCGGACTACACCGCCACCCTCACCAAGGCGATGATTCCGGTGATCCGCGCCGCCGGCGGCCGTACCTTCTTTCTGTTCACCAGCCACCGGGCCCTGCGCGAGGCCGCCGGCCTGCTGCGCCAGGCGCAGCTCGAGTACCCGCTGCTGGTGCAGGGCGAGGCCGGCCGCCGCGAGCTGCTGGACAACTTCCGCAGCCTCGGCAACGCGGTGCTGCTGGGCACCAGCAGTTTCTGGGAAGGCATCGACGTGCGCGGCGAAACCCTCAGTTGTGTGATAATCGACAAGTTACCGTTCGGCTCCCCGGGGGACCCGGTGGCGGCGGCGCGCATCGAGCACATCAACAGCAGCGGAGGTAACGCCTTCCGCGATTACCAGCTGCCCCAGGCGGTGCTGGCGTTGCGCCAGGGCGCCGGCCGGTTGATCCGCGACCCCAGCGATACCGGGCTGCTGGTGGTGGGCGATCCGCGTCTGATCACCAAGGGCTACGGGCGCCTGTTTCTGGACAGCCTACCGGGCATGACCCGCACCCGTAAGGCCGAGGTCGTGCAACGGTTTTTCACCTACATTGCCAACCGCGAGCACCTTCAATGACCTGCATTCTGGCCCTTGAAACCGCCACCGACGCCTGCTCCGTGGCGCTCTACCGTAACGGCGACATCCAGGAGCGTTTCGAACCCGGCGCGCGGCGCCAGACCGAGCGCATTCTGCCGCTGGTGGACGAGCTGCTGGCGGAAGCCGGGGTGACGCTGGCGGCGGTGGACGCGCTGGCGTTCGGCCACGGGCCGGGCGCCTTCACCGGGGTGCGGGTGGCCACCTCGGTGGTGCAGGGCCTGGCCTTCGCCCGCGACCTGCCGGTGGCCGGCGTGTCCACCCTGGCGGCCTGCGCCCTGGCGGCGTTCGACCGCTACCCGCACCGCTCCCGCGTGCTGGCCGCGTTCGACGCGCGCATGGGCGAGCTCTATCTGGGTGCGTATCAATGCGGCCCGGACGGCGTGGTGCCGCTGCTCGCCGATGGCCTGTTCGACCCGGACGCGGTGCCGGAACTGGACGGCGACGACTGGCTGCTGGCCGGCTCCGGCGCCGTCTACCGGGAACAGATCGCGGCCCGCGTGCGGCTGGCGGAGGTGGACGCCGAGGTGGCGCCCCGCGCCGGCGCCGTGGCCCGTCTGGCACTGCCGATGGTGGCGCAGGGCCGCACCGTGCCGGCGGAACAGGCGCAACCGGTTTATCTACGCGACCGTGTCGTGAATTAAGCCGCCGGAGCGCGGCACAAAAAAGGGAGAGTAATCGCGATGATCCATTGGGACCTGCCGGACGTGCACCAGATCGAAGTGGTGGTGGCGCCGGAATCCATCGACGTGCTCGGCCACGTCAACAACACCGAATACCTGCGTTACATGGAAAAGATCGCCTGGCAGCACACCCAGGTGCTGGGCCTGGGCTGGGACGAGTACCAGCGGCTCAACCGCTGCATGGTGGCGCGGCGCACCGAGGTGGACTATCTGGCGCCGGCGTTCGAAGGCGAAAAACTGCGGATCGGCACCTGGATCGTCGACAACGACCAGCGCATCAGCATCACCCGCCGCTACCAGATCGTGCGCGAAAGCGACGGCGTAACCCTGCTGCGCGGTCGCACCAAGTGGGTGTGCGTGGCGCTGGACTCGGGCAAACCCCGGCGCATGCCCCCGGAATTTCTGACCGGCTACCGGCCCACGGCGCAGGAATCCGTTTGAATGGATAATGTCCAGGCGTTGATTCTGGCCCTGGTTCAGGGCCTCACCGAGTTCCTGCCGATCTCCAGCTCGGCGCATTTGATCCTGCCCGCGCGGATGTTCGGCTGGCCGGATCAGGGCCTGGCGTTCGACGTGGCGGTGCACCTGGGCACGCTGTTGGCGGTGGTGGCCTACTACCGCCGGGATCTCTGGGCGATGACCCGGGGCGCCGGTGACGGCGTCATGCAGCGGCGCATGAACCCGGATCTGCGCCTGGGTCTGCTGGTGGTGCTGGCCACGGTGCCGGCGGTGGCGGCGGGGTTTCTCGCCAAGGATCTGATTGAAAACGAACTGCGTTCGGCGGCGGTGATCGCCGTCACCACGGTGGTGTTCGGCGTGCTGCTGTGGCTGGCCGACGTCTACGGCGCCCGCAAGCGGGCGGTGGCCGAGCTGGGCGTGGGCAGCGCGCTGCTGATCGGCGTGGCCCAGGCGGTGGCGCTGATTCCCGGCACCTCGCGCAGCGGCATCACCATCACCGCCGCGCTGGCGCTGGGCTTTCGCCGCGAGGACGCGGCGCGTTTTTCCTTCCTGCTGTCGATCCCGGTGATCCTCGGCGCCGGCCTGCTGAAAACCAAGGACCTGCTGGAAAGCACGGTGCCGGTGGATTGGGGGCACATGGCCCTGGGCGTGGTGGTGAGCGCGGTCACCGCCTACCTGACCATCATGCTGTTCCTGCGGCTGCTCGACTGGGTCGGCATGCTGCCGTTCATGTTGTACCGCCTGTTGCTGGGGGCGGTGCTGTTTGTGTGGTTCGTGTGAGTCCTGTCGGACGCCTGCCCGGCGCCCCCGCCGTGGCGGGCACCGTGCCGGTGGCGTCGCCGCAGGCCGCCCGCGATGGCGGCCAGGCCCTGGTGCTGGGGCCCGCCGGTGATAATGGCGCCCTGTCGTTGTGGGACCCGGCGGGCCGCGCCACGCCGCTGAGCGTGGATTTCCTCGCCGGCCGGCAGGGCTACCGGCTGGCCGCCGACCGGGCCCGCCACGAGCGGCTGGTGAAGGCGCTGGGGCGCTGCCGGGACGGCGTCCAGGGGGTGCTGGACCTGACCGCCGGCCTGGCGCGGGACGCGGCGCTGATGGCCGCCGCCGGCTATCCGGTGAGCATGGTGGAACGCCAGCCGGTGCTGCACGCGCTGATCGCCGATGCGCTGGCGCGCGCCCAAGGGCAGGGCGCCGCCGCCTTACTGACGCTGCTGGACAACGGCGACGCCGCCACGCTGACGCTGCCCGCCGGCCCCTGGCATGCGGTCTACCTGGACCCGATGTTTCCGGCCCGCGGCAAAAGCGCGGCGGTGAAGCAGGATCTCCAGTGGCTGCAGCAGCTTTGCCCCTATCCCGACGACGACGAAGAGCGCCGCCTGCTGGATGTGGCGCTGGCGGTGCCGGCCCGCAAAGTCGTCATCAAACGCCCCCGCCGCGCGCCGCCCCTGGCCGGCCGCGCCCCGCACCACGTCCTGGAAGGCAAGACCGTCCGCTTCGACGTCCACAACGGCATGATAATTGATAATTGATAGTTGAAAATTGACAGCGAAAACAGCACGCACCAATCGAAGTTTGCGCGCTAGCAGTCTCTGTCATGCGTTTTTGCAACGGTTGTTTTGAATTTAGCTATCAACTATCCATTATCAATTATCCATTGATCTATTTGTCCGCCTCGGTGCCTTTGGCGGTGTTGCCGTCGTCCTGGGCGTCGTGCTCGGCGGTTTCCGCCAGCGCCCGTTCCAGCTCGGGCACGCGGGTGACGCGCTGGATCGCCTGGCTGATGTCCGGGCTGAGGATGCGCCGGGCTTCGTCGTCCAGGGCGCGCAGGTTGTCGCCGAAGCACAGCGCCTTGTCGTCGTCCTGCCAGACCAGGTCGGTATCGCGCAGCTGGTTGATGAAGTTGCGCAGCACCACCTTGTCGAAGAATTCCGGGGAATTGAATTCGTAAAGCAGCGACAGCCGCTGGGCGGTGTGGTGGGCGAGATCGCTGAGGGCGTCGGCGTCCAGCCTGCCGCTGCCGTACTGCACCAGCAGCCGGATGGTCAGGTAGAAGCGCTCCAGGGACGGCATCACCGTCTGCCCCAGGTGCGCCAGCATGTCCGACGCATAGGTGTGGATCGCGGCGCCGTGCAGGCAGTCGTCCTCGCGGCTCACCAGGCCGTGCTCTTCCAGCACCGAGGCGATGCGCTCCACCGCCGCCGGCAGTTCGCCGTCCTCGCGCCAGTGCAGCAGGTATTCGTTGCGGAAGAACGGGTAGAGCAGGGCGATCATGCTTTGCAGCATGTCCATGCGGATGCTGCGCGCGTTCAGGAACAGCGAGCAGATCAGGCCCGGCAGGACGAACAGGTGCAGGCTGTTGTTGCGCACATAGGCCATCTGCAGGGCGGTTTTCGGGTCGGTGGTGACCACGTCGCCGAGCGGGTGGGCGACGCGGATCAGGAATTCGTGCTCCAGCCCGTACTCGATGATCACGTCCGGATCGTTCTCCGCCAGCCGGGCGGTGTCGCTGTAGGGCGCCTGGTCGAGCAGGTTGATGTAGAGCTGCAGCTGCTGGCGCAGTTGCTGCAGGTCCATGGTGTGCTTGGGCGTGGCCAGCAGCGCCAGGCTGATCAGGTTCACCGGGTTGGCGACGGCGGCGGCGTTGATGCCGGTGACCACGTCGCGGCCCAGGTTGTTGATGGTGGTTTTGAACCAGTCCGGGGTTTCGTGCACTGACAGCTCTTCGTTGCGCCAGCCTTCCCGGTGGCTGTCCAGGTAGTCCACCAGCTTGATCGGCTCACCGAAGTTCACGTGCACCTGGCCGAAATGGCTGCGCAGCACCTTGAGCGATTTCATCAGGCCGCCCACGGATTCTTTTTTCTTTTTGCCGCCGTGCAGTTCGCCGATGTAGGAGCCGCCTTCGATGACTTTTTCGTAGCCGATATACACCGGCACGAAGGCGATCGGTTTGCGCGCGTCGCGCAGGAAGCTGCGCACCGTCATCGCCAGCATGCCGGTACGCGGTTGCAGCATGCGGCCGCTGCGGCTGCGGCCGCCTTCCACGAAATACTCAATGGAGAAGCCCTGGGTGGTGATGCTGTGCAGGTATTCGTAGAACACCGCCGCGTACAGCGGGTTGTCGCGGAAGCTGCGGCGCATGAAGAAAGCGCCGCCCCGGCGCAGGATGGTGCCCACCACCGGCAGGTTCAGGTTGATGCCGGCGGCGATGTGCGGCGGCACCAGGCCATTGCGGTAGACCACGAACGACAGCAGCAGATAATCGATATGGCTGCGGTGGCAGGGCACATAAATGATTTCGTGGTCGCGGGCCACCTGGGTGAGGTTGTCCAGGTTGTATAGGCGGATGCCGTCATAGAGGCGGTTCCACAACCAGTTGAGGAACAGTTCCAGCGCGCGGATGGTGGTGTGCGAGTAGTCCGCCGCGATCTCCATCGCGTAGCCGCGCGCCCGCGCCAGGGTTTTGTCCTCGCTTTCCTTGTTCTCTTCGGCGGTGTGCTGGATCGCCTCGCGCACCGAGGCGGCTTCCATGATCGAGTTGGTGAGCGTCCGCCGGTGGGAGAGGTCGGGGCCGATGGCGGCTTCCTGCTGGCGGCGGAAGTGCACGCGCAGAATCCGCGACGTCTTGCGCACCACCTGGTCGTCGGAGCGGCACTGGTCGACCAGCTGGCGCAGCGACATGGGCGAGCTGAACTGCACGTAAAGGTCGCGACCCTGGGTCAGCACGATGAAGAATTTCTTGATGAAGCCCGGCGGCGACCAGTTGTCGGAGAAGATAATCCGCCACAGGGAATTTTCTTTTTCCGGCTGGCGGCCCCAGAACACCGACACCGGCACCAGCTGCACATCCAGTTCCGGGTTGTGCTTGAGGCCGGACACCAGCCGCTGCAGTCGCGCCGGGGTGATCGCCCGGCGCTGACGGCTGATGGTGGTTTCCCGCTTGTAGAGGTGGAAGTAGCTGCGCGACAGATGCTGCTTGCCCAGGGTCAGTGACGCCTTGGGGGCACGCAGCCCGAGCCGGCGCGCCGCCTGGTCGGCCACCGCCGCGTCCGCCAGGGAGCGGTCGCGCAGCACATACACCACCGGTATGTCCGGGTTCAGCTGCAGTTCGGCGGGGTCGCCGGGCAGCGCGCGGATACGCGTGCACAGACGCATAAAAGCGCGAATCAGCAGGAAAAAGAGTCGATCAAGTCCTAACCAGGGCGTCATAAGGGCCGAAACTGTGGGAAAAGGTTTGTGAATTCTACCTAAAGGGCGGGCCCCCGGACATAACCGGATATTGCAAGATGTTACCGTCCGTCGAACGCCTGAGCGGTGCCGGTGTGGCCCCTGTCCGGGGCCCGGGATGTTGCTACAATCACGGTCTTTCCATTGCTTGCAGAGGAAGTCCAACGTGTCCGAGCATCAGGCCGGTATTTTCGACCGCAGTTTCACCGAGCATTTGTTCCTGGAATTCGCCCTGGGGGGCGGCCATTCGGTTGAAGCGGTGCGCGCCGCCCTGCGCGAGGCGCTGGCGGTGGCCGGGGAACGCACCCCGGTGCTGATGGCGTTCGGCCCGGGGCTGTGGGACCGGCTCGGCGAGGGCTTCGACTTTCCGCCGTTCTCCCTGGAGGGCATGGTGCCCGCTACCCAGGGCGACCTGCTGATCTGGATTCAGGCGGACAACCGCAGCGCGCTGTTCGATGCCGGCCTGCGGGTGCACCGGCTGTTGGCGCGGGAGCTGGATCTGCAACTGGAAGTGCAGGCGTTCGTTTACCACGACCTGCGTGACCTGTCCGGCTTCGTCGACGGCATCGGCAACCCGGAGGGCGAGCGCGCCAAGGAGGCGGCCATCATCCCCGAGCCGCACCCGGCGGCCGGCGGCAGCTGGGTGCTGACCCAGAAATGGGTGCATACCGGTCTCGAGGACTTCCATAAATTGCCGGAAGCGGAGCAGGAGAACGTGTTCGGCCGCACCAAGGCGGACGCGGTGGAATTCGACGACGAGCGCATGCCCGTCAACGCCCATGTGGGGCGCACCGACGTGGACTACCACGGCGTGCCGCAAAAAATCTGGCGGCGCTCGGTGCCCTACGGCAACACCACCGAATACGGGCTCTATTTTATTGCGTTCAGTTGCGAGCTGGACCGCTTCGACTATCTGCTGCGCCGCATGTACGGCCTGACCGATGACGGCGTCCGCGACCGCCTGCTGGACTTCACCCAGCCGGTGACCGGCGCCTGGTGGTATGCGCCCACGCGGGAGTGGCTGGCGGCCCTGTGAGCACCGACAACCGCGTCCAGACCGCCGCCCGCCCGTTGCTGGGCGTGGCCCTGATGGCGCTGGGCGTGGGCATCCTGCCGGTGATGGACGGGCTGGCCAAACACCTGAGCGCCGAGTACCACGTGGTGCAGGTCACCTGGGCCCGCTATCTGTTCCACTTCGTGCTGCTGGCGGCGCTGTTGCTGTGGCGGCTGCCGCTGCGTGAGTTGATTCCCCGCCGCCTCGGTCTGCAGATCGTTCGCAGCGCCTTTCTGTTGTCCACCACGCTCTGCTATTTCGGCGCCATCGCCTTCTTGCCGCTGGCCAACGCTCTGGCGCTGGCGTTCATCGGCCCGCTGGTGAGCACCGCCCTGGCCCCCTGGCTGCTCGGCGAACACGCCGGGGCGCGCCGCTGGCTGGCGGTGGTGGTGGGCTTCAGCGGCACCCTGGTGGTGATCCGGCCCGGCTGGGCGGCGTTCGAATGGGCGTCGCTGCTGGGCGTGGCCGCGGGTGTGTCCTACGGGCTCTATCAGCTCACCACCCGCCGCCTGTCCGGCAGCGGCCGGGCGTCGGTGACGCTGTTCTATACCTCGGTGTTCGGCTTCGCCGTGCTCAGCCTGGTGGTGGCGCCGTTCTGGACCTCGCCGGATCTGGCGGGCTGGGGACTGATGCTGATCATGGGCAGCGTCGGCGCGCTGGCGCACTTTCTGATTATCAGCGCCTTCGAATACGCCCCGGCGCCGGCGCTCGCGCCGGTCAGCTATATGGAGATGGTGTCCGCGGTGACGGTGGGCTGGCTGGTGTTCGGCGATTTCCCGGACGCTTTCACCTGGACCGGTATCGCCTTGATCGTGGTCAGCGGCCTCCTGGTGGTCACCGGAGGCCGCCTGCCCAAAACCTAGTCCGCCTTCCAGCCGGTGAACATCTTGCGGATCAGGAAGGGGGTGAGCTTGAGGCTGGCGCCCAGCCACTGGCCGACGCCGGTGGGGAAGGCGAAGCGCAGGGCGTTGAGCAGGCCCTTGTAGGTGGCCTGGTCGAACGGGTACCACCAGAGGTTGCGCTTGGCCGGCAGCAGGTCCCAGTTGATCACCTTGGCGTTGGTCATTTCCAGCAGGCCTTCGGGGCCGTGGGTGCGGCCGATGCCGGATTCCTTCCAGCCGCCCCAGGGCGCTTCCGACAGGCCGTGGGTGTAGAGGTGGTCGTTGATGGTGGTGACGCCGCTTTCCAGGCGCGCCGCCAGTTCCCGGCCGCGCTTGTTGTCGCCGGTCCAGATTGACGAGGTCAGCGCCAGGTTGGAGCGGTTGGCTTTCTCCAGCGCCTGTTCCGCGTTGGCGACTTTTTCCACCGCCAGGATCGGGCCGAAGGTCTCCTCGCACACGGTGAGCATGTCGTCGGACATCTCCGTGAGCAGGGTGGCGGGGAAGAAGAAGCCGTTGTCCACGTCGCCCACCGGTTGTGACTGCGCCTGGATGCGCGCGCCCTTGGCGAGGGCGTCTTCCAGGTGCTGCTGGACGGTGCGCAGCTGGCCCTCGGTGGTCAGGCTGCCGATGTCGGCGGTGACGTCCTTGCCGTGGCCGGGGCCGTGGCGCAGGGCGCGGGTTTTCTTCGCCAGCCGTTCCACGAAGTCGTCGTAGACGGCGGCTTCCACGTAGATCCGTTCCACGCCGCCGCAGCTCTGGCCGGCGTTCTGGTAGCCGGCCCAGGCGGCGCCGTTGGTGGCGCGCTCCAGGTCGGCGTCGGCGAGCACGATCATGGCGTCGTTGCCGCCCAGTTCCAGGGACACCGGCGTCAGCGTCTGCGCCGCCTGGGCCATCAGGGTCTTGCCGGCGGGCACGCTGCCGGTGAAGAACAGTTTGTCGATGCCGTTTTCGAAGAAGGCGGTGGCCACCTTGGAGCCGGAGCCGACGATGTGCTGGAACAGCCCCTCCGGCAGTTCGCCGGCGTCCAGGATGCGTTCGATGGCGCGGCCCACCGCCGGGGTGGCGGCGGCCACTTTGAGCAGCACCGCGTTGCCGGCCATCAGCGCCATGACGATTTCACCGAACGGGATCGACAGCGGGTAGTTCCAGGGGCTGATGATGCCCACCACGCCCAGCGGCAGGTGGCTCACTTCGGTGCGCTTGTTGGCGAACAGCAGGTGGCCGGCGGCGCGTTTTTGCGGGCCGAGCACCTTGCCGGCGTTTTTGGCGTACCAATTGCACGCCAGGGCACAGGGCAGCACTTCCGTGGCCAGGGCGTCGATGCGGGTCTTGCCGTTGCTGTCACTGACGGTGGCGGCCAGGTCCTCGGCGCGGTCGACGATATAGCGGCGCATCAGCTCGATATGGCGGGCCCGTTCCTTGAACGACTTGGCCGCCCACTGGCGCTGGGCGGCGCGGGCCCGTTGCATGCGCTCGGGCATGCCGGCGAGATCGGTTTCATTGAGCTCGGCCACGGCGGCGCCGGTGGCGGGGTTGATATCGGTGACGGTCATCTCGTGGCTCCGGCCATGGACGATAAAACGGGTGGGTGACAAACGATAATGGAAGCATACGCCCCCGGCCCGGGGAATGGCGATGCCGCCGTTGTGAGCGGCGCCGCTGTCAAACTTTGCTATGCTGACCGACGGATAAAAAAGGAGAAACGATGATCGAGGATTTCAATGCATGGCTGCCGTTCTACGGCGCCTGGGTGGTGGTGTGCACGCTGCTGAGTTTGATGATCGCGCGCAACAAAGGCATGAAACCGCTGCTGCCCGCCGCGGCCGGTTTCGTGGCCGCGTTCATTCCGATTGTCGGACTGATCTATCTGGTGGTGCTGGGCACGCGGCCCGCGAAATAGCGGGCGTTAACCGGCGAGCAGGTTTTTCAGGATGCTTTGGTAGATGCCGGTGAGCGTGTCCAGCTCGGAGATGGAGGTGTGCTCGTCCACCTTGTGGATGGTGGCGTTGACCGGACCCAGTTCGACGACCTGAGCGCCGGTGGGGGCGATAAAGCGGCCGTCACTGGTGCCGCCGGCGGTGGACAGATGCGTGTCGGCGCCGGTGCGTTCCTTGATCGCCGCCACGGTGGCGTCCACCAGGGCGCCGCGGTCGGTGAGGAACGGCTGGCCGGACAGCTTCCACTCGATCTCGTAATCCAGGCCGTGGCTTTGCAGGATGGTTTCCGTGCGCTGGCGCAGTTCGAAATCGGTGACTTCGGTGGAAAAGCGGAAATTGAACAGCACCTGGCAATCGCCGGGGATCACATTGGTGGCCCCGGTGCCGGCGTTGATGTTGGAAATCTGAAAGCTGGTGGCCGGGAAGAAATCATTGCCCCGGTCCCATTCCGCCGCCGCCAGCTCCGCCAGGGCCGGTGCCACTTCGTGCACCGGGTTGCGGGCCAGGTGCGGGTAGGCCACGTGCCCTTGCACGCCTTTTACCGTGAGCAGGCCGCCCAGGGAACCGCGCCGGCCGTTCTTGATCACGTCCCCGACGGTGTCCGTGGAGGAGGGTTCGCCCACCAGGCAGTAGTCGATGTGCTCCTCGCGTTCCTGCAGGGTTTCCACCACCTTGACGGTGCCGTTCACCGACGGGCCTTCCTCGTCGGCGGTGATCAGAAAGCCGAGGCTGCCGCGGTGGTCCGGGTGGGCGGCGATAAAGTCTTCCACCGCCACCAGCATGGCGGCGATGGAGCCTTTCATATCCGCCGCGCCGCGGCCGTAGAGCAGGTCGCCGTCTTCGGTGGGCACGAACGGATCAAACCGCCATTTGCCGGCGTCTCCGGTGGGCACCACGTCGGTGTGCCCGGCGAACACCAGCAGCGGGCCGTCGCTGCCGCGCCGCGCCCAGAGGTTGCGCACTTCCTCGAACCACAGCGTCTCGCACTGGAAGCCCAGGGCCTCCAGCTTTTCGACAATCCAGTCCTGACAGCCTTCGTCCTCCGGGGTGACCGAGGGGCGACGGATCAGTTCCTTGGCGTATTCGAGGGTACGGGACATGAATCCGGCTCCAAGCTACAAGCTACAAGCTACAAGCTCGCAGGCCGCCGGGGCCTGCTTGTGGCTTGGGGCTTGCAACTTGTGGCCGCTTAGTTGTGTTTATGCAGCTCTTCGTTGAGCGCCACGGCGGTTTTGTTGGTCTGGCACTGCACCGCGCCGTTCACTGAGTTGCGGCGGAACAGCAGATCGGACTGGCCGGCCAGGTCGCGGGCCTTGACGGTGTCCGCCACTTCCCCGTTCTGGTCCAGCACTTCCACCTTGGTGCCGGCGGTGATGTACAGGCCGGCTTCGATGGTGCAGCGGTCGCCCAGCGGAATGCCGGTGCCGGCGTTGGCGCCGAGCAGGCAGTTCTCGCCCAGGGAAATCACGATGTTGCCGCCGCCGGAGAGGGTGCCCATGGTGGAGGAGCTGCCGCCCAGGTCGGAGCCCTTGCCGACGAACACGCCGGCGGAGATGCGGCCTTCGATCATGCCCGGCCCTTCGGTGCCGGCGTTAAAGTTGATAAAGCCTTCGTGCATGACAGTGGTGCCTTCACCCACATAGGCGCCCAGACGCACGCGGGCGGTGTCGGCGATGCGCACGCCGGCGGGTACCACGTAGTCGGTCATCTTGGGGAACTTGTCCACGCTGTTCACTTCCAGCACCTTGCCGTTAAGGCGGGCGAGAAGCTGACGCTCGGGCAGTTCGTTCAGGTCCACGGCGCCTTCGTTGGTCCAGGCCACGTTGGGCAGCAGCGGGAAAATACCGCTGAGTACCACGCCGTGGGGGCGCACCAGGCGGTGAGAGAGCAGGTGCAGCTTGAGGTAGGCTTCCGGGGTGGAGGCCGGCTCCGCGTCGCTTTCCAGAATGGTCAGCACCACCGGGCGCTCGGATTCCTGGAACGCCACCGCGTAGCTGGCCTCATGTTCAAAGCCGGCCTCGCGCCATTCCCGGGCGAGGTGCTGGATCTGACGGTGGGTCAGTTCCAGGGCCGCGTTGCCGCCTTCATAGCCGACTTCCTCGCTGACCACGTCCACCAGCTTGCTGTCCGGGTTGATCACCGGGTCCGGGTAGAACACTTCCAGCCATTGGTCGTCGCGGTTCTTGCTGCCGCAGCCCAGTGCCATTGCGAAAATATTGCTCATGTTTGCCTCTCTGTCATTCGGTGCGGCGGAGCCGGTGGCTCAGCCCAGCAGTGTTTTCCAGCGGCCCTCTTCAAAGCCGGCTTCGATAATGTTGTCGCTGTGCAGAATCGGACGTTTGATCAGGGACGGATTGTCCTGTGCCGCGGCCACCGCGCTTTCCGCGTCCATGTTGTCGCGAGTGCTCTGATCGAGCTTGCGCCAGGTGGTGCCGCGCCGGTTGATCACGGTTTCCCAACCCAGGGCGTCGATCCAGCGTCGCAGCTGGGCTTCGGGCACGCCGTCCTTTTTATAGTCGTGAAAATGATACTCCAGGCCCTGTTCGTCGAGCCATTTCAGAGCCTTCTTCATGGTGTCGCAGTTCTTGATGCCGTAGACGGTTATCGCCATGGGGTCCTTCCTCCTGGGGCACGTTTACAGACGTTCGATCAAGGCGCGGATGCGCTTGGCGCCTTCCACGCACTGATCCAGTTCCGCGACCAGCGCCATTCGCACCCGGTTCTTGCCGGGGTTGCGGCCCTGCACGGTGCGCGACAGATAGCGCCCGGGCAGTACGGTCACGTTCTCTTCGGACTTGAGGCGGCGGGCGAAGGTTTCATCGTCCACCGGGGTTTTGGGCCACAGGTAGAAGCCCGCGTCCGGGGCGCTAACCTTAAGCGGCTCGCCGAGAATGTCCAGTACGGCGTCGAACTTGCTCGCGTACAGAGCGCGGTTGGCGCGCACATGCTCTTCGTCGTTCCAGGCGGCGATGCTCGCCACCTGGTGATGGTTGGGCATGGCGCAGCCGTGGTAGGTGCGGTAGCGCAGAAAGCGGCGCAGGATTTCCGCGTCGCCGGCGACGAAGCCGGAGCGCAGGCCGGGCAGGTTGGAACGTTTGGACAGCGAATGGAACACCACGCAGCGGCGGTAATCATGGCGGCCCATTTCCGCGCAGGCCTGCAACAGACCGGCGGGGGCGCGGTCGCGGTAAATTTCCGAATAACATTCGTCGGACGCGATCACGAAGTCGTACTTGTCCGCCAGGTCGATCAGCGCCTTGAGCTGTGCGCTGCTCAGGGTGGCGCCGGTGGGGTTGCCCGGCGTGCAGATAAACAGCACCTGGGTGCGCAGCCAGGTGCTTTCATCGACGGCGTCGAAGTCCGGTTGCAGGCCGGTGGCGTCGGTGCAGGGCAAATACACCGGCTCGCCGCCGCCGAGCAGGGCGGCGCCTTCATAGATTTGATAGAAGGGGTTGGGCATCAGCACCAGCGGGCTGCGCTGACGGTCCAGCATCGCCTGGGTGAACGCGAACAGCGCCTCGCGGGTGCCGTTCACCGGCAGCACCTGGTGGTCGCTGCTGACCTGCTGCAACTTGAAGCGCCGGGTCAGCCAGCCGGCGATGGCTTCGCGCAGCTCCGGCAGGCCGGCGGTGCCCGGGTACTTGGCGAGCAGGGCGGTATTGTCGCGGAGCGCCTGCTGCACGAAATCCGGCGCCGGGTGTTGCGGTTCGCCGATGGAAAACGCCACCGGGCTTTTGTCACTGGCGGGCAGGTCGGCGAACAACGTGCCCAGCTTCTCGAACGGATACGGATGCAGGCGTTCCAGATCGGGATTCATGGTGTTCCTTAAATACGGCGCAAGGTAATTAAATGGTGACCGACATGGGGTCGGTTTTGCTGTAATCGTCCAGCTCCTGCTTGAGCGTGGCCTGCAGACGCTGGCACAGCTCCGGATCGGAGACCGGCTGGCCTTCCAGGTCGGTGACGAAGAAGACGTCCTCCGCTTTTTCGCCCAGGGTGGCGATGCGCGCGTTCTGCACCAGCAGCTCGAACTGCACGAAGATACGGCCGATATGCGCCAGCAGGCCGGGGCGGTCGAGGGTCTGCACCTCCACCACCGAGCGGTCGTTGACGATGTCGTTGCTGATCATCACCTGGGTGGGCACATCGAAATGCTTGTGGCGGCGCGGCATGCGCCGGCTCACGGTGGCGCCGAAATTTTCCGGCTGCTTGAGCGTTTCGGTGAGCGTTTTGCGGATGTATTCGATGCGCGGCCAGTCGTTACCGATGGGCGTGCCGTTTTCGTCGAGCACGATATAGGTGTCCAGGCTGAAACCGTCCGCGCTGGTGATAATGCGCGCGTCCATAATGGTCAGCCCGAGGCTGTCCAGCGCGTTCACCGTGGCGGCGAACAGGTTGCGGGTGTCCGGCGTGTAGATAAAGATCTGCGAGCCGCCTTCCAGGTTGCCGGGGCTGGTTTCCGACTCGCGGATCAATACCAGCGGGTCTTCCTTGTTGGTGCGTTCCAGCAGCGCCTCGGTGTGCCAGGCGATGTCCCAGGGTGTTTCACGCAGGAAGTATTCGTCGCCGATGTTGGCCCACAGCGCTTCGATGGCGTGCGGGTCGTGGTCGCGCTCGGTGAGCAGCTTGAGGGCGTCGTCGCGGGTCTCGTCGATCCAGTCCTGTTTGTCCTGGGGGTTGTTCAGACCGCGCCGCAGGGCGCGTTTGGTCTCCAGGTAGAGCTGACGCATCAGCGAGGCGCGCCAGGAGTTCCACAGCGCCGGGTTGGTGGCGTTGATGTCGGCCACGGTGAGCACATAGAGATAATCCAGATGCACCAGGTCGCCCACGGTGCGCGCGAATTCATGCACCACGTCCGGGTCGGAAATGTCCTTGCGCTGGGCGGTGACGCTCATGGTCAGGTGGTTGCGCACCAGCCAGGCCACCAGCTTGGCGTCCCAGTTGGTGAGGCCGTGGCGCTGACAGAAGGCGATGGCGTCGTCGGCGCCCAGCTCGGAGTGGTCGCCGCCGCGGCCCTTGGCGATGTCGTGGTAGAGCCCGGCCACGTACAGCAGCTCGGGCTTGGGCAGCCGGTAGAACACCTCGCAGGCCACCGGGAATTCGTCGCGCTGGTCGTCGTAGCGCAGGCGCCGCATGTTCTTGATCACCAGCAGGGTGTGCGCGTCCACGGTGTAAATATGGAACAGGTCGTACTGCATCATGCCGATGATGCGGCCGAACTCGGGCAGGTACTTGCCGAGGATGCCGTAGCGTTTCATGCGGCGCAGTTGCGAGAACAGCGCGTGCGGGCTGCGCAGCAGCTGCATGAACAGGGCGGTGTGGGCCGGTTCCTGGCGGAAGGCGTCGTCGATCAGCGGACGCGACTCGATCAGCGCGCGCACGGTGGCGGCGCGCACCCCTTTCAGGTCCGGGTTCTGGGCCAGCAGCACGAACACCTCGAGGATCGCCGAGGGGTGCTTGCGGAACACGTCCGGGGCGCTGATTTCCAGATAGTCGTTGCGCACCTGGAAACGGCGGTTGAGCGGGCGCACGTTCTCCGGCTCGCCGGCGCGCAGGATCACCTCGTCGAACAGCTGCAGCAGCATCTCGTTGAGCACCGAAAGCGCCAGTGCCACGCGGTAGAAGCGCTTCATCAATTGTTCCACCGCCAGGTTGGCGTCGGAGTCCTTGTGGCCGAGGCGTTCGGCGAGCTGGCGCTGGTGATCGAACAGCAGGCGGTTTTCGTTGCGGCCGGTGAGGCCGTGCAGCTGCCAGCGGATCCGCCACAGCGACTCCAGGCACTTGCTCAGCACGCGGTGCTCGTCAGCGGTGAGGAAGCCGGCGTCGACCAGCGCTTCCAGGCTGTCGGCGCCGAAATGCCGCTTTGCCACCCAGGCGATCATCTGCACGTCGCGCAGGCCGCCGGGGGCGTTCTTGATGTCCGGTTCCAGGTTGTATTCGGTGTCGTTGAACTTGCGGTGGCGGGCGGTCTGCTCTTCCCATTTGGCGGCGAAGAAGCGGTCGTTGGGCCACATGGCGTCCGGCCCGGTGAGCACCGCGAGATCCGCGCGCACCCGGTCGTCGCCGGCCAGGGTGCGTGCTTCCATGATATTGGTGGCCACGGTGATGTCCTGGCCCGCCAGGCTCACGCACTCGTCCAGGGTGCGCACGCTGTGGCCGATTTCCAGGCCGATGTCCCACAGAAAGGCGACGAAGCCTTCCAGGGCGGAGCAGGCCTCCGGGTTGGGGGCGTCGCGGAACAGCACCATCAGGTCCACGTCGGAGTGCGGGTGCAGTTCGCCGCGGCCGTAGCCGCCCACCGCCACCAGGGCGGTCTCGTCAAAGCGGTCCAGGCCGAACAGCGACCAGGCGGCGATCAGCACCCGGTCCACCAGCCGGGCGCGGCCGTGCACCAGCTCGGTGATCGGCGCTTCGTGAAAGGCCTCGTCGAGACGCGCCTGGCCGGCCTCCAGGAACTCCCGGGCGGCGAGCCCCGGCTGATCACTGTCGCGCAGGGTGTCGAGCAGCGAGTCTTGGCTCATCGGCGGATCCAGGTTCATAACGGGGCGGCCTCGGCAACGGCGTTAAAGACGGCGTTAGTACAGATCGGATTCTTCCTGACGGGCGGTGAGTACCTCGTAACCGTCGGCGGTGACCGCCAGGGTATGCTCCCACTGGGCGGACAGCTTGCGATCCTTGGTGACCACGGTCCAGCCGTCGGGCAGCACCTTATTATGGGCTTTGCCGGCGTTGATCATCGGCTCGATGGTGAACACCATGCCTTCCTGCAGCTCCAGGCCGGTGCCGGGCTTGCCGTAATGCAGCACCTGCGGATCTTCGTGGAACACCTGGCCGATACCGTGCCCGCAGTACTCGCGCACCACGGAGAAGCGCTCGGACTCCGCCAGTTTCTGGATGGTGTGGCCGATATCGCCCAGGCGCACGCCGGGCCGCACCATCTTGATGCCGGCCAGCATGCACTCGCGGGTGGTGTCCACCAGCCGCTGGGCCAGCACCGAGGGCTCGCCCACGTAGTACATCTTGCTGGTGTCGCCGTGCCAGCCGTCCTTGATGACGGTGACGTCGATATTAAGGATGTCGCCCTTTTTGAGCACCTTTTTCTCGTTGGGAATCCCGTGGCAGATCACATTATTCACCGATGTGCATATCGACTTCGGGAAGCCCCGGTAGCCCAGGCAGGCGGGGACGGCGTTCTGCTTGTTGACGATGTGGTCGTGGCAGATGCGGTCCAGTTCCTCGGTGGTGACCCCGGGCTGGACGTGCTCGCCGATCATTTCCAGAACTTCGGCGGCCAGGCGGCCCGCTTCGCGCATTTTCGCGATGTCTTCCGGGGTTTTTATGGTGACGTTCATGTTGATCAGAGAAACTCCAGCGTTTTCAGTGTCTTGGGCGGCAAATGCGGGGGCGGGGCGGTGTCTTGTATACCGCTTTTCCGTTGCCCGGCAGGGGCGCTTGTGGTATAAAGCGCGCGCCTTTGTCGCTCATGGGCGGTGCAACATTGTACCCGCTCGGTGTCGGCGAAGGGAAATCACACACGTTCCGTCACATGGCCCTGGGTGCCTTCCTGCTTGATCACTGTCACCGCGACGAAAGCGCGGCGGCACAGAGTAGAGGGGGTTGGGTCATGCGGGAATCGTGGAGGCCTAACCCAATTGGAGAAAGACCATGTCCAGCGTAACGATGCGCGATATGTTGAAAGCCGGTGTCCATTTCGGCCACCAGACCCGTTACTGGAACCCCAAGATGAAGCCCTTCATCTTCGGCGCCCGTAACAAGATTCACATCATCAACCTGGAAACCACCCTGCCTCTGTTCAACGACGCGCTGTCGTTCCTGAACAAGCTGGCGGCCAGCAACAACAAGATCCTGTTCGTCGGCACCAAGCGCGCCGCTCAGAACGCGGTCCGTGAAGAAGCCAAGCGTTGCGGCATGCCGTACGTGGATCACCGTTGGCTGGGCGGCATGCTCACCAACTGGAAGACCATTCGTCAGTCCATCAAGCGTCTGCGCGACCTGGAAGCCCAGGAGCAGGACGGCACCCTCGGCAAGCTGACCAAGAAAGAGCACCTGATGCGTCAGCGCGAGATGGAGAAGCTGGAGCGCTCCATCGGCGGCATCAAGGACATGGGCGGTCTGCCGGACGCTCTGTTCGTGGTGGACGTGGATCACGAGGACATTGCCGTCCAGGAAGCCCGCAAGCTGGGTATTCCGGTGGTTGCCGTGGTCGACACCAACTCCAACCCGGACGAAGTGGACTACGTGATCCCGGGCAACGACGACGCCATCCGCGCCATCCAGCTGTACGTGAAAGCGGCCGCTGACGCGATCATGGAAGGCCGTGAGTACGCCCAGACCCAGTCCGGCGGCGACAGCGAGTTCGTTGAAGTCGAGGACGCCGAAGGCGAGAAAGCCGAGGGTTGATGACGCCGGGGCGGGCGTGGCCCGCCCCGACACCGGGGGTTGTTCCCCGATTCAAAGATTTAAAGAGGTAAGCATGGCTGCTGTAACTGCTTCAATGGTTAAAGAGCTCCGCGAGCGCACCGGTCTCGGCATGATGGAGTGCAAGAAGGCCCTGGTCGCCGCTGAGGGTGACATTGAGCGCGCGATCGACGATCTGCGCAAATCCGGCCAGGCGAAAGCCGCCAAGAAAGCCGGCCGCACCGCCGCCGAAGGCGTGGTGATGGTGGCTACCACCGAAGACCGCAAGCGCGCGGTGATGGTGGAGATCAACTCCGAAACCGACTTCGTGGCCCGTGATGACAACTTCCTGGGCTTCGCCAACAAGGTGGCCCAGGCCGCCCTGGACGCGGACGAAGTGGACGCCGCCAAGATCGTGGCGCTGAGCCTGGAAGACGGCTCCACCGTGGAACAGGCGCGCGAGTCACTGGTTCAGAAAATCGGTGAAAACATCCAGGTTCGCCGCGCGGTGCGCCTGAACGCCACCGACGGCGTGGTCGGTTCCTACGTGCACGGCGGCAAGATCGGCGTGCTGACCGCGCTGTCCGGCGGCGAGCCGGAGCTGGCCAAGGACGTGTGCATGCACGTGGCCGCCGTGGCGCCGATGGTGGTGAACTCCGAGAACGTGCCCGAGGACGTGCTGGAAAAAGAGCGTGAAATCATCCGCGCCCAGCCGGACATGGAAGGCAAGCCCGCCGAGATCGTCGAGAAGATGGTCGGTGGCCGGATCAACAAGTTCCTGAAGGAAGTCAGCCTCACCGATCAGCCGTTCGTGAAGGACCCCAACACCACCGTGGGTCAGCTGGTCAAGGACGCGGGCGCCGAAGTACTGGCGTTTGAGCGTCTGGTGGTCGGCGAAGGCATCGAGAAAGAAGAAGTCGACTTCGCGGCTGAAGTCATGGCGCAGGCTAAGGGCTGATCGCGACCGAAGCACCGCTTCGCAGCGCGATCAGCGACCGGCCAGGGATGGCCGGGCCGGGCTTTCCGAATGCGATGGCGTGGCGCCAGGGATGGCCGGCACGGCCTGGCCGGGTAAGCCGCTTCGCAGCACGACCAGCGCGACTGGTGGCGCCTGCTTCCGGCGCCGTTCCGGGAAAGCCGGTTGTGCGGAAGCCACAAAACGCCTTGCTGGCCTGACCAGCAAGGCGTTTTTTTCGACTTGCATCCTGCCTCCGGCGGGGTAGTGTGCTGAATGGATTGAGATGAACGGCGGGTATTCATGAGTGGCGGAGATCAAGAGATGGCCAAGAACAAGGAGCGCTCGCCGCGCTACAACCGTATTCTGCTAAAATTGAGCGGTGAAGCGCTGGCGGGCGAAGAGGGGTTTGGAATCGACCCGCGGGTGCTGGACACCCTGTCATTGGAAATCGGCCAGCTGGTGGGCATCGGCGTTCAGGTGGGCCTGGTGGTCGGCGGCGGCAACCTGTTCCGCGGCGCCGCGCTGCAGACCGCCGGCCTGGACCGGGTGGCGGGCGATCATATGGGCATGCTGGCCACGGTGATGAACGGCCTGGCGCTGCGTGACGCCCTGGAACGGTCCAATATCCGCACCCGGCTGATGTCGGCCATTCCCATGAGCGGCATCGTGGAGCATTATGACCACCGCAACGCCAACCGGCACCTGAAGAACGGCGAAGTGGTGATTTTCTGCGCCGGCACCGGCAATCCGTTTTTCACCACGGATTCCGCGGCCTGTCTGCGCGGTATCGAGATCAGCGCCGACGTGGTGCTCAAGGCCACCAAGGTGGACGGCGTCTACAATGACGACCCGGTGACGAACCCCCAGGCGGAGAAGTACGATCACCTCACCTACGACGAGGTGATTGACCGCAAGCTCGGGGTGATGGATCTGACCGCCATCTGCCTGTGCCGTGACCACGGCATGCCGTTGCGGGTATTTAACATGAACAAGCAGGGCGCGCTGCTCGGCCTGATGCTGGGCGGCAACGAAGGCACCCTGGTTGTGGCTGACAAAGAAGGCGAGGAATAAAGGTGATCGAGGATATCAAGAAGGACGCCCAGTCGCGCATGAAGAAGAGTCTGGAATCGCTGGACGTGGCACTCAAGCGGGTGCGCACCGGACGGGCGCATCCGAGCCTGCTGGACGGTGTGACCGTGGCCTACTACGGTTCGCCCACGCCGCTCAGCCAGTTGGCCAACATTTCCGTGGAAGAGGGCCGCACCCTGGTGGTGTCGCCGTTCGACCGCTCCCTGGTTCCGGATGTCGAGAAAGCGATCATGACCTCCGATCTGGGCCTGAACCCCTCCACCGCCGGCACGGTGATCCGACTGCCGCTGCCGCCGCTCACCGAGGAAACCCGCAAGGACCTGGTGAAAGTGGTGCGCGCTGAAGTCGAGCACGCCCGGGTGGCGATCCGCAATATCCGCCGTGACGCCAACGGCGACCTGAAAGATCTGCTCAAGGAGAAGGAAATCTCCGAGGACGAAGCCCGCCACGGCGAAGAGCAGATTCAGCAGCTCACCGATAAAAGCGTGGCCGAAGCCGACGCCATGCTCAAAACCAAGGAAGAGGAGTTGATGACGGTATAAGTGGCGGGGCGCAAGGGCGCCCGCCGACCGTCGTCCAAACACACTGTACGGGTGAATTCGGGATGCGGACCCACCGCAGCCCGATGTTTTTTTATGGAAGACAGCAAAGCCGACTCCTCCGCTCCCGATATCGACTCCCATCAGGGCGCCGTTCCCCGCCATGTGGCCATCATTATGGATGGCAACAACCGCTGGGCGCGCCGCCGTGATCTGCCCGGCGTGGAAGGCCACCGGGCCGGTGAAAACGCGGTGCAGACGGTGATCCGCCGGGCCGGCCAACGCGGCGTGGAAGTGGTCACCCTGTTCGCCTTCAGTTCCGAGAACTGGCGCCGGCCCCCGGAGGAAGTGAATCATCTGATGGGGCTGTTCGTGCGCGCCCTGGGCGAACGGGTGAACGAACTGCAGGAAAACGGCGTGCGGCTGCGTTTCATCGGCGAGCGCGCCGCGTTCGGCGAGGATCTGCGCCGGGGCATGGCCGACGCCGAGCAGCGCACCGCCGGCAACCAGCGGATGACCGTGGTGGTGGCGGTGAATTACGGCGGCCAGTGGGATCTGGCCCAGGCCGCCGCCGAGCTGGCGCGCCAGGTGCGCGACGGCGAACTGGCCCTGGAGCGGGTCGACGCCCAGGCCCTCGGCGCCGAGGTCAGCATGGCGGACCTGCCGGCGCCGGATCTGTTGATCCGCACCGGCGGCGAACAGCGCCTCAGCAACTTCCTGTTGTGGCAAAGCGCGTACAGTGAATTCTATTTTACCCCGGTGCTGTGGCCGGACTTCGACGCCGACGCTTTTGATGCCGCCCTGGCGGATTACGCCGGCCGCCAGCGTCGTTTCGGTCGTTCCGGGGAAGAGGTGGAGCGCCTCAAGGGAGAACAATAATGCTTAAATTGCGGGTGATCACCGCTCTGGCGCTGCTGCCGGTCGTTCTTGGCGCGGTATTCGGCCTGGAGCGGGGCCCCTTCGCCCTGGTGGCGGGCGCGTTTTTCCTGATCGGCGGCTGGGAATGGTCGGCGATGATGGCGCGTTTCTCCACGGCGGCACGCCTGCTCTGGTGCCTGTCCCTGGCGCTGTTGATGCTGGGGGCCGAAGTGTTCCGCCCGGCCTGGGTGCTCAACACGCTGCCGCTGTGGTGGCTGCTGGCGCTGGTGGCGGTGCTCGGCTACCCGCGCACCGCCAGCCACTGGTTCCGCCCGGCGGTGCTGGTGCCGGTGGGCTGGTTGCTGCTGGTGCCGGCCTGGATGGCGGTGGTGGAACTGCAGGACAACGGCGCGCTGGGTCTGGCCGGGCCCTGGGCGCTGCTGTTCGTGCTGGTCTGGGTATGGGCGGCGGACACCGGCGCCTATTTCGCCGGCCGCGCCTTCGGCCGCCGCAAGCTGGCACCGGCGGTGAGCCCCGGCAAGACCGTGGAAGGCCTGCTGGGCGGCGTGGCGCTGGCCCTGGTGGTGGTGGCCGCGGTGTTCTACACCGGCTGGCTGGACGCGTCGCTGCCGGCGCTGATGGTGGTGGCGCTGCTCACCGTGCTGGCGTCGGTGCTCGGCGACCTGTTCGAGAGCATGGCCAAGCGCCAGCGCGGCATCAAGGACAGCGGCACCGTGCTGCCGGGCCACGGCGGCATGCTCGACCGCATCGACAGCGTCACGGCGGCCCTGCCGGTGGCCCTGGCGGGGCTCAACTGGTTCGCTCTCCCTGGAGGCACGTTTTGATGACCGACCGGAGTCTGGAAACGGTCACCATTCTCGGCGCCACCGGCAGCATCGGCCGGCAGACGCTGGATGTGCTGGCGAGAAACCCGGAGCGTTACCGGGTGCTGGGCCTGACCGCCGGACACCGCTGGCGGGAACTGGCCGAGCACTGCCTGACCTGGCGGCCGCCGTTCGCCGCCCTGGCCGACGAGCAGGCCGCCGAGGCGCTTCGGAACCATCTCCGTGAGGCCGGGTCTCACACCCAGGTCCTGGCCGGCCATGCCGGCGTGGCCGAGGTGGCCGCCCTGCAGGAGGCGGACACCGTGGTCGCCGCCATCGTCGGCGCCGCCGGTGTGCGGCCGACCCTGGCGGCGGTGGAAGCGGGCAAGAAGATACTGCTCGCCAATAAAGAGACTCTGGTGGTCACCGGCGCCCTGTTCATGGAGGCGGTCAAGCGCCATGGCGCCACGCTGCTGCCGGTGGATTCGGAGCACAACGCCATTTTCCAGTGCCTGCCGGCGGACGGCGTCGGCCCGGGCGTGCGGCGCCTGCTGTTGACCGCCTCCGGCGGCCCGTTCCGGGGCTGGACCCGGGAGCAGCTCACCGCGGTGACGCCGGAGCAGGCGGTGTGCCACCCCAACTGGGACATGGGGCCGAAGATCTCCGTCGATTCCGCCACCCTGATGAACAAGGGGCTGGAGTATATTGAAGCGTGCTGGCTGTTCGATGTGGCGCCGCAACGCATTGACGTGGTGATTCACCCGCAGAGCGTGGTGCATTCCATGGTCGAGTATCTGGACGGTTCGGTGCTGGCGCAGATGGGCACGCCGGATATGCGCACCCCGATCGCCTGCGCGCTGTCCTGGCCGGAGCGCATCGAGTCCGGGGCGTCGCGTCTTGATTTCGCGACCCTGTCGGGCCTGGATTTCCAGGCCCCGGACAACGACGCCTTCCCCTGCCTGGGCCTGGCCCGGCAGGCGATGGAGGAGGGCGGCGCCGCCACCGCGGTGCTCAACGCCGCCAACGAGGAGGCGGTGGCCGCGTTTCTGGATCGCCGGCTGGGCTTTAACGCCATCGGCGCCGTGGTGGAGGAAACCCTGCAACGTACGCCGTCCTCGCGGTGCGCCGACGTGGACGCGGTGATGGACGTGGATGCCCGTGCCAGAGACCTGGCGCGGTCGCTGATTAGGGAGTGGGCATGCTGACGGTGCTGGCCTTTATAGTCACCATTGTGGTCATAGTGGCCTTCCACGAGTGGGGGCACTTCCTGGCCATGCGGGCGTTCGGCATCCGCGTGCTTACCTTCTCCGTGGGCTTCGGCCCGCGCATCGCCCGCTTCACCGACAAAAAAGGCACCGACTGGGTGATCAGCGCGATCCCCCTGGGCGGCTTCGTCAAGCCGCTGGACCGCCGCGATTCGGAAATGCCGCCGGACGCCAACATGGACGAGGAGTTTTCCGGCAAGCCGGCCTGGCAGCGGGTGATCACCTACGCCGCCGGTCCGGTGTTCAACTTTATTCTCGCCTTTATTATTTACTGGCTGCTGATGATGAGCGTCGGCCAGCGCGACGCCCTGGCGGTGGTCGGGGTGCCGGCGCCGGACTCGCCGGCCGCCGAAGCCGGCTTCCAGCCCGGCGATCAGTGGCTGGCGGTCAACGGCGAACCGGTGGAGGGCTGGCAGGACGCGGTCAGTGAGCTGGTACTTTACCTGGGCGAGGACGAGCCGGTCAGCGTGCGCGTGCGCCAGTCCGGCGGCGACACCGCCGAACGGCGCCTGCCGCTGGCCGCCTGGTCCGAAGATCCCGAGCAATCACCGCTCACCGTGCTGGGGCTGCGTCCGGCGGTGCTGATCGGCCAGGTGGCCGAGAACAGCGGCGCGGTGCGTTCCGGCATTCGCCCCGGCGATCTGGTACTGTCCACCGCCGGCGAGCCGGTCACCGGCTGGGGCGGCTGGAGCGAGCAGCTGCGCGCCAGCCCCGGCGAGGAGTTGCCGGCGCGGGTGTTGCGCGACGGCCGCGTCGTCGATCTCACCCTTTACCCGCAACCGGTGGAACAGGACGGCGTCACCGTGGGTCAATTGGGGGTGGGCTCCGGCGGCCTGGTGGAGCACACCTATAACCCGCTGGCCGCGGTGGGCGCCGCCGGCGACCGTTTCGGCCAGCAGGTCAACGTGATCATTACCAGCGTAGCGAAGCTGGCCACCGGGCATCTGCCGCTGGACAGTCTCGGCGGACCGGTGACCATCGCCCAGGTGGCGGGCGACAGCGCCGCCCTGGGCGTCGCCAGTTTTCTTATGCTGTTGGCTTACCTGAGCATTACTCTGGGGGTCATCAACCTGCTGCCGATACCGATGCTGGACGGCGGCTGGATTCTCTTCGGCATCATTGAAATGATTCGCGGGCGCAGCCTGCCCGAGCGGTTTATCGTCGCCGCTCAGGGTGTGGGTCTGACGCTGGTGGTCAGTTTCATGTTGTTGGCCATCTATAACGACCTGGTGCGACAGTTTTCATGAATTTCGGAAACACCACTAAAACCCTGCTCAGCGGGGCCCTGGCCCTGGTTCTTATCTTCTCGCCGGTGACCGTCGGCGCGCAAAGCGGCGGTGGCGCCTTGCCCTTCCAGGTGCGCGATATCCGCGTCGAGGGGCTGCAGCGCATCCCGGTGGAGCGCGTGTACGCGGAGCTGCCGATCCAGCCCGGTGACACCGTCAACCGGAACGACGTGGTGCAGGCGGTCAAGCGGCTGTTCGCCACCGGCGACTACGAAGACGTGCAGCTCGGCCGCGACGGCGACGAGCTGGTGGTGGTGGTGGCCGAGCGCCCCAGCATCGCGCGCATCGATCTGGACGGTAACAAGCAGATCGAGGAGGAGGACCTGCGCCAAGGCCTCACCCAGGCGGGCCTGGCGGAGGGCGAGGTGTTCCAGCGCTCCACGCTGGAGGCGATCTCCGGGGAGCTGGAGCGCCAGTACATCGCCCAGGGCCGCTACGGCGCCGACATCAGCACCGAGGTGGTGCCGCTGCCGCGTAACCGGGTGGCGCTGGACATCCAGATTTACGAAGGCAAGGCCGCGCGCATCAGCGACATCAACGTGGTCGGCAACACCGTGTTCAGTGACGAAGAGTTGCTGGAGGACTTCGAGCTCAGCTCTTCGCACTTCTGGTCGTTCATCAAGGGCGACGACAAGTATTCCCGCCAGCGTCTGGCCGGTGATCTGGAACGTCTGCGTTCCTATTACCTGGATCGCGGCTATATCAACTTCTCGATCGAATCCACCCAGGTGTCGGTGACCCCGGACCGGGAGCGGGTGCTGATCACCGTCAACGTGGCCGAGGGCGACCAGTTCCGCGTCAACGACGTCAAGCTGTCCGGCGACCTGGTGGTGGATGAAAGCGAGCTGACCCCCCTGCTGGTGCTGCAGGAAGGCCAGGTGTTCAGCCAGCAGCTGGTGACCTACACCAGTGACCTGATCAAGCGCCGCCTCGGCAATGAGGGCTACACCTTCGCCGAGGTGCGCGGCGTGGAGCAGGAAACCGGCGACGGCAACACCGTGGACGTGACGTTCTTCGTCGACCCGGGCCGCCGCGTTTACGTGCGCCGCCTGAGCTTCGTCGGCAACGCCAAGACCGAAGACGAAGTGCTGCGCCGGGAGATGCGTCAGTTCGAGGACGCGCCGGCCAACACCTCGCTGATCGACCTGTCCCGCGAGCGCCTGCAGCGTCTCGGCTACTTCAGCTCCGTGCAGGCGGACACCGAGCGGGTCCCCGACTCCGAGGACCTGGTCGACGTGGAATACGAAGTGGAAGAGCAGCCCTCCGGCTCCATCGGCGCCAACGTGGGTTACTCCGACGCCTCCGGCGCCATCTTCGGCGCCAACGTCAGCCAGAACAATTTCCGGGGCACCGGTAACCGGGTGTCGTTCTCCCTGAGCCGCAGTGCGATCCGCGACTCCTACAGCTTCTCGCACTACAACCCGTACTACACGCTGGACGGCGTGAGCCGCGGCTTCAGCCTGTTCCATTCGGAAATCGATTTCGATGAAACACGGATTTCATCCTACGCCGCCGACCGCTCCGGCGGCTCGGTGACCTTCGGTTATCCGATTTCCGAATACTCCCGTCTCAGCTTCGGCGGCACCTTCGAGCGCACCGACGTGCAGAGCGGTGACTACATCGCCGTCGCCATCGACGACTTCCTGCAGCGCGAAGGGGAAGAGTTCGACGAGTTCAAGTTCAACGCGTCATTGCGCACCAGCACCCTGAACCGGGGCATCCTGCCGGACCGGGGTTGGGCCAGCACCTTCAATCTGGAAGCGGCGGTGCCGGGTTCCGATTACCTGTTCTACAAAGCCAGCTGGGACGGTGAAAAATACTTCCCGATCACCCGTAACTGGACACTGCGGGCGCGCGGTGAAGTGGGCTACGGCGACGGTTACGGTGACGACAACGGCCTGCCGTTCTTCGAGAACTACTATTCCGGCGGTATCGGTTCGGTGCGCGGCTTTGAATCCCGCTCGCTGGGCCCGCGCTCGCCGGCGCTGTTCTACGCCGATTCGTCGGTGGCCGACCCCGATCCCGATCCGATCGGTGGTAACCTGCTCACCGAGGCCAGCATCGAGCTGATTTTCCCGACGCCGTTCGCGCCGGAATCGCGCAGCATCCGAACCTTCCTGTTCGTGGACGCCGGTAACGTGTTCGAAACCCGGCAACAGGATATCATGCAGGACTTCGACGCCACCGAACTGCGTTCCTCGGTGGGCATTGGTTTGAGCTGGCTGACCGCCATCGGTCCGCTCAGCTTCAACCTGGCCACACCGATCAACGATGAATCCGGTGATGACACGGAAGTATTCCAGTTCTCCCTGGGGCAAACTTTCTAGGAGTTAATTATGAAAAAATATTTGCTTGCCGTTGCACTGATGTTGCCGCTTTTCGCCCAGGCCGAAGGCCGTACCGGGGTGGTTGACCCGATCGGCGCTTTGCAGGAAGCCAAGGAATTCCAGGACCGTTTCGGCAAACTGGAATCCTCGCTGAAAGACGAACAGAACCGTCTCGACCGTCTCGGCGGTGAGGTGGAGAACCTGCGCGGTCGCCTCGAAAAAGAGGGCATGACCATGAGCGAGGACGAGCGCGAGCAGCTGCAGACCCAGGGTCAGCAGAAGATGATCGAGTTGCAGAACCTGCGTCAGTCCGCACAGCGCAAGCTGAACAAGGGCCAGCAGGAGATCCTTCAGGTGATGGAGCCCAAGCTCAAGCAGGCGGTGGAAACCGTGGCCGAGCGGGAAAACCTGGATATGGTGCTGAACGCCCAGGCGGTGGTCTACGTGAAGTCCGACATGGACATCACCGAGGCCGTCACCAAACAACTCAATTCGATGAAGTAATCGGATGCCTGTGACAGCACCGAAGACGGTCCGCCTCGACGTTCTCGCCCGGGAACTGGGCGCCGAGCTGCACGGACCCGGCGACCTCGAGGTCACCGGGCTGGGTACGCTGGGCGCCGCCGGCCCGGGCCAACTCACGTTTCTCGCCAACCCCCGCTACCGCGCGCACCTGGAGAACAGCCAGGCCGGCGCCGTGTTGCTGCGCGCCGACCAGCTGGACGTCTGTCCGGTGGCGGCGCTGGTGGTGAAGGATCCCTATCTGGCGTACGCCAAGGCCAGCCACTTCTTCGACACCGCTTCGGTGCCGGCGGCCGGTGTTCACGCGGCGGCCTGCGTGGCCGAGGACGCGGTGGTGCCGGCCTCGGCCTCGGTGGGTCCCAACGCGGTGATCGAAGCCGGCGTGGTGCTGGGCGAGGGCGTGGTGATCGGCGCCAACAGCGTGGTGGGCGCCGGTAGCAGTCTGGGCGACGGCTGCCGTATCTGGCCAAATGTTACAATTTATCATGGTGTTCACATCGGGCCGCGCTCTATCATACACGCCAATTGCGTTCTGGGTGCCGACGGCTTCGGCTTCGCGCCCACCGCGTCCGGCTGGACTAAAATTGCCCAGGTGGGTGGCGTGCGCATTGGCGCGGATGTGGAAATCGGCGCCGGCACCACTGTTGACCGGGGTGCGATCGACGACACGGTGATTGGCGACGGCGTGATTCTGGACAACCAGATTCAGGTGGCGCACAACGTGGTGATCGGCGACCACACCGCGGTGGCGGGCAAGGTCGGCATCGCCGGCAGCAGCCGGATCGGCGCCTATTGCATGATCGGCGGCGCCGCCGGGATCTCCGGGCATCTGGAGATCTGCGACAAAGTGCAGATTCTCGGCATGTCGCTGGTGTCGCGCTCGATCACCGAACCGGGCACCTACGGGTCGGCCCTGCCGGTGGATAAACAGGACCGTTATCGTCGGAACGTGGCCCGTTTCCGGCATCTGGATGAACTCTACCGCCGGGTCCTCAAGCTGGAACGCGACGCCGAGTAGCTCGGCCGCGGGCGGCGGCCAGCGTCACTTTTGGAAAACACAATCATGATGGACATCCATGAGGTGAGGGAGTATCTGCCTCACCGCTATCCTTTTTTGCTGGTCGACCGCGTGGTTTCGGTCGAGCCGGGCAAACGTATCGAAGCCTATAAGAACGTTTCCATCAACGAGCCGTTCTTCAACGGTCATTTCCCCGACGAGCCGATCATGCCCGGCGTACTGATCGTCGAGGCGCTGGCCCAGGCGGCCGGCATTCTCGGTTTCGTGACCGCCAACAAAAAGCCCGCCGACGGCTTTATCTACCTTCTGGTGGGCACCGACAAGGCGCGCTTTAAACGGCCGGTGGTGCCCGGTGACCGGCTCACGCTGCACGCGGAGTGGCTCACCCTGCGTCGTAACATCGCCAAATTCTCGTGCCGCGCGGAAGTGGACGGTAAGGTGGTCGCGGTTTCCGACCTGCTGGTGGCCGAGCAGCGTAGCTGATCCGTTGATGGGGCCGTCGCCGTCGGCGGCGGCCTCGCGTATACTCCAGCACACCAAAACGCCAGGGCAAAAGCGCATAACAATGACTCACCCCGCAGCGATTCATCCCACAGCCATTATCGATCCGACGGCGGAGCTGGACCACGACGTTCAGGTCGGTCCTTACTCCATCATCGGGCCCCGGGTGCGCATCGGCGCGGGCACCGTGGTCGGACCGCATGTGGTGATCAACGGCCCCACCGTGATCGGCAAGAACAACCGCATTTTCCAGTTCGCGTCCGTGGGCGAGGACTGCCAGGACAAGAAGTACAAGGGTGAACCGACCCGCCTGGAGATCGGCGACAACAACGTTATCCGCGAGCATTGCAGCATTCATCGGGGCACCGTTCAGGACCAGAGCCTGACCCGCATCGGCGACAACAACCTGCTGATGGCCACCGTCCACGTGGCGCACGACTGCATGATCGGCAACGACAATATTTTCGCCAACACCACCGGCATCGCCGGCCATGTGCACATCGGCGACGGTGTGATCCTGGGTGGCATGACCGGCGTGCATCAGTTCTGCCGCATCGGCTCCTACGCCATGACCGCCGGCTGCAGCCTGGTGCTCAAGGACATCCCCGCCTTCGTAATGGTCAGCGGCAACCCGGCCGGCGCGCGCAGCATGAACTTCGAGGGCATGCGGCGGCGCGGCTGGGATGCGGATGTGGTGGCCACCCTGCGGCGCGCCTACAAGACCGTCTACCGCCAGGGTCTGACCCTGGAGCAGGCGCTCGCCGAGCTTGAGCCGCAGGTGGCGACCTGCCCGCAGCTGGCCATGTTCGTGGACTCCCTGCGCGCTTCGGAGCGCGGCATTACCCGCTGATAGGGCGCTGTTATGAACTCCTCTCCGGCGCCTCTCATTGCTGTGATCGCCGGCGAGGCGTCCGGGGATCTGCTCGGCGCCGGCCTGATCGGCGCCCTGCGCGAGCGTTTCCCCGACGCCCGCTTTATCGGCGTGGGCGGCGAGAACATGGCCGCCGCCGGCCAGCATTCCCTGTTCCCTATGGAAAAACTGTCCGTCATGGGCATCACCGAGGTGATCGCCCATCTGCCGGAACTGTTCCGCCTGCGCCGCCGGCTGGTGGACGACCTGCTGGCGCGGCGCCCGGACGTGGTGATCACCATTGATTCCCCGGATTTCACCCTGGGCGTGGCCAAACGGGTCCATGCCGCCGGCTTGAAGACCGTGCACTATGTCAGCCCCTCGGTGTGGGCCTGGCGCCAGGGCCGGATCAAAGGCATCCGCCGGGACATCGACCTGATGCTCACCCTGTTCCCGTTCGAGGCCCGGTTCTACCAGGAACACGGGGTGCCGGTGGCGTTCGTCGGCCACCCCCTCGCGGACATGATCGAGCTGACCGTGGACGCCGCCGCCGCCCGGGCGGAACTGGGGCTGGCTCCCGAGGGCCCCTTGCTGGCGGTGCTGCCGGGCAGCCGGGGCGGGGAAGTGGCGCAACTGATGCCGGAATTCCTGGACGCCATGCAGCGCCTGCACCGGGAGCGGCCGGCGCTACGCTTCGTGATTCCCGCCGCCAACGCCGCCCGCGGCGAACAGATCCGCGCGGCGCTGGCCGCCGCGCCGGCGCTGCCGGTGACCGTCACCGACGGCCGCAGCCGCACCGTGATGGCCGCCGCCGACGTGGTGCTGATGGCGTCCGGCACTGCCACCCTGGAAGGCCTGTTGCTGAAGAAGCCCATGGTGGTGGGCTACCGGCTGGGCGCGGTCACCTTTGCGATCGTCTCACGGCTGGTGAAAAGCGAGCATGTGGCACTGCCCAACCTGCTGTGCCGCAAACGGTTGGTGCCGGAGCTGGTGCAGGACGCCTTCACCGGCGCCGCCCTGGCCGAGGCGGTTCAGGTCTGGTTTGATAGTCCCGAGCGGGTGGCCGCCCTGGAGGCGGATTTCACCCGGGTCCACGAGCAGTTGCGGGGCGGTGCCAACGACAAGGCCGCCGACGCCATCGCGGCGTTGCTGGCCCCGGGTACGGGAACCCAAGACCATGCATGATCCGTTCGCCGAATACGGCCTGGCGGAGCCGTTCATCCCGTCCAGCTTCGACTGTTTTCCGGGCATGCATCTGGCCGGGGTCGACGAAGTAGGGCGCGGCCCCCTGGTGGGGGCGGTGGTCACCGCCGCGGTGGTGCTGGACCCGGCCCGGCCGGTGCCCGGCCTGGCGGATTCCAAGACCCTCAGCGCGCCACGCCGCGAGGCCCTGGCCGAGGCGATCCGCGAGCAGGCGCTGGGCTGGGCCCTGGGCCGCGCCGAGCCCGAGGAAATCGACCGGCTGAATATTTATCATGCCACCCACCTGGCCATGGTGCGCGCCGTGGAGGCGCTCGCCCTGCGCGTCGACGCGGTGCTGGTGGACGGCAACCGGGGGCCGCGCTTCGCCTGCCCGTCGCAGCCCGTGGTAAAGGGGGACGGGCGGGTGCCGGCCATCGGCGCCGCCTCGATCCTCGCCAAGGTGGCCCGCGACCGGGAAATGGTGGCGCTGCACGAGCGTCACCCCGAATATGGCTTCGACCGCCACAAGGGGTACCCCACCAAGGTGCACCTGGCGGCCCTGAAAACCCACGGTCCGCTGCCGTACCACCGCCGCTCCTTCGCGCCGGTGGCGGCATTGCTGACAGGAGCTGGAAGTGACTGATCCCCGCTTTGTACACCTGCGCGTGCACACCGACTACTCCCTGGCCGACGGGGTGGTGCGCGTCAAGGAACTGGTCAAGGCCTGCGTCGAGCAGCGTATGCCGGCGGTGGCGGTGACCGACGAAAACAACCTGTTCGCCCTGATCAAGTTCTACTCCGGCGCCATGGGCGCCGGCGTCAAGCCGCTGATGGGCGCCGATCTCTGGGTGCAGGCGGACGACCCGGAAGACGCCCCGTACTACCTGTGCTGCCTGGTGCAGAACGAAACCGGTTACCGCAACCTGACCCTACTGATCAGCCGCGCCTGGCAGAGCAACCAGCACCGTGGCCGGGCGATGATCCGCCGCGAGTGGCTGCTGGAGCTCAACGAAGGGCTGATTCTGCTGTCCGCCGCCCGCGCCGGCGACGTGGGGCGGCTGCTGGTGTCGGAGAAGACCGCCGAGGCCACCGAGCGGGCCCGCGAGTACCAGCAGGTGTTCGGCGACCGCTTCTATCTGGAAGTGCAACGCACCGAGCGGCCCGGCGATGAGCAGTGCCTGCACGCCACCGTGGCCCTGGCGGCGGAGCTGGGCATCCCGGTGGTGGCCACCAACGACGTGCGCTTTATCGACCGCGACGATTTCGAGGCCCACGAAGCACGGGTGTGCATCCACGACGGCAACACCCTGGATGACCCGCGCCGCACCAGGAAGTACTCCGAACAGCAGTATCTGAAAACCGCCGATGAAATGGCGGAGCTGTTTTCGGACTTGCCGGAAGCCCTGGAAAACACCGTCGAGATCGCCCGGCGCTGCACGCTGGACATCCGCCTGGGCGAGAACTTCCTGCCGGAGTTCCCGATTCCCGAAGGGCTGACCCTGGAGGAGTACTTCGAAAAGGTGGCCCAGGAAGGGCTGGAAAAGCGGCTCGCCGGCATTCTCGACCCGGACGCGCCGGATTACGCGGAACGGCGCGCCGAATACGATCAGCGTTTGCAGTTCGAGCTGGGCATCATCAACCAGATGGGGTTCCCCGGCTACTTCCTGATCGTTGCCGACTTCATTCAGTGGGGCAAACAGCACCAGGTGCCGGTGGGGCCGGGCCGGGGTTCCGGCGCCGGCTCGCTGGTGGCCTACGCCATGGACATCACCGACCTGGACCCGATCCAGTACGACCTGCTGTTCGAGCGCTTCCTCAACCCGGAACGGGTCTCCATGCCCGACTTCGACGTCGACTTCTGCATGGAGAAGCGCGACCGGGTGATCAACTACGTGGCCGACAAATACGGCCGCGACGCAGTGAGCCAGATCATCACCTTCGGCACCATGGCCGCCAAGGCGGTGGTGCGCGACGTGGCGCGGGTGCAGGGCAAGCCCTACGGCCTGGCGGACCGGCTCTCCAAGATGATTCCGGGCACCCCGGGCATGACCCTGAAAGCGGCGCTGGAGCAGGAAGAGCCGCTGCGCGAATTCCTTGAGGACGACGGCAATTCCGACAAGGAATCCGCCAACGAAATCATGGAGATGGCGTTCAAGCTCGAGGGCCTGACCCGTAACGTGGGCAAGCACGCCGGCGGCGTGGTGATCGCCCCCGGCAAGCTCACCGACTTCGCGCCGCTGCACTGCGACGAAAACGGCGACAACCTGGTCACCCAGTACGACAAGGACGACGTGGAAGCCGCCGGGCTGGTGAAGTTCGACTTTCTCGGCCTGAAGACGCTGACCATCATCGACTGGGCGGTGAAGGCCGCCAACGTGCGCCGCGAACGGGAAGGCGAGGGCCCGCTGAGCATCGAGCGCATCCCGCTGGACGACAAGCCCAGCTTCGACCTGCTCAAGAAGGGCGACACCACCGCCGTGTTCCAGCTGGAAAGCCAGGGCATGAAAGAGCTGATCAAAAAGCTCAAGCCCGACCAGTTCGAGGACATCATCGCACTGGTGGCGCTGTACCGGCCCGGCCCGCTCGAGTCCGGCATGGTGGACAACTTCATCAACCGTAAGCACGGCCGCGAGCCGGTGTCCTACCCGGATGTGAAGTACCAGCACGAATGGCTCAAGCCGATCCTGGCGCCCACCTACGGCGTGATTCTGTACCAGGAACAGGTAATGCAGATCGCCCAGGTGCTGGCCGGCTACACGCTCGGCGGCGCGGACCTGCTGCGCCGGGCCATGGGTAAGAAAAAACCCGAGGAGATGGCCAAACAACGTGAGATCTTCGAGTCCGGCGCCAAGGAAAAAGGCATCGAGCCGGACCTGGCGATGAAGATCTTCGACCTGGTGGAGAAGTTCGCCGGCTACGGCTTCAACAAATCCCACTCCGCCGCCTACGCGCTGGTCGCCTACCAGACCGCCTGGCTGAAAGCCCATTACCCGGCCGAGTTCATGGCGGCGGTGATCTCCGCCGATATGCAGAACACCGATAAGGTCGTGACCTTTATCGATGAAAGCAAAAACATGGGCCTCAGGGTGCTGCCGCCGGACGTGAACTCCTGTGGCTACCGCTTCACCGTCAACGCGGAAGGCGACATCATCTACGGCCTGGGCGCCATCAAGGGCCTGGGTGAAGGCCCGATCGAGGCGATCGTCAGCGCCCGCGGCGACAACGGCGAGGAGCGGGCCTTCGAGGACCTGTTCGATTTCTGCCGGCGCATTGATCTGAAGAAGATCAACAAGCGCTCCCTGGAAGCGCTGGTGCGCGCCGGCGCCCTGGACAAGCTGGGGCCCAACCGGCATTTCCGCGACCGCGCCGTGCTGATGGCCACGCTGCCGGACGCCATCGCCGCCGCCGAGCAGGACGCCCGCAACCAGGAAGCGGGCATGATGGACCTGTTCGGCGGTGGCGAAGACGAACACGCCCCCGCCACGGCGGTGGCCTGGAAGCCCGGCCGCGACTGGAACGACGACATTCGCCTCAACGGCGAGAAAGACACCCTGGGCCTGTTCCTCACCGGCCACCCCATCGACCAGTTCGAAGGGGAGGTGCGCCAGTTCGTCAGCAGCCGCCTGAACAGCCTGCAGCCCACCGCCAAGGGCGAAGCCGCCACCGTCGCCGGCCTGGTGGTGGCGTTGCGCATCACCCGCAGCAAACGCAGCGGCGAGCGCATGGGCTTTATCACCCTGGACGACAAAACCGGCCGGGTGGAGGTGTCGGTGTTCGGCCGCACCTTCGCCCAGTACGGCGAGCGCATCCAGAAGGACGCCTTGCTGGTGGTGCGCGGCGGCGTGCGCATGGACGACTACACCGGCGGCTTCAACCTGGTCGCCGATGAGGTGATGGACATCTGCCAGGCGCGGGAAATGTTCGCCCGCCGCCTGCGGGTCAGGGTGCCGGTGGAGGACGCCTTGCCCGACACCCTGGGCCGCACTCTGTCGCCGTACCGCGCCAACGGAAACGGCGGCGGCACCCCGGTGACGCTGCAACTGGCCCACCGGGAGGCGGACGCCGCCATGGCCCTGGGCGACGACTGGAAGGTGATTCCCCACCAGTCGCTGATGGACGACCTGCGGGGGCGTTATGGAGATAGCTCCGTGACGCTGGAATACTAAGCGCGGTAACAACTTGCAACCATAGCGCGGGGCGGGCCGCTCGACGCTGTCCCGGCCTTGGCGCTACACTTACCCCACCAAAGAAAGGGGTGCCCTATGAATCCGAATTTCCTCGAATTTGAACAACCCATCGCGGAATTGGAAGCGAAAATCGAGGAACTGCGTCTCGTCGGCAGCGGCAGCGACGTCAATATCTCGGAAGAAATCGGTAAGCTGCAGGAAAAGAGCATCACGCTCACCGAAACCATTTTCGGCAACCTCAGCCCCTGGCAGATCTCCCAACTGGCGCGCCACCCCAAGCGTCCCTACACCCTGGATTATATCCAGCGCCTGTTCGGCGGCTTCGACGAGCTGCACGGCGACCGCTCGTTTTCCGACGACCCGGCGATCGTCGGCGGGGTGACCCGTCTGGACGACCAGCCGGTGATGGTGATCGGTCACCAGAAAGGCCGCGAGGTGAAGGAAAAGGTACGCCGCAATTTCGGCATGCCCAAGCCCGAGGGCTATCGCAAGGCGCTGCGGCTGATGGAAATGGCGGAACGCTTCAAGATGCCGGTGCTCACCTTTATCGATACGCCGGGCGCGTTCCCGGGCATCGACGCGGAAGAGCGCGGCCAGTCCGAGGCCATCGCCCGCAACCTGCGGGTGATGTCGCAGTTGAAAGTGCCGATCATCGCCACGGTGATCGGCGAGGGCGGCTCCGGCGGCGCGCTCGCCATCGGCGTTTGCGATCATCTGCAAATGCTGGAGTTCTCCACCTACTCGGTGATTTCCCCGGAAGGCTGCGCGTCGATTCTGTGGCGCAGCGCCGACAAAGCGCCGGAGGCCGCCGCCGCCATGGGCCTCACCGCCGGCCGCCTGCACGAACTGGGTATCGTCGATCAGGTGGTCAAGGAACCGCTGGGCGGCGCCCACCGTGATTACGATCAGGCCGCCGATGCGGTGCGCCGTAATATCAGTGAGCAACTCGACGAGCTGCGCGGCCTGGCCGTGCCGGACCTGGTGGAGCGCCGCTACCAGCGTCTGATGAGCTACGGCAACGTGCTCACCGACCCCGCCGACGAATAAACCGCCGGCCCCGTGCCGGCGGCCCGCGCCATGCCACCCGTTGACCCCGATGTCTCCGCCGATCTCGCCACCACCGTGCGGAGCCTCGCCCGCCGGGCGCCGGCCGGCCCCCTGTGGCTGGCGTTCAGCGGCGGCCTGGATTCCACCGTGTTGCTGCATCTGCTGGTCCAGGCCGGGCTCGGCCCGCGGCTGTCGGTGGTGCATGTCGATCACGGCCTGCACCCGGACAGCGAGCGCTGGGCGGCGCACTGCGAAGCGGTGGTCAGCGCGCTGGCGCTGCCGTTCTTCCGTGAGAGCGTCAACGTGGCCGGCCGCGCGGGCCTGGAAGCCAACGCCCGCGCGGCCCGTTACCAGGCGCTTTGCCGGCTGGCCGGCGACGCCACCCTGATCACCGCCCACCACCGTGACGACCAGGCGGAGACCCTGCTGCTGCGCCTGCTGCGCGGCGCCGGCGCCACCGGCCTGGCGGCGATCAGCGAGCACAGCCGGCGCGGCAGCACCCGCCTGTGGCGGCCGCTGCTCGGCGTCTCCCGCGAGACGTTGCGCGGGCTGGCGGAGCAGGGCGGCTGGTCGTGGGTCGAGGACCCCAGCAACCGGGCGCTGCACCTCGACCGCAATTACCTGCGCGCCGAGATTCTGCCGCGTCTGCGCCTGCGCTGGCCCGGCGCCGACGCGGCCCTGGCCCGCGCCGCCGGGCACCAGGCCGACGCCGCCGCCTTGCTCGCCGAACGCGCCGAAGAGGACGCCCGCCGCCTGGCCGTGTCCGCGCGCCGGCTGCCGCTGGCCGCCTGGCAGCGGCTCGATCCGCCCCGGCTGCGCAACCTGCTGCGCTGGTGGCTGGCCGCCGCCGGCGCCGCCACCCCGTCGGCGGCGATACTGGCGGAGATCCTGGCGCTGCCGTCGGCGGCCGCCGACCGTTCGGCGCGTGTCGCCTGGGGCGGCTGGCAGCTGCGCCGCTTCCAGGACCACCTGCACTTGCTCGCGGACGCCGAGCTGACGCCGCTGACGGTGGCCCGGGACTGGCCGCCGGGCACGCCGCCGCCGGACCTGGGCGCCTGGCGGCTGGTCGCCGGCCCCGGTGATGGCAGCGCCGAGCAACCGGCACTTCAGCTGCCGGACGGCCTGCCGCTGCGCCTGGCGCCCGCCCGGGGCGGCGAGCGCCTCGCCCTCAACGGCTGCCACCAGCGCATCGCCGAGCTGTGGCGCGCCGCCGGCGTGCCGCCCTGGCGCCGCCGCCAATGGCCGCTGGTTTACGCCGGCGACGACCTGGTCGCCGTCCCCGGCGTCGCCGTCGCCGACCCCTGGCGCGACCAGCCCCTCACCACCTGGCACCTGGAACCGGCTTCCTGACGAAGCCGGGTTTGTGGGAGCGGGCTGTGGGAGCTTGCCTTGCAAGCGAAAGGGTGGCTTTAGCCACCCGGCAGGATTCCAGAGACCTGGGTTCTTCAGGTTTCCGGTGCTCCGAATCGGAGACGCGGTGCAATGGTGGTGCCTTCCGGGATCGCTCAAGCCGTCCCTGGGCGCTCTCATTTGGCCATCCCTGGCCAAATAGGTCCCTCCAGGCACCACCATTGCCCCGATCCCGGTGCGGGCTCTCTGGAGAGAAAGGTCTCTGGCATCCTGCCGGGAGCTTCGCTCCCTTTCGCGGGCAGGGCCCGCTCCCACTAAGCCAAGACGATATTGGTTTCCCGGATAGCGCCTCTCTGGTATCATTTTTTGCCATCCTGACGTCGCCCAGGCGTCCGAAATCCGGCCATCCCGTATTTATCGAAGAGAACCTTTGCCCACCCCGGCGGGCAAGGGTATTTTTTTGGAAGGCGTTCGGGCTCCCGCAAGCGGGCGCGTTCAATCCATGACTTACTGGTGGGTGCATGGCACGTTTTATTTTTGTCACCGGCGGGGTGGTGTCCTCCCTCGGAAAGGGAATCACCGCGGCGTCGCTGGCTTCCCTGTTGGAAGCCCGTGGCCTGAAGGTCACCCTGATCAAGATGGATCCCTACATCAACGTGGATCCGGGCACCATGAGCCCCTATCAACACGGCGAGGTGTTCGTCACCGAGGACGGCGCCGAGACCGACCTGGATCTGGGGCACTACGAGCGCTTTATCCGCACGCGCCTGACCCGGCGCAACAGCTTCACCACCGGCCGCGTCTACCAGGACGTGCTGGATAAGGAGCGCCGCGGCGAGTACCTGGGCGCCACCGTGCAGGTGATCCCGCACATCACCGACGAAATCAAACTGAAGATCGAGCAGGGCGCCGGCGACGCCGACGTGGCGATCGTCGAGATCGGCGGCACCGCCGGCGACATCGAGTCGCTGCCGTTCCTGGAGGCGGTGCGTCAGCTGCGCGTGGAGCTGGGCTCCAGCCGCTCGCTGCTGGTGCACCTGACCCTGGTGCCCTACATCGCCTCCGCCGGCGAAATCAAAACCAAGCCGACACAGCACTCGGTCAAGGAGCTGCGCTCCATCGGCCTGCAGCCGGACATTCTGGTGTGCCGGGCCGACCATCCGGTGCCCCAGGGCGCTCGCGAGAAGATCTCCCTGTTCACCAACGTGGAAGCGCGGGCGGTGATCTCGGCGCCGGACTGCAAGACCATCTATCAGGTGCCGCGGGTGCTGCACGAGCAGGGCATGGACGACATCATCGTGGAGAAATTCCACCTTGATCTGCCGGCGCCGGATCTGAGCGAGTGGGACCGGGTGGTGGAAGCGCAGCTCAACCCGGAACGCCAGGTCACCATCGGCATGGTCGGTAAGTACATTGATCTGGCGGACGCCTACAAGTCGCTGAACGAGGCGTTGATGCACGCCGGCATCGCCACCCGGGCGAAGATCAATATCCGTTATATCGACGCCGAGGACATCGAGCGGGACGGCACCGCCGAGCTGGGCGAAGTGGACGCCATTCTGGTGCCCGGCGGTTTCGGCGACCGGGGCACCGAGGGCAAGATCGCGGCGATCCGCTACGCCCGGGAAAACAAGGTGCCGTACCTGGGCATCTGCCTGGGCATGCAGCTGGCGGTGATCGAGTACGCCCGCCACGTGGCCGGCCTGACCGGCGCCCATTCCACCGAGCTCAAGCAGGACACGCCGGACCCGGTGGTGGCGCTGATCACCGAGTGGACCCGCGAGGACGGCAGCAAGGAGCTGCGGTCGGCAGCGTCGGACCTGGGTGGTACCATGCGCCTGGGCGGCCAGGAGTGCGTGCTGGTGGACGGCAGCGTGGCGGCGAAGTGCTACGGCAAGACGCACAGTATTGAGCGTCACCGCCACCGCTACGAGGTCAACAACAACTACCTGGACAAGCTGGAAGCCGCCGGCCTGAAAATTGTCGGCCGCTCCCACGACGGTGAGCTGGTGGAAGTGATCGAAGTGGGCGACCATCCCTGGTTCGTGGCCTGCCAGTTCCACCCGGAATTCACCTCCACGCCGCGTGACGGCCACGGTTTGTTCAAGGGCTACGTGGAAGCGGCACTGGCGGCGCACCGGACGTCGTCCGCCATCTGAAGGAGTAGAGCATGCGGAACACCACCATCGAGCTGGGTGATCTGGCGTTCGCCAACGACCGGCCCATGGCTCTGTTCGGCGGCATGAACGTGCTGGAATCCCGCGACATCGCCCTGCGGGTGGCCGAGGCCTACGCCGAGGTCACCGGCAAGCTGGGCATGCCCTGGGTGTTCAAGGCCAGCTTCGACAAGGCCAACCGCTCGTCGCTGCACTCCTACCGGGGCCCGGGCATGGAAGAGGGCCTGAAGATCTTTCAGGAGATCAAGGACACCTTCGGCTGCCCGGTGATCACCGACGTGCACGAGCCCTACCAGGCGGCGCCGGTGGCGGAAGTGGCGGACATCATCCAGCTGCCCGCCTTCCTGGCGCGCCAGACCGACCTGGTGGTGGCGATGGCCCGCACTGGCGCCATCATCAATATCAAGAAGCCGCAGTTCCTGGCTCCCCAGGAAATGAAGCACATTCTGCACAAGTGCGAAGAGGCCGGTAACGAGCGGCTGATTCTGTGCGAGCGCGGCTCGTCGTTCGGCTACAACAACCTGGTGGTGGACATGCTCGGCTTCGGCATCATGAAGCAGTTCGGCTACCCGGTATTCTTCGACGTGACCCACGCGCTGCAGATGCCCGGCGGCCGCTCCGATTCCGCCGGCGGGCGCCGCCAGCAGGTGGCGGAGCTGGGCCGCGCCGGCATCAGCCAGGGCATCGCCGGGCTGTTCCTGGAGGCCCATCCGGACCCGGATAACGCCAAGTGCGATGGCCCCTGCGCCCTGCGTCTGGACCGCCTGGAGCCATTCCTGACCCAGATGCAGACCCTGGATAATACCGTTAAGGCGTTTCCCGCCTTCGACAACCATTGAACCCGATTTCGTTTCTGGAGACCGTCTCCCATGTCCAAGATCGTTGACGTCAAGGCCCGCGAGATTCTTGATTCCCGTGGCAACCCCACCATCGAAGCCGATGTGATTCTGGAGAACGGCGAGCGCGGCAGCGCCTGCGCGCCCAGCGGTGCCTCCACCGGTTCCCGCGAGGCGCTGGAGCTGCGTGACGGCGACAAGAGCCGCTACCTGGGCAAGGGCGTGACCCGCGCCGTGGGCAACGTCAATTTACAGATCCGCGAGCTGCTGGTGGGCCGCGACGCCGCCGATCAGCGCCCGCTCGATCAGGCCATGATCGACGCCGACGGCACCGAAAACAAAGGCAACCTGGGCGCCAACGCGTTCCTGGCGGTGTCCCTGGCCGCCGCCAAGGCCGAGGCCCAGGCGCAGAACAAGCCGCTCTACGAGTACATCTCCGATCTGCAGGACGACGACAACGAGTACTCCCTGCCGGTGCCGATGATGAACATCATCAACGGCGGCGAGCACGCCGATAACAACGTCGACATCCAGGAGTTCATGATCCAGCCGGTGGGCGCGCCCACCGTGGCCGAGGCGATCCGCTACGGCGCCGAGGTGTTCCACGCTCTTAAAGGGGTGCTGAAGAAGCGCGGCCTGAACACGGCGGTGGGCGACGAGGGCGGCTTCGCCCCGGACCTGCCCAGCAACGAAGCGGCGCTGGAAGCGATCATGGAAGCCATCGAGATCGCCGGCTACAAGGCCGGCGACGACATCACCCTGGCCCTGGACTGCGCCTCCAGCGAGTTCTACAAGGACGGCAAATACGTGCTGGCCGGTGAGGACCGCAGCATGGACGCCGCCGGCTTCGCCGACTATCTGGCCGAGCTGTGCGACCGCTACCCGATCATCTCCATCGAGGACGGCATGGACGAGTCCGATTGGGACGGCTGGAAGACGCTCACCGAGAAGCTCGGTGACAAAATCCAGCTGGTGGGCGACGACCTGTTCGTCACCAATACCAAGATTCTGCAGCGCGGTATCGACGAGCACATCGCCAACTCGATTCTGATCAAGTTCAACCAGATCGGCTCCCTGTCGGAAACCCTGGACGCCATCAAGATGGCCAAGGACGCCGGCTTCACCGCGGTGATCTCCCACCGCAGCGGTGAGACCGCCGACACCACCATCGCCGACCTGGCGGTGGCCACCGCCGCCGGTCAGATCAAAACCGGCTCGCTGTGCCGCTCCGACCGGGTGGCCAAGTACAACCGGTTGATCCGCATCGAGGAGGAACTGGGCCGTGCCGCCTACAACGGGCGCAAAGAGTTCCGGTTCCTGGGCTGACGCCAGCATGGCCGGCCGTAGCGTTCCGTTCCCCGGCCGTGGTCAGGCGCCGTGGGGCGCGCGATGAAAGTGTCGCCCGCCCGCCAGGTGGTGCTGGCCGTACTGGCGCTGGTGCTGCTGGTGTTGCAGGCGCGGCTGTGGTTCGGCGAGGGCAGCCTGCGCCACGTGGCCAGCCTGGAGCGGCAGGTGGAAGTACTGAATGCCAAGAACGCCGAACTGGCCGAGCGCAACCGCCTGCTGGCCGCCGACGTGCGTGACCTGAAAGAAGGCACCGAAGCGGTGGAGGAGATCGCCCGCAAGGATCTGGGCATGATCCGTGACGGCGAAAGCTTTTTCCTGATCGTGGAACCTCAACAGGACCCGGACCGTGACTGAGCGCCGCTCTCTATCCTTGCCGCCTCCCTTGTTCGCCGTGGTGCCCGCCGCCGGTGTCGGCGCGCGCATGGGCGCCGGGCTGCCCAAGCAGTACCTGACCCTGCAGGGCCGCACCCTGGCCGAGCATACCCTGGGCCGGCTGCTCGCCTTCGCGCCGCTGCAGGCGGTGGTGGTGGCGGTGGCCGACGGCGACCCCTGGTGGCCGGAACTGGCGGTGGCCCGCCATCCCCGCGTCACCAGCGTCACCGGCGGCGACAGCCGCGCCCGGTCGGTGCTGGCCGGAGTGGCGGCGGTGCTGGAGCGGGCGCCGGACGCCCGCGTACTGGTGCATGACATGGCGCGGCCGCTGGTGCGGCTGTCCGATATCCAGGCGTTGCTCGACCATGACGACCGGGGCGACGGCGCGATCCTGGCGCGGCCGGTCACCGACACCATCAAGCAGGCGGACGCCGACACCCGCATCCGCGCAACCCTGGACCGGTCGCTGATCTGGCGGGCGCTCACCCCCCAGCTGTTCGACGCCCGCCGTCTGCACGAGGCCCTGCTCAGCGCCCTGCGCGACGATCCCGAGGCGATCACCGACGAGGCCTCGGCGCTGGAAGCGGCCGGCGCCCGGCCGGCGCTGGTGGCCGGCCACGCCGACAACATCAAAATCACCGTCCCGGAAGATCTGGCGCTGGCGCGCTTTTATCTCCGGGCCCAGGAAGAGGAAGGGCTGGCATGGCAATTCGTATAGGCCAGGGGTTCGACGTGCACGCCTTCTGCGAGGGCGACCATGTGATGCTGGGCGGTGTGCGCATTCCCCACGAGCGCGGCCTGAAAGCCCACTCCGACGGCGACGTGGCGCTGCACGCCCTGGCCGACGCGCTGCTCGGCGCCCTGGCGCTGGGCGACATCGGCCACTACTTTCCGGATCACGATGAGCGCTGGCGCGGCGCCGACTCCGCCGGCCTGCTGCGGGCGGTGATGGACGGCGTCAGCACCGCCGGCTGGCGCATCGGCAACCTGGACCTGACGGTGATCTGCCAGGCGCCCAAGCTGGCCGACCATATCGCCCCCATGCGGCGCCGCATCGCCGGCCTGCTGGACTGCGGCATGGATCAGGTATCGGTGAAGGCCACCACCACCGAGCGGCTCGGGTTCACCGGCCGGGGCGAGGGCATCGCCGTGCAGGCGGTGGTGCTGCTCACCCACGAGGACCAATGAGCCGCGACCTGGGCCTGCCGGCCCCGTTGCCGGCCACGCCCGCCGCCCATGGCGGCCCCTTCGGTAAAGCGCTGCTGCGTGCCGGCTTCGAGGATTTCCGCGTCACCGAGATCATGAACGTGGTCCCGGAAGGCGAGGGCGAGCACCTCTGGCTGGAGATCGAAAAAACCGACTGGAACACCGAGGACGTGGCCCTGTGGCTGGCCAAACAGGCCGGCGTCCACCGTCTTGCCGTGGGCTACAGCGGTCTCAAGGACCGCCGCGCCGTGACCCGCCAGTGGTTCAGCCTGCATCTGCCCGGCAAACCGGACCCGGACTTCCCCTGGCCGGCGGGCCTGGTCGCGCTGCAGGCGCGCCGTCACCGGCGCAAGCTCAACCGGGGCACGCACCGCGGCAACCGCTTCGAGATCGTGCTGCGTGAACTGGACGCTGACCGCGACGCCCTGGAGCGTACCTTGCATACCCTTTCCGAGCGCGGCGTACCCAATTACTTCGGTGAACAGCGCTTCGGCCGGAGCGGCGGCAACTGGCAACGCGGCCAGCAATGGCTGTTGGGCGGCGAGGCGCCCCGTAAGCGGGCGCTGCGCGGTATCTGGTTGTCGGCGGTGCGCAGCGGCCTGTTTAATCGGGTTCTGGCCGAGCGGGTGCGCGAGGGTGTCTGGGACCGGCCGCTGGAGGGCGATATCCTCCAGCCCCGTGACAGCCGCGGGCTGTTCGAAGCCGACCAGGACGCCAGCGCCGGCGCCCGCGTGGCCGCCGGCGAGGTGCACCCCACCGCCCCTTTGCCGGGGAAGGCGGGCATGGCATCATCGGCGGCTTGCCGGCAACTGGAAGCGCGCGCCCTGAGCGGCTGTGACGCCCTGGTCGAGGCGCTCGCCGGGGAAGGGGTGGACGCCGCGCGCCGGGCCACGCGGTTGCCGGTGAATGGCTTACAATGGGCCTGGAGCGAGGGCGACGTGCTGACGCTGGGGTTTGATCTGCCCACCGGCGCGTTCGCCACCACGGTGCTCGCCGAGTTGGTGGAAACACATACGCCGGTCAACGATAACTAAACCTCCGGCGCGTCATTGGATTGGGGATGCATTAACACACATGAACACAGAGCTGCGCGGTATTGGCATGACGTCGGCACGGACCCGGGAAAGGCTGATCAGCCGACTGCGGGAAGCGGGCATCGAGGACGAGCGCGTTCTCGAAGTGATCCGCAACACCCCCCGTCACCTGTTTATCGACGAGGCCCTGGCTCACCAGGCCTATGACGATACCGCCTTGCCCATCGGTTACGGCCAGACCATCTCCCAGCCCTGGGTGGTGGCGCGCATGACCGAGCTGCTGATCGCCGACCGGGTGCCGCCCAAGGTGCTGGAGATCGGCACCGGCTGCGGCTACCAGACCGCCGTGCTGGCCGCGCTCTGCGAGCAGGTGCATTCGGTGGAACGGATCCGCCCGCTGCAGGACCAGGCGCGCCGCCGCTTGATCAGCCTGGGCATGGCGCGGGTGCAGCTCAAGCACGCCGACGGCGGTTTCGGATGGAAAGCCGCCGCCCCCTTCGACGGCATCCTGGTGGCCTGCGCGCGCCCGGATATTCCCGATGAACTGCTCGGCCAGCTGGCCGACGGCGGCCGCCTGGTGATGCCGGTGGGCGACCGGGTGCAGAAGCTCACGGTGGTGGAGCGTCAAGGCGACGACATCACTACCCGGGCCCTGGACACGGTGCGCTTCGTGCCGTTTCAACGGGGCGTGCAATGAGCGGCCCCTGGCGTCCCGGCCTGTTCCTGCGGGGCATGGCCATGGGCGCCGCGGATGTGGTGCCCGGCGTGTCCGGCGGCACCCTGGCGCTGATCACCGGCATCTATCAGGAACTGATCGATACCCTGGGCGGCATCGGCCCGCGACTGCTGGGCGTGTGGCGGCGCGAGGGTTTCGTGGCGTTCTGGCGGGCCGGCAATTTTACCTTCCTTTGCACGCTTTTGGCGGGAATCCTCACTAGCATTGCGCTACTGGCCCGGATGATCGGCTGGCTGCTGGAGAACCATCCGGTGCCGGTATGGGCGTTCTTTTGCGGTCTGATCCTGGCCAGCATCGTGATGGTGCTCAAGCCGCTGCAGCAGCGCGGGGTGACGCAGGGCGTGGCCTTCGTGATCGGCACCACGCTGGCGGCGCTGATCGCCCTGGCCCCCGGGCTGGGCGCCTACCCGGTGTCGCCGCTGATCTTTTTCCTCGGCGGGGCGCTGGCGATCTGCGCGATGATCCTGCCGGGCATTTCCGGCAGCTTTATTCTGTTGCTGCTGGGGTTGTATCCCTCGGTGCTGGCCGCGGTGGAGCAGGGCGACTGGCCCCTGTTGCTGGCGTTCATGGCCGGCTGCGCCTGCGGCTTGCTGGCGTTCGTGCGGCTGTTGAAATGGCTGCTGGCGCGCCACCACGACACCGTGATGGCGCTGCTCGGCGGTTTCATGGCCGGCTCCCTGGTGAAGCTGTGGCCCTGGCGGCTGAGCGTGGAGGGCGGTGTCGGCGACCGTTGGCTGTGGCCGGCGGAGTACGCCCGCGCGGTGCAGGGCTCCAGTGAGCTGCCCGCGGCCCTGGTGATGACCGCGGTGGGTCTGGTGTTGGTGTGGTTACTTTCTTTCGCCGCGCCCGGGCATAATGAGGTCACTGAAACGGACGAGTAACCTTTTGCGTGTTTTGCTCTCCACATTGTTGTCGCTGTGTCTGTGCGGCTGCGCGGTAGGGAATCCGCCGCCGGTGGTGGACATCTATCAGCGCGACAGCAAGGCCACCAAAGTGACGTCGGGCAGCCACCGGGTAGCGCGTGGCGAAACCCTGTATTCCATTGCCTGGCGTTACGGCTGGGATTACCGGGCGCTGGCCGAGGCCAACGACATCGACGCGCCGTACACCATCTATCCCGGCCAGACCCTCTCTTTCGCCGGCGGCCCCCAGCAGGCCACCCGGCCGTCCCGCCCGCCCGCCTCGTCGAGCAGTGCCCCGGCCAAGCCGTCGTCCTCGTCGTCCGGCGCCGCCAAGGCGGAACCGGCCCCGCCGCCCGCACCCAAACCCAAGCCGAGCACCGACACCGGCCCGGTGAACTGGCAGTGGCCGGCCTCCGGTGAGGTGCTGGAACGTTTCTCCAAGGCCTCCGGCGGGCGCCGCGGCATCACCATCGGCGACCGCGAGGGCAGCCCGGTGCGCGCCGCCGCCGACGGCCGCGTGGTCTACCGGGGCAGCGGCCTCACCGGCTACGGCAACCTGCTGATCGTCAAACACAACGACCGCTGGCTGAGCGCCTACGCGCACAACAGCAGCCTGCTGGTGAAAGAGGGCGACCGGGTCAGCGCCGGCGACAAGATCGCCACCATGGGCGCCAGCGGCACCTTCCGCACCCAGCTTCACTTCGAGATCCGCAAGGACGGCCAGCCGGTGGACCCGCTCACCGTGCTGCCGAACCGGTCCTGATATGAACGCCGACAGCGAACGTCAGCAACGCCGCCTTCTGACCCTGGCCGCCAGCGCCTCGGTGGCCACCGCGCTGGTATTGATCGCGGTGAAAACCGTGGCCTGGATGATGACCGGCTCGGTGAGTCTGCTGGCGTCCCTGGTGGACTCGGTGATGGACTCCCTGGCGTCGCTGATGAACTTCGCCGCGATCCACTATTCGCTGGTCCCCGCCGACGACGAGCACCGCTTCGGCCACGGCAAAGCGGAAGCGCTCGCCGGCCTCGGCCAAGCCGTGCTGATCGGCGGCTCGGCGCTGTTTCTGCTCAAGGAAGCGGTGCTCAAACTGATCGAACCGGCGCCGCTGGAGGCCACCGCCCTGGGCGTCGGGGTGATGGTGTTCTCGATCCTGCTCACCGCGCTGCTACTGCTGCTGCAGCGCTATGTGGTGCGCCGCACCGGCTCCACCGCCATCGACGCGGACGCGCTCCATTATCTGTCCGACCTGGCGGTGAACCTGGGCATCATTTTCACACTGATCGTGGCCGGCTACGGCTTCGAGGAGGTCGACGGCATCGTCGGCCTGGCGATCGCGCTCTATATTCTGCGCTCCGCCTGGAAAATCGGTTGGGACTCCACCCAGCTGCTGCTCGATCATGAGCTGCCCGGCGAGGTGCGCGACGTGATCAGCGCGGTGGTCGCCGAACAGGAAGACGCGCTCGGTTTCCACGACCTGCGCACGCGCCAATCCGGGCGCACCCAGTTCATCCAGCTGCACGTGGACATGAACGAGACCTTGTCGCTGCGCGACGCCCACGACCTCGGCGAGCGCATCCGCGCCGGCATCGTCGAGCACTACCCGGCGGCGGAAGTGATCATCCACCACGACCCCGTCGCCGAGCGCCCCCACGTGCCCATCGACGATCACCACTAGCGACCCTTGTGGGAGCGGATTGTGCGAGCGGGCCTTGCCCGCGAAAGGGAGCGCAGCTCCCGGCAGGATACCAGAGGCTTTTCTCTCCATAGAGCCCGCACCGGGATCGGGTGTGCCCGTCCAGGACACGCTGCAAGTACATCCCTGTAAGCTCGACCGCAGCGGCGGACCGTTTTGGCCATCCCTGGCCAAAGACGGTCCTGGACGGGCACACCCGATCCCGGTGCTCCTTGGAAGATTCGCCGCCACAAACCCCACTTCGTAGAAAGGTCCGAGAGGTTTTTCTGACCCGTGGCGGTTCCGCTGCCCAGTGAGCGGGGCAATGGTGGTGCCTGGAGGGACCTATTTGGCCATGGATGGCCAAATGAGAGCGGCCAGGGATGGCTTGAGCGATCCCGGAAGGCACCACCATTGCACCGCGTCCCGGATACGGAGCACCGAACACCGGAACAATAAAAGTCTCTGGCATCCCGCCGGGTGGCTAAAAGCCACCCTTTCGCGGGCGGGGCCCGCTCGCACAGGGCTATTACTCCGCCATGTTCGTGGTCGGCCCGGCGCGGAGCTTGGGTTTGACGCTCATCAGCAGCGCCGGCAGCAGGGTCAGGTTGCTGAGCAGCGCCACCAGCATGGCCAGGCCGGTGAGCAGGCCGAAGTAGACGCTGGGGTTGAAGTTGGACAGCGACAGAATCGAGAAGCCGGCGATGATCACCAGGGAGGTGTAGTACATCGCCTTGCCGATGGAGCCGTGGCAGCGGCGCACGGTGGCGCGGTAGTCGCCGTCGCGGGGCAGCTCCTCGTGGAAGCGGTGCACGTAGTGGATGGTGTCGTCCACGGCGATGCCGATGGTGATGGCGGTGATGGTGATGGTCATCAGGTCCAGCGGCAGGCCGATCCAGCCCATCAGGCCGAGCACCGAAGCGGCGCTCACCAGGCTCGGCACCATGCTGATCAGCGCCACCGGCAGGGATCGGAACAGCACCAGCAGCATCAGCATGATCGCCGCGAACACGTAGCCCAGGGTTTTGATCTGCGAGTCGAACAGGCTCTGCAGCATGTTGTTGTAGAGCACCATGGCGCCGGTGAGGTGCAGTTGCTCCGGCTGCAGGTCGAATTTTTCCAGCATGTCGGCGCGGATCTGTTCCAGCAGCTGGTTGCGGTTGAGGCCCTTGTAAGAGTCCACCACGCGCACGCTGATGCGGATCTGGCGGCCGCCGTCGGACAGGTAGGGGCTCACCAGTTGGGAGCGCAGGTCGTCGGGAATGAAACTGGCGAGCAGCATCAGCTGCACATAGCTGAGCGGGCCTTCGTTGATTTTCTTGGCTACCTCGTAGGTGGTGGCGATGGACAGCACCTTGCCGGTTTCCGGCAGGGATTCCAGGTAGCGCTCCATTTCGATAATGCGGTCCAGCCGCTGGGGCGTGTACCAGTAGGCGCCTTTCAGGTTGGGACCGTCGCTGGCGCGGGCCTGGCCGGATCCGCCGCTATCGGCGAAGGGGTCGTCGCCGGCGGGTTCGCCGAAGCCGTCGTCACCGTTCGACGCGAAGGGGTCGTCCTCCACCGCGCCGAAGCCGTCATCGCCGTTGGCAACGGCGCCGTCGCCGTCGTCGGCGAACGGATCCGCTTCCACCGCCTCGAAGCCGTCGGCGCTTTGTGCCGTGTCGCCGCTGTTTTGTTGCGTGGCGCGCGGGGTGTTGTCGGCCTGTTCTTCCGGGGCGTCGATGACGATATCCAGCGGCGTGGTGCCGCCCAGCTTGCGGTCGATCTGCAGCATGCCCTGGTAGATTTCGGTATCTTCCTGGAAGTAGTCGATAAAGCGGGTTTCCACCGTCAGCCGGGTCATGCCCCACACCGCGGCGATCAGCGCCAGCCCGGTGAGCAGCAGCAACGGTAACCGGCCGCGGTCGGCGAAGCCGGCGAAGGCGAGGGTGATGCTTCGCGTCAGGTCACGACCCTGGCGCGGCCGGCCCGGCGACAGCGGCGCGAGCAGAGCGGGGAACAGCAGAAAGCAGGTCACCAGCGCGACGCCGATGCCGATGGTCATCATCCAGCCGAAGTCGATCACCGGGCGGATGTCGCTGATCACCAGCGAGGAGAAGCCGACCATGGTGGTGAGCACCATGTAGATGCTCGGGCGCATCATGTGGGCGGCGGTTTCCTTGAGCAGCCAGGCCTGGTCGGCGTCCGGGTTTTCCTCATGGAGTTCCCGGTAGCGCACCGTCAGATGGATGGTGATCGACATGGTGATGATCAGAAGCAGCGACAGATAGTTGCTGCTGATCACGGTGACTTTCCAGTCCATCCAGCCGAGCCAGCCGGTCACCGCCAGGGCGGTCACCGCGCAGCAGGCCAGCGGTACCACCACCCAGCGCGGGCGACGGAAGATCAGGAACAGGGTGAGCACCAGGAAGATCAGCATGCCCAGGCCGAACACCTTCAGGTCGGACTCGATAAATCGGATCATGTCCGAGGCGATCATCGGCACGCCGCCCAGGAACAGCTGCGCCTGGTCCCGGTAGCCGTCCATGATGCCGCGAATTTCGCTGACTTCCTGCTGGGTGCGGGCCTGCACCTGGCTGTGGTAGTCGCTGAACTCGGCGGCGACCTGTTCCAGCTGCTCCGCTTCCTGATCGCTCAGCTCGCCGGCGCGCTCGCTCTCGCGCAGGGCGTTACGCCGGTTGAGCAGCTCATAATAGCGTTCGTCCCGTTCGAAGGTGAGCAGCAGGGCGGTGGTGCCGCCGTCCTCGCTGACCAGCAGGTCCTCGTAGAGCGGGTTCTCTTCGGTGAACTCCTGCTTGGCCAGGCCCAGGTCCACGCCCGGGTCACGCAGCGTGCGGTAGCCGTCGGACAGGTCGGTGAACGCCACCTTGGGGCTGAACAGCAACGGCACGTCGAGGAAACTGTACACCGAGCCGACCCGGTCCACGCCTTTCAGTTCGTCCTGCAGCGCCTGAATATGGCGCAGGGTGTCCTGCTGGAACAGCGGCCGGTCCTTGGGGGTGTAGGTGACCACCACGAAGTCGCTGCCGCCGTATTGCTTGGCGATCTCCCGGTAGTATTCCAGCGCCTTATCGTTTTCCAGCGTCAGGGATTCCGCCGACGCATCCAGTTTGAAGTCGGTGGCCTGCCAGGCCGCCACCGCGCACAGCGCGCCCACGGCGGCGAGCCAGAACATAGGATGGCGAAGAACCAGCCGGCAATAGGCGCGAAACAATCGAGACGTCATCAAGAATCCCTAGAACATGGCGGCGAATTCGCGGGCGAAGCGCTGATCGAAGCGATGGATCAAGCGGCCCGCGGGCAGCGTCAGCAGGGTCATCAGCCCTTCGGACCACTCCTCCTGATGGACCCGGCAGCCACCCTCACCATCGTCGATAAAGGTGAAACGGTGCGTGATGCTGGCCATGGGCAGCTCCAGCCCCCAGGCGATGGATTCGTTTTCGCGGTATTCCTGGATGCGCACCACCACCGGCGCCGGCGGCAGACGGGGCAGGTCGGCCACGAACAGCAGCGCGGCGCCTTCGCGCCACTCACCGCCGAACAGGCGCGCATGGCGAACCACGGAACACCAGTCCGCCCAGCCGTTCACCTGGCTGAACAGGGAAAAGGCCTGGCGCCGTGACGCCCGGGTCTCGGTGACTTCGTCGATGAAGTAACGTTTCAGCATGCGGTCCTCGTGACGGGCGTATTCGTGACGGGGGTAAGAGTACCCATCATGGGGCCGCGCCACCAGTTCCGGCGCGGGTTGAATCGGGCCATTCGCCTTTGGTCCGCTTGACCGCCGGCACGCCTCTGCCTAGCGTCGACAAAAAAATAACAAAAGGAACCCTCATGGTGGATCAACCGCTGCCGGCGGGCACGGCCCCCGGTTTGCTCGATATCGTCCTGCGTGGCCGCCCGGATCGGGCGACTCTGTTCCAGCAGGCCGGGTTGGACGCGGATACCGTCGCCGGCGGCGACGGCCACCTGACCTCCGCGCAACTGGACGCGCTACTCGGCACCGCCTTTACGCAAGCCGGGGACCCGCTGTTCGGGCTGCGCGTGGGGCGCGCCAACCATTACCGCGACCTGGGGCCGCTGGGCGCCTTGATGGCCGCCTCCGAGACCCTGGAGCAGGCCCTGCTGGTATTGCTGCGTTACCGGGAACTGATGCTGCCCTATCTGGCGCTGGCGCTGCGCCGCGGGGAACACCAGTGCACCCTCACGGTGAGCGGCGGCGAAGCGCTCGCCGTTACCCACACCCGCGCCCATAACGATCTGCTGCTCGCCACCCTGGTGGCCCTGGGCCACTCGCTGCTGGGTGGGCGCATGCCGATTCAGCGGGTGGCGTTCCGCCATCCTTGCCCGCCCGATCAGGAGCTGGATGAGTACCGGTCGTTTTTCCGTTGCGCGCTGGAGTTCGACCAGCCGGCCAACGCCCTGGTGTTTTCCCCGGCGTTGCTGGGGCACAGCCTGCCCGCCTCCGATACCGCGCGGCGGCGGGACCTGGAACGGACCGCGGACGAAAAGCTACAGGCACTGCGGCGGGTCGGCGGCGTGACCGGCCAGGTGATCGAGCAGCTGCACGCCGGCCTCGGCGAGCGGCCCCTGACCGTGCATCTGGTCGCCGATCGGCTGGACATGACGGCGCGTACCCTGCAGCGCCGGCTGCACCACGAAGGCGCGCAGTTCGCCCGCCTGCGCGACCAGGTGCGCATGGAGTACGCCTGCCGGCGGTTGCGCCGCGGTGACTGCGACATGCCGCAGCTGGCCCGCCGTCTGGGTTTTTCCGACATCGCCAATTTCTACCATGCGTTCCGGCGCTGGACCGGTTGCGCGCCCGGCGCCTACCGCAAAAATCAGGTGCGCCGCCGCTGAACCCTTACGGTTTTCGCGCCGCCCCGGCTCTCTTACCATAGCGCCATGATAACCAGTGAACGGATCCAGGCGGCCCTGGCGGCCCGCCACGGCCTGCCGGTGCGGCATTGCCGGGTGGACGCCCTGGGCGGCGGCGACACCGGTGCCACCTTCCAAGTCGATTTGAACGGCCGACCGGCGTTTCTTAAATGGCTGCCCGACGTCGATGCCCTGGACGCGGAGGCGGACGGGCTGGCGGCGCTGGCCAAGGCGATCCGGGTGCCCGAGGTACTGGACCACGGCGACCTGGCCGGAGGGCGGGCGTTATTGCTGGAGTGGCTGCCGTTGGCGGCACCCGGCGAGCCGTTCTGGCCCGCGCTCGGCCGTGCCCTGGCCGCCTTGCACGGCGTGGAGGGTGAACGCTTCGGCCATCACCGGGACAACTGGATCGGCGCCAACCCGCAATACAACAGGCCGGACACTGACTGGCCGCGCTTTTTCGTTGAACAACGGCTGCTGCCGCAACTGCGCTGGGCCCGTGACCGGGGCCTGGAGGCCGCGGTGGGCGAGCGGCTGGAGCGGGTCATGGCGCGGGTGCCGGCCTGGCTGGCGGGCCTGAGCGTTCGTCCGGCGCTGGTGCACGGCGATCTCTGGCGGGGCAATGTGGGCACCCTGGCGGGCGACCGCCCGGTGGTGTTCGATCCGGCGGTGTACTACGGCCACGCCGAGGTGGACCTGGCCATGCTGTCGTTGTTCGGCCGGGTACCGGAGACGTTTTACCGGGCCTACGGGCAAAACCCCCGGGCGGTGGATTTTCAGCATCGCGTCCGGCTTTACAACCTGTATCATTTGCTCAACCACTTCAATCTGTTCGGCGGTGGCTATGCCGGCGCCGTAGCCGACAGCGCCACCGCCTTGCTGCGTGACTGAGATAGCCGATGCACATCGTCGCCGACGAAAACATGCCCGCCCTGGATGACTTTGAGCGCTTGGGGCGGGTGACCCGCGTGGACGGGCGAAGTCTGACGCGGGCCGACCTGCGCGACGCGGACATCCTGCTGGTGCGCTCGGTGACGCCGGTCACGGAAGCCTTGCTGGCCGATACACCGGTGCGGTTCGTGGGGTCCGCCACCATCGGCACCGACCATGTGGATCTGGACGCCCTGGACCGGCTGGGCATCGCCTTTGCCTGCGCGCCCGGCTGCAACGCGCGGGCGGTGGCGGAGTACGTGCTGCAGGCGTTGCTGATGGCCAGCCAGCACCACGGGCGCCCGCTGCGGGGCAGCACCGTGGGCGTGATCGGTCTCGGCAATGTGGGCGGCCTGGTGGCGGCCTGGCTGCGCGCGCTGGATGTGAAGGTGCTGGGGTGCGACCCGCCGCTGGCCCGCGCCGGCCGGGTGGCCCCGGTGTCGCTGGAGGAAGCGCTGGCGGCGGACGCCGTCACCCTGCATGTGCCGCTGATCAAAGGCGGCGACGAGGCCACCCGGCATTTGCTGGACAAGACCCGGCTGCGGGCGCTCAACCACGAGCAAACGCTGATCAATACCTGCCGGGGTCCGGTGGTCGATAACCAGGCCCTGAGCCGGCGTCTGGCGCGCGGCGACGGGCCTTTGACCTTTCTCGATGTGTGGGAAGGGGAGCCACTGCTGAACCCGGCGTTGCTGGAGCAGGTGTTCAACGGCTCCCCCCATGTCGCCGGTTACAGCGTGGAGGGCAAGCGCCTGGGCAGCGCGATGCTCTACCAGGCCTGGTGTCGCTGGATGGGGGAACCGGCGCCGGCGGCGCCGGCCGTGGCGGAGCGGCGCACGCTGGCTCTGGATGTGGAGGACGAAAGCCAGCTATTGGCGCTGCTGCGTTACGCCCACCGGCTGCCGGAAGACGACCAGCGGCTGCGGCGCAGCCTGCGTGAGAGCGACCCCGGCGCCGCCTTCGACCGGCTGCGCAAGCAATACCCGCCCCGCCACGAACTGCATCACTGGCGCCACCAGGGCAAGGTGGCGCCGCCGCTGCGGGCGCTGGTCAGCCTGCTTTTCGAGTCGAACGCTTCGGGTAGCGCCAGGCCTGTTCCAGCTCTTCACAGGCCCGCAGGATCATCGCCTCGGTGATGGGAATCTCGCGGCCCTGATCGTCGAGGACGGCGGCGCCGTGGAAGTCCGCGCCACGGGGCGTTTGTGAATAGGACAGGCAGCTCATGCTAAGGTCTCCGGCGTTGCGTCCCGGCCATTGTTATAAAGAGACATGATCGTTTTATGACAGACATCGAGAATCGCCTGATCCTGGGCGTGCTGGTCAACCCGTTCGCCGGCGTCGGCGGCGCCGTGGGCCTGAAGGGCAGCGACGGCAGCGACACCCGCGAGGAAGCGCTGCGGCGCGGCGCCACGCCCATGGCGGTGGACCGCATGAGCCGCGCCCTGGCCGGTCTGGCCGCGCGCACCAGTGGTCTGGAGGTGCTCACCTGGGGCGGCGCCATGGGTGAGGACAGTTGCCGGGCGGCCGGGCTGCCGGCGCATTCGCTCGGCGAGCCGCCGTCGCCCAGCGAAGCCGATGACACCCGCCGCGCGGCGCGCGCCCTGGTCGATGCCGGGGCGCAGCTGTTGCTGTTCGCCGGCGGCGACGGCACCGCCCGGGATCTGGTCGACGCGCTCGGCGAGGACGACGTGCCGGTGCTGGGCGTGCCGGCGGGCTGCAAGATGCACTCCGCCGTCTATGCGATCAACCCGGAAGCCGCCGGCGAGTTGCTGGCGGAGCTGGTGGACGGCGGCCTGGTGGCGCTGCACGAGGCTGAGGTGCGCGACATCGACGAAGACGCCTTCCGTGCCGGGCGGGTCCAGGCGCGCCACTACGGCGACCTGAACGTGCCCGCCGAGGCCCGCTACCTGCAGCAGGTGAAGTGCGGCGGCCGCGAGGTGGAGGATCTGGTGATCACCGAGATCGCCGCCTGGGTGATCGACACCCTGGAGCCGGACACCTATTACCTGGTGGGCTCCGGGTCCACGGTGGCGGTGGTGATGGAACAGCTGGGTCTGCCCAACACCCTGTTGGGCGTGGACATTATCCGCAATGAGGAAGTGGTGGCCGCCGACGTGGGCGCCGACCGGATACTCGAGGTGATCGGCGACGCCCCGGCCCGGGCGTTACTGACCGTGATCGGCGGCCAGGGCCATCTGTTCGGGCGCGGCAACCAGCAGTTCAGCCCGGCGGTGATCCGGCGCCTGGGGAAGGGCCGCATCGATATTCTCGCCAGCCGCACCAAGCTGGGCACCCTGGAAGGGCGCCCGCTGGTGGTGGACACCGGCGACGCCGCGCTGGACCGCGCCCTGTGCGGGCTCTGGCCGGTGATCAGTGGCTACGAGGACATCCTGCTATACCGCGTCGCCACCGACGCGGGCCACTAAGAGGCGAAGCGGCTTCAGCCTGGAGCCGTCGGTCTTCCAGTTGTTGAGGCTCCGTATCCGGGACGCGGTGCAATGGTGGTGCCTTCCGGGACCGCTCAAGTCGTCCCTGATCGCTGTTAGTTTGGCCCTCCCTGGCCAAACAGCTCCCTCCAGGCACCACCATTGCCCCGCTCACTGGGCAGCGGAACCGCCACGGGTCAGAACACCGCTAGGACCTTTCTACGAAGTGGGGTTTGTGGCGGCGAATTTCCCAAGGAGCGCCGGGATCGGGTGGGCCCGTCCAGGACCGTGTTTGGCCAGGGATGGCCAAACGCCGAGCCTTGTATGTTCAAT
>Ga0114901_1000123_pt1 | contig 64937 bp, 60 predicted proteins | sample MalvireepMed_s16_FD_89686 | JGI IMG/M metagenome (GOLD analysis project Ga0114901, IMG submission 89686) | Marine viral communities from the Global Malaspina Expedition - Malaspina viral metaG DeepMed_s16 | ecosystem: Environmental > Aquatic > Marine > Oceanic | place: Mediterranean Sea... | reverse complement strand
GGTGGAAACGGTCAACGACAACATCCGTTACCGCGAGCACGTGCTGATCAGCGTCCACACCCACGACGACCGTGGCTGCGGAGTCGCGCCGGCCATCACCGCCAGTTCCGCCGCCGCCACGCCGCAGCCACGGTCGTCGTGGGTGTGGACGCTGATCAGCACGTGCTCGCGGTAACGGATGTTGTCGTTGACCGTTTCCACCTGGTCGGCGAACACATTGGGCGTGCTCACTTCCACGGTGGCGGGCAGGTTGATGATCACCCGCTGGCCCTGGTCCGGGCGCCACACGTCGTTGACCGCGTCGATCACCTCAATGGCGAAATCGGTCTCGGTGGCACTGAAGGTCTCCGGTGAATACTGGAAGCTCCAGTCGGTGTCCGGCTGGGCGGCGGCGCAATCCCGCACCCACTGGGCGGCCTGGGCGGCGATCTTCTTGCAGCCCTCTTTGTCCACATTGAACACCTGCTGACGGAACGTCGGCGAGGTGGCGTTGTAAATGTGGACGATCGCCTTCTTGGCGCCCTGCAGCGATTCGAAGGTGCGCTCGATCAGTTCCTGGCGCGCCTGGGTCAGCACCTGGATGCTGACGTCGTCGGGCACCAGGTCATCCTCGATCAGGGCCCGGCAGAAATCGTAGTCAATCTGACTGGCGGACGGGAAACCCACCTCGATTTCCTTATAGCCGAGCTCCACCAGCAACTGGAAAAAGCGCTTCTTCTGAGCCACGTTCATCGGCTTGATCAACGCCTGGTTGCCGTCGCGCAGGTCCACCGCCGCCCATAGGGGGGCTTTCTCGATGCGGCGGGACGGCCAGCGGCGGTCCGGCTTATCGACGACGGGGAAAGGCGCGTATTTGCGATGATCAAAACTCATGACGGACTCCTTGAATTCGGTATGCCTGGGCCGGGTCCGGGATCGCCGGTGTGTTGGCCGCGCGGCTGATCAAGCCGTGGCGTTGGGTTCGGTACCGACCCCCGCCCGGTACGGCGGAGGCCCGTGACCGACTGCGGTCCGGCTTATGGCCTTCCCGCAGCGACAGGACTCAGTCTAGGCGCCTGGCCCGGCAATGTGCTTGCTTTTTACCGGAATATTCGCCACTTTTAGCAATGAAACAGCCAGAAACCACCGAGACGCGAGGGTTTATTGCGTGGCCAAGGAAAAACCGGCAAATCTCGACCGTACCGACGTGCGTATCCTGCGCGCCTTGCAGCAGGACGGCGGCCTCACCAACCAGCAACTGGCGGAACAGGTCGGCCTGTCCCCCTCACCCTGCTCGCGGCGTGTGCAGAAGCTGGAACAGGCGGGCGTGATCCTGCGCCGGGAAACCGTGCTCGACCCGCGCAAGCTGGGGCTCGACCTCACCGTGATGATCCAGATCAGCATGGACCGCCACACCCCGGAGCGCTTCGCCAATTTCGAAGCCACCGTGGGCGAGTACCCGGAAGTGCAGCAGTGCTATCTGGTCACCGGCCAGGAAGCGGACTACCTGCTTAAGGTGGTGGTGCCGGATATCGACCATTACCAGCAGTTCCTGCTTAACAAGATCACCCGCATCGAGGGCGTCAGCGGCGTCCACTCCAGCTTCGTGATGCGCCGGGTGATCGACACTTCCGCCCTGCCGCTGGATTACATCGATTAAGTCGCGACGCCCATCCTGTTACCCTGACACCATGAAACAGCTACTGATCGTCGCGCACGCGCCGTCGCCGAACACCCGCCGGCTGGTGGACGCCGCCCTGAAGGGGGCCGGCCACCCGGACATCGAGCAGGTGTCGGTGACCTGGAAGCCGCCCCTGGAGGCGGGTCCGGAGGACGTGCTGGCCTGCGACGCCATTCTGCTCGGTACCACCGAGAATCTGGGCTATATGAGCGGCGCGCTGAAGGACTTCTTTGACCGCACCTACTACGCGGTGATCGACGACAAGCAGGGGCTGCCCTGCGCGCTTTATATCCGCGCCGGCCTGGACGGCACCGGCACCCGACGGGCGGTGGAGTCCATCGTCACCGGCCTGCGCTGGAACTGGGTGCAGGATCCGCTGGTGTGCAAGGGCGAGTGGCAGGACGCCTTCGCCGACCAGGTGGAAGAGCTGGGCATGTACATGGCCGCCGGGCTGGATTCCGGCATCTTCTAGTTTTACCCCGGCGCCAGGCGCCCATGTCGCTTCGGCGACGGCCAGGTTCGATCCTCCCCGCTACACTTCGCGGCCCCGAAAACGGCTCGCAGGATTGAATCATGGCCATGTTGTCGGCGCCGTCGGTGCCGTCTCTGAAATCCGCCCGCCGCTGGCTCGGCAACGCCGGCCGGCGTCTGTTCCGCAGCGACGCCCTGGTGCAGGCCGACGCCACGCCGTTTCAGGTGATCAGCGATGACGGCCTGGTGCAGTTGCGCTACTACCCGCCGCTGCGGGACACCGAGATCGAACTGGACAACGGCGAGGTGGTGCCGGTCAGTACCCGCACCCAGCGTACGCCGCTGGTGCTGGTGCCGCCGCTGGCGGTGAACATGCTGATCTACGATCTGTTCCCGCGGCGCAGCCTGGTGCGCTATCTGCGCGCACGGGGCTTCGAGCTTTATCTGGTGGACTGGGGGCGGCCCGGGCGGGCGGAAAACCATCACAGCCTGGCCACCTACTTCGCGGAAAAGCTGCCGGCGCTGCTGGAACGGGTGCGCGAGCACAGCGGCGAGCGCCGCCTGAGCCTGCACGGCTGGAGCTTCGGAGGCCTGTTCAGCCTCTGCTACGCGGGGCTCGGACAGGACCCGGACCTCGCCAATCTGGTGCTGGTGGGCACGCCCACGGACTATCACCGCAACGGCGCCCTGGGCAAACAGTACCGGCGCCTGAGCCGCAACCTGAAGTGGCTGCGCCGGCGTACCGGGCTGCGTGCCCATGACCTCAATCCGGCCTGGCTGCGGTCACCGGGGTGGGCCAACAGCCTGGCGTTCAAACTCACCAACCCGGTGGCCAGCGTGCAAGGCTACTGGAACCTGGTGAAGAACCTGCACGACCGGGATTTCGTCAGTGCCCACGCCACCAACGGCGCCTTTCTGAACGACATGGTCGCCTACCCCGGCGGCGTGATTCAGGACATCATTCACTATCTGTGGGTGGACAACGTGGTGGCCCGGGGTCAGCTGCCGATGCCCGGCGGCGGTGGCCAGCTGAGCCGCGTGCAGGCCAGCATTCTCAATATCACCGGCGCCGGCGACCCCATTGTCACTCGCGATTGCAGCCACGCCATGGATACCCTGGTGGGCAGCCGGGACAAGACCTACGTCACCATCCCCGGCGGCCACATGGGCATCCTCGGCGGCGCCACCGCCCAGCAGGAGAGCTGGGCGATGATCGCCGACTGGCTGTGCCAGCGGGACTAGCCGGACCGGCTAGAGAAAGCCGAGCAATCCGGAGAGCAGGTTGGTCACCGGCGAGAGCAGGTCCAGCAGGCCGCTGAGCGGGCTCAAACCGCGATCCAGTTGCTCGGTGACTTCCCGGGTGAGAAACGCCAGCGCGGTGGACACCAGGTTGCCGGGCAAGGTGGCCTGGTCGACGCTCTCCAGCCACAGCACGTCGTTGACCACCTGCTCCAGGACCAGCTGGATGGTGCCCACCAACTGCTCGCCGGTGGCGCTGGTGTCGAGCAGCACCAACTGTTCCAGGGTGTTGGCCAGACCCAGCGACACGCTGGACAGTACCTTGGTGAGGCCGGACAGCACCGGCACATCCGGGGTCTGCTCGTCGACGCCGTCGACGATGTTGTCCAGGTTGCGCGCCAGCTGCACCAGCGGGCCGGCCAGGAACGCCACGTCCTGCAGGGTGCCGGAGGACTCGCCTTCGAAATCGGCGCTGTTGCCGAACCCTTCGCTGAGCGCCTGGAAAGCGCCGCCAAGCTGGTCAAACGGCGCCGGCAACACGCTGGTGTCGATCGCTTCCAGCTGCTGGGACGCCGCCAACGCGCCCTGGAACGCCTGGCTCATATCCGCGTCGTCGCCGCCGGAGATTGCCGCCGCGGCGCCGTCCAGGGCGCTGAACAGCGTATCCAGCCCGGCCAGAATCTGCGCCGCCACTTCCTGCTGCGGCCCCTCCGGCAGGCCCGCCATGGCCTGGTTGAACCCGGAAATCAGCTGATCGCGGAACGCCTGCAGGGGGCCGCTGAAGTCCGCGTCGAAGCCGTCCGGCAGCGGCAGCGGAAAGGCCTCGCCGCTGGTGAAGATATCGCTGGAGAAATCGTTGCTGGCCGGGATGCCGGCGGCGGGCTGCTTGTCGTAGCAGCGCTGATAGGCCGGGGTGGCCTGGCCCGCGTCCAGCACGCCCAGCCCCTCGACGCCAGGCTCCACCACATAGGCTTCCAGGCACAGCCGCGCCGGCGTGCCGGCCTGGCTGTCCGCTTCCACCGCTTCCATCCAGAAGAAACCGTAGACATCGCCGATCTGGAACGGCGCCTGGTTGCGCTCCGGGTCGTCCAGGCTGCGCGTCTTGCTGGCCGCGCCGCTGACCACGAACTCGGTGCGGCCGCACTCGGGCACCGCGTCGAGCACCTGCAGATCGTGGTCGTGGCCGGCGAAGAAGAAATCGGTCTTGTCGCACACCGCTTCTTCCATGAACGCCCGCCAGCGGTCGCCCGCCAGCACCGGCAGGATCTCGCTGGGCACGCCGTCATAGTTGCCGGCGTTGCCGTGGGTGCCGTTGGACAGGTAGGGATGGTGCGCCAGGCCGATTTTGAACTCCGCCTGGGAGCCGCCGATGGCGCTCACCGCCCAGTTCAGCTGGTTGATGCCGTAGGTGTGGTAGGCGTAATCCAGGTCCGCGTCGGCGAAACCGCCGGCGATCGGGTTGGAGTCCAGCGCGAACAGCGACACCAGCGGCGCGCCGCTCTCGGTCTCGCCGGCGTCCTGCTGGAAATAGCGGTCCGGCATGATCCAGCGGTCCGACAGACGGCCGTCGAAGTAGGTGTAGTCCACCTGGAATTCACCGCGCGCGTTGCCGGCGCCGTCGCCGCCCACGTAGGCGGTGTTGTCGTGGTTGCCCAGCACCAGATAGAAAGGCAGGTCCACCGGCTCGAACGGCAGCTCGAATTTCTCTTCGAACTGCGGGTCGTCGACGCTGGTGACACCGGACTCATAGATGTTGTCACCGAGGCCGACCACGAAATCACAGCCGGCCCGCTCGGGGTCGTTTTCCGCGCCCAGTTTCACGGCACAGATGTCCGCCATCGCCTGGCCGACCGCGTAGGCGCCGTCCGAGCCGCTGCCGGAATCGCCGATGGTCAGGAAGCGCACCCGCTCCAGTACCGTGGGTTCCGGTTCCGGCTCCGGGTCCACCGGGGTTTCCGGCTCCTCGGGTTCATTGGGCTGCGGCGTGGGGCCGCCGTCGCTGCCGCTGTCGCCGCCGCAGGCGGCCAGGGTCAGGCCCAGGGCGGCGGCCAGCGCCAGTCGTTGGATTGTCCAGTTCATGCCATCTCCTCCGTGGATGCGCTCGCCGGTGCCGGCGGGTGGAACAGTGCGGTGCGCAGGGTGCGCGGGCGCGAGGGCCGCAGGCCTTCTTCGCGCAGCCGGCTGTCACCGCTGTACACCGCCACCAATTTGGTTTTGCTTTCGTCGATCTGCCCGCGCAGGTCGAAGGACTCGATATCGCGGGCGTAGTAGAACTCCGCCTGGGCACGCTGGTGGTTCACGTCCATCAGAATGAAACCGCGCGATTTGGCTTCCACGTAGCGGATGTGCGGGTTGACCACCGGCACGGCGACGCCGGCCAGCTCCGCCGCGCCTTCCGGAAAGCCCGGGCTGGTCACCGCCGGGGTGACGAATTCGGTGGCCAGGGGCGCATCGAACAGGTCGCCGAGCAAGGTGCCCGGATTGCGATAGATTTCGCTGGCCCAGGAGGTATGAATATCGCCGGTGAGAATCACCACGTTGTCGATGTTGTTGTCGTCCAGGTGGTTGAGAATCTTCAAGCGGTCGGCGGCATAGCCGTCCCACTGATCCATGTTGATGGCCGACAGATTGCCGCGCAGTTGCGGCGCGTGCTCATTGAGCGAGGGAATCTCGGCGATGTTGAGCTGGGCGAACATCACCTGCTGGCCGATGAACCGCCAGCGGGCGGTGGACGCGCTCAGGCCGTCCAGCAGCCACTGCATCTGGGTGTCGCTGATCAGGCGCCGCTCCGGATCGTTGCGGGCCGGGTCGAACGGCAACGACAGGGGCTCGTCGCGGCCCTCGAGGCGGGTGTCGAGCATGCTCAGATTGATCAGGTCGCCGAACTGGAAGCGCCGGTAAATGGTGGCGACATCCCCCGGGTTCTGTTCGCGAATCGGCATCCATTCGAAATACACCCGGCGGGCGATGTTCTTGCGCGTCTCCCAGTCGCCTTCGGTGAGCGGCTGGTGATTCTCGGCGCCGCCCTGGTAACTGTCGTTGGTGCTTTCGTGGTCGTCCCAGATCACGATCATCGGGTATTGCTGGTGCACCGCCTGCAGGTCCACGTCGCCCTTGTACTGGGCGTGGCGCTGGCGGTAATCCTCCAGGGTCACCATTTCGTGGGGCGGCACCGGGTCCCGGTCCGGCACGTCGCCGTATTCGCCGATGCCGTATTCATACAGGTAGTCGCCCAGGTGCAGCACGAAATCCAGATCGCCGTGCTCGGCCAGGGTCTTGTAGACGGAAAAGTAGCCGTGGGAAATATTGGCGCAGGAGACCACCGCGAACCGGGCCCGGTCCACGTAGCGGTCCGCCGCCGGCAAGGTGCGGGTCCGGCCGATGGGCGAGCGCTGATCCGCCACGCTGAACCGGTAGTAATACCAGCGCCCCGCCTCCAGCCCGGTGGCATCCTGTTTGACGCAGAAATCGTGCTGCGCGTCGGCCTGGGTCTCGAAGCGCGCCACCGGATCCAGCAGCGCCGCGTCCCGGGCCACCGTAACGGTCACCGGTATCGGGCCCGCCGTCTCCTCCCGAGGGGTAACGCGGGTCCACAGCATCACCCGGTCGGCGAGCGGATCACCGGACGCCACCCCGTGGGAAAAATCCACCCGCGGAACCCGGGGCTCCGAAGGCGCCGGCGTCTCCGGCGTTCCCGGCTGATTGGGCGAACCAGCGGAAGGCGCCGGAGAACCGGATGAACTCCCCCCGCCACAACCGGCCACCCAGGTGGCGGCACTGCCCACGGCCATGGCCTGTACCAGACGACGACGCTTGCGATCCATACCCCGATCTCCCTGGGGCCTGTTCACACTACTTGCATCGCGCCTGCTGGATGCCCTTTTTGCTTCCAGCTAGGCGGAGGGAGCGCCGTTTGGTCATTCCAAATAAGCGACCGACAACGACGCTGGGAGCAAAAAGGGCTCCAGCCCTTCGGGTTGCGGCTAAAAAGCCACCCCTCCGCGTTGCTCGTCGTTCATTTGGAGTCACCAAACTTCTCTTCTCGCGCCTTGATGGGTGGCTTTTTAGCCGCAACAGGCGTGATGCAAGTAGTGTGAACAGGCCCTCAATAAAGAATGAAGGCAAAGCGTAAGCAGGAAGTTGCACTTAAACAGTTGCACGGCCGTACTAAACTGTTGCGCTCTGTAAAACCCTGTAAACGCCCAGCGAAGATTGACAAGGCGATGACAGGCGCGCGGCCGTTGCGTGAAATCGAAGGCGCACGGGGCTTGAATTACCGGTGCCGGAGACGCAATGCTGGGGGTAGGCCGTATTGTAGAGACGGCACTTTTAAGCCAATCAGGAGGAGAGCATGCGCATTACTGTGGAAGGCGTGAACGAAGGCCAGCCGATTCCCGGCCCGTTCGCATTCGCGGTACCCGATCCAAAAGAACACATGAGCCTGAGCGACAACCGCAACCCCAAGGTGGTGTGGGACGGTGTACCGGAAGGCACCCGTGGCTTCGCCCTGCTGGTGGTGGACCCGGACGCACCCACCGATGCCTCCGACGTGAACCAGGACGGCAAAACCGTGCCCGCGGATCTGCCCCGGGCGGATTTCTACCACTGGGTTCTGGTGGATATTCCCGCCGACGTGCGGCAGATCGATGAAGGCGAGGACGCCGACGGCGTGGTGCCGCGCGGCAAGGAGATCGGGCAAACCGCGAAAGGCATTCGCGGCGCCAACGACTACACCGACTTCCTGGCCGGCGACCCGGACATGAAAGGCGTCTACGGCGGCTACGACGGCCCCTGCCCGCCCTGGAACGACGAGCGGCTGCACCACTACACCTTCACCGTCTACGCGCTGGACGTCACGTCCCTGGGCCTGAGCGGTGAAATTCGCGGCCCCCAGGTGGTGGAAGCCATGCAGGGGCACATTCTCGACCAGGCCAGCGTGACCGGTACCTACACCCTCAACCCCAACATCTGATCATGGCCACGGCGCCCGGCGACGCCGGGCGCTAAATCACCGTAAACGCCCCCGGCAGGTGCTGCCGCAGGGTGATCAGATTCTCCTCCCGCACGTCCATCTCACCGAAACAGTTGGCCACCGTGCCCGTATAGCGCAGCCCGTCCGCCTGGATCGCCTCGGCGGTGAGCAGCGCGTGGCTGATGCAGCCGAGCTTCATCCCCACCACCTGGATCACCGGCAGGTTCAGCTCCACCGCCAGCGCGGACAGCATTTCCCGGTCGTTGAGCGGCACCCGCCAGCCGCCGGCGCCCTCCACCAGCACCAGATCCGCCGGATGGCTGCTCAGGGCACCGCGCACATAGCCGGCCAGTTGCGACAGGCTGATCCGACGCCCCTCCTGCCGGGCGGCGATGTGCGGCGCGATGGCCGCTTTCAGCGCCACCGGATTGACCACGTCATAGGGCAGTGCCACGGACGAGGACGCCATCAGGTTCAGGGCGTCCTCGTTGCGCAGCCCGTCGGCGGTCTCCTCGCAGCCGGCGGCGATCGGCTTGAGCCCATAGCAACTCAGCCCCGCCTCCCGGGCCCGTTCCAGCAGCCGGCAGCTGACCCAGGTTTTGCCCACCTCGGTGTCGGTGCCGGTGATAAAGAACACGCCCTTGAGAGCGGGCAGCGGGGGACGTTCGGGGGAAGGGGTATCAGCCATGGGATTCCTTGATTGCTTCTACGAACAACACGTCCCAGGTGAGCGGCAGCCCGGTCGGCTGGCGGCGTGCTTCGTAGGCGTCGCACAGGGCCCGCCAGGCCGCTTTGCCGGTGAGGCCGGTAGAGCCGCCCTGCACATGGTCGACGCCGGTGGCCTTGAAGGCCCGGACCAGGGTTCTCACGTCCGGATAGTGCTCGGTGAACGCCATCCGCCGCCATTGCTGGGGGAACAGGCCGGCGCCCTCGAGCGCCCGGCGCCAGTCGGCCTCCGCCGGCAGGCGGTTCAGGCGCGGGCGGCGGGCGCCGTCGGCGGCGGCCCAGCTGTCGCGCAATTCGTGCAGCGAACCGGCCAGCGGCACCGCCAGCAACAGGTGGCCGTTGGGCACCAGCACGCGGGCCGCTTCCGCCATGGCCCGCTCCGGCAGGCACCATTGCAGCGCGAAGCTGGAATACACCAGCCCCAGGCCGGCGTCGGCCAGCGGCAGCCTCTCGGCGTCCGCGCACAGCGGCTGGAAGCGCTCGCCGGTGCGCCCACGCGCCCGGGCCTCCGCCAGCATCGACGGCGACAGGTCCACCGCCAACCAGCGGCTGTCCGGCCAGCGGCTCTGCTGACGCCGGGCCAGGGGCGCGGTGGCGCAGCCCAGCTCCAGGGCGTGGCTGTCGGGCAGTTCCGCCGGCGCCATGTCCAGCAGGCTGAGCGCGCAGGCCAGCTGCAGGCCGGCGTGGGCGTCGTAGCTGGGCGCGGCGCGACCGAAACGGTCGCTCACCGCCGCCTTATCCATCAATGAGCTGGTGTCGGCGATAGAAGTCATAAACGGCCCGGGTAAAGGTATCGGGGGCGGACAGGAACGGCACATGGGCGACCTGCTCGATCAGCGCGGTGTCGCCGCGCTCGTTCAGCAGCGGCTCGACCGCGGCCATGGCCGCCGCCGGCACGATGTTGTCGCGCGCGCCGAAGATCATGTGCAGCGGCATTTCCAGCGCCGCTAGGTCGCCGCGCAGGTCGGTATCGCGCAGAATCGCGAGCCCCTCGCGCAGCGCCCGGTGGGCGGGCAGCCCGCAGAAGTAGAGAATCTCCTTAAGCCTCGCCACGTCCTGGCGCATGCTCTCGGCGCCCTTGCAGTTGAGCGCCAGGAAGCGCACCAGGGTGCCTTCGTAGTCCTCGCGGCACATCTGCTCGAAGGCGTTGAAGATGTCCGGCTTCATCGCCGCCGGCCAGTCGTCGGCGGCGGTGAAGCGCGGCGTGGCGGCCACCGTGACCACCGATTGCACCCGGTCCGGGTGATCCAGCGCCAGCCGCAACGCCACCAGCCCGCCCAGGGACCAGCCCAGCAGATGGGCGCGCGCCGGCATCACCGCCGCCACCTGGTCGGCCAGGAAGTCCAGGGTGTAGGGGTCATTGGGCAGCGGGCTCTGCCCCATCCCCGGCAGGTCCACCACCGTGACCCGGAAGCGTTCCAGCAGGGCCGGCACGATGTCGTCGAAGACGATGGCGTGCAGGCCCCAGCCGTGAATCAGCACGATGTCCTGGGCCTGGTCGTCGCTGACGCCGGTGGCCTTGTAGGTGTTATGGAAGGGAATCAGACGCGGCATGGGTGGTCCTCCAGGGCGCCCAGCAGACGGTCCACGTCCGCCTCCCGGTGCGCGGCGGAAAGGGTGACGCGCAGCCGTGCCTGGCCCTCCGGCACGGTGGGCGGGCGGATCGCGGACACCAGCACGCCGTGCTCCGCCAGGGCGCGGCTCAGCGCCAGCGCGGCGCCGTCGTCGCCGATCAGGATCGGCTGAATGGGGGTGTCGGAATCCATCAGCGTATAGCCCAGCTCGGCGGCCCCACGGCGGAACCGCTGGATCAGGGCGCTCAGATGCGCCCGGCGCTGCGGTTCACGGCGCGCCTTGTCCAGGCTCACCAGGGTGGCGGCGGCCACGGCGGCGGGCATGGCGGTGGTGTAGACATAGGTGCGGGCGAATTGAATCAGGGTTTCGATCAGCTCGTTGGAACCGGCCACGAAGGCGCCGGCGGTGCCCAGCGCCTTGCCGAGCGTGCCCATGTAGACCGGCACCCGCCCGTTGACTCCCTGCGCGAACGCGGTGCCCCGGCCCTGGCCGTCCAGCACGCCCAGGCCGTGGGCGTCGTCCACCATCAACCAGGCATCATCCGCTTCGCAGGCGTCCAGATAGGCGGCCAGCGGCGCCTGGTCGCCGTCCATGCTGAACACACCGTCGGTGACCACCAGCTTGCGCCCGGCGTCGCTGCGCGCCAGTTGACCGGCCAGGGCGGCGGCGTCGTTGTGGGCGAAGCGCCGGAAGCGGGCGCCGCTGAGCAGGCCCGCGTCCAACAGGGAGGCGTGGTTAAGGCGGTCCTGAAAAAGAGCGTCGCCCTTGCCGACCAGGGCGGTGATGGCGCCGATGTTGGCCATGTAGCCGGTGGAGAACAGCAGCGCCCGCTCGCGGCCGGTGTGGGCCGCCAGGGCCTCTTCCAGCTGCTGGTGCGGACGCTGGTGGCCGCACACCAGGTGGGAGGCGCCGCTGCCCACGCCCCAGCGGTCAGCGGCGTCGCGGAACGCCGCCACCACCTCCGGGTCGCCGGCCAGGCCCAGGTAGTCGTTGGCGCAGAAGTTCAGATGTTCGCGGCCGTCCACCACCGCCGTGCGGCCACAGGGGCCGTCCATCAGCGTCGGCTGGCGGAAGCGCTGCCGGGCGCGCCGTTCGTCAAGGCGCGCCTTCAGGTCGAAAGCCAAGGGGTGACTCCGCGCGATTCAGGCGTCCGCCTTCCGATAGGCGGGGCGGCCGGTGTCCTTATCCAGCACGTGCTTGGCGCCGCGCCGGCCGCCGCCGCTGCTGGCCAGGGCATCGTGGAACAGGCCGCTCTGCGCCGCTTCGTTCTCCGCCACTTGCTGGCGCAGCGCTTCCTCGTGGGCCTCGTCGGAGGCCTCGTGGCGCGGGTCCAGGGAGTGGATGCCCAGGCGCTGGAACAGCTGATGGTCGTGGGTGGCTTCCGGGTTATCGGTGGTCAGCAGGCGCTCGCCGTAGAACATGGAGTTGGCGCCGGCCATGAAGCACAGGGCCTGGGCCTCGTCGTTCATCTCCTGGCGCCCGGCGGCCAGCCGCACATAGGATTTGGGCATCAGAATCCGCGCCACCGCCACGGTGCGCACGAACTCGAACGGGTCCAGATCGTCCACGTCGGACAGCGGCGTGCCTTCGATCTTGACCAGCATATTGATCGGCACCGACTCCGGATGCTCCGGCAGGTTGGCCAGTTGCTGCAGCAGGCCGACCCGGTCGTTGCGGTTCTCACCCATGCCGACGATGCCGCCGCAGCACACCTTCATGCCGGCGTCGCGCACATTCGCCAGGGTGGTCAGGCGGTCACTGTAGGTACGGGTGGTGATCACCTGGCCGTAGTATTCCGGCGAGGTGTCCAGGTTATGGTTGTAGTAGTCCAGGCCGGCCTCGGCCAGGCTCTGTGCCTGCCCCTCGTCGAGCATGCCCAGGGTCATGCAGGTTTCCAGCCCCAGGGATTTCACCTGGCGCACCATGTCCAGCACATAGGGCATGTCCTTGGCGCGCGGGCTGCGCCAGGCGGCGCCCATGCAGAACCGCGAGGCGCCTTTTTCCTTGGCGGCGCGCGCCTCTTCCAGCACCCGCTCCACTTCCAACAGCTTCTCTTTTTCCAGCTCGGTGTTGTAGTGGCCGGACTGGGAGCAGTACTTGCAGTCTTCCGGGCAGGCGCCGGTCTTGATCGACAGCAGCGTGCTGACCTGCACCGCGTTGGGATCGAAGTGCTGGCGGTGCACGGAGGCGGCCCGGAACAGCAGGTCGTTGAACGGCAGGGTGAATAGCGCCTCGATCTCACCGCGGTGCCAATCGTGGCGTACGGCGTTCGGGGCGGCGTCGGACAGGGGCGTGGCGGCGGCTACAGTCATGATGAAATCTCTCTGAACAGTCAGCATCAGACTAGCAGCGCGCCGGCCCCTGTCAACTTCCAACAAGTAACAAGGTTAACCAATGATCATTTATTGATCGCTTTGCCGTTAGAAGTTGTAGTTGAGCTTGAGGCTGTACTGACGGGCGTCGCCGTAGTAGCCGCCGTTATAGAAGCCCAAGTTGTTGTAGTACTTCTCGTCGGTGAGGTTGCTGACATTGGCGGTCACCGCCAGGGCCGGGCTGAAGCGGTAGCGGGCCATCAGGTCCACCAGGGTGTAGCTGTCCTGGACGAATTTGTATTGACCACTCTGGCCCGGGCGGTCGACGAAGGCGTAGATCTGGTTCTGCCAGGCCACGCCGGCGCCGACCGTCAGGCCGTCAAACCGGCCGCTCAACCGGTAGCGGGTGGACAGGCGCACCATCTCCTCCGGGGAGGTGGTGTTCAGCTCGTCGCCGTCCGGGTCCTCGGTGACCCGGTGGGTGTAGCCGGCCAGCATCTGCCAGCGGGGCAGGATCTCGCCGGAGGCGGTCAGCTCGAAGCCGTTGGTCTGGGCGCCGTCCACAGCCCGATAGGCCTCGGAATTGGGCGGTCCGCCGGGGATCGGCTGGCCGGTGCCCTCGGCCAGGTTGTCCTGATCGACGCGGAACACCGCGACGCTGGTGTTCAAGCGGCCGTCGCGGAACTCGCTCTTCAGACCCGCCTCGTAACTGTTGCCCTCTTCCGGATCGAGTATCCGGTTGTTCAGGTCCCGCTGGGTTTGTGGCTGGAAGATGCTGGTGTAGCTGGCGTAGACGGAGTGCCGGTCGGTGAGGTCGTACACCACGCCGGCGAAGGGCACCACTTCCCCGTTTTCCTGGTAGCGCTCGGCGAAGTCACCGCTCCAGTTGAAGCCGCCCCGGTCGACGCGCCAATCCACCACGCGGGCGCCGGTGATCACCGCCAGATCGTCGGTGGGTTTAAAGCGGGCGGTGGCGTACAGGCCGGTCTGTGAGGCGCGCTCGTTTTCGTCGGTGTTGATATCCCCCCACAGCGGCTTGGCCCGGTCGCCGTCCCAGGTAAAGAGATTGTCCAGAGTGCTGTCGAAGTTCACCGAGGGCTGCCCGATGTAGTCGACCTTGCTGCGCGAATAGCTGGCGCCGACGATCAGCTCATGGTGCCGGCCGAACAGTTCAAAGGGCCCGTTGGCGTAGGCATCGAAGGTATGCTGCTTCTTGTCCTCCAGATAGCGGCCGGACCAGAACGTGAGCCCGCTGCCGTCGCGGTTCAGGGTGCCGCCGCCGGCGGAGGCCAGCTGGGCGTCGTAGTTGTTTTCCTGGTAAGTGTAGGCCAGCTTGCCGTACCAGCCGCTGCTGAACTGGTGCTCCAGATTGACGAAGGCGGTGCGGGCTTCCTGGGCCCAGCTGCTCCAGTCGGTGGCCGGGTTGGTGTCCCGGTCCAGATCGGCGATGCCGCCGTCGCTGTAGAACAGCGGCACGCCGCCCCAGGTGGAGCCTTCCGGGTCGTAGTCCATGGAATCCACGCCCAGGGTGATCATGGTGTCCTCGGACAGGTCCGCCTCGATAACGCCGTAGAACACCTGCTTTTCATTCTCGTAATGATCGAGAAAAGACTCGCCCTGCTGGTAAGCGGTGACGAAGCGGCCGCGTACCCGGCCGTCTTCGGTCAGCGGGCCGCCCAGGTCCAGCTCGCCCCGGTAGCCGTCCCAGCTGTTGGCTGAAAGGCCCGCCTGGCCGGCGAATTCCCGGGTGGGTTTCTTGCGCACCAGGTTGATGGTGGCGGACGGGTTGCCGATGCCGTGCAGCAGGCCGCTGGCGCCGCGCAGCACTTCGATGCGGTCGTAGATAAAGGTGTCCGCGTGGGCGCTCTGCTTGCCCAGGGTGCTGCTGCGCATGGACGGCATGCCGTCATAGAGAAAATTGGTGATCTCGAAGCCGCGGGCGCTGAAGGTGAGCCGTTCGGTGTCCTGGGCGTTGACGGTGACCCCGGGGGTCCGCTGCATCACCTCGGCGACGCTGTTGAGGTCGAAGTCCTCCATCTGCTCACGGGTGATCACGGTCACCGACTGGGGCGTTTCCCGGGGCGAGAGCACCATGCGGGTGGCGGTGTTGCTGGCGCCGCTGGTGTAGCTGCCGGACCCTTCCGTGATCATGCCGGCGTCATAGCCGTCCACCGAAGTGCCGACCACGTCGACGGCGTCCAGCTCGTGGGTGTCATCGGTATCGTCGTCGGCGGCGTACAGGTTGGCGCTACCGGCCAGGATCAGACAGATGGAGAGGCGGGTAAAACGTAACGCAGACATAGCAGTCCCCCAGTTGGTGTTTTCGACGATGGCTGGGGTGGACCTGGCTACGTCACTGGGCGGCAATGATAACCATTCTTATCTTCATGTCAAAAATACGTGAACCCGCTACTGCTTGGCTTACCGGATTTCCAGCCATGACCTACACGGCTTTGGGCCGATGTCGGCTGGGCAGGGCCCGGCCGCCGCGCCGATGATGATGGCACCCGACACCAAGGAAGACGGAGGACACGGATGTTGTTCGACCTTGCCGAACCCTGCCTGCTGTGCGGCCGGCGCAGCCCCCAGGGCCTTTGCCGGTTGTGCGCCGGCGAGCTGCGTGACGGCGGCGCCCTGTACGACCCGCTCTGCCGCTGCGGGCTGCCCGGCACCGAGCAAGGAGGGCTGTGCGGACGCTGCCTGCGGCGGCCGCCGCCGTTCACCAGTACCTACTGCCACTGGGTCTATCAGTTTCCGCTGGACCGGCTGATCAACGCCTACAAGCACAGGGGCTGCCTGCCGGCGGAACGAGCCCTGGAACCCTTGCTGCGCGAGCAGCCGCTGCCCTGGCCGGACGCCGAGGTGCTCTGCCCCCTGCCCGCCCACTGGCGGCGCCGGCTGGCCAGGGGCTTCGACCAGGCGGAGCGGCTGGCGCTGATACTGGCCCGCCACTGGCAACGTCCGGTGGCGCCGCTGCTGCTGCGCCACCGGCCCACCGGCCATCAGCAGGGGCTGGGCCGCGCGGAACGGGTGCGCAACCTGCGCCACGCCTTCCTGGCGCGGCCCGGCGCCCAATACCGCCGGATTCTGCTGATCGACGATGTGATGACCACCGGCACCTCCGCCCGCGCCGCCAGCCGTGCCCTGCTGGAAGGCGGCGCCAAGGAAGTGCGCGTCTGGGCCCTGGCAAGAACCCTGCAGCAAGAGCGCTAACGCCATCTACAAAGTACGGTTTGTGGGAGCGAGCCCGGCTCGCGAAAGGCCGCCAAAGGCGGCCGGCAGGATCCCAGAGACGTTATTTTCGCCTGTCTGGCATCAGACACCACGGGTCCGTCATAATGCACGCTTCGTTCCGCAAACGGTCGCGCCCATGAAAATCAGCATCGCCCAAGGGCATAACCCGCCGCACAACATCAACGGCATCACCGTGATCATCGATGTGATCCGTGCCTTCACCACCAGCCACGAAGCGTTTCTGGGCGGTGCCAGCCATATCTACCCGGTGTCCAGCGCCGACGACGCTTTCCGGCTGCGCGAAGACTACCGGGAAGGCCTGCTGGTGGGCGAGGTGCAGGCGCTGCCCATCGACGGCTTCGACCACGGCAACTCGCCCTGGGAAATACGCCACACCGACGTGCGCGGCCGCTATCTGATCATGCGCACCACCAACGGCGTGGCCGCCACCCTGCGCGCCCGCGACAGCCGCCAGGTGCTGGTCGGCGCGCTGATCAACGCCGAAGCCACCGCCAACTACATCCGCGAACAGAACCCGGACACCGTGGTGCTGGTGGCGTCCCACCCCACCGGCGACGAGGATGTGGCCTGCGCGGAATACATCCGTGGCCTGCTGGGCGGCGAGGGCATCAGCCTGGAGCAGGCCCGCGAGCGCACCCGCAATGCCTTCGCGGCGAAGAAATTCCTGGACGGCAGCCACCCGCGCCTGCGCCCCCAGGACATCGACATGGCCGCCTCCAGCGCCGGCCCGGACGCCCTGATCATGGGCGTGACCTACGAGCCGGTGCCGCGCATCGACGTGATCCGACGCGCCTCCTGACCTTTTCCATCAACTCCGCCGCTCCCCTTGATCAATGACGGCCCGCCGGGCGCCTGATAGCGTCCCAGGGCATTAACTCATTGCCTGGGAAGCCTCATGATCGAGTGGAACGAACAACAGCAGATGATCCAGAAGATGGTGCGCGACTTCGTGGCCAAGGAAGTGGTGCCCAACCTGGACGATATCGAATACAACGGCGTGCCGCCCTACGACATCCTGCGCAAGATGATCAAAACCTTCGGCATGGACGTGATGGCGACGCAGAACTACGAGAAGCAGATCGCCCGCGAGAAAGCCGCCGACGAAAACGGCGAGGACGCCCCCACCAAGAAGAAGGACGGCCCCTCCGAGGGCGCCGGCGATCAGGCGGCGATGACCATGATCCCGATCATCGAACTGAGCCGCCACGCCCAGGGGCTGGTGACCGCCATGGGCGTGTCCATGGGGCTCACCGGCGGCGCCATCATGAGCAAGGGCACCATCGAACAGAAAGAGCGCTGGGCGCTGCCGCTGCTGACCCTGGAGAAAGTGGGCGCCTGGGCGATCTCCGAGCCCAACTCCGGCTCCGACGCCTTCGGCCAGATGAAGACCCTGGCGAAGCGCGACGGCAACGGCGGCTACATCATCAACGGCAGCAAGACCTGGATCACCAACGGCCCCTACGCCGACACCATCGTGCTGATCTGCAAGCTGGATGAGGAAGGCGTGGAACCCAAGGACCGCAAGATCGTGTCCTTTATTCTCGACGCCGGCATGGAAGGCCTGGAGCAGTCCAAGCCGTTCAAGAAGATGGGCATCGGCTCGTCACCCACCGGCGAACTGTTCTTCAGTGACCTGAAGGTGGGCGCCGACCGCCTGCTCGGCGGCAGCGAGACCAGCTACGGCCGCTCCGGCGCCAAGGCCACCTTCATGCAGGAACGCGCCGGCGTGGCCGCCATGGCCCTGGGGATGGTGGAGCGCGCGCTGGAACTGTCCACCGCCTACGCCCGTGACCGCGCCCAGTTCGGCCGCCCGATCGGCGACAACCAGTTGATTCAGCTGAAGCTGGCGAAGATGGAAGTGGCGCGCGCCAACCTGCAGAACATGGTGTTCCGCTATATTGAAATGACCGCCGCCGGCAAGCAGATGAGCCTGGCGGAGGCCTCGGCGATGAAACTGTACGCCGCCCAGACCGCCATGGACGTGTCCACCGAGGCGGTCCAGGTGCACGGCGGTTACGGCTACATGCGCGAGTCCCGCGTGGAGCAGCTGATGCGCGACGCCAAGATCCTGCAGATCTACGCCGGCACCGACGAGATGCAGATCATCGCCATCGCCCGGGACCTGCTGGGCAGAGGCTGAGCGGCGCAAGCGGCAGGCTTGGAGCTTGCCGCTGGAAGCTTGTAGCCTTGAAGCTGCCAGCAACAAGGAGGATTCCCCATGGCACTACAGCAACAGCATTGCGAAGCCTGCCGCGCCGACGCGCCCCGTATCAGCGATGAGGAGGCGGGCAAGCTGCGCGGCGAGATTCCGGACTGGAAACAGGTGGAGGAAGACGGCGAAGAGAAACTGCAGCGCCAGTTCAAGTTCAAGGACTTCGCCCAGGCTCTCGCGTTCACCAACCAGGTCGGCGACCTGGCCGAAGAGGAGGGGCACCACCCTGCCCTGCTCACCGAATACGGCAAGGTCACGGTGACCTGGTGGACCCATAAGATCGGCGGTCTGCACCGTAACGACTTCATCTGCGCGGCGAAGACCGACGCGCTGTTCGACAAAAGGACCTGAGGTCGAATGGACGCACCCGCTCCCTGGACGCTGAGAGGGCACGCCTACGTGTGCGCCCTGGCGATGCCCGATGCCCTGCGTCGGCCGCAAGGCGGCACCGCCGAAGCACTCGGCCCGGCGACCGGCCGCCTCGGGGTGGTCATGTTCGTGGATTACCAGCGTTCAGAAGTGGGGCCGTATCGGGAGTTGTTGTTCATGCCCGGGCCCTGTCGCTTTCCGGACGGTCACCGGCGCTGGTCGATCGGCCGCATCTATGTGTCCAGCGAAGACAGCGCCCGCAACGGCAACCGCAACTGGGGCCTGGACAAGCGCGTGGCCTCCTTCCGAGTCGAGCGAACCCGCTACGGCGACAGCGTGACCGTGCGCTACCAGGACCGGGACATCGCCGGTCTGACCCTGAAGCGGCGCGGTCCCGCCCTACCCGTACTCGGACCCTGGGTGCCCGAGCGCTGGCGCCGGCTGGGCCAGGTGCGCGACAACCAGCAATTCGTCTTCGCGCCCTCGGTGCGGGGCCGCCTGGGCGTTGCCAGCCTGAGCGATGCCTGGGGCAACGGGAAGGATTTCCCGCAGTTGCAGTACGGACGCGGACGCGGCTCTCTGTACCTGCCGGACTTCCACCTCGACTTCCCCGAAGCGGATATCCGATCCCTGTCCTGAACCTTACGGTGACCGGAAGCATCACCCGGCTGTCGCTTCGCGACAGCCGCCCCGCCCACGCCCTTTGCTAGCATGGGTCACGGCAATCAGGAGAGACCCATGGCTTTAAGCGAAGAGCAAAAAGAACAAATCAAAGCGGCGTCCGATAAAACCTTTCCGTTCGTGGAACGCTGCGGCGCCCGGACCCTGGACGTGGACCGCGGCTACTGCAAGATGATGATGCCGCTGGCGCCCAACCTGAACCACGTCGGCATCATGTACGCGGGCGCCCTGTACACCATCGCGGAGCTGCCCGGCGGCGTGATCTATATGTCGTCGTTCGACACGCGGCGCTTCTACCCGATCGTCAAGGACATGCGGATCCGTTTCCGTCGCCCGGCCGCCACCGATGTGACCGTGGAAGTACGCATCACCGACGAGGAAATCGAACGCATCCAGGCCGAGGCGGACGCCAACGGCAAATGCGATTTTGAATGGGATACCGAGATCAAGGACGAAAAAGGGGAAGTGGTGGCGCTCACCCATAACGTCTATCAGCTGCGAAAAATCGGCAGCTGAACCGCTACTGGGAAAGGGTCAAAGCGACATCCGCAATTCGTTGCCGCTTTCGCAAAGGCGTATTGACAGGCTTTGTTCGTCGGGGCTAGCCTGAAATCGCACTCCGATGAGGCACGGAGCCCGGGGGTGCGTTTCCGACATGAGAGTCTGGAAATCTCGCGCGGCCTTCGGGCCGCGCTTTTCATTTACGCTCGCCCAGCTCCACCACCGCTTCGATAAATACCTTGGCGTGCTCCGGGTCCACTTCCGGCGTAATGCCGTGCCCCAGATTGAAGATGTGCCCCGGGTGGTCGCCGAAGTCATCGAGGATGCGCGCCACCTCGGCGCGAATCGCCGCCGGTGAAGCGTACAGCACCGCCGGATCCATATTGCCCTGCAGCGCCACCCGGTCGCCGACGCGGCGGCGCGCCTCGCCGATGTTGATGGTCCAGTCCAGGCCCAGGGCGTCACAGCCGGTATCCGCCATGGATTCCAGCCACAAGCCGCCGTTCTTGGTGAACAGGATCACCGGCACCTTGCGGCCCTCGGCGTCCGGCTCCAACCCGTCGACGATGCGCTGCATATAGCGCAGCGAAAACGTCTGGTAGGCCTCCGCGGACAGAGCGCCGCCCCAGGTATCGAAGATCTGCACCACCTGGGCGCCGTGGCGGATCTGGGCGTTCAGATAATCGGTCACCGCCAGAGCCAGCTTGTCGAGCAGCGCGTGGGCCAGTTCCGGCCGGTTGTAGACCATCCCCTTGAGATGGCGGAAATCCTTGCTGGGCCCGCCTTCCACCATATAGGTGGCGAGCGTCCAGGGGCTGCCGGAGAAGCCGATCAACGGCACCCGTCCGTTCAACGCGCGGCGGATGGTGCTCACCGCGCGCATCACGTAATCCAGGTCCGCTTCCGCGTCCGGTACCGGTAGCGCGGCGATCTCCTGCTCGGTGCGCACCGTCTTGCGGAATTTGGGGCCCTCGCCGGGCTCGAAGTACAAACCCAGCCCCATGGCATCGGGAATGGTGAGAATGTCGGAAAACAGAATCGCCGCGTCCAGCGGGTAACGCTCCAGCGGCTGCAGCGTCACCTCGCAGGCCAGTTCCGCGTTGCGGCACAGGTCCATGAAGGACCCGGCCTGCTCCCGGGTGGCCCGGTACTCCGGCAGATAACGACCGGCCTGGCGCATCATCCAGATCGGCGTACGGTCCACCGGCTGGCGGGCCAGGGCTTTCAACAAGCGGTCATTCTTCAGCGGCGCGTGCACCATAAAATTCAAACGTCCAGGTAATCGAGGATGCCTTTGGCGGCTTCGCGGCCTTCCCAGATGGCGGTCACCACCAGGTCGGAGCCGCGCACCATGTCGCCGCCGGCGAAGATCTTCTCGTTACTGGTCTGGAACGGGAAGGTCTGCTTCTCCACGGCGGTGACGCGGCCGGCGTCGTCGGTGACCACGTTCTTGGCGTCGAACCAGTCGGACGGACTGGGACGGAAACCGAACGCCACGATCACCGCGTCGGCGGGCAGCACTTCCTCACTGTCGGGAATCGGCTCCGGACGACGACGGCCGTTGTTATCGGGCTCGCCGAGTTTGGTTTCCACCACTTTGACGCCCACCACCTTGCCGTTTTCACCGACCACCTCGATGGGCTGGCGGTTGAACAGGAACTGCACGCCCTCTTCCTTGGCGTTGGCCACTTCGCGGCGGGAGCCGGGCATGTTTTCCTCGTCGCGGCGGTAGGCGCAGACCACGCTGTCGGCGCCCTGGCGGATGGAGGTGCGGTTGCAGTCCATGGCGGTGTCGCCGCCACCCAGCACCACCACGCGCTTGTTGCTCACGTCGATGAAGTCCGCCGGATCCTTTTCAAAACCCAGGTTGCGGTTGGCGTTGGCGACCAGGAACGGCAGCGCTTCGTGCACGCCGTCCAGATCCTCACCGGGGAAACCGCCTTTCATGTAGGTGTAGGTGCCCATGCCCATGAACACCGCGTCGAACTCTTCCAGCAGTTCATCGATGGTCACGTCGGTGCCGACATCGGTGTTGAGGCGGAACTCGATGCCCATGCCCTCGAACACTTCGCGGCGCTTGGTCATCACCGGCTTTTCCAGCTTGAACTCGGGGATGCCGAAGGTCAGCAGGCCGCCGATTTCCGGATAACGGTCGAACACCACCGGCTTGACGCCGTTGCGCACCAGCACATCGGCGCAGCCGATGCCGGCCGGGCCGGCGCCGATCACCGCCACCCGCTTGTCGGTCCACACCACCTTGGACATGTCCGGGCGCCAGCCCATGGCCAGCGCCGTATCGGCGATGTACTTCTCGGTGGCGCCGATGGTCACCGCGCCGAAGCCGTCGTTGAGCGTGCAGGCGCCTTCACAGAGACGGTCCTGCGGGCAAACGCGGCCGCACACTTCCGGCAGGGAGTTGGTCTGGTGCGCCAGCTCCACCGCTTCCATCAGGTTGCCTTCGCTGATCAGCTTCAACCAGTTGGGGATGTAGTTGTGCACCGGGCACTTCCACTCGCAGTACGGGTTGCCGCAGTGCAGACAGCGATGCGCCTGGTGTTCCACTTCCCGGGTTTCATACGGGTAGTAGATTTCCTCGTAGCGGTCCTTGCGCTGCTCGATGTCCTTCTTCTTCGGGTCCACCCGGGGGACATCAAGAAACTGGAAATGGTTGTTTAAACGTTCAGCCATGTTGTTCCCCGTTATGCCGGATTCGCACGCGTGCTTTTGAGCAGATCTTCCAGGCTGGCCGCCTTGGGCTTAACCAGCCAGAATTTACGGCTCATGGCATCGAAATTATCAAGAATGTACTGGCCCCATTCGCTGCTGGTCTCTTCCACGAATTCATGGATCACGTGGCGCAGATGGCTGCGGTGGGATTCGGTGGCCTCGGAGCTGATGCGGTGCAGCTCGATCAGTTCCGGGTTCACCCGGTCGAAGAAATCGTTGTCTTCGTCCAGCACATAGGCGAAGCCGCCGGTCATGCCGGCACCGAAGTTATGCCCGGTGCGGCCCAGAACGGTGACGCAGCCGCCGGTCATGTACTCACAGCAGTGATCGCCGGAGCCTTCCACCACGGCGTGCACGCCGGAGTTACGCACCCCGAAACGCTCGCCGGCGGTGCCGGAGGCGAACAGCTTGCCGCCGGTGGCGCCGTACAGGCAGGTGTTACCGATGATCGCGGTGTCCTGGGTCTTGAACGGGCTGCCCTTGGGCGGACGGATCACCACCTTGCCCCCGGCCATGCCCTTGCCGACGTAATCGTTGGCGTCGCCTTCCAGGTACAGGTGCAGACCGCCGGCGTTGAACACCCCGAAGCTCTGCCCGGCGGTGCCGGTGAAGCGCGCCCGGATCGGCGCGTGGTCCATGCCCAGGTTGCCGTGGTGCTTGGCGATTTCGCCGGACACGGTGGCGCCCACGGAGCGGTCGCAGTTGGTGATGGTGTAGTGGAACGAGCCGCCGGACTTGTTCTCCACGGCGGTGCGCATTTCCTCCACCATCTTGCGGTTGAGCGTGCCCTTGTCGAACGGCTCGTTGCGCTCCACCTGACAGTGGGTCGGCTTGTCCGCGGCGATGTGGTCGTTGCGCAGCATGGGCGTCAGGTCCAGACGCTTCTGCTTGTCGGTGTTGCCTTCGATGCGCTCGAGCAGATCGGTGCGGCCGATCAGGTCCGGCAGGCTCTTCACACCCAGCGCCGCGAGCAGTTCACGCACTTCCCGCGCCACGAAGGTGAAGTAGTTGATCAGCAGTTCCGGGGCGCCGATAAAGTGCTCCTGACGCAGATCCTCACGCTGGGTGGCCACGCCGGTGGCGCAGTTGTTCAGGTGACAGATACGCAGGTACTTACAGCCCAGCACCACCATCGGCACGGTGCCGAAGCCGAACGACTCGGCGCCGAGAATGGCCGCCTTGATCACGTCCAGGCCGGTCTTCAGGCCGCCGTCGGTCTGCAGGCGGATCTTGTCGCGCAGGTCGTTGGCGCGCAACGCCTGGTGCGCCTCGGACAGCCCCAGCTCCCAGGGGGAGCCGGCGTAGCGGATCGAGGTGAGCGGGCTGGCCGCGGTGCCGCCGTCGTAACCGGAGATGGTGATCAGGTCGGCGTAGGCCTTGGCCACGCCGGACGCCACCGTGCCGACACCGGGCTCGGACACCAGCTTCACCGACACCTGGGCCGCCGGGTTGACCTGCTTGAGGTCGAAGATCAGCTGCGCCAGGTCCTCGATGGAGTAGATGTCGTGGTGCGGCGGCGGTGAAATCAACGTCACGCCGGGTACCGAGTGCCGCAGGCGGGCGATCAGGGCGTTCACCTTGCCGCCGGGCAGCTGGCCGCCCTCGCCGGGCTTGGCGCCCTGGGCCACCTTGATCTGCAGCACTTCGGCGTTGACCAGATAATGCGGGGTCACGCCGAAACGGCCGGAGGCGATCTGCTTGATCTTGGACACCCGCTCGGTACCGAAGCGGGCCGGGTCTTCGCCGCCCTCACCAGAGTTGGAGCGGCCACCGAGGCGGTTCATCGCCGTGGCGATGGCCTCATGGGCCTCCGGGCTGAGCGCGCCCAGGGACATGCCGGCGGAGTCGAAGCGCGGCAGGATGTTCTCGATCGGCTCGACCTCGTCCAGGTCGATGGCGGGCACATCCTGGCGCACGTGCAGCAGGTCACGCAGGGTGGCGATGGGGCGGTCGTTGACCAGCGCCGCGTACTCCTTGTACGCGTCGTAGTCGCCGTCCTGGGTGGCCCGGTGCAAGGCATGGATCACGTCCGGGTTGAAGGCGTGGTATTCCTTGCCGTGGATGTACTTGAGCACACCGCCCGGATCAATCGGCTTGCGCTGCTTCCAGGCGTCCTTGGCGATGATCTTCTGGTCGTTCTCGAAGTCCTCGAAACCGGCGCCTTCGATGCGGCTCTGCACGCCGCGGAAGCACAGGTCCACCACGTCGCTGGCGACACCCACGGCTTCGAACAGCTGGGCGCCACGGTAGGAAGTGATGGTGGAGATCCCCATCTTGGAGAGGATCTTCATCAGGCCTTTATTGATGCCCTTGCGGAAATTCTTCTGCAGCTCCACCGGGTCACCGATCAGCTCCCCGCTTTTCACCATGTCCGCGATCACGTCGTAGGTGAGGTAGGGGTAGACGGCGGTGGCGCCGAAGCCGAACAGCACCGCGAAGTGGTGCGCGTCGCGGGCGGTGGCGGTTTCCACCACGATGTTGGCGTCGCTGCGCAGGCCGCAGGCGGTCAGGTGGTGGTGCACCGCGCCGGTGGCCATCAGCGCGTGGATGGTGAGCTGGTCCTGCTGAATGCCGTGGTCGGACAGCACCAGGATGATCTTGCCGTCGCGCACCGCCTGGGCGGCCTGCTCGCACAACGCCTTGACCGCGCTTTCCAGACCCTGGTCGGGCTGGTAGTGCAGCGACAGACGGGCGTGGGCGTAGCCGGGCCGGTCGATCTTGAGCAGGTTGGTGAACTTGGAATGCGACAGCACCGGCGTGGACAGGATCGCCCGGTCGGCGTGGTCGGAGGTTTCCTCGAACACGTTCCGTTCGGAACCGACGCAGGTTTCCAGGCTCATCACGATCGCTTCGCGGAGCGGGTCGATGGGCGGGTTGGTGACCTGCGCGAACTGCTGCCGGAAATAATCGTAGAGCGGACGCTGGCGTTCGCTGAGCACCGCCATGGGGGTGTCGTCGCCCATGGAACCGGTGGCTTCCTGGCCGGCTTCCGCCAGCGGACGGATCACCTGATCGCGCTCTTCGAAGCTGATCTGGAAGAACTTCTGGTAGCTCAGCAGATCCTGCGGATCGATGTCGTCGGTACGCTCCACTTCGTGGTCGTAGTTGGCTTCAATGCGCAGCGCGCTTTCCTTGAGCCACTGACGATAGGGGTGACGCACCTTGAGACGGTTGTCGATATCGCTGGTGTGCAGCAGCTCGCCCTTCTCGATGTCCACAGCGAGAATCTGGCCGGGGCCGACACGGCCCTTGGCGACCACGTCTTCCGGCTGATAGCTGTACACGCCGATCTCGGAGGACAGGGTGATAAAGCCGTTCTTGGTGATCACCCAGCGGGCCGGACGCAGACCGTTACGGTCGAGCATGCAGACCGCGTGGCGGCCGTCGGTCATCACCAGACCGGCGGGGCCGTCCCACGGCTCCATGTGCATGGAGTTATATTCGTAGAAGGCGCGCAGATCCGCGTCCATGGTTTCCACGTTCTGCCAGGCCGGCGGCACCATCATGCGCACCGCGCGGAACAGGTCCATGCCGCCGGAAACCAGCACTTCCAGCATGTTGTCCATGCTCGAGGAGTCGGACCCTTCGCGGTTGACCAGCGGGCTCAGGTCGCTGAGGTTGGGCAGCAGTTCGTTCTCGAACTTGTTCTCCCGCGCCAGCGCCCAGTTGCGGTTACCCTGGATGGTGTTGATCTCACCATTGTGGGCCAGATACCGGAACGGCTGGGCCAGCGGCCACTGCGGCGAGGTGTTGGTGGAGAACCGCTGGTGGAAGACCACGATGGCGGTTTCCATGGTCTCGTCGCTGAGATCCGGATAGAACGCCGGCAGGTCCACCGGCATCATCAGGCCTTTATAGGAGACCACCGCCGAGGACAGGGAGCAGACGTAGAAGTAGCCGTCCGCTTCGATGCGCTTTTCCGCGTGCCGGCGGGCGAAGAACAGACGCCGGTTGAGCTGGTCGTCGGTGTCGCCCTCGGCGGCCACCAGCACCTGGTGGAAACCGGGCAGCGACTGCTTGGCCAGATCGCCCAGGCAGGACGGATCCGTGGGCACTTCCCGCCAGCCCAGCACATTGACGCCCTGGGCTTCCATCTGCTCCTGGAGCACCGCTTTTTGGGCGCGGGCGCGCTCGGCGTCCGGGTGGGTGAAGACCATCCCCACGGCATAGGTGTCGGGCAGGTCGATACCCTGCTCGCCGGCCACCTTGCGGAAGAAGGAGTCGGGCTTTTTCAGCAACAGACCGCAGCCGTCACCGGTTTTTCCATCGGCATTAATGCCGCCCCGGTGGGTCATGCAGGTGAGTGCTTCGATCGCGGTTTGCAGGAGCTCGTGGCTGGCCTTGCCCTCCATATGGGAGATCAGGCCGAAACCACAGTTGTCCCGGAATTCTCCGGGCTCATAGAGCCCACGCACCAGCTTGGAATTCTGCTGCATCAAAACCTTTCCTCTTGAAATTCAGAGACTTACAGAAGGCGGAACAGGCGTCGAAAAGACGGCGACGGCAAAAAAGGGATGTGCATTCTACACTTTGCGCCGATCAGCCACAAACGGGAAGACGGCACCGTCCAAACCGCACAGTGCCGGGTGGACCGCGCCACGGGCAACTCTAGCGCAACTCGTTGCGTATCGAGCCCATATCCCGCGGGAAGGGGCCGCCGCGTCGCAGCGCCTCGGGCAGTTCGTCCCGGGCCGCCAAAGCCGCGTCACGGCTGGGATAGGGGCCCGCCAGCACCAGGTAGACCCGTTCATCGCCCCGTTCCGCCCGGTAGTAGGCGCCGTTACGGTCGATCTGGTCAAGTACCCCGCGCGCTCCGTCTTCCCGGCCGGTGGCCACCAGCTGCAGAAACCACTCCCCATCGTCGCGGGTGGCCAGCCAGTCTTCCTGCTGGTAACCGAGGCGGGCGTCCAGCCCGGACAATTGCGGCTCGCCGCTGGAAACGGTGTCCGGCGTTTCTTCCTGCGCCGTTTCGGCGGGTTCCGGATTGGTTTGGGTAGCGCGCGGCTCGGAAGGCGCGGTTTCGGCGGGTTCGGCCTCGGCGGGCTCAGCGTCGGCCGTGGCGGCCTGCTCACCGGCGGGCTCCGGGGCTTCCGGCGCCGGCGGCGTGCGCGCGTCTTCCGCTGCCGGCTCGGCGGCCACCTGATCCGGCACGTTTTCCGCCTCTTCGAAGGTGCGGGCGGAATCGTGGTATTCGGCCAGGGCGCGGCGGGTGGTTTCCGGGTCGCCGCGTTCGCCGCTGCGTGCCGAACTCTCGCTTTGCGTGGCTTGCGGGGCCGGCTCCGCCGGATCTTGTGCCTCGGCCACCGGCTCCTTGGGCAGGTCCAGGCTCACCACCTGATCCTGCTCGGCTTCGTCGTCACCGCCGCTGGCCAGCCACAGCACCAGCACCACCAGCACCAGCGCGCCCACCGCCAGGCCGTGCCGCCAGGGCACCGGCTTGTTGGCCAGCAGGCCGCCACCGCCGCCGGCTCTTGCCTCCAGCATCGGCAACAGCGCCGCGATGCGGCCGTCGCTCTCTTCGCTCAGATCGCGGGCCTCCTGGTCGTCCAGCGCCAGGGCGAAGCCCTGATCGGCGAATACCGCCACATCGTCCGCGTCCAGCGGCGGCAGCACCAGCACGTCCTCCACGTTCAGTCCGGCGTCACGCAGGTGCTCGGCGCTGCCCGGCTCGCCGCCGAACACATAGGTGAGGCGCTGCCCCAGCTTGGTCTTCAGCGACGCCATGGTGGCCAGGGCCTCGGAGGGGGCCAGGTGGGCGTTGTCCACCACGATCACCAGGCTGGTGTCGGCCAGCGTCTGTTTGAGGGTGTCGGCCAGGTCGGCGCGCTCGATATCGAAGTGCACCAGCATGGCGTCCACCACCGCGTTGGCGCCCAGCTCCTCGGCGCCGTCCAGGCGGATCAGTTCGAAGTCCCCCACCAGGGACATGGAGAGCATGCCCAGCAGGGTGGAGACGCCGCTGCCGGCCTCGCCTTCCAGCACCGTGGTGGCGCCGTCGTGGGCGTGGCCGTTCAGGGCGTCGAGAAGGTCGCCGCGCTCGGCGCCCTCGTAGAAAAAATCCTCATCTCTCACAAAAGGCCTCGAGCGTTCGCGTCAATGCGTTCGGGTCGTATTCGCCTGTGACCAGGGCATCACCGATTTGGTTCAGCAACACCAGCCGCAGGCGGCCGTTCTGTACCTTTTTATCCAGCGCCATCAGCTCGCTGAAATCCGCCCGCGCCATCCCTTCCGGCGCGGTCACCGGCAGCTTCCAGGCCGCCAGACTGTCGCTCACCCGGTCCAGGTCGGCCTGCTTCAGCCAGCCCAGTTCCAGGGACATGCGCGCCGCCATCACCATGCCGGCGGACACCGCCTCACCATGCAGCCAGTCCCGGTAGCCGGTAAAGGTCTCCATGGCATGGCCGAAGGTGTGGCCCAGATTAAGCAGCGCGCGGTTGCCCTGCTCGGTTTCATCGGCGGCCACCACCTCGGCCTTGTTGCGGCAGCTGCGCAGGATCGCTTCCGCCACCGGCGCCGTGTCGCGGGCGGCCAGCGCCGCCTGATTGTCCAGCAGCCACTGGAAGAATTCCGGGTCGCGGATCAAGCCGTACTTGATCACCTCCGCCATCCCGGCGGCGAATTCCCGCTCCGGCAGGGTGTCGAGCACGGCGGTGTCGATCACCACCGCGCGCGGCTGATGGAAGGCGCCGATCATGTTCTTGCCGCGCGGGTGGTTGACGGCGGTCTTGCCGCCCACCGAGGAATCCACCTGCGCCAGCAGCGTGGTGGGCACCTGGATGAAGTCCACGCCGCGCTGGTAGCAGGCGGCGGCGAACCCCACCATATCGCCGATCACGCCGCCGCCCAGCGCCACCAGCGTGGTGGTACGCGAATGCCGGTGGGCCATCAGGGCGTCGAAAATACGCTCCAGCGTGGCCAGGGTTTTATGCTGCTCACCGTCCGGCAGGATCAGGGTGTCGCACTGCAGGTCGCCCAGACCGCGGGTGACCGCGTCCAGGTAAAGCGGGGCGATGGTCTCGTTGGTGACCACCATCACCTGATTGCCGCGCACATGGCCGCGGATCAGGTCCTGCCCGAGCAGGCCGCGATCGATATAAATGGGGTAGCTGCGTTCGGCCAGCGACACATCAAGCTTCTGCATACGGCCTCGTAAAGCGGAGTGGGAGTGCGGGCATTATCGGCTGGCGTGGTCGGCCAGACAACCGAGTACCTGATCGGTCACTTTCTTGAGGTTACCGGAAGCGGTGGAGACCACGCCGTGCGCCACTTCCCGGTAGAGCGGATCGCGTTCCTGGAACAGCGCCTGAAGACGGGCCTCCGGGTCGCTGGTCTGCAGCAGCGGCCGGTTGCGGTCGTTGCGGGTGCGGGCCAGTTGCACCTCCACCGGCGTCCACAGATAGACCACGCAGCCACGCTCATGGAGGTGGCGGCGGTTCTCCTCCTGGGTGACCACGCCGCCGCCGGTGGCCAGGACGATGCCCGCCATGCCGGTCAGTTCGTCGATCACGTCGCGCTCGCGGCGTCGAAACCCCTCCTCGCCTTCCATATCGAAGATCCAGGGGATGTCGGCACCGGTTTTCTCTTCGATCACGCGGTCGGAATCGTAAAACGGGCGGCCCAGAACCTGGGCGAGGTGTCGGCCCAGGGTGCTTTTACCCGCACCCATGGGCCCGACTAAATACAGAGACGTGGAATCCTTTGGGTTCACCGACTAGCCATTGCGTCTTTCACCAGGCGAGGCGTGATAAAGATCAGCAGTTCCTGCTTGTTATCACGGTTCACCTTCTTGCGGAACAGGGCGCCCAACCAGGGGATATCACCCAGGAAGGGGGTTTTGACCGTGGATTCTATCTTTTCCTGCTGGAAAATGCCGCCCAAAACCACGGTTTCGCCGTCATTGACCAGAACCGTGGTTTCCACCCGGTTGGTGTTGACGGTCGGCGCGCTGGTGTCGGTGCCCAGGGAGTCGTTGTTGACTTTGAGCTGCATGATCACGTCGCCTTCCGGGGTCACCTGCGGGGTCACTTCGAGGCGCAGTTCCGCCTCGATGAACTCCACCGCGGTGGCGCCGGACGCGGTGGCCACGTTGAAGGGCACCTGCTGACCGGAGGCGATCACCGCCGGCTGCTGATCGGCGGTCAGAACCTTGGGCGTGGCGACCAGCTCGCCGTGGCCTTCCGCTTCCAGGGCGGACAGCTCCAGCTCGATCAGGCCGGAATCCAGGGAGGTGAAACCGATCGCGAAGCGGGTGGCTTCCTGGGAGGCCACGCCCATGTCGACGATCAGGTCGTTGTTCTGCTCTTCGTCGAACTCCTCGAACTCACCCAGGGAGCCGTCGTCTTCCCGGTCGATGTTGGCGTAGTGCAGTTCACGCAGGGAGGTATGGCGACCGGAGATCGCCACGCTCTTGCCCTCGTTGACCAGGCTGTCGCCGTCGTAGGCGAGGCCGCCCCAGCGCACGCCGAATTCGTCGGCCACGTCGGTGCTGGCGATCACCACCCGGGCTTCGATCAGCACCTGCTGAACCGGGATGTCGAGCTGCTGAATCAGGCCGCGGATTTCCTGCAGCTTGGCCACGGTGTCCTGCACGATCAGCGTGTTGGTGCGCTGATCCACGGTCACCGAGCCGCGTCCGCTGACCAGGGCGGAGCCTTCACCGCCCTGGGAGGTGATCAGTGTCTTGAGCTCCTCGGCGCGGGCGTAGTTGATGCTGATGTACTCGGTGCGCAGCGGCGCCAGGGAGGCCAGCTGTTTCTGGCTCTCCAGCTCCTGCTTTTCGCGCGCGGCGATCTCATCCGCCGGCGCCACCAGCAGCACGTTGCCGACCTTGCGCTTATCCAGGCCCTTGGTCTTGAGGATCAGATCCAGCGCCTGGTCCCAGGGCACGCTCTGCAGCCGCAGGGTGATCTTGCCGCTGACGGTGTCGGAGGCCACCAGGTTGAGGTCGGTGAAGTCGGCGATCAGCTGCAGCACCGAGCGCACTTCGATGTCCTGGAAATTCAGCGACAGTTTCTCGCCGGTGTATTTGAAGGCATCGCGGCGCTGGCGGTCCTTCTCGGCCTCGGTGAGCGGCTTGACGTTGATGCTGAACTGGTTGTCCGCCTGGTAGGCCAGGTAGTCCCAGCTGCCTTCCGGCTCAATCGTGATCACGGTGCTGCCGTCCACTTCCTTGGTGTCGACGAACTGCACCGGGGTGGCGAAGTCGCTGACGTCCAGCCGGCGCAGCAGGTCCTCTTCCACATCGGCGCCGACGAAACGGGCGACGATACGGCCGCCCTCTTCGCGCACGTCCACCGGCATGGCGTCGTCCGCCAGCTCCACCAGCACCCGGCCCTCGCCGTCGTCGCCGCGGCGGAAATCAATATCACGCACGCCGGCGCTGCTCGGCGCCACCTTGCGCTGCACGGTCTCGCTGGCCGGGTCCATGGACGGGGTGGCGTTGTCCGCGCCCAGGGTGATCACCAGCTCCTGGCCTTCGATCCGCGTTTTATAGCCGGTCAGCTGATCCAGGTTGAAGATCAGGCGGGTGCGTTCCTTGGCGCCGAGCACCATCAGGCTGCGCACATTGCCGGAGCCCAGGTTGTGCTCTTTCACCTCGATCTGGTTACGGGTGTCGAGCAGATCCAGCGCCACCCGCGCCGGTTGCTCGATGCTGTAGCCCTTGACCTCCGGGGCGTCGCCCTCGAAGGACACGCGCACTTCCACGCCGTCGCCGGGCAGGGTATTGGCGCGCAGGTCGGTTACCGTCGCCGCTCGCCCCAGGGTGGCCGCGCTCAACCCCACCAGCATCAGCAGCAATGCCGCCCAACGCCGGGACGCAGCCCTTGTTTTTGTTGATGTGAAGATAATCATAACTGGCATCCCCAGCAGCGGTTATTCAGCAAGCGAAATGTTTCGGGAGCGTTCCACCCAGCCGTCCTGTCCATCCGGGACGATCTCGACCAGCGCGATCTGGTCGCTGGACACTTCCACGACGCGTCCGAAGTTCCTACCCATGTAGCTTCCCACTCGTACCCGGGTCACCGAGCCGGTAGGGTCTTCGATCAGGGCTTCCAGCGGATTGCTGGGCTTGGTGATGGTGCCCACCATGGCCAGCGCGTCCAGGCTGAAGCCCTCCAGGTATTGCTTGGGCCGGCTCAGATCCGGCTCCACCGGGCGCCCTTCCGGCACCTCCAGCAGCTTCTCGTCCACCGGCCGCGAAAACGGCGCCCGCAGTTTATGCGCCGCGTAAGCGTAGGTGGCGATCGGCTTGAATTCCGGCGGTGGCTCGATCCGGCCCCTCGGACGCGCCTTGATCTCCGTCATCCGCGCGTCCAGTTCATTGATGCCGGCACCGGAACCGCAGCCCTGCAGCAGCGCGGCGGCCGCCACCAGCACCAATCCGTACGCAATGGATTTACGTCCATTCATGTTCGTTCCCCTCAGGACCGGCCGCCTTTGGCCCGGTTATTCTTCTCCGTACCCTGATCGCCACCGTCGTCGTCGCCCCCGGCGTAACGGTAGGTCTTGGCGGTGATCGACATGTCCAGCATGCCCCGCGACCCGGCTTCCTCCTTGACCGGCACGATCTTGAAATCATGCAGGGTAACGATGCGCGGCAGCGCCGCCACCCCGGACACGAAAGCACCGAAACCGTGGTAATCGCCGCTCACCTGGATATCAATGGGCAACTCCGCGTAGAACTCCTTCTCGATTTCGTCCTTCAGGGCGATGGTTTCGAACTCCAGGCCACTGCCGAGACCGGTATGGGTTATGTCCTCGAGCAGGCCGGGCACCTCGGTGTCCTTGGGCAGCTGGCTTTTGAGGGTTTCAAAGCTGGCTTCCAGCTCCACCAGCTGCTGGCGGTACTGGTCCAGGTTATGGGCGCGGAACGCCTTCTGCTCGAAGCTTTCCAGCAGCGTGACTTCCTCGCGCTGCAGCTGCTCGTGGCGGGTATTGAGATCCTTGATGCTCAGGAAATAGCCCAGGCCGAGAACGAAGCCGAACACCAGCACCGCGGCGCCGATCTTCACCGGCATCGGCCAGCCGCCGACGTTCTCGAAATCCAGGCTGTTGAGCTCGTCGATCAGCTCGCGCACATCCAGGTTCTTCAGTTCGGATGCTTTCATTGCCCGGCCTCCTCGTCATCGCTGCGCGGCGAGCCCTGCTTCACGGTCAGCGCAAAGGTGTTGGCCTGGGCGCTGTCCGCGCCGTCGGCGCCGCCGCGCTCGCTCTCGTCCAGAGCGTTCACGTTGAGCAGGTTGGGCTCCACGAACCAGTCCGAAGCGGCCAGGTTACGCATCAGCCGCGAAATCCGGTTGTTGGACTCCGCCACCCCCTCGATCCGGTAGCTGTCACCGGTCCGCTCCACCAGCGTGTAGTACACGCCTTCGGGCAGGGTGCGCACCAATTGGTCGAACACATAGACGATGGTCGGGCGGTTGCCCTGCAGCTCCTGAATCACCTTCATGCGCGCCACCAGCTGGTCACGGCGGCGCTGCAACTCGTTGATTTCCTTGATCTGGGTGTCGAGTTTGGCGATCTCGCTCTGGATATGATTATTGCGGGTTTGCTGGTCGGCGATCTGGCCTTCCACCATGCCCTTCCAGAGCCAGAAAATAAGACCCGCCAGCAGCGCGGCGAACGCCAGCATGGCGATGAACTCATGCTGGCGCTGCTTGCGTCGCTCTTCGCGCCAGGGGAGCAGGTTAATCATGGTTGTCATTGCTCGAAGCTCCTCAGGGCCAGGCCACAGGCGATCATCATCGCTGACGCGTCGTTCTCGAGCGCCTTGGCGTTAACCTTGTTGGCCAATGCCATATCGGCGAAGGGATTGGCCAGGGAGCATCCGGTGCCCACCTTTTGCTGGATCAGGTCGGGCAGTCCGTCGATCGAGGCGGAACCGCCGGCGAGCAGGATGTAGTTCACTTCGTTGAACTGGGTGGAGCCGTAGAAGAACTGCAGGGAGCGGTTGATCTGCTGGACGATGGCGTCCTTGAACGGCTGCAGAACCTCGTTTTCGTAGTCCTCCGGCAGCTCGCCGGTCTTCTTGGCCAGCCCGGCCTCCTCCATGGAGATACCGTAGCGGCGCTGGATTTCCTCGGTGAGCTGCTTGCCGCCGAACAACTGCTCGCGGGTGTAGACGCTGCGCCCCTGGTGGAACACATTGAGCGTGGTCATGGTGGCGCCGATATCGAACACCGCCACGGTATCCAGCTCCTCGGCGTTGGGCAGGCCGGGCAGGATCAGCTGAAAGGCCCGCTCCATGGCGTAGGCCTCCACATCCACCACCTTGGGCTGCAGCCCGCCGATCTCCAGGGCGTCGGCGCGCATTTCCACGTTCTCGGTGCGCGACGCCACCACCAGCACTTCCACCCGCTCCGGGTTGTCCTCCACCGGACCGACCACCTGGAAGTCCATGCGGACCTCGTCCAGCGGAAACGGAATATACTGATCGGCTTCCACCCGGAGCTGATTTTCCATGTCGTCCTCGCTCAGCGAGGCGTCCATTTCAATCACCTTGGTGATGGTCGCCGAGCCGGGCACGGCCACCGCGGACGTCTTGATCCCCGGACGGGCACGGCCCACCAGACGGGCGACCACATCCCCGACCCCCTCAACGTCATTGATGTTCTTTTCCACCACGGCGTTTGGCGTTAGCGGTTCGACGCCGTAACTTTCGACCTTGTAGCGGTTCCCCGTTCTGGACAATTCCAGCAACTTAACCGCGGTGGAACTGATATCGATCCCCAGCAGTGTCTGGGCCTTTTTTCTGAGAAAAGGCAGCACAGTCGTCGTCCCGTGTGATTGTTTTAGAGATGTTTTTACTTCAAAAATATATACTTACGTGATTCTTATGCCTAATCACTTTAGGAGTAAGTAATAACAGAACAGATATTAGATCACAACAACCTTTCCACCGTATAATGACCTGCTTCACGGGTCTGCTAGCCCTTTCTTCTGATCGCCACAGCAGTTGCCACTTTATGCGCTCTACCGTCGTCTGGATCCGCTCCCTCGTTCTCCTCGCCCTGGCCGGTGCCGGCGGCGCTCTTCTGGTCCTCGCCGCCTGCTACTTATACCTCGCGCCTCAGTTGCCCGCCGCCGGAGCGATCCGCGAGGTGGAGTATCAGATCCCGCTGCGTATCTACACCAGCGATCACAAACTGATCGCCGAGTACGGTGAGAAACGCCGCGAGCCGATCACCTATGAAGAGGTACCCGAGCCGTTCATCCAGGCGGTGCTGGCCGCCGAGGACGAGCGCTTCTTCGAGCACCCCGGGGTCGACCCCAAGGGCCTGCTGCGCGCCGCCGTGGAGCTGTTGCGCTACCAGGAGATCCGCTCCGGCGGCTCGACCATCACCATGCAGGTGGCGCGTAACTTCTTCCTCGACCGGGAGCAGCGCTTCCTGCGCAAGTTCAACGAGATCGTGCTGGCGATCCAGATCGAACGGATCCTCGAGAAGGAGGAGATCCTCGAGCTGTATCTGAACAAGATTTACCTGGGCCACCGGGCCTACGGCGCGGAAGCCGCCGCCCAGGTCTATTACGGCGAATCGATCAAGGACCTGTCGCTGCCCCAGTGGGCGATGATCGCCGGCCTACCCAAGGCGCCCTCGGCCTACAACCCGATCACCAACCCGGAGCGGGCCCGCCAGCGCCGCAACTGGATCCTGTTCCGCATGGAAGAGACCGGCGCCATCGACAGCGAGCAACGCAAGCAGGCCCAGGCCGCGCCCGTCACCGCCCGCTACCACGCCGCCCGGCCGGAGGTGGAAGGCGCCTACATGGGCGAAGTCGCCCGGGTGCTGGCGGAGGATCTGGTGGAGCCGGACCTGTACACCGAGGGCCTGCGCATCATCACCACCCTCAACAGCAAACGCCAGAACGCCGCCGTCACCGCCCTGCGCCAGGGTCTGCACGCCTACGACGAACGGCACGGCTGGCGCGGCCCGCTGGCGCGCATCGACGCCGGCGACCTGCCGGAGCTGGGCTGGCCCGCCGAGCGGGACACCGAGGCCGCCCCCGACACCGACCAGCCGGAGCCGGAAATGGCCCAGGAGAAAGAGCCGGACCTGCTCGACGAACTCGACGAGGACCTGGCCGCCTGGGTGGAACAGTTCAAGGACCAGGCCGATTTCGGCCCGCTGCGCACCGCCGCGGTGACCGCCGTGCGGGATCGCCAGGCGGCGGCACTGCTGCGCGACGGCAAGCAGGTGGTGCTGGACTGGGACGCCATCCGCTGGGCGCGGCCGGCCCTCAATAAAGGCTACGTGGGCGAAGCGCCGCAAACCGCCGCCGACGTGCTGGCCCCCGGCGACGTGGTCTACGTGCGCCCGGACGGCGGCGGCGAGGACGACCCCAGCTGGCGTCTGGCGCAGTTGCCGGTGGCGCAGTCCGCGCTGATCTCGCTGAACCCGGACACCGGCGCCGTGGAAGCAATGCAGGGCGGCTACAGCTTCTATGCGTCCAAGTTCAACCGCGCGCTGCAGGCCCGCCGCCAGGCCGGCTCGGTGTTCAAACCCTTCATCTACACCGCTGCCCTGGAAAGCGGCTTCACCCCGGCCACCATTATTAACGACGCGCCGCTGGTGTTCGACGACGACAAACTCAAGGACGCCTGGCGCCCGACCGGCGCCAGCGACCGCTTCTACGGCCCGACCCGGCTGCGCGAAGCGCTCTACCGCTCGCTCAACCTGGTGTCGATCCGCATCCTGCGCCAGGTCGGCATCAGCCAGGCCATGAACACCCTGGACCGGTTCGGGCTGCCCACCAAACGCTTCCAGCGCGACCTGTCGCTGGCGCTGGGCAGCGCCTCGGTGACACCGCTGGAGATCGCCCGCGCCTACTCGGTATTCGCCAACGGCGGCTACCGGGTGGACCCCTGGTTCATCGAGCGCATCGAGGACAAGGACGGCAAGGTGCTCTGGAAGGCCCCGCGGGTGGAGCGCTGTGAAGCCCCCTGCGCGGTGGTCACCGGCGACAGCGAGGTCGCCGCGGAGCCGGAAACCGACGAAGACGGCAAACCGATCCAGCCACCGCCGACCATGGCGCCCCGGGTGATCGACGAAAACACCGCCTGGCTGATGCATTCCATCCTCCAGGACGTGGTCAAGCGCGGCACCGGCAGCGACGCCCGTCGCCTGGGCCGCTCGGACCTGGCCGGCAAGACCGGCACCACCAATGACCAGGTGGACGCCTGGTTCTCCGGCTATTCACCGGAGCTGGTGGCCACCGTGTGGGTGGGTTTCGACAACCCGGCTTCCCTGGGTAACGGCGAGTACGGCGGCCGCGCCGCCCTGCCCACCTGGATCGACTACATGGGCGTGGCCCTGGAAGGGGTCGAAGAGGTCCAGCCGCCGCAGCCGCCGGGCGTGGTGTCGGTGCGCATCGACCCGGACAGCGGCCTGCAGGCCCGCCCGGAGAACGAGGCCGCGATCTTCGAATACTTCCGCGAGGACAATGTGCCGGAGCTGGAAGCGCCGCACAGCGGCGACGGCCGCTCGCCGGAACAGATCTTCTAGGCGGCGGAGGCCGCTCCCACAGAAGCATAAAAAAGGGCCGGCAATGCCGGCCCTTTTCGATTGGCGCTTAGCGAGCGGTCCGCTTTACAGCTCGGGGAAGATCTCGTCGAGCGAATTGAGCGGGTAGTGGGACGGGTAACCCTTGCGGGCCACGCCGGATTCCACCGCCGCGTTGGCCACCGCCGCCGACACCCGGCCCAGCAGGCGCGGGTCGTTGGGCTTGGGAATAATGTATTCCGGCCCGAAGTTGAGCGGCTCGCCGCCGTAGGCGTCCAGCACTTCCTTGGGCGGCGCTTCGCGCACCAGCTCGGCGATGGCGTGCACCGCCGCCAGCTTCATTTCCTCGTTGATCGAGGTGGAGCGCACGTCCAGGGCACCGCGGAACATGTACGGGAAGCACAGCACGTTGTTCACCTGGTTCGGGTAGTCCGAACGGCCGGTGGCGATGATGGCGTCGGAGCGCACCGATTTGGCCACTTCCGGGCGGATCTCCGGGTCCGGGTTGGCGAGCGCGAAGATGATCGGCTTGTCGGCCATCTTCTTGACCATCTCCGGCGTCAGCATGTCCGGGCCGGAGACACCGATGAACACATCGGCGCCTTCCACGGCATCGTCCAGGGTGCGCTTGTCGGTGTCGTTGGCGAGCGCCGCCTTGTACTGGTTGAGGTCGTCGCGGCGGCTGTGGATCACGCCCTTGCGGTCGAGCACCAGGATGTTTTCCTTGCGCGCGCCCATCTCGATCAGCAGCCGCACGGAGGCGACACCGGCGGCGCCGGCGCCCACGCACACCACTTTGATGTCCTGGATGCGCTTCTTCTGGATCTCCAGCGCGTTGAGCAGGCCGGCGCCCACCACGATGGCGGTGCCGTGCTGGTCGTCATGGAACACCGGCACGTCGCACAGTTCCTTGAGCACGCGCTCGATCTCGAAGCATTCCGGCGCGCGGATGTCTTCCAGATTGATGCCGCCGAAGGTGCGGTGGATGCGCACCACGGTATCGATGAAGGCCTGCGGGTCCTCGGCGTCCACTTCGATATCGAACACGTCGATGCCGGCGAACAGCTTGAACAGGATGCCCTTGCCTTCCATCACCGGCTTGGATGCCAGCGCGCCCAGATTGCCCAGGCCAAGGATCGCGGTACCGTCGCTGATCACCGCCACCAGGTTGCCCTTGGAGGTGAAACGATAGGCCAGTTCCGGTTCCCGGGCGATTTCACGCACGGGCTCCGCCACGCCGGGGCTGTAAGCCAGGCTGAGGTCGCGGCTGGTCTTGGCCGGCTTGGTCACCTCAACGCTGATCTTCCCCGGACGCGGTTTGGCGTGATATTCCAGGGCCGCCTTTTTTAAATCCTCGGACATGGTGGTCTCCGCTTCCCGCTCTGGGACAAAGCCAGTCTAGGCTGATAAAAGAGTATGACGCGTGATTCCGAACGCAAAAAGCACCCTGGCGGGTGCTTTTTGCAGGCAAGAAACAGTGGAAGCAGACTCGCTTACTTTTTCTTGCCTGAGCTGATCACGCCGAAACGTTGCTTGAACTTGTCGACCTGGCCACCGCTCTCGGCCTGCTTCTGCTTGCCGGTGTAGAACGGGTGGCACTGCGAGCACACGTCCACCTCGAAAGAGCCGCCACGAGTGGAACGGGTTTCGATCACATTCCCGCAGCTGCAGGTAATGGACACGTCCTGGTAATCGGGATGAATCTCTGATTTCATAGCAAAGCTCCTTCAGGTGTCGCCACCCGAACCTGCGCTGGACTGCGCTCTGTCGGGCACCACACTTGCTTGCGCCGGGCAAAAGTGAGCGCGAATCATAACAGCTTGACACCGATGCGCAAGAGATAAACCGGAACCTTCCGTGCCTTCTGAGTCCATCATACAGGTCGCCCTGCCGGTGCCCCTGCCGGGATGCTTCGACTACCGCCTGCCGGCGGGATCGCCGACGCCGCCCCGAGGCGCCCGCGTGCAGGTGCCGTTCGGCCGCCGCACCCTGGTGGGGCTGGTCCACGGCCACCAGCCCAGCCAGTTCACCAAACTCAAGAACGTACAGCGCGTCCTCGACCAGGAAGCGGTCATCGACGAGGCGCTCTATACCCTTTGTGAGCGGGCCGCCCGCTACTACCACCACCCGCTCGGCGAAGTGCTGGGGTTCGTGCTGCCGGCGCTGCTGCGCCAGGGCCAGCCGGCGCTGGCCGGCGGCGAGGTGCGCTGGCGGCTCACCGACCGTGGCCACCACGTCAGCGACGACCGCCTGACCCGCGCACCCCGCCAGCTACAGGCGCTCACCGTATTAAAGGAACACCCGGACGGCCTGACCCCGGCGATGCTGGAGGCGCTGTCGGTCTCCAAATCGGCGCTGCAGGCCCTGCGCGACAAGGAATGGGTGGAACGGGTGGAGCTGCAGCCGGAGGCCGCCGGCACCCCCGCCGAAGTGCTCGCCGAGCCGGCCCTGGCCGCCAACCCGGAACAGCGCGCCGCCATCCACGCCATCGTCGACGCCCAGGGCTTCCAGCCGTTCCTGCTCGACGGCGTCACCGGCAGCGGCAAGACCGAGGTCTACCTGCAGGCCATGGCGCCGGTGCTGGCCGCCGGCAAACAGGTGCTGATGCTGGTGCCGGAGATCGGCCTGACGCCCCAGACCCTGCGCCGCTTCCGCCAGCGCTTCGCGGTGCCGGTGACGGTGCTGCACTCCGGGCTCACCGACCGCGAGCGCCTGGACGCCTGGGTGGCCGCCCGGGACGGCCGGGCGCGCATTATCATCGGCACCCGCTCGGCGGTGTTCACGCCGCTCGCCCACCCGGGGCTGATCATCGTCGACGAAACCCACGACGCCTCCCTGAAACAGCAGGACGGCTTCCGCTACCACGCCCGCGACCTGGCCACCTGGCGCGCCCAGCAACTGGCGGTGCCGGTGGTGCACGGCAGCGCCACCCCGGCGCTGGAGACCCTGCACCTGGCCCGCACCGGCCGCTACCACTGGCTGCGCCTGACGCGCCGCGCCGGCGACGCGGGCGCGCCGCCCATCGAGCTGCTCGACGCCCGCGACACCACCCCGGACCGGCCGCTGCTGCCCACCGCCCTCAAGGCGATCCGCGACACCCTGGCGCGCGGCGAGCAGGCGCTGGTGTTCCTCAACCGGCGCGGCTTCGCCCCGGTGATTCTGTGCCGGGACTGCGGCTGGCAGGACGAATGCCCGCGCTGCGACAGCCTGATGACCTGGCACCGCAGCGAACAGCAACTGCGCTGCCACCATTGCGGCCACCAGCACCGGGTGCCGCAGCGCTGCGGCGACTGCGGCTCCACCAACCTCACCGACGCCGGCGCCGGCACCGAAAAACTGGAAGCGCTGCTGGAAAAGGAGTGCGAGCAGGTCAAAGGCGGCGCGCCGGTGGTGCGCATCGACCGCGACACCACCCGCCGCAAGGGCAGCCTGGACGCCAAGCTGGCGCAGATCCAGAAAGGCGAGCCGGCGGTGCTGGTGGGCACCCAGATGCTCGCCAAGGGCCACCACTTCCCGCGCCTGAGCCTGGCGGTGATCACCAATATGGACGCCGGCTTCCTGAGCGCCGACTTTCGCGGCCCGGAGCAGGCCGCCCAGCTGCTGCTGCAGGTGGCCGGCCGCAGCGGCCGCCAGGACCGCCCCGGGCGGGTGCTGATGCAGAGCCGCCACACCGACCACAACCTGGTACAGCTGGCCGCCGCCGGCGACTATCAGGCGCTCGCCAATACCCTGCTGGAAGAACGGCGCGGCGCCGGCTGGCCGCCGTTCGGCCACCTCGCCCTGCTGCGCTGCGAGGCGATGACCATGGCCCAGGCGCTCACCTTCCTGGACGAGTGCGCCGCCGGGCTGCCGGCGCTGGACAACGTCCATGTGCTGGGGCCGGTGCCGGCGCCGATGGAGAAGCGCGCCGGCCGCTACCGCGCCCAGCTGCTGCTGCAAAGCAACCAGCGCCCGGCCCTGCACGGCCTGCTCGATGCGCTGATGGAACACGCCCGCGCCCTGCCTTCCGGGCGCCGCTGCCGCTGGCACCTGGACGTAGACCCGATCGACCTATTGTGAACGGGGCCTAGGGGGCGGCATTCCCTTTCCGATTGCCGTACAATCGCCCGTCCATCCAATGGCCGCGATGAAGCATGAAAGACCGCCTGATACCCCTGATCGAACACGCTCTGGACACCCTGCGCGACAACGGCACCCTGCCCGGCGATGCCCGGCCTCCAGTGCAGATTGATCGCACCAAGGACAAAAGCCACGGCGACTTCGCCACCAACATCGCCCTGATGCTGGCCAAGCCCGCCGGGCTCAAGCCCCGCGATCTGGCCCAGTCCCTGATCGAGGCGCTGCCCGATGACCCGGCGGTGGCCAAGGTGGAAATCGCCGGCCCCGGGTTCATCAATTTCTTCCAGGCGGCCCAGTGGCTGAACGGTCAGCTGGAAGCGGCGCTCGACGATCCCTACCTGGCGGTGCCGCGCCCGGAGAACGCGCAAACCGTGGTGGTGGACTATTCTTCGCCCAACCTGGCCAAGGAAATGCACGTCGGCCATCTGCGCTCCACCATCATCGGTGACGCCGTGGTGCGCACGCTTTCCTTCCTGGGCCATAAGGTGGTGCCGCAGAATCACGTCGGCGACTGGGGCACCCAGTTCGGCATGCTGCTCGCCTACCTGGAAGAGCAGAAAGACCAGGAGAGCGGCGAGCAGCTCAACCGGGAACTGGGCGATCTGGAGAACTTCTACCGCGCCGCCAAGCAGCGCTTCGACGAGTCACCGGAGTTCGCCGACCGGGCCCGCGCGCTGGTGGTCAAGCTGCAGTCCGGCGACGATTACTGCCTGTCCCTGTGGCGCGAGTTCAACCAGGTGTCCCTGAGCCACTGCGACGCAGTCTACCGCCGCCTGGGCGTCACCCTGGGCCCCGACGACGTGCGCGGCGAAAGCGCCTACAACGACGACCTGGCCCGGGTGGTCGCCGACCTCGACAAGGCCGGCCTGCTCACCGAGGACCAGGGCGCCCAGTGCGTGTTCCTGGACGAGTTCAAGAACAAGGACGGCGACCCGCTGCCGGTGATCGTGCGCAAGGCGGACGGCGGCTACCTGTACGCCACCACCGACCTGGCGGCGCTGCGCTACCGTGCCGGTACCCTGGGCGCCGACCGCATCCTGTATTTCGTCGACCAACGCCAGGCGCTGCATTTCCAGCAGATTTTCACCGTCGCCCGGCGCGCCGGCTTCGTCGGCGAAGGCGTGGACCTGGCGCATATGGGCTTCGGCACCATGAACGGTCCGGACGGCCGCCCCTTCAAGACCCGCGACGGCGGCACCGTCAAACTGATCGACCTGCTCGACGAAGCGGAGCAGCGCGCCTATGACCTGGTGCGTTCGAAAAACGCGGATCTGGAAGACGGCGAGCTGCGCGACATCGCCCGCTCGGTGGGCATCGGCGCGGTCAAATACGCCGACCTGAGCAAAAACCGCAGCAGCGACTACATCTTCGATTTCAATCAGATGCTCAGCTTCGACGGCAATACCGCGCCCTATTTGCTGTACGCCTACACCCGGGTGGTGAGCGTGTTCCGCAAGGCCGGGCTGGCGCTGGACCAGGTGCAGACCCAGGTGAGCGGCGACTTCCAGCTTGAGCACGACGCGGAGCAGGCGCTCGCCGCCCGGCTGGTGCAGTTCGGCGAGGTGATCGGCCAGGTGGCCGACAAGGGCCAGCCGCACTTTCTGTGCGCTTACCTGTACGATCTCGCCGGCCTGTTTTCCGCCTTCTATGAACACTGCCCGATTCTCGCCGTGGACGACCCGGCGATCCGCGCCAGCCGCCTGAAACTGGCGGCGCTCACCGCGCATACCCTGTCACGGGGCCTGGCGCTGTTGGGTCTGACACCCCTGGAGCGTATGTAATGGCGAAGAACACCTCGCGCCGTGGCGCCAGTCGCGGCGGCTCGAAAAAGCAGTCGCGCCAGGTACCCGGCTGGGTCTGGCTGTTCACCGGCGTCATCGGCGGCCTGTTCGTGGCGTTTCTGTTCCATCTCGCCCAGGTGCAGATGGAACAGGGCCGCACCGGCGGCGGTGACCGCACCGTTGCCGAAAAGCCGCAAGCCGAGGAAAAGGACGGCGACGACACCGCCAAGGACGACCAGCCCAAGTTCGATTTCTACGCGGTGTTGCCGAAGATGGAAGTGATCGTGCCCAAGGGCGAAGGCGACGAGCAGGAAGCCAGCCGGGGCGGCGGTGGCGATACCGCCGAAGGCGAAAAGAGCGCCGACAAGCCGGTGGCCGGACGCCACGACAAGCGCTTCCTGCTGCAGGCCGGCAGCTTCCGCAACGAGAAGGACGCCGACCGGCGCCGCGCGGAACTGATCCTCAAGGGTTACCAGGCGCGCATTCAACCGGTGGACATGGACAACGGCGACACCTGGCACCGGGTGATGATCGGCCCCTATGACAACATCAACACGCTGCACCGCGCCCAGGACAAACTGGCCGCCAACGGCGTGGAGACTCTGCCGATTCAGTTGAAAGACTAACAGGCGTCTGAAAACCCGCGCTTGAAAACCTCCTGCCCCACCCGCACATCCTGTTCAAATCAGGATAAGGAGGTTTCCGTGGAGCAATATCACGGCACGACCATCGTCTCGGTTCGACGCGGCAATAACGTCGTGATCGGCGGCGACGGCCAGGTAACGCTGGGCAATACCATCATGAAGGGCAACGCGCGCAAAGTGCGCCGCCTCTACCACGGCAAGGTGATCGCCGGTTTCGCCGGCGGCACCGCCGACGCCTTCACGCTGTTCGAACGCTTCGAAGCCCAGCTGGAAAAACATCAGGGCCACCTGGTGCGCGCCGCCGTGGAGCTGGCCAAGGACTGGCGCACCGACCGCGCCCTGCGCCGCCTGGAAGCGCTGCTCGCCGTGGCGGACAAGGAAAACTCCCTGATCATCACCGGTAACGGCGACGTGGTGGAGCCCGAAGAGGGGCTGATCGCGATCGGCTCCGGCGGCCCGTTCGCGCAATCCGCCGCCAGCGCCCTGCTGCACAACACCGACCTGCCGGCCCGCGACGTGGTGGCGCAAAGCCTGAAAATCGCCGGCGACATCTGCATCTACACCAACCAGAATCACACCTTTGAGGAGATCGAATAGTGTCCTCCTTGTCTCCCCGTGACATCGTCAGCGAACTCAACCGGCACATCGTCGGCCAGGAAAACGCCAAGAAGGCGGTGGCCCTGGCCCTGCGCAACCGCTGGCGGCGCATGCAGCTGCCGGAAGAGATGCGCGCCGAAGTGGCGCCCAAGAACATCCTTATGATCGGCCCCACCGGCGTCGGTAAAACCGAAATCGCGCGGCGCCTGGCGAAACTGGCCGACGCGCCCTTCCTGAAGATCGAAGCCACCAAGTTCACCGAGGTGGGCTATGTGGGCCGGGACGTGGAATCCATCATCCGCGATCTGATGGAAGTGGCGATCAAATTGCTGCGCGAAAAGGAAATGGCCCGCGTGCGGCACAAGGCGGAAGACGCCGCCGAGGACCGGGTGCTCGACGCCCTGCTGCCCAACGCCCGCGGCGAGCAAGCCGACAATGATTCCAACACCCGCCAGATCTTCCGCAAAAAACTGCGCGAAGGCGAACTGGACGACAAAGAAATCGAAGTCGAAGTCAGCGCCAACCCGCAAGGGGTGGAGATCATGGCGCCGCCGGGCATGGAAGAAATGACCAGCCAGCTGCAGCAGATGTTCTCGCGCATGGGCGGCAGCGGCCGCAAGAAATCGCAGAAGCTGAAAGTGCGCGAAGCGCTGCGCCTGCTGCGTGACGAGGAAGCGGCCCGCTTCGTCAACGAAGACGAGCTCAAGGTGCAGGCCATCGACGTGGTGGAAAACCACGGCATCGTCTTTATCGATGAGCTGGACAAGGTGGCCAAGCGCTCCGAGACCGGCGGCACCGACGTGTCCCGCGAAGGCGTGCAGCGCGATCTGCTGCCGTTGATCGAAGGCTCCACGGTGAGCACCAAGTACGGCATGGTGCGCACCGACCACATTCTGTTCATCGCCTCCGGCGCCTTCCACCTGGCCAAGCCCAGCGACCTGATCCCGGAGCTGCAGGGCCGCCTGCCGATCCGCGTCGAGCTGAGCGCGCTCACCCCCGAGGAATTCGAGCGCATCCTTACCGAGCCCAAATGCTCGCTCACCGAGCAGTACAAGGCGCTGCTCGCCACCGAGGGGCTCAACCTGGAACTCACCGACGACTGCATCCGCCGGATCGCGGAAGTGGCCTGGCAGGTCAACGAGCGCACCGAGAACATCGGCGCCCGCCGCCTGCACACGGTGATGGAAAAGCTGCTCGAGGAAATCAGCTACGACGCCGACGACCTGGCCACCCAGTACCACGACAAACCGCTGGTGCTGGACGCCGAAGCCGTCGACCGCTACCTCGGCGAACTGGCCTCCGACGAAGACCTGAGCCGCTACATCCTCTAGCGGCTTGTGGGAGCGGGCCTGTGGGAGCGGGCCCGCTCCTACAATTCTGCTATCATCGCCCGCCGGAGGATCCGTCATGAACGCCGGCGAGCAACTGCAAAATCATCTGGAACGTTTCTTCGCGCTGCGCCAGCACGGCGATGATGCGCTGTTCCTGGCCCGTCTGGGCCGGGTGCAGGCGTTCCAGCGCCAGCGCCTGATGGACACCCACCAGGCGTTGCTCGAGGACCCGGCGCTGCGCCCCGGCGTCACCTTCCTGCTCGACGACGTCTACGGCGGCCGCGACCTGCTGCCGGTGGCGCGCGAGATCCGTCGCGCCCTGCCCAAGGCCATGCGCCTGCTGCCGGAAAAAGTGATGGCCACCTCCGCCGACGCGCTGGAAGCGGCGATCATCACCCAGGAGCTGGACGAAGCCCTGGTCGGGGTGCTCGGCGAGCGCCTCGACCTGCCCCTGGACGACGATGCCTACGGCGACGGCTACCGGGCCGCCGGCCACCCCGAACAGCGCCGCCGGCAACTGCAACTGGTGGCCGGTTTAGGGCATCATATCGACCGCTACGTGCGCTCGCGGATGGTGCAGACCACCTTCCGGCTGGTGCGCCGCCCGGCCCATGCGGCGGGCTTCGCGAACCTGTATGATTTCATGGATCGCAGTTTCCGTGTGATGAAACCGGTACCCAGCGTGGGCCGCCTTCTCGAGCGCATCGCCGCCCGTGAAGCGCGCATCATGGACCGGCTGTTCGACCGGCATCCCGCTCCCTTCAAGGACGTCCCCAATGAGTAACAACGACGACAACAAGGTCACCCACTTCGGCTATCAACAGGTGCCCTGGCAGGAAAAACAGCAGCGGGTGGCGGGCGTGTTCCGGTCGGTGGCGGCCAAGTACGACGTCATGAACGACCTGATCTCCATGGGCAGCCACCGGGTGCTCAAGCGCATGACCCTGGAGCTGGCCGGCGTGCGCCCGGGCCAGAAGGTGCTGGACCTGGCCGGCGGCACCGGCGACCTGGCGATCAAGTTTTCCCGCCTGGTGGGCGACAGCGGCCAGGTGGTGCTGGCCGACATCAACGACGCCATGCTGGCGGTGGGCCGCGACCGGCTGATCGACGCCGGCTGCGGCCACAATACCCAGGTCGCCCAGGTCAACGGCGAATGCCTGCCGTTCGAGGACAACAGCTTCCACTGCATCACCATCGCCTTCGGCCTGCGCAACATCACCGACAAGGACGCCGCCCTGCGCTCCATGCTGCGCGTGCTCAAGCCCGGCGGCCGGCTGCTGGTGCTGGAGTTTTCCCACCCGGTGCACAAGCCGCTGTCCAAGCTTTACGACCTCTACTCCTTCGCGGTCTGGCCGCGGCTGGGCAAGCTGGTGGTCAACGATTCCGAAAGCTACCGCTATCTCGCCGAATCGATCCGCATGCACCCGGATCAGGACACCCTGAAGGGCATGATGACCGAAGCCGGTTTTCAGCGTAGCGAATACTTCAACATGCTGGGCGGCATCGTCGCCCTGCACCGGGGGTTCAAGGTCTGATGCGCGAGCCCGGTCTTATTTCCACCACCGCCATTGCCAGCGTGGAGCGCGCCATCAACGCGGCGCTGCGCTCCGACCCGGCCACCGCCGCGCGGCTCAGCCGCCACGCCGGCCGTCTGCTGGCGGTGCATCTGACGCTGCCGCCGCTGCGCCTCTATGCGCTGATCGTCGAGGAAGGCGTGGAGCTCTACCTGCGCAGTGACGCCGAGCCGGACGTGAGCGTCACCGGCAACCCGGTAGATCTGGCCGCCCTGCTGCTCGACTGGCGCCGCCAGCCCAATGTGATCGGCGGCGCCCTGCGCGTGGAAGGCAACCGGGAACTGCTGCAGGACGTGCGTGACCTGGCCGCCGACCTCGACCTGGACTGGGGCGCCCTGCTGGAACCGGTGATCGGCGGCGAGATGGCCCAGCAGCTGGACCAGGGCGCGCGGCGCCTGTTCGGCTGGGCCCGCCAGGCGTTCGACCGCCTCGGCCACCAGATGGGTGACTACATCGGCGGCGAGTCCGGCCTGCTGGCGCTGCGCCGCGACGTCTACGAGTTCTACCAGGACGTGGACGAGCTGCGCGGCGACGTGGACCGGCTGGACGCCCGGATACAACGCCTGAAAGGGAGCCCGCGCCCCTGATGCCGCCGATCAGCCGCCTGCTGGTGGTCGCCCATGTGGCGTGCCGCTACCGCCTGTTATCCCTGCTGCCGCCCCACCCGGCCCGTCCTTTTCTGGTGCTGCTGCAGTATCTGGTGCCCTCCAGCTGGCTGGGCACCGGCCAACTCACTGAGGGCGAGCGCCTGAAGCTGGCGCTGGAGCGCCTGGGCCCGATTTTCATCAAGTTCGGCCAGCTGATGGCCACCCGCCGGGACATGCTGCCGCCGGAATGGACCGAGGCCCTGGCGCACCTGCAGGACCGGGTGGCGCCGTTCGACGGCGCCCAGGCCCGGCGGCTGGTGGAGGCCAGCCTGCCGCGTCCGCTGGACGAGGTCTTCGAGCATTTCGACGACACGCCGCTGGCCTCCGCCTCGGTGGCCCAGGTGCACCCCGCCACCCTGCTCGACGGCGGCCAGGTGGTGGTCAAGGTGCTGCGCCCGGGCGTCGAGCAGCGCGTGGAGCGCGACCTCAAGGTGATGGGCTTCGGCGCCCGGCTGCTGGAAGCGCTGTGGGCGGACTCGCGCTACTTCCACCCGCGCAAGGTGGTGCACGACTATCAGACCGTGATCCGCGCCGAGCTGGACCTGGAGCGCGAGGCCGGCAACAGCGAGGCCATGCGCCGGCACTTCCTGTTCAGCCCGCTGCTGTACATCCCCGCCGTGCACCTGGCGCTGTCATCGCGCCGGGTGATGGTGTCCGACCGCATCCACGGCATCCCGGTCAACGACATCGAAGCGATCCGCGCTGCGGGCATCGACCCGCGCGTGCTCGCCGAACGCGGCGTGGAGATCTTCTTCGCCCAGGTGTTCCGGCATAACTTCTTCCACGCCGACATGCACCCGGGCAACATCTTCGTGAATCCGGAGCACCCGGAGTCACCGCAGTACATGGCGGTGGACTGCGCCATCGCCGGGCGCCTCTCCAAGCAGGACCTGAACGTGCTGGGCCGCATGGTGCTGGCGGTGATGCGCGAGGATTACCCCGGCCTGGTGGACCAGGTGATCCGCGCCGGCTGGGCGCGCGGGCCGGTGGACCGCCACCGCTTCGAGCAGGCGGTCACCGAGATCATCGCGCCGGTGCGCGGCGCCGACCTGGAGAGCATGGAGTTCGCGCCGCTGGTGCTGCGCCTGTTCGACCTGGCCCGGGACTACCACATCGAAGCGCCGGTGCAGTACATCCTGCTGATGAAGACCCTGGTGCACATCGAAGGCCTGGGGCGCAGCATCTACCCGCGGCTGGACATCTGGACCGTGGGCCGGCCGCTGCTGGAAGCCTGGATGATGGAGGAGTACGGCCCCGCCGCCACCGCCAACAAGCTGCGCAACCGGCTGCCGGAGTGGGCGGCGCAGCTGCCGGACATGCCGGAGCTGCTGCGCGACGGCCTGGAGAGCCTGCGCCACCAGCCCCAGCAGCAACGGGAAATGGCGCACTACTTTGAAACCGGCCTGCGCCGCCACCGGCACAAGATGCTGGGCGGCCTGGGCGGCCTGGGCCTGGCCGCGCTGGCGGCGGTGGACGCCCTGCACGGCGCCGGCCAGTGGGCCTGGCCGATGGCCGCCGGCGCCCTGGTGCTGCTGGCCTGGGCCTGCCGGCGCTAGTCATGTCCACGTTAGGGTCTGGCGCCGGCCGGTGCTAAACTGGCGCTGTATTTGGAGACACCATGTCCGATATCCTCAACCAGCTTCACCAGGTCCTGGAACAGCGCAAAGGCGCCGCGCCGGATTCGTCCTATGTGGCCAGCCTGTACGATAAGGGCCTGAACAAGATTCTCGAGAAGGTCGGCGAGGAAGCGGTGGAAACCCTGCTCGCCGCCCGTGACACCGACGCCGGCGGAGACCCCAAGGCGCTGATCAACGAAACCGCCGACCTGTGGTTTCATTCGCTGATCATGCTGGCCCACCTGGGACTCGGTCCGGACCAGGTCCTGGCAGAGCTGGAGCAACGCTTCGGCCTGTCCGGCCATGACGAAAAAGCCGCTCGTAGCGAGCGAGGAGACTAACCATGTTTTCCGGTATCAGTATTTGGCAACTGCTCATCATCCTGGCCATCATCGTGCTGCTGTTCGGCACCAAGAAACTGCGCAACATCGGCAACGACCTGGGCGGCGCGGTGAAAGGCTTCAAGGATTCGGTCAAGGACGGCGAGGACGAGCAGAACAGCAAGCGCCTGGCCGACGACGACAGCGAACCGCACACCAGCAAGCAGGAAAAACACAAGGACCAGGTCTGATACGCCACGGAGCAACGGCCCATGTTTGATATCGGCTTTTCCGAACTGGCGTTGATTTCCATCATCGGTCTGGTGGTGCTGGGCCCCGAGCGTCTGCCCAAGGCGGCGCGCACGGTGGGCTATTGGGTCGGCCGGGCACGCTCCACCTTCAGCCATCTGCGCAACGAGCTGGAGCGGGAAGCGCTGAACCAGGACATGCGCGACCGCATGGAAAAGCAGATGCGCGACATGGGCCTGGACGAGGACAGCATCCGCGAAGCCCGCGACAGCCTGCTGTCACCGGACGAAGTGGCCCACGCGCGGCGCCGCCCGGAAACCCTCGACCAGCCCGACCACCAGGACCACGGCCAGACGCCGGAGGCCGAGAAGAAGCCGAATGAGTGAAGAGCGCCGCGACGACCAACGCCCCGATGACACCCCGCAAACCCTGGTCAGCCATCTGCTCGAACTGCGCAACCGCCTGCTGAAAACCCTGGTGGTGGTGTTGGTGATCTTCCTGGGGCTGTTCTACTTTTCCCGCGACCTCTACACCCTGGTGGCGCGCCCGCTGATGGACGCCATGCCGGAAGGCACCAACATGATCGCCACCGGCGTGGCGTCGCCCTTCCTGGCGCCGTTCAAACTGACGCTCTACCTGAGCATCTTCGTGGCGATGCCGTTTATTCTCCACCAGGCCTGGGCGTTCGTGGCGCCGGGCCTGTACCGCCACGAGAAAAAGCTGGCGGTGCCGTTGCTGGCCAGCAGCGTGCTGCTGTTCTACGGCGGCGCGTCCTTCGCCTACTTCGTGGTCTTTCCGCTGATGTTCCAGTTCTTCACCACCATCGCCCCGGAAGGGGTGGCGGTGACCACCGACATCAGCAGTTATCTGGATTTCGTGCTCGCCCTGTTCCTGGCGTTCGGGGTCGCCTTCGAGCTGCCCATCGCCATCGTGCTGATGGTGGCCACCGGCATCACCACGGTGGAGAAACTGGCCGCGTCACGGGCCTATGTGGTGGTGGCCTGTTTCGTGATCGGCATGATGCTGACGCCACCGGACATCATCAGCCAGACCTTGCTGGCGGTGCCCATGTGGCTGCTGTTTGAAATCGGCCTGATCTTCGGCCGCCTGGTGCGCCGCCAGCAACTGGAGCGCGAAGAGGACAACGCCGAAAGCCGTTAGCGCGGGAGAATAAGAGCCGTTAATGCGGGAGGAGGGGCCCGCCGGCGAAGCGGCGGGCCGGCGTGCTTAACGGTTGAAGGTGGGCTTTTCGATGGCGACCAACGTCTGCTCGCCGTTCATTTGACGCACGATACCAGCATCGGTGTAGCGCAGGGTGTAGTCCGTGCTGACCCCACCGATGGTTTCCGTCACCGCCAGGGTGTCGTCCCCCACCGGGGTCAGCCGGGCCACGTTGCCCAGCCCGTCCGTGACATCCAGGGGCGCTTGCAGGGTAACCTTGGCTCCGGCACCGGAGATCGGGTTACTACCCGTCCAGTATTCAATCGAGTTGAACACCACCACATCGCCCAGCAAAGTGAGGCCGTACACCGGCAGAATCCAGAAGCCGAACGAAATGCCCTGGTTCACCCACTTGTTGTTCGTCGCGGAGGCGTTCCAATCCTGAACGTTATCGAACAATGCGTTTTGCCCCAGGCAGCCGGTAAGCATCAGGCTGGAGGCACAAAGACCGGATAGCACGATTTTTTTCATGACCACTCCTTGTTGTTGTCAGTATCTGACACCCTGATCTTACTACAGCAGCGCGCCGCGCCTAGCCCGGTTACAAATCGATGACAAAGCTCACCGGGCCGTCATTCACCAGGTGCACCTGCATGTCGGCGCCGAAGCGCCCGGTGGCCACCGGCACACCCTGCGCCGCCAACCCGGCCACGAACCGCTCATACAGATGCCGCCCCAGGGCCGGCTCCGCCGCGCCGGAGAAGCTGGGGCGGCGCCCCTTGCCGGTGTCCGCGGCGAGGGTGAACTGCGACACCACCAACGCGGCGCCGCCGGCATCGCGCACGTCCAGATTCATCTTGCCGTCCGCGTCGCCGAACATCCGGTAACCGGCCACCCGCTCCGCGAGGCGCCGGGCGGTGGTCTCATCGTCGTCTCGGCCGACCCCCACCAGAACCAGCATGCCGGCGTCGATGCGGCCCACGGTTTCCGACGCCACCGCCACCCGGGCCGTGGTGACACGCTGCAATAGCACTCTCATTTCGCCTCCCTCGTTGTCGGTCCGCGCCATGGGCCGCGTGTGTGGGCCATGGCCGGTATGTATAATCGCGGTCTAATTATTATATCGATTACCGGCCGCCACGCCGCGGCCGGCCTTTATTCGCATCGGGGAAACATGCCTGAATTCGCCATCATACTGGCCCGCTGGGCGGCTTGGGCGCCGGGCCTGGAAAGCGAGACGGACTGGGCACACTGGGATGGCGAGCCGCCTCAGGGGCCGGCGGTGCCGGACCTGTCCTGGCTGCCGCCCATGCAGCGGCGGCGCCTTCCGGCGCTGGCCCGGGGCGTCTTCCACGTGGCGCGCCAGGCCGGCGGCGACGACGTCGACCGGCTCCCCACCGTGCTCGCCTCCGCCCATGGTGAACTCAGCCGCACCCTGGGTTTGTTGAACGACCTGGCGGAGAATGAGCCGCTGTCACCGGCGGCCTTCAGTTTATCGGTGCACAACGCGGTCAGCGGGCAACTGAGCATCGCCCTGGGCAACCGGGCGCCGGCCAGCTGCGTGGCCCTGGCCGGCGACGGCATCAGCACCGCGCTGCTCGAGGCCCAGTGCCTGGCCGGCCCCGGCGGCGACGCCCTGGTGGTAATCTACGAAGCGCCGCTGCCGGAACAATACCGGCCCTATCAGCAAAGCGATACCTTCCCGTGGGCCCTGGCGCTGCGCCTGGGCCCCGGCGGCACCGGCTATCGTCTGAGCCGCCGGGCCGGCAGCGGCGGCCCCGCCAACCAGGGTCCGGCGCTGGCCCGCTTCCTGGCCGCCGGCGATGCCGACCTGACCCTGCGCGGGCCACGCTCCGACTGGCGGTGGACCCGGGATGAGTGACAGCGCCCCTCGCTGGTGGCGCCTGATCGGCACCGCCCTCAGTTTTACCGCCTTCGGCCTGGGCGCGCTGGTGCTCGCCGTGCCGATCACCCTCAACCGGCTTTTGCCCGGCCCGGCACCCGCCCGGGCACGGCGCGGACAGTATCTGGTGCACCGGGCGTTCCGCCTGCACCTGTGGCTGATGGAAACCCTGGGCGTGATGCGCTGCCGGGTGGACGGCGCCGAACGCCTCAACGGCAAGGGCCAGCTGGTGATCGCCAACCACCCCAGCCTGATCGACGTGGTGTGCCTGATCGCCCAGCTGCGCCACGCCAACTGCATCGTCAAAGCCCAGCTGTGGCGCAACCCCTTCACGCGGGGCCCGGTCAGCGGCGCCGGCTACATCAGCAATCGCGATTCCGCGCAAATGGTCGACGAGGCGGTGGCCTGGCTGCGCGGCGGCGGCACCATGGTGATCTTCCCGGAAGGCACCCGCACCCGGCCCAACAGGCCGCCCCGGTTTCAGCGCGGCGCCGCCAATATCGCGTTGCGCGCCGATTGCCGGCTGACACCGGTGCGGGTCCGCTGCACCCCCACCACCCTGACCAAGGCGGAGCCCTGGTACCGAATTCCGCCGCGCCGCTTCCTTATCCACCTTCAAGTGGGCGAGGATATCGAGCTGGGCCCGTTTCTTGACGATGGCGTCACGCCCATGGCGGTGCGCCGTTTGACCCACTATCTGGAACAGCGATTCACGCAGGAGACCGACGCCCATGAGCGACAACCTGGAACAGGACCTCAAGCAACTGATCATCAGCACCCTGGATCTTGAGGACATCCACAGCGACGACATCGACAGCGAAGCGCCGTTGTTCGGAGACGGCCTGGGCCTGGATTCCATTGATGCCCTGGAGCTGGGCCTGGCGGTATCCAAACAATACGACATAAAAATAGACGCGGACGACGAAGCCACCCGCCGCCATTTCGCGAGCGTGCGCGCGCTGGCCGATCTGATCCGCGAACACGGATGAACACGATGCAAAGCTACGACGATATTTTCCCTCTGGTGCGCGACATCCTGGTGGAGATGTTCGAACTGGAGCCCGAGCAGATACAGCCAGCAACCCGGCTTTACGAAGACCTGGACATCGACAGCATCGATGCCGTGGACATTGTCGTGAAGCTCAAGGAAGTCACCGGGCGCAAGGTCAAACCCGAGGATTTCAAAACCGTGCGCACCATCGACGATGTGGTCCGCGCGGTACAGAATCTGCTGGAAGACTAGTCTTGCGCCGGACGCTGATCGCGGTACTGGTCGGCGCCACCCTGGCCTACCCGCCGGCGGTGTACTTCGGCCTGCGTCATCTGCCGCCGCAGGCCCTGGCGGCGGCGCTGGCGGCGCTGATCGGCCTGCGCCTGCTGCTCGACCGCCGCGGCCACTGGCTGCCGGTGGGCGCCGCGCTGCTGGTTTTCAGCCTGGTGGCGGTGCTGCGCGGTGACGCGGTCACGCTGCGCTTTTACCCGGTGCTGGTGAATCTGGCGATGCTGGTACTGTTCGCCGCCAGCCTGTACCGTCCGCCGTCGTTGATCGAACGGCTGGCGCGCCTGCGCGAACCGGACCTGCCGCCGGAGGGGGTACGCTACACGCGCCGCGTCACCCAGCTCTGGTGCCTGTTCTTCGTGCTGAATGGCAGCGTGGCGCTGTACACCGCCTTGTTCACCAGCCTGGCGACCTGGACACTGTACAACGGCTTTATCGCCTATCTGTTGATGGGCACCCTGTTCGCCGTCGAGCTGTTGTGCCGAACCCACTTGCGAAAACGCCAGCCCTGATGACGTCCCTGACCCACGACCTGACCGCCCTGTTCCACAGCCTGACGCCGAGCGCACCGGTGGCCTGGCACGCCGGAGCCATGCTGGACGGCGAGCGCCTGCGCCGGGACGTGGCGCAACATACCGCCGCGCTGCAGGCGCACCCGGCCCACGACTGGGCGGTCTTTTATCACCACGGCTACCCGGCCCTGGTCACCCTGCTTGCCCTCTGGCAGGCCGGCAAACGGGCCTGGCTGCCGGGTAACAATCAGCCCGCCACCGGCGCGGCGCTGGCGGCGTACTGCCAGGCGTTCGCCGGCGACTGGCCCAACGCCGAGCCGCTGGATACCGGTGCCCCGGCCCCGCTCGGCGATACCCACCCGGACGCCGAGCTGGTGATCTTCACCTCCGGCTCCAACGGTCTCCCCAAACCCATCTTCAAGCGCTACCGGGAACTGCTCAACGAGCTGAACACGCTGGAAGCCGCGTTCGGTGCCGGGCTCGACGACGCGCTGTTCGTCGGCACCGTCAGCCATCAGCACATCTATGGCCTGCTGTTCCGGCTGCTATGGCCGCTGTCCGCCGGCCGGCCTTTGTACAGCGAAGCGTTCCAGGACCCGGCCGGCATTCTGCGGCTGGCCGCGCAACGCCCCCTGGTGTGGGTGGCCAGCCCGGCGCACCTGAAACGTCTGCGCGACGACCTGCCCTGGGATGCCGCGAAACCGCCCCGGGCCATCTTTTCGTCCGGCGGCCCGCTGCCGGCGGACAGCGCCTCGCACCTGGCCGCCCATGCCGGGGTGTCCGCCACCGAGGTGTACGGCTCCAGTGAAACCGGCGGCATTGGCTGGCGCCGCCAGCCCCCCGACGATGGCGCCTGGACGCTGTTGCCCGGGCTCGCCCTGACCCAGCAGGCCGACCACACCCGCCTTGCGTCACCGCATCTGGACGGCGGCGAAACGGCGCTGGACGATCACCTGGCATTGCTCGGCGAGCATCGCTTCCGCCTCGGCGGGCGCCGCGACCGGATCGTCAAAGTCGAAGAAAAACGGATCGCCCTGGCGCAGGTCGAGCAGGCTCTCGCCGACCACCCGGCGGTGGCCGAGGTGCGCGTGCTGCAACCAGAGGGCGAGCAGCGCCTGGGCGCAGTGCTGGTGCTGACGCCGGTCGGCGAGCGTCAGCTTGAGGAACAAGGCCGCGCCGCCGTCACCACCGCCTTGCGCGAGCACCTGGCCGCCACTCTGGAGCCGTTGGCGGTTCCCAGGCGCTGGCGGCTGGTGGCGCGGCTGCCGGAAACCGCCCAGGGGAAGGTGCCGATGGCCGCGCTGCAGGCCCTGTTCACCAGCAGCCGGCAACAGCTCCCGGAGGTTCAGGACAGCGTTAGCGACGACCGGGGCGTGACGCTGACCCTGCGGGTGGCGGCCGGCCTGCCCTGGTTCCGGGGTCACTTCGAGGCCCAGGGCGTGTTGCCCGGCGTGGTGCAGATCGACTGGGCGGAGGCGTTCGGCCGCCGTTATTTTCCGCTGCCGGCGGGGCCCAACCATCTGGAAGTGATCAAGTTCAATAACTTGATTCTACCGGGCCAGGAGGTACATCTGACGCTGGACTGGAAGCCCGCCACCGGTAAGCTGGCGTTCGCCTTCCATTCATCGCGCGGCCCGCACAGCAGCGGCCGCCTGGCTTTCAAGGAGCCCGCCTGATGCGGCCCTGCATCGTGATTCCGGTCTACAACCACCGCCACGGCATCGGCCCGGTACTGGATCAGCTGCGCCCCCACGGGCTGCCGGTGATCCTGGTGGACGACGGCAGCGACGCGGACTGCGCCGAGCATCTGCGCGAACTCGCCGCCGCCGCCCCGGAGCAGCTCAGCCTGGTGCGCCGCGCGCGCAACGGCGGCAAGGGCGCGGCGGTAATCACCGGGCTGCGCGAAGCCGGCCGCCGTGGCTTCAGCCATGCGCTGCAGGTGGACGCGGACGGACAACACAATCTGGCCGACCTGCCCGCCTTCCTGCGCCAGGCCGAGGCCCGGCCGGACGCGCTGATCACCGGCATTCCGGTGTACGACCGCTCGGTACCGAAAAGCAGGCTCTACGGCCGCTATCTGTCCCATTTCTGGGTGTGGGTGAACACCCTGTCCCTGGACATCCGCGACGCCCTGTGCGGCTTCCGGGTTTACCCGCTGGCGCCGACCCTGGCCCTGCTCGAGCAGGAGCGCCTGGGCCGGCACATGGAATTCGACTGCGAAGTGCTGGTGCGCCTGCACTGGCGCGGCGTGCCGATCATCAACCTGCCCACCGCCGTGCATTATCCCCGTGACGGGGTGTCCCACTTTCGCCTGTGGCGCGACAACGTTTTGATCGCCGGCATGCACACCCGCTTGCTGCTGGGCATGCTCAAACGCCTGCCGGTCCTGCTGAAGCGTCGGTGGGCACGATGAGCCGCCGGCGCACCTGGTTCGACCTGGAAGAAAGGGGCGTGCTGTGGGGCATGCGCCTGGTACTGGCGGCGCACCGTCTGCTCGGTCGCCGTCTTTGCCTGTGGCTGATCAACCTGGTGGTGTTCTACTACTGGCTCAGCAACGCCACCGCCCGCCGTGCCAGCCGCGATTATCTGCACCGCCTGTCCCACCACGCGCCACACCTCGGCCTTTCCGGCGGCGCCCGCGACAGCCTGCGCCACTTCAACGAATTCGCCACCGCGATGATCGACAAACTCGGCGCCTGGCAGGGCGACATCGGCGCCGACCGGGTGGACATGATCAATACCGAGGCGCTGCGGCGGGTGCTGGCCAGCGGCCGGGGCGCACTGCTGGTGGGCGCGCACCTGGGCAACCTGGAGGTGTCGCGGGCGATCTCCGAGGTACGCCCGGAGGTGCGTCTGAACGTGCTGGTGCACACCCACCACGCGGAAAAATTCAATCAACTGCTGAACGAAGTGAGCGGCGACGCCCGGCTGTCGCTGATCCAGGTGAGCAGCCTCAACCCGGCCACCGCCATTATGCTGCAGCAACGCATTGAGCAGGGCGAGCTGGTGGTCATCATGGGCGACCGGGTGCCGCTTAGCGGCGCCGCCCGCACCACGCGGGTCCCCTTCCTGGGCGCGCCGGCGCCGTTCCCTCAGGGGCCCTTTATTCTCGCCGCGCTGCTGCGCTGCCCGGTGCTCAGCCTGTTTTGCGTGCGCCGGGGCGAGCGCTTTGAGCTGACCTTCAACCATCTCACCGACCAGGTGGTGCTGCCGCGCAAACAGCGGGACCAGGAACTGGACCGCCAGGTGCGCCGCTTCGTCGGCGACCTGGAGCGTCACTGTCTGGCCGCGCCCCTGCAGTGGTTCAACTTCTACGATTTCTGGCAGCAGGACACCCAAGAGCCGTGAACGCTTCGACCCCCAGCACCGTACTCTTCGATGGCGGCGACCTCCGTCTGGAACAGATCGACGCCCTGGCCGCCCGCCGCGCCGTCAGCGTGCTGGACGACGGCGCGCCGTTCCGGCGGCGCATCGACCGCGGCGCCGCTTTCCTGGATACCTTGCTCAAGGAAGAAGGCGTCATCTATGGCGTCACCACCGGCTACGGCGATTCCTGCACGGTGGCGATCCCCGAGGCGCTCACGGAAGCGTTGCCGGAGCGCATCTTCACCTTCCACGGCTGCGGCCTCGGCGACCACTTCGACGAACCGGCCACCCGCGCCATTCTGGCGGCGCGCCTGGCCAGCCTGTGCCGGGGCTATTCCGGCGTGCGCTACGAGCTGCTGCAGCGGCTGCACGGTTTATTGCAGGCGGACCTGCTGCCGCTGATCCCGGAAGAGGGCTCGGTGGGCGCCAGCGGCGATCTCACCCCATTGTCCTATGTGGCGGCGGTGCTCGCCGGGCAGCGCTCGCTGCGTGTCGAGGGGCGGGTGCGGGATACCGCCGAGGTCTTTGCCGAGCGCGGTATTTCACCCCTGACCCTGCGCCCCAAGGAAGGGCTGGCGTTAATGAACGGCACCGCGGTGATGACCGGGCTGGCCTGTCTGGCGTTCGCCCGCGCCGCGTATCTGGAACAACTGGCTACCCGCATCACCGCCCTGGCCAGCTTCGCGCTGGGCGGCAACCCGGCTCATTTCGACCCGGACCTGTTCGCGGTCAAACCCCATCCCGGCCCGGTGCGCGCCGCCCGCCGCCTGCACCAGGATCTGGCCGCCGGCCCCGCGCCCGGTCACGACGCCCGGCTGCAGGACCGCTATTCGCTGCGCTGCGCGCCCCACGTGATCGGCGTGCTCGGCGACACCCTCACGCAGCTGCGCGGCTTCGTGGAAACCGAGTTGAACAGCGCCAACGACAATCCGATCATCGACGCTGACAACCAACGGGTGCTGCACGGCGGTCACTTCTACGGCGGCCATATCGGCCAGGCCATGGACAGCCTGAAAACCGCCACCGCCAGCGTCGCCGACCTGCTCGACCGGCAACTGGCGCAATTGGTGGACCCGAAATTCAACCAGGGCCTGCCCGCCAATCTGTCCGCCGTGGAAGGCCCGCGCGCCTGCATCAACCACGGCTTCAAGGCGGTGCAGATCGGCGCGTCCGCCTGGACCGCCGAGGCACTGAAACTGACCATGCCGGCCACCAGCTTCTCGCGCTCCACGGAGTGCCACAATCAGGATAAAGTCAGCATGGGCACCATCGCCGCCCGCGACGCCCTGCGCGTGCTGGCCCTGACCGAGCAGGTGTCGGCGGCGGCGCTACTGGCGGTCTGCCAGGCGGCGGAGCTGCGTCAGGCCCGCGACGGCGCGGCACTGCCCGAAGCGCTGGCGGAAACGCTGGTGGCGGTGCGACGGGATAGCCCGCCGCTGATCGAGGACCGCCCCCTGGAGCACGAACTGCGCGGCACGCTGACGCGCATCCGCGAACGGCATTGGAGTCTTTATGAGCCGCACCCCTGAAGCGCGCCTGCAACACAGCGTGGAGATCGAGATTCCCTTCCACGACGTGGACATGATGGAAGTGGCCTGGCATGGCCACTACGTCAAGTACTTCGAAATCGCCCGCTGCGCGCTGCTCGACCGGTTCGACTACAACTACCCGCAAATGCGCGATTCCGGCTACGCCTGGCCGGTGATCGATCTGCACCTGCGCTACGCGCGCCCGGCCCGGTTCGGCCAGCGGGTGACCGTCACCGCCACGGTGCGCGAATGGGAAAACCGCCTGAAGATCAGCTACCTGATCCGCGACCAGGAGGGCGTGCGCCTGACCCGTGGTCACAGTATCCAGGTGGCGGTGGACGTGGCCTCCGGCGAGATGCTGTACGCCTCGCCGCCGGTGCTACTGGAACGCCTGGGGGTCAGCGCATGAAAGCCCTGATCGCGTGTTTGCTTCTGCTCGCCGGCACCGTCGTCAGCGCCGGCGAACTGACCCTGGAGCAGGTCGCCGAACGCCTGCCCGATGCGCCGATCCTGCGCGCCGACTTCCGCCAGCAGCAGCACCTGGCGCTGTTGCCGAAGCCGCTCACCGCCACCGGCGATCTGTTACTGGCCGGCGAGCGGGGCCTGCTGTGGCGGGTACGCACGCCGTTCGAAAGCGAAATCAAACTGATCGACGGCACGCTCTACAGTAACGGCCAGGCGGATACCCTGCCCGGCGGCGAAGCCTTCGCCCGCCGCCTGATGGCGGTCCTGTCCGGCGACATCGAAGCGCTCAAACCGCACTTCCGCATCCAGGCCCGCGAGGAAGGCGACCAATGGCGGCTGGATCTCACGCCGCGTAACGACACCCTGGCCCGGGTACTTGCCGGCATTCGTCTGGGCGGCGAGCAGGGCCCGGAGTTTTTCCGGCTCGACTATCCCAACGGCGACTACAGCGTTACCCGCTTAAGCAACATCGAGTACCCGGACACGCTCAGCGACGCCGAGGAACGCCGCTTTGCCGCGCCGCGTTAGCCGCGGGCCACTGCTGTGGCTGCTGCTGGTCGGCCTCGCCGCCGGCGCCTGCGCGGTGAAACTGCAAGGCGCCTGGCTGGACAGCAATTTACTGTCGATGCTGCCGCAGGACCCGCTGCCGGCCAACGCCCGCGCCCTCGCCGAGCAGCACCAGGACCGTTTCACCGACCGCACCCTGTGGCTGGTCCCCGCCGAGAACGCCGCCGGCGCCGCCGCCCACGGCCGCGCGCTGCGCGCCATGCTGAAACAAAGCGATCTGTTCAGCGAGGTGGGCCCGAACCTGGACCCGACCCGTCTGCAGCAGCGTTACCAGGCGTTACGGCCCTATCGCTTTCAGTTGCTCGCCCCACGGGACCGGCAACGCCTGGAGAATGACCCGCAGGCCCTGATTGATAACGCCCTGGCGCGGGTATTCGGCCCCTTCGGCCTGTCCGGCGACCAGTGGCGCGACGATCCGCTGTTCCTGTTCGAGCATTACCTGCAAGCGCTGGCGCCGTTCACCCTGGAGCTGGAAGACGGCATACCGCTCGCCACCGCCGACGGCCGTTACTGGGCGCTGACCACCGCCACCGTGCGCGCCGGCGGCTTCGCCCTGGACCGGCAAAGCCCGCTGCTGTCGGTAAGCAACGACGTTCAGCAGCGCTGGCCGGATTCACTGGTCACCGGCGCGCCCTTGTACACCGCCGCCGGCGCCGACAGCGCGCGCCGGGAAATGAGCACGGTGGGGCTGTTTTCCCTGGCGGCGGTGGCGACGCTGTTCCTGGTGCTGTTCGGCGGACCCCGACCGATGTTGCTGGCCCTGGCCAGCGTCGCCACCGGCCTGCTGTGCGGGCTGGCCGCCACGCTCTGGGTGTTCGGCCAGATCCACCTTCTCGGCCTGGTGTTCGGCGCCGGTTTGATCGGCGTGGCGGTGGACTACGGCATTCACTTTTTCTGCCAGCGACTGGATCAGCCCGGCGTGGCACCGCGCACCCTGCGCCGGCACCTGGCGGCACCGCTGGCCCTGGCGCTCATCAGCAGCGTGCTCGGTTACCTGGCCATGGGCCTGGCGGCCTTCCCGGGCCTGCGTCAGGTGGCGGTGTTTTCGGCGGTCGGGTTAAGCGGCGCCTGGCTCACGGTCATGCTGGCGGTGCCGGCGCTCAGCGGTCGGGCGCCGCCGCCGCGCCAGCGTTTGCTGGCCCGCGTGGGCCGCTGGCGCCGACAGTGGCCGGCCTGGTGCCGGCACCACCGGCCGGTTCTTCTGCTGGCGGCGGCGGCACTGCTCGCCACCGGCCTGTGGCGGCTCACCCCGGACGACGATGTGCGTCACTACCAGAGCCCGCCGGCCTGGCTGCAAGCCCAGGGTGAACGGATCCAGGCGCTACTGCCCCGGGGCGACAGCCGCTATTTCATCGTCCACGGCGAGACGCCGGCCCAGTGGTGGCAACGGGAGCGCGACCTCGCCGGTGAACTGGACGCGCTCATAAGCGAGCACGGCGCGCTGGATAGCTATCGCGCCATCAGTGCGCTGTGGCAACCCGAAGGGCAACAACAGGCTCTGCGCCAGACGCTTGGCGAACGGCTCTACCACCACCCGCGTTTCGCGGACTACCTGCAGCAACTGGGCCTCGGCGAGGCCGCCCTGGCCCGGCAGCAGCAGGCCCTGGAAGACGCCGCCGGCAACAGCCTGTCCCTGGACGGCTGGCTGGCGGCGGTGAACGACGACAGCCTGCGCGGACAATGGGGCGGCTGCGATCGGAACGGCTGCACCAGCCTGGTCCAGCTCGCCGGGCTGCAGGACCGCGACACCGTGGCGGGGCTGGCCGCGGCGGACCGGGGGCGTTACTTCATCGACCGGGCCGGGGCGGTCAGCGGCATGCTGGCGACCCTGCGCGAGCATCTCGCCTGGCTGTTGCTGGGGGCCTATCTGCTCAGCGGCCTGGTGCTGGCGCTGGCGCGCGGACCGGCGAGGGCGCTGCGCCTGCTCGGGGTGCCGACGCTGGCGTCCGTGGTGGCGCTGGCGGCGCTGGGCTGGCTGCAGGGCGGCTTCGGCCTGATCACGGTGCTGGCGCTGTACCTGTTGCTCGGCATCGGTATCGACTACGCTATTTTCTTCAGCCAGCCGGAAAAGCGGCGCGACGCGGTGGCCCTCGCGGTGCTGCTGTCGGCGGCCACCACCAGTCTCAGCTTCGGCCTGCTCAGCCTCAGTGCCACCCGGCTGGTGGCGGATTTCGGCCTCACGCTGTTACTCGGCATCGCCGCCGCGGCGCTGATCGCGCCGTTGCTGGCCGCCGCCCCTCAACCGGACACGCAACCGGGAGCACGCCCATGAGTTTCGACACCGATGTGCTGGTGATCGGTGCCGGCCCCGCCGGCGCCGTCGCCGCCACCCTGCTGCACCGTGCCGGACACCGGGTGCAGGTGGTGGAGAAGCAGCACTTCCCGCGTTTCTCCATCGGCGAAAGCCTGCTCCCCCAGTGCATGGCCTACCTGCACGAAGCCGGCATGCTGGAAGCGGTGGAGGCGGCCGGTTTCCAGCTTAAAAACGGCGCCGCCTTCGCCTGGGGCGAGCGGCGCACGCAATTTCGTTTCGATGAGAAGTTCTCACCGGGCTGGGGCTATACCTATCAAGTAGAACGCGCCCGCTTCGACCAGATTCTCGCCGACCAGGCCCGCCTGCAGGGCGTCACCGTGCGCTTTGGCATCAACCTGGAGGCGTTCCAGCCCGGTGCCGACGGCGTTGAGGCGCGTCTGCGCCATGAGGATGGCAGCGAAGAAACGCTGCGCGCCCGCTTCGCCCTGGACGCCAGCGGCTTCGGTCGGGTGCTGCCCCGGCTGCTGGACCTGGAGCGCCCGAGCGGATTTCCGGCCCGCCAGGCCGTGTTCGCCCATTTCCAGGACGGCATCGACGACCCCGACTTTGATCGCGACAAGATTCTGATCACCGTTCACGAACAGCGCACCGACGTCTGGTTCTGGCTGATCCCGTTCCCCGATGGCAAGGCCTCGGTGGGCGTGGTGGGCCCGGACGATTTCTTCCAGCCGCTGCCCGCGGACAACGACGCTTGCCTGCGCGCGGCGATCGACGGCGACACCGGGCTGCGGCGCCTGCTCGCCAACGCCCACCCGTTGATGCC
>Ga0114901_1000121_pt1 | contig 65603 bp, 48 predicted proteins | sample MalvireepMed_s16_FD_89686 | JGI IMG/M metagenome (GOLD analysis project Ga0114901, IMG submission 89686) | Marine viral communities from the Global Malaspina Expedition - Malaspina viral metaG DeepMed_s16 | ecosystem: Environmental > Aquatic > Marine > Oceanic | place: Mediterranean Sea... | reverse complement strand
TTATATTGGTCTATTTCTCCATACACTCCTCCATCATTTGCAGGAGTTTCATCATAAGCATCTTCTCCAGGTATTTCTCCTAATGCTGGAATTGCAATGTCATAATTTCCGCCAAACTGTAAGGTAGCATATACTGCATTTACTCCTTCTTCAAGTTCTGCTTCATTTGTATAAAAGTTATTTGCAACTTTGTCTGTATTTGGGTTTTGGATTAATTCTTTTTCACATGAAACTATAAAGAATAAGCCCCCTATCAATATTATTTTTAATATTCTCATCTCTGGTATTTTATCAGTTAATGATTAATATGCTATTCTTAATCCTACTAAATAGGTTTTTGCTAATGGATAATTAGATCCATCATTATATCCTGAAGTAAGAATATTGGACGATGTTCCATCTGGATTCCATCCTCTATAATCTGTCTTTGTAAATACATTATTTCCAGATACGTATAACTGAAGTTTTGATAAACGTAACCTTTCTAATATTGATTTACTAAAATCGTATGCTATTCTGATATCTCGAAGTCTGATATAATCTCCATTATTTTCCTCTACAACTACCGAGCTACGTAAAATTTTTCTAGAATTTGAAAAGTTTCCAAAATTAGGTTGCCCTAAAAATCCATCTGGATTGTTTACTGGATGGTATCGATTTTCAAAATAATACGTTGTAGGTACAGAAAAGCCTTCTCCAGCTTCCGTTAAAGAAGCCATATCTCCATCCATTAAAGTACGTCCTGAAACTCCATTAAAATTAAAACTAAAGTTAAAACCTTTGTAAGCTACACTTCCTCCAAAACCATAGGTAAAATCTGGTGTATATGTTCCTTTAGACACCTTATCATCATCATTAATCTTACCATCTCCATTAATATCTTTCACTTTGAAATCTCCTGTAAGTGTTCCCGATAAATGTGGGGTATTATCTATTTCTTGTTGAGTTTTAAAAACTCCATCTACTTCATATCCATATATTTCAGCAATAGAACCTCCAACTTTAGTAACAAAAAGTTGATCTCTTCCTGTTGCAATCTCTTCTTGTCCAGGTCCCAAAGCCAATACTTTATTCTGATATGACGTTAAATTAGCATTAAAGCCAAGTCCTACATTTCCTAGCATGAAATTTCTTCCGCTCAATTCAAATTCTAAACCCTTATTTTCCATTTCCCCTATATTGGCTAACACATTCTCATACCCAGTTTGCTGAGGAACAGGAACATTTAATAATAAGTCTTTGGTATTAGTTTTATAATAAGCCATGCTGAAGTTTAACTTATGAAAAAAGCTAAGATCTAGTCCAATATTCATTGCTGATGCTACTTCCCATCCTAAATTAGGATTTGGAGCAGATGTAGTTATATAACCAGCTGCTAGAGAATTCCCGTTAACATAGTTAGAATCTGTAACCAATGCGTACGATCCATAATTCCCTATTTGATTATTCCCTGTTTGTCCCCAACTTGCAGATATTTTACCAAAGGTTAGTATATCTTCTAAAGGCATAAACGATTCTCTAGTGAAAACCCATCCTCCAGATACAGAAGGAAAATATCCCCATCTATTATTACTACCAAATCTTGAGGAACCGTCTTTTCTTATAGCTGCGCTAAAAAGATATTTTGCATCATAGTCGTATTGCAACCTTGTAAAATATGACTCTAAAGCCCATATTGCTAAATTATAATTTGTAGTATGAGAACTTGCTCCTGCTATATTTTTAATATTATCATCGGCAAATCCAGTACCTACAGTACTTGAAAAATCTATGTTTTCCTTTTGAAATGTATAACCTGCTAATAAATCAAAATTATGTTTAGCTAAAGAAAAATCATAATTCAATGTGTTCTCTATTAAATAATTATATCTAGTTTGTTTATCCTGAGTAGCTTCGGCATCAGATCGAGGAGCTGGCGTTCTATATGAACCAACCGAGGATGGATAATAAAAATTGCGAGTGTAGTTTTCATAATCTCCGCCTAATGAAATTTTATATTTTAAATTTTTAACGATTTCAAAATCGGCAAATACGTTTCCAAATACTCTAAATTGTTGCCTATTATCTTTCACCATTGTTGAGGTTGCTAATAAATTTTCAACAGGGGTACCATTAATACGTACTCCTTCAATTTCTCGTTGCTCATTTATTATTTGCTCACTTATATTAATATCTCCATTGTCTGTATATGGACTGTAATAAGAAAAATTTAAAGGAACTAAGGCGATAGCTCCTGAACTTCTACTACCTTGATCTAATGCATTTTGATCTGTAAATGAAGGTTTTACACTTACACCTATATTTATCTTATCTGTTAATTTCGAATTTAAATTTATGTTAGCAGAATATCTTTTTAAATCGCTTCCTATAACAATTCCCTCCTGATTAAAATAACCTAAAGAAGTATAGAATTTTGTTTTTTCATTACCTCCTGAGGCTGAAAGGTTATAATTATACATTGCTGCAGCTCTAAAGGCAACATCCATCCAATCTGTATTTGTAAGACCTGGTTTTCCATCTAGGTAGGGTTGCAGAAAATCTAAATACAATTCTCGTCCGTCTATCCCTTGACCGTTTATAGTTTTAGTAACTCGAACAGAATTAGGATCTGTTGCGCTACGGTTTGCTGGATCTTTGGAAACATACCCCCAATTTCGTGCTTCTGTTATAAATTGTGCAAATTGGTATGCATCCACCAATTCTACACCAGAACTTTGTTCTTGCATCCCAACATAAGTATCTAACGTAATTGTAGTTTTTTCATTCTTACTCCCTTGTTTTGTAGTTACTAAAATAACCCCATTTACTGCTCTAGACCCATAAATAGATGCAGATGCCGCATCTTTTAAAACATTAACTGTTGCAATATCATCTGGATTAATTGAGTTTAATGAACTCCCTTCGGATAATGGAAATCCATCTACAACTATCAATGGATTTGTCCCCGCAGTTAACGTACCAGTACCTCTAATAACAATTTGAGATGCCGCTCCTGGTTGTCCATTTGATTGATTAACTACAACTCCTGACATTTTCCCCGCTAATTGTTGCCCTACAGATGATGACGCTACTTTGGAAAGTTCTTCTTCCTCTATTTTACCTACAGAACCTATTACTTTAGCTTTTGATTGTTGCCCATACCCAATTACTACTACCTCATCGAGTTTTGCAAAATCTTCTTCAAGTGTTACTGTTATATTTTCATTCCCATTTACTGCTACTTCTTTAGCTACAAATCCAATATAAGATACAACTAGAACCGCATCAGAATTAGTAAGTGTTAAAGAAAAATTCCCGTCAAAATCTGTGGTAGCACCATTAGTTGTTCCTTTTTCTAAAATACTAGCTCCTGGTAAGGGTTGCCCATTATCATCTAATACACTTCCATTTACAGATACTTGTACAATAGTAGTTTTTTGCGTTAAAACCTCTGTTTTAATATGCTTATTCGGCTTTAAAATAATTTGGGTTCCAACTACTTGGTAGTCTATAGAAGTATTTCTGAATAAATCTTGTAATACCTCTTCTATTGGCGATTTCTCTACCTTGATTGAAACACTCTTTTTGTAATCTATTTCATCGTCTTTATAAATAAATCGATAATCTGTTTGCGACTCAATAGCTGTTAGTACTCTATCTAAATTTACATTTTGGAGGTTAACGGATACTTTATCTTTTTGTCCGTAAGTTAAATTGGCGTTTACTTGAATTATCATGAAAAAAAATAGTACAACAGACAATTTCATTTTTAAAACATGACTTTGGTGAATAGGAATGTTTTTCCTAATCCTAGTTAGATTTTTCATATTTTTGCTTTTCTTAAAAATGTGGTTAAATAATTTAATCACTCTCTAAATCGGGAAATGTGGCTGCATTTTCCGATTTTTTTATATCAAGAGTTTCTTAGTTAGCTTTCATGTGCTTTTTTATTGTATTTAGTAATCATGCGGAACATCCAGATAAGCATTCCGATGTATGACTAAAAATTAGACATGGATGTTTCATTAGCTTTATTTATTCATAGACTCCATAGTTTTATGTGTTAATATATATTTACTTTATTATTGTTTATTTGATAATGAATTCCATAATATTGTTTAAAAGTTTCTAATACTTCTGGCAACGCCTTATCTTCATTAAAACTTGCTGTAAAAGTTAAATTAGCAATTGAATCTGTAGGCATATCTATTGACACATTGTAGTGTCTTTCTAATTTTTTCAAAATATTTCTAAATGGCATATGCTTAAATACTAACTCGCCTTGCATCCATGAGGTATAAATAGATACATCTGTTTTACCTATTGAGATATTTTCATCAGCCTTCTCCCAGATTGCCATATATCCAGGCTTTAAAAATGTAGTTTCTGTTTTTTTATCTTCATTTTCAGAATACAGCCCTACAGAACCTTCTACCAAAACTGTTTGTACGGTAGCATCTTCCTTATATGCCGACACGTTAAATTTTGTACCATAAACTTGTACTCCAAGGTTATTTGCTCTCACCACAAATGGGTGTAATGTATCTTTTGCTATTTCAAAAAATGCTTCTCCACTAATTAAAACCTCTCTGTGTTTTTGACCGTTAAAATTTGTTGGGTAAGTTATTCTACTCCCAGCGTTTAAGTATATAACAGAACCGTCTGCCAATTCTAGGTTAAATTGTTTTCCGTAGGGTACATTTAAGGTGTTATAAGAAACCGCTTCCGTTTCAATGTTATTAGCTATGTTTTTATATACAATCTTATTTAAACCTTTTACTCCTACCATTTTTCCTGTGCTACTTAGTATTTCTTCTTCAGAGTTTTCAGAAATAACCTTTATTGTACCATCATCTAACGTAAGTGTTATTGCATTTTCTGGAATGGATTTTTGCTGAAAGGAATTTTGAATTAAAAATATATACGCCCCTCCTAACAGCACTATAAAAATAGCTGCGTATTTATAATAAGTCCGTATTGATTTTGAAGATTTGGTCTTGCTCGCTTTAAGCTTAATTAATTCTTTATCTACATTAATTCGGGCTTCGGTTTCCTCAAAGGAATTAATAGTATTAGCAGTCTTTAAAATATTGTAAGTCTTCTGATTTTTATCACTGCTAAGAATCCAATTTTCTACAGTCTCCGTTTCTGTAGCATCGGTTTTCCCTTCAATATATTTTTTTAATAATTCTTTCATTTAAAAAATTGCCTCTTTAATTATAGACGATTTAAAATGAAGAATTACCTAAACGAAATTTAGTTTTTTTTTAAAATAAATATGTAATGTATTCTTTTAAATGCAGTCGCATATGCTTTAAAGCATTTGCCAAATGATTATCCACTGTACGTGGTGAAATATCTAATATACTAGCTATTTCTTTTCGTTTTAAGCCTTCATACTTACTTTTTACAAATACTACTTTACATTTTTCAGGTAGTAACGCAATTGCTTCTTCTATCCTTTTACTCAACTCATTTTCTATCAGTAAAGAAGCTGCTTCGTCATTAATTAAGCCTTGTTGAATTTTTTTCTTTTGCTCGGAGAAATTTGATTTAACTTTTAAATGCTTTAAATGATCTAGGCAAGCATTCTTGGTTAAGGTATATAAGTAATTATTAAGATTATTGATTTTAGAGGCAGTATCTTTATTTTCTAAAAGTTGTAAAAATACATTCTGTACTATTTCTTCAGCATCTTCATTAAACACTAAATATCCTTTGGCAATATGAAACAGTTTTCCATAGTATAATTTAAAGATAAGATCAAACCCTTCTTTAGAGTTTATATCTATCTCAGAAGATAATTTTATGTTTCTATGAATTTTATAAGATGCCACTCTAGACGATACCTATTTTATAATGAGACTATTTTCTAAAAGTAAGCAAAAAAAACTATTTTTTATAAAAGGTAAGTTAATACAATGTTATTTGTGTTAAAACAAAAGTTATGTTTTACTTGATAGTATGGATGTCCAGATAACTCATAAGCCTTCTTTAGTTGATCTATTAAAATTGTCAATCTTAAAACGTAAAAGTTTCAACCACTTTTCTCCCTTTTGTTTCCCATATAGGTATCTAGAACAAAAAATACACAAACAAAAAAGCCTCAACATTTACTGTCAAGGCTTAAAATTTATCACTATTATATTATTAAATCAACTATCTTGATTCAAGCGCACGAGGCAGTCAAACCAAACAATCTTAATTTATTTCGAACTTAAGTTTTTCGGTAAACTCGGCACAGGCTTTGGAAATTAAACCCTCTATAAAGGGTTTATGCTTTTAAAAAATTGAGCACATTCTCTTCTATTCTCGATTGAATATTACTAACATCTGCTTTTACAAACTTCTCTCCTGTAATATTTTCATAAAGCTCAATATATCTTTCTGAAACAGACGTTATATAAGCATCGGTCATTTCTGGAATTTGCTGTCCTTCTTTCCCTTGAAAACCATTTTCTATTAACCATTGACGCACAAACTCTTTAGAAAGTTGCTTTTGTGCTTCACTTTTTTCTTGACGTTCTTCATATCCATCAGCATAAAAATAACGTGAAGAATCTGGGGTATGAATTTCATCTATTAAAACAATTTCACCGTCTTTTGTTTTTCCAAATTCATATTTAGTATCTACTAAAATCAATCCGCGTGCTGCTGCAATTTCAGTTCCTCTTTGGAATAATGCACGGGTATATTTTTCTAATACTAAATAATCTGCTTCAGAAACAATTCCCTTTTTTAAAATAGCTTCTCTCGAAATATCTTCATCATGATCTCCTTGATCTGCTTTTGTAGAAGGCGTAATAATTGGTGCTGGAAACTTATCATTTTCTTTTAGTCCTTCTGGCATTGTAACTCCACAAAGCGTTTGTTTTCCTGCTTTGTATTCTCTAGCTGCATGACCCGATAAATATCCACGAATAACCATTTCTACTTTAAAAGGTTCACAAAGCTGACCAACAGCTACATTTGGATCTGGAGTAGCTTCCAACCAATTTGGAACAATGTCTTTTGTAGCATCCATCATTTTGGTTGCAATCTGATTTAAAATCTGACCTTTGTAAGGAATTCCCTTTGGCATAATTACATCAAAAGCAGAAAGTCTATCTGTAGCAATCATCACTAACAAATCGTTTCCAATATTATAAACTTCTCTAACTTTTCCTTTATAAACACTTTCCTGATTTGGAAAATTAAAATCTGTTGCTGTGATGGTATTACTCATGAATAGTATTGTATTATTTTCTTGCTACAAATATAGGGGATATTTTAATTTTTGATGCCTTGTTTTTGATAGTTTAATTGGACAATAATTTAGTTAGGTAATTTAGAAACACATCAAAAGAAAAGGTCTAAAAAGCAATTTCCAATTGTCAAAAGGAGCTTAACAAACTCACTGCAACACGTAGAGATTAGATACTTTTTAGACCTTTTTTTTGCTATATCTGTTTTTAAACCATCATTCCCCCAGAAACCTCTATGCGTTGTCCGTTAATCCAGCGTGCTTCTTCGGTACATAAAAAAGCTACTACACCACCAATATCTTGAGGTAAACCAACACGACCTAATGCTGTTATACCTGCAATGTGATTGTTAATTTCTTTATTATCTCTTACACGTCCACCTCCAAAATCGGTTTCAATAGCACCTGGAGCTACTATATTGGCTGCAATACCTTTTTCTCCTAATTCTTTTGCCAAATATCTGGTAAAAACTTCTACTCCGCCTTTCATTGTTGCATAGGTAGAAGAACCTGGGAAAGAAAAACGAGCCAGTCCTGAAGATATATTGATAATTCGTCCCCCTTTATTTATAAAAGGAACTGTCTTTTGTGTTAAAAAGAAAACACCTTTTAAGTGAATATTAAGCATCTCATCAAATTGCTCCTCGGTAGTTTCTATAAAAGGTGCATACAATGCTGTTCCTGCATTATTTATTAGAAAATCAAAGTTGGGACTTCCTGTATGCTCTTGTAAATGATTAGTTACTTGAGTGATAAAAGCATCAAATGTAGCTATTTTTGAGGTGTCCAATTGGTATGCTATTGCTTTTTGTCCGATTGCCTGAATCTCGGTTACTACGTTATCTGCTTGTTCTTTATTGCTTCTATAAGTAAGTATGACATCAATCCCTTTCTTTGCAAGATTTATAGCCATATCTCTACCTAAACCTCTGCTCCCTCCTGTTACCAAAGCTACTTTGTTGTTTTCTGTTTTCATTTTTTTAATTATTAATTATTATTAAAATTTTGATAGTACAAAGTTCAACTAAAAACAAAGGGGACTGTTTGCAAACATCAAAGGATTGTTTGCAAAATTCAAATAATAAGATTTAAGAACGGAAAGTAACTGGAGCTACAGAAGTTTGTCTTTTAAAGAAATTAGAGAAGTGAGCTACTTCTTCAAAGCCCAAACTATAAGCTATTTCAGAAATATTCCAATCGGTTTGCTTTAGTAAAATTTTAGCTTCTTGGATAATTCTACTACTTATAATATCTGTTGTTGTTCTCCCCATATTATCTTTAAGCACCTTGTTTAGGTGATTTACATGAATAGCCAAGCGCTCTGCATATTCTTTTGCTGTACGCAGTACTAGTTTTTGTTCGGGAGATTCTATAGGGAATTGACGTTCTAATAATTCTATAAATAAGGAGATTATCCTTGCTGATGCATTTTTATCGGTATGTAATTGTGTAGCTGGTTGTAATTTTTGTCCTTGATGAATAAGTTCCATTACATAATTCCGAAGCAAATCGTACTTATATACATAATTTGAAGCTATTTCTGTTTTCATTTTATTGAAAATCAGTTGAAGTTCCTCTGCTTCTTCATCTTCTATTTCAAAAACAGGATAGCCTCCAGATTTAAAAATAGGCAACTCGTCTAAAACTATTCCCGTTAAATTTTTTATTAAAAACTCATCCGTAAACACACAAAAAGAACCTGCTTGATTTTCTTCTAATGGAAACCAATGATACGGTACTTTTGGGGTAGCAAAGAGTAGTGCATTTTTTTCAATATCTATAACTTTATCTGCATACTCTGCCCTATTCTTCCCACGTATTAAACTTATTTTATAATAAGCTCTACGGTTATAAGGCATTATATTTTTACGTTTTACCTGCTTTATAGTTTCTGAAATATCGAAAATATTAAAATGCCCTATTTCTTTATTAATTCCAGGTGGTAATAAAGTATCTATATCTCTACCAGTAAATGCAGCAGCTTCTTTATAAAATTCTTCTAAGGAAGTACTTTTTAGTGTTTTCATAGAATTTGTAAAATTCAAAGATACCACAATTCTATAGAAAGTAACTCAAAGTTAAATTATACTAAAAAGCCTTTTTATAAGCTTTTTCATATATTTCTTCATACCTAGGGACTACTTGGTTAATATCAAACAAAGTAGCTTGTTCTCTAGCTTGTTTTTTATACTGATTTAAAACTTTATCTTCTTTTAAAATCTTAATAGCGTTATTTGTCATGGACTCTACATCGCCAACGTTGCTTAAATAACCGCTAAACCCATCTTTATTTACCTCAGGAATTCCTCCTGTATTACTAGATATTACAGGAACTTCATTTACCATTGCTTCTAATGCTGCCAAACCAAAACTTTCGGTTTCAGAAGGCAATAAAAATAAGTCGGAGAAACAAAGTATTTTATCTACTTCATTACTATTTCCAAGAAAAGCAACTTTGTTGCCAATCCCTAATTCATCACACAAAGCTTCTGCTCCTTCTCGTTCAGGACCTTCGCCTACCATTATTAGTCTGGAAGGAATTTCTTTTTGAATTCCGTAGAAAATATTGATTACATCTGAAATGCGCTTTACTTTTCTAAAGTTACTTATATGTGTTATTATACGCTCTTTATCTGTAGCCATCATCCCACGCTGACAATCAGTAAAGCTATGCTTATATTTAGATACATCTATAAAGTTTGGAACTACATGTATTTTCTTTTTTATATCAAAAAGTCGGTTTGTATCCTCTTTTAAACTTTGTGAAACTGAAGTAACCACATCAGATTTATTGATACTAAAAGTAACAGCAGGTTTGTAGAAAGGGTGATTTCCTACAAGGGTTATATCTGTACCATGAAGTGTTGTAACAATAGGAATCTCAATTCCTTGTGTTTTCAGCATCTTTTTAGCCATATAAGCAGCATATGCATGAGGAATAGCATAATGAACATGTAACACTTCCAGTTTATGAAGTTTTACCATATCCACTAATTTACTAGACAATGCTAGTTCATATGGTTGGTAATGAAACAATGGGTATTCTGGTACATTTACTTCATGAAAATGGATTTTTCCACTAAGTAATGCCAAACGAACGGGTTGTTTGTAAGTTATAAAATGAATTTCGTGTCCGCGTGTTGCTAAAGCCATTCCTAACTCTGTTGCTACTACTCCACTTCCGCCAAATGTTGGATAACACACAATCCCTATTCGCATACTTTTTAATTTAAATGAATATACTAAGTTAAAATATTAATTACACCAGAGAGATTTAATGGCAAACTTTTAAGATCTCACTAATTTCTTAGGTGCTAAATAGCTTTTTCTTTTTCTGAAAATAGAACGGTCTTAAAGCTATCTATTAAATCTACAACCTTGGGGCAAGCCCAAGAGGTATTCAAAGGAAAATAATTTAATCCATTTAGACATAAAACCCTTCGGCAAACTCAGAACAGGCTCTGGAAATTAAACCTTAATTATAGATTTAAAACTGAGTCGAAACAATAGGAATATATTTACAAAAGAATTTTTAAATTTCTGTTATCTCTCAATCGATTCATAGATAATCTCCTGAATTACAGTACGCGTACCTTCAGAAATTAATTTTCGATTTAACATGGTTGGATACGTTCTATTAGACAAAAATATATAAACCAAGCTATCTGTAGGATCAACCCAAGCATAGGTTCCTGTAAAGCCACTATGTCCAAAACTCATCATTGATACACAGCCACATGTAGGACCAGATTCTCCCAATTGTGGTTTATCAAATCCTACCCCTCTTCTATTATCTTGGTCGCAATAATAACAGGTATTAAACTTATCTAAGGTTTCGGAACTAAAATAGCGTTTGCCTCCATAATATCCTTTTTGAAGATACATTTGCATCATCTTAGCAAGATCATTTGAAGTACTAAAAAGTCCAGCATGCCCACCAACACCACCAAGCATAGCGGCTCCCATATCATGCACATATCCTTGAATGGTTTGATATCTAAAATAATCATCTACTTCTGTAGGAACAATCTCTCCTTTTCCAAATTTATCTAATGGATTAAAGGTAGTATAATTCATTCCTAAAGATTTATAAAAATTATCTTGAGCTATTTTATCTAATGGTCTATGGTAATAATTTTCTAAATAGCGTTGCAATAAAATAAAGGGTAGGTCGCTGTATCTGTACTGAAGTTTACTCAGCAATTCGCTTTCTTTTATCTGATCAATAATAGAATCTTTATAATCATTTCTAATATAAAGATGATCGGCAACTTGAGTATCAAAATTCTTTGTTGGAGCATCTTTATAATACGTATCTAAGGGCTTTTTGGTCCCTTCATCCAAAGTACTTATATAAAAAGGAATCCAAGGTTTTAAACGAGCGTAATGAGAAAGCACTGCCAACAATTTTAAATCTTCTTTGTTACTCCCTTTCAATTCAGGAAGCATTTCTCCTAAGGTTGAATTAAAAGTAATTTCCTTCTTCTCTACCAATTGCATGATATTTGGCAAGGTAGCCGTTATTTTGGTTAAAGAAGCAAGATCGTATAAGTTATTGCTCCTAACAGGTTCTGAGTCTGCACCATAAGAGAACTTTCCGAAGTTTTTATTATAAATTACCTTTCCTTGTCTTGCAATTAAAATTTGTCCGCCAGGAGTAGCTCCAGAACTAATAGCAAGTTTCATTACAGAATCTACTTTTTTCAGGGTCTTACTATTCATTCCAACCCGTTCAGGAACGCTATACCCTAATCTTGATAAGGAATTGGTTAAAAAACCTCTGTTTTCTGGTAATTTTTCGTGTGCCATAACGGGCAAACTCCCTTTAGAAGCAAGAGCTCCAAATATAAGCTCTGCAGATTTTTCTTGAGAAATAGGATCGTTTAAATAACTTACAATTATAGACTCTATATTATCAATACTTTGAAGGTCTAAAAGTGCATAAGGTTTTACAAAAGCATCAAGAATAACCTTTTTTTGTCGTGCTATTTCATAAATCCAAACCTTCTCTTGATCTGTAAAATCTGCCGCTTTCCAAGGTGTTTGTGTACTTCTATGATGCCCAATAATAACTAAATCATAAGGTTTTATTCTGTTTACAATATCACTTAAATCATCTCCATGAATATAAGCTACAGAGGTATATTTTTTTAATGTTTCTACAAAAGTAGAATTATCTCCATCTCCCATCCCGATATAAGCAATACTTTTCTTATCTAGATCTCTAATTGGAATTGTTTGCTCATCGTTTTTAGCAACTGTAATGGCATTTTCCATTACTTCTTCAAATAAAATTGTATCCTCAACACGATTTAAATCTTCATATAAATGTGCTTGAGCTACCGGTTTATAATTATTTAAACCTACTTTATATTTAGCCTTTAATACTTTTTTTACTGAATATGCTAAACGTTCTTCTGTAATAATTCCATTAGTATAGGCTTCTGTTAACTTTTTTATTCCCTCTGGAGTATCTGCTGATATAAGCAACATATCATTTCCCGCTAAAAAAGCAGAAAGGTCTACATTCCCAGAATCTGCATAATTAGCTACTCCCTTCATCTCTAAAGCATCTGTAAAAATAAGTCCGTTAAACTGAAGCTTATCTTTTAATAATCCTGTTACAATACCTTCTGAAATTGAAGAAGGAAAACCTGGTCGAGACTCTAAACTAGGAACACTTAAATGCGCTACCATAACGCTAGCCAATCCTTTTGGAATAAGTTGTTTATATGGATAGAGCTCTACGCTATCTATTCTTTCTTTACTAAATGTTATTGTTGGTAATGTTTTATGAGAATCTTGCTCTGTATCTCCGTGACCTGGGAAGTGCTTTGCATTAGCCAAAACTCCAGCAGATTGCATTCCTTCCATAAATGCCATTGCTTTTTCTGTAACCTTATCCCTATTTTCTCCAAAAGAACGGTTTCCTATAATTGGATTTTTAGGATTGGTATTAATATCTACATCGGGAGCAAAATTAATATGCATTCCCATCCGTTTTGTATGTTCTCCAATATGTTTTCCTACACGTCTAATTAAATCATTATCCTTAACAGCTCCTAAAACCATGTTGTATGGAAAAGCAAATGTAGAGTCCAAACGCATGGATAAACCCCATTCGGCATCCATTGACATTAACATTTTTACTTTAGAAAGACTTTGTAATTCATTATTAAGTTTAGCTTGACGATACGGACCTCCAGTTGAGAATATTACTCCTCCCACTTGGTATTCGGAAACCAATTTTTTTACATCGTCAATATGTGCTTTTCCTTTGTCGGAAAAAGCTCTGATCATAAATAATTGTCCTATTTTTTCTTGAAGTGAAAGCGAATTATATATACTATCAACCCAAACCTTTTGCTGCTCGCTATCGGTAGTTACTAATGGGTCTACTTGCTGACTAAACCCTTGTATGAAAATAAATAGAAGCCCTAAAACAACACTATTTTTTTTTAAAACCATTGAATAATTTTTACTCAGTAAATGAGACTTAAACCTTCGACTATTTTGTAATATAAAACCTATTATGATAGTTATTTATAAGGTACAATCTTTAAAAATAACCTAATACAGGAACGGCTTTTATACTTTGAGCATATAAAAACATCCCTATAAAACATAAAAACCCCACTAACTTTTTAATTAACGAATCATTAAAAAAGTAGAATAGAGTTCTAATTCATAAATCGTGCATGCCAACTATCTCTAGCTGGAACTTCCCAATAATTTTGGTATTCTTCTTTATTAGTTACCAAATTATTGAATACGATGGTGTTTTGAGAAACGGCTTTTTGTTTAGCCATTTTCTTAAAATCGATAAGGGGCTTGTAGGCAATAAAATCGCCTTGTCTGTAGGAGACATTCATTTTATCGAGGAGATTAACATTGTAATCTACCTCTAGCTGTTGGATAAATCGAACTGAGGCGTCGATTGAGCATCCGCTAGCCATATTAAATTCTTGATCTAATGCAATGATAATAAAACGTTTGTAACGTATTTCAAAAGAGGCTTTTAGATTTGCTCCATGAGCAGTCCATTGCTCTATAAAACTCTCGAGTTTTGTGGTTAATTCTGCTATTTCTTCTTCAGTAAAACTTCTATTTGCTTGGTAAATCCAAACTCTAGCAGATTCTGATAAATCGTTAAAAGCTACAAACATTTTCTTTTTATTTAAAAGATTCCTTTTTCTATTTTTTCTTTAAAGAGTGTTTTTTAATCAACTACCTCGGGGCAAGCCCACAAGGTATTCGGAAACAAATTTAATTCATTTCGACGCAGAGCCCTTCGGTAAACTCAGTAAAGACTCTGGGGAATTAGACCCTCTATGAGGGACTAAAGCAAAAGTTCCGTTTATAAATCTTCTGCATTTGCAATAAGCTCGGCAACATCCATTACTTCAACAGTTCCCTCTTTATCTTTTCCTTTAACCCCATCTGTAAGCATAGTGTTACAAAAAGGACATCCAGCTGCAATAATATCTGGTTTTGTTTCTATGGCTTGCTCGGTACGCTCTATATTAATGTCTTTATTTCCTTTTTCTGGTTCTTTAAACATTTGAGCTCCTCCAGCACCACAACATAACCCTCTTTTTTTACAGTTTTTCATTTCTACTAGTTCTGCATCTAGCTTTTGGATAAGCGCTCGTGGGGCTTCATACACATCGTTAGCTCTTCCTAAATAACAAGGATCATGGAACGTTATTCTTTTACCTTTAAACTTTCCTCCTTCAATAGTTAGTTTTCCTTCTTCTAAAAGAGAACGTAAAAATTGTGTATGGTGAACCACTTCATAGCTCCCTCCCAAAGAAGGGTATTCGTTTTTTAATGTATTAAAACAATGTGGGCAAGCAGTAACTATTTTTTTAATCTCATAACCATTTAAAACCTCAATGTTTGTCATGGCCTGCATTTGAAACAACATTTCATTCCCAGAACGCTTTGCTGGATCTCCAGTACAGCTTTCTTCTGTTCCTAAAACAGCAAAATCTACCTGAGCTTTGTTTAATAATTTAACAAAGGCTTTTGTAATTTTTTTAGCTCTATCATCAAAACTTCCAGAACAACCAACCCAGAATAATACTTCTGGAGTTTTTCCTTCGGCCATCATTTCTGCCATTGTAGGCACTTTTATTGCTTCGCTCATACTGCTTTATTTTCCCTTAATTTGCTGTTATATTTTAAACTGTCATTTCGAAAAAATAATATCCCTATGCCTTAATCGAAATGACAGTAATCAATCCTACTATAGAATTATAAGTTAATAACAGAATTATCTATTATCTTAATCGTGTTTTCCATCGTCAAAAACCTGAATAGTTACTTCCTTGTCAATAAGGTCTGTAAATTTTCCGTTATAACGTGTAGCCTTAACTAAGTGGTTGTCTATCCAATGGTAATTTCCTCCTCTTGGTTTTCCCATTACCATTCCATGATATTTAAATCCGTGACGATTTAACCAATCTTCTGTGGTTTTTCTATGATCTTCTGTACGAGATGTGAAGAAATATATGACATGCCCTTCTTCAAACCACTTGTTTAACGTTTTTAAAGCATCTGGATACACTTGTGCTGTTGCCATACGCTCAGGCTCTTCATTCGGAATATCATCACAAATAGTACCGTCTATATCGATTAAATAATTTTTAATCCCTTTTGGCAAGACAGGACTTATGTGTTCTCCATCTTCCAATTTTTCATTTAGCAATTTTTCAACGTCTTCTTTGTTCATTTTTTAAAGTTATGTTTATTGGTTTCCTCACTTTGTGAGTCCCGAATTCTCGGGGTAAAATTCTCCGACGGTAATGTCGAAATTAATTGGTTATTTTTAATCACTTACAAGATTTAACTATAAGCTAATTTTTATTCATTTTTCCAGTTCAGTCGGTCCATTTGGTTATATGGCCATGGCGCTCCATTGTTTTCTACATTCCCCATCATATTATTAAGTTCCATTGGCGCTGCCGATTGTTCCATTACTAAATAACGACGCATATCCATAATAATTGAAAGCGGACTAATGCTTACAGGGCACGCTTCTACACATGCATTACAGGTGGTACAAGCCCATAATTCTTCTGGAGTGATATAATTGTTTAGTAATTGCTTTCCATCGTCCACAAAAACCCCTTTATTGGCATCCATATTTTTTCCTACCTCTTCCAAACGATCTCTAGTATCCATCATTATTTTTCGAGGAGATAATTTTTTCCCTGTCTGACTTGCAGGGCATTCGCTTGTACAACGCCCACATTCCGTACAGGTATAGGCATTTAAAAGTTGTACCCAATTTAAATCTGTAACATCCGAGGCTCCAAACTTTTCAGGAACATCTTCAACCTCTCCTTCTTCAGGCATTGCAAATGGATCGGCATCTGGATCCATCATTAATTTAACCTCATTGGTAACAGATTCTAAATTATCAAACTGCCCTTTAGGATTTAAATTAGCAAACCATGTATTTGGAAATGCTAAAAGAATATGAAGGTGCTTTGAAAAGTATAGGTAGTTAAGAAAGATTAATATTCCAGTTATATGCAGCCACCATGCGGCTCTTTCTATTATAATTAATGTAGACTCACTAAAGTTTTCAAAAAGAGGTACAAAAAGCTGACTTATAGGAAAAGCGCCTGCTTGCGTGTAATGAGCTGCTCCTGCTAGTTGTAATGTATAGTCGGCTCCATTCATTGTTAAAAATAAAAGCATCAATACTACTTCAAAGTAAAGAATAATATTCCCATCGCTTTTTGGCCATCCTCTCATTTCAGAATAAAAGAAACGCTTTAATTTTATTACATTTCTACGAATCCAAAAAATGGTTACCGATACAATTACTAAAAACGCTAGGATTTCAAAAGAACCTATTAAAAAATTATATACAGAACCTAGAGACGCAAAAACTCGGTGTGTTCCAAAAAGTCCATCTATAATAATTTCTAATACTTCTATATTGATAATAATAAATCCTACATATACAATTACATGCAGAAAACCTGCTATTGGACGAACAACCATTTTTTGTTGTCCTAAGGCTATTCTAGCCATATTTGCCCAACGTTGCGATTTATTATCTGTACGATCTATTGCCTGACCTAGTTTAATATTTCTAACAAGCTTTTTAATATTGCTAGCAAAATAACCTATTCCAGCCAATAAAATTATTGCAAAAAGTATCTGAGGAATATAATTCATCTATTCGTTGTTAGTTTCTTCTTCTGGTGCTTCGTAAGGCTTTGCCTTTTTACCAAAAAGAGAAAAATGGACATATCGTTTCGGATTCAACCTAAGGTCTTCTAAAAGTAATTCCAACTCCATAGAGGCATCTGTTAGGTTGGTATATAACTCTTCATCATTTAATAACTTCCCAACAGAACCATTTCCAGACTCTATTTTCGTCATTATATTATCGAGTTTTGCCATACTACTTTTAAGGTCTCCAACAGCACCGCCAATATCTGAATTTGCAAGCGTATCACTCACTTTAGATAAGTTAGCAGAAAGGTTATCTATATTAGATATGGAACGGTCTAACTTATCTTTATTACTGGCTAATAAAGTATTTAACGTTCCAGAAGCCTGACTAAAATTAGCAATTACTTGGTCTAAGTTTTTTATACTCGATTTTATATTGGCTCTGGTTTCTTCATCTAAAATATCATCAACGCCTACCATTACCGAATCGGCATTTTTGAGTACTCCGTCTAAACTTTTTTGCAATGGCGCCAACTTTTGGGTTACCAAATCTGTTAAGCCTGGTTGCACATTACTTTTAAGTGTATCTCCATCTTTGGATATCGGACTATTATCATAAACAGGAACAACCCGTAAACTCTTCCCTCCAATAATTCCAGTATCATATATTTCTGCTACACTATTTTTTGCAAACTGAAACTCACTATCTACCGTAAAAGTAATAACCAAATTACCCTTGCTATCTATAAAAGTGATATCGTTTATATTTCCTACTTGTAAACCATTAATGCTTACTGCAGTACCAGAAGATATTCCGTTTACATTTTCGTATACGGCGTAATAAGTACGACTAGAATTGAATAACTTATGTCCTTTTAGAAACGTAAAGCCTAAAATAAACAAGACAATCCCCCCTATTACAATAATCCCTGTTTTAAGTTCTTTAGTTAATTTCAAAAGCTTCTTTTTTTACTGTAAGCAACAAAATTAGAAATAATTTCCGTAAGATTCGTTCTAATTTCACATGGAATTAAGTACGGATTTCACTTTAACTTTTTCTCCATTTTTAAAGGCAACTATAAAACTAGTACCATACCCTTTCTTTTTAGCTTTTTGCTGCAACTCTTTAACACTCTCATAACTAGCTACTTCTCCGTAGTAATAACGATATATATTTCCTTCTTTTTCTCTACTGATAGGAGACAAACCTTTAAAATTGTATGATTTTGTTTCAATAGCGCTCGAACCTGCTGCAATTTGAACCCTAAAAGTAACCCCTTCAACCGTATCTACTCCATCCGAAGAATTTGTAGCGGTGGTATTTGAAGCATGAGAAGTATGGTCTTTAACTTCAAAAGAAAAATCATCTCCAATATTTTCGTCTACAGAATGTTTATATTTTAAAACAGCATCTGCAATAGAAGTTGCCATGTCAGATTTTCCTTTACTAGAATTTAAATAAGACCCTTCTGGCTTATAGGTTAAAAAACCTGTTTCTACCAATACACTAGGCATAAATGTTTGATGTAACACTATAAATCCAGCTTGCTTTACACCTCTATCTACCCGTTTTAGTTTTCCTGTAAAATTATCTTGAATAGATTTAGCCAATAAAATACTATTATCTAAAAACTCTTCTTGCATAATAGTTAATCCAATAAACGATTCTGGAGAGTTAATGTCATAACCAGCATAATTTACTTCATAATCATCTTCTAAATAAATTACAGAGTTCTCATTTTTAGCAACTTCAAAGTTTCTTTTATTAGCATGAAGTCCTAATACAAATGTTTCGGTACCATGCGCACTAGAATTATGAGAATTACAATGTACAGAAACAAATAAATCGGCTTTTGCCTCATTCGCTATTTTTCCTCTAACATATAAGTCTACAAAGCTATCATCCTTCCGAGTATATATTACATTTATATTAGGATCTTTCTCTAAAATTGCTCCTACTTGTAATACTATTTTAAGAGCAATGTCCTTCTCTTTGAAACCGTTACCTAAATTCCCTGGGTCATGCCCTCCATGTCCAGCATCTAAAACTACTGTAAATTTCCCATCGTTCGGTGGCGTTTCTCCATGAGAATATATAATTTGCGATAAGCTTAAACTCATCAATAAAAATAAGGTGCTAAAAAATCTACTCATAAAATAATAACGGTTTAATACAGTTATTTATTTGATTAAAATTTGTTAATCTATAACAAACAGACCAAAAAATATACGTATGTTTGGCACGTCAAAAACCGAGCCATTCTTTATACAAAAATAGGATTAAAAGCTTTGCGAGCAAAGAAACGTAACATACTTTTAGCGCTGTTCTCTCTGTTTATCAGTGGCATTTTTTATGCCCAAGAAAGACCTAAGGTTCAAGCCCTCAATATTGAAGCTCAAAAAGAAGCTCAAGATACTATAAAGATTAATGCTCCCGAGTTATTAATCGATACTGCTGTTATAGATACTACACAAACAGATTCCATACCAAAAGACAGTACAAAACAAGGTTTTCTTCAAGGAAAAATTAATTATAAAGCTAAAGACTACATGAAAATGAGTCGGAAGGAGAAGAAAATCTACCTTTATAATGAAGCCGAAGTACTCTATCAAGATTATGAGCTTAAATCTGGAATTATAGTAATTGACTATGTTACCAATGAAGTTTATGCTGGAAGAATAAAAGATTCCGCAGGCAACCTTACCCAACCTCCTTATTTTAAACAAGGAAATAGTGTTATTGAACCCGATTCTATTCGGTTTAATTTTGACACCAAAAAGGCACTTATCTTTAATTCAAGAACCGAACAATCTATGGGGGAATCTATGAATGTATTTGCCGAAATTGTTAAAAAGGAAAACGATTCTGTATACTTTTTAAAAGAAGGAAAAATAACAACTTCTGAAGATGCCGAAAATCCCGATTATTACATTCGAGTTCGTAAAGGTAAGTTTGTTCCTAACAAAAAAATTATAGCAGGGTTTAGTAATATGTATATTGCAGATGTTCCAACCCCAATTGCAGTTCCGTTTGCATATTTCCCTATGTCTCAAGAGCGAAGAAATTCTGGAATTATAATGCCAACCCCGGGACAAACAAACAGACGTGGGTACTCTTTACAAAATGGAGGGTATTATTTTGCCATAAGCGATTATTTTGACCTAGCGTTGCTTGGAGATTATTACACCAACGGAAGTTATGGTTTTAGAACCGAAACAAACTATGCCAAACGGTACAAGTTTAGAGGTGCTTTAAGGTTTAGATACGAAAACAATATTGAGAGTCAGCGTGGATTTCCAGATTATAGTAGAAGTACTATTTACAATATTCAATGGAACCATAGTCAGGATGCAAAGGCAAATCCAAATTCTAGACTTTCGGCATCTGTTAACTTTGGTAGTAGCCAATATTACCAAGATTCTTTTAATCAATTAAACACCCCTAATTTCTTAAATAACACTTTACAATCATCGATTTCCTACAATAAAACATTCCCAGGCTACCCGATGGTAAATTTAAATGCTACCACCTCTATCCAACAAAACACAAGAGATCAATCGGTTAACCTTACCTTACCAACCCTTCAAGCTAGTATGGAGCGTATTTATCCGTTTGCCAGTAGAGATGGTGGAAAAAGAGGTATTATTCAGAATATAAACTTTCAGTATAACTTTAGAGCAGAAAATAGAATTAGCACTATAGATACTCTTTTGTTTAAAAGTGAAATGTTTGATGATGCTAAAGTTGGTTTCCAACACACCATTCCACTTAGTACAAACTTTAAAATATTTAAGTTTTTTAGTACGTCTGTTGGTGCAAATTATAATGAAGTATGGCAACTTAAAACCATTAAGAGAAACGATTATAACGAGTTATTAGACGAAGCTACCATAGACACTTTAAATAATTTTGATAGGTTTGGAACCTACAACTTTAATGCAAGTATAGGTACAACATTATACGGAACTTTTAACTTTGGAGAGGATAAAAAAATCCAAGCTATCCGACATACTGTTAGACCATCGGTAAGTTATGGATACACGCCATCATTCGACCAATATTACGATGAATATGTTGGAGAGGATGGTGTAGAACGCGAATACACCCGATTTGAAAATGGTATATATGGAACTCCTAGTTTAAGCAATTCCAATAATATTGGCTTCTCATTAAGTAATGTGGTAGAAGCTAAGGTTCGAGACAAAGACACTATGGCTACGGAGCCCAAAAAAGTGATGCTTCTAAATAACTTAAACTTTAGTACCGCATATAATATTGTAGCCGATTCCCTACCATGGAGCCCCGTGAGAGTTAGTGGTGGAACGCAGTTTTTTCAGAATAAAATGAATGTAAACTTTGGCGCCACATTAGATCCTTATGCTATTGATAATAATGGAACTAGAATTGATGTTTTTAACTACGAAAACGGCGGTAGTTTGTTTAGAATGACCAACGCTAATGTAAACGTAAGTTACTCCATTAATAGTAAAACATTTTCTGGAGGAGAAGATAAAGAGCAAGTAGATAATACACAAAGTGGAGGTCGGGAAGACGACTTATTTGGTAGAGCGCAAGACTTTAGTGATGATAGAACTTTTGCCAACGACGAAGAGGAGGAAGACAAGGAAGATTTACCCACAGAAGCGTATGCCGCCAAACTCCCATGGGATTTGAGGCTTGCTTATTCCTTAACCTACTCCAATAGCAATAGGCAAAACGAAATAAGTAATAATTCTCTTATGTTTTCTGGAAATGTAGATCTAACACCGCAATGGAAAGTAGGAGTTTCATCGGGATACGACTTTAAACAAAAAGGATTTACATATACACAGTTAAGATTTTCTAGAGATTTAAAAAGTTTTAGACTTAACTTTAACTGGGTTCCTTTTAGCTCTAGAGCTTCTTGGTTCTTCTTTATCGGAATTAAATCGTCTATGTTAAGCGATCTTAAGTGGGAAAAAAGAAGTGAACCAGATAAGAATCTGTAAATTATATTTCGAGAAAAACTCAATTATCGAATAAAAACATAAAACTTATTCAACCAATAATTCAATAAATAATTATGAAAAAAATAATAAACACCGATAAAGCACCTGCACCACTAGGACCATACAATCAAGCAGTTTTTGCCAATAACACGCTATATATTTCTGGACAAATTGCAATTAACCCAGAAACTAACGAACTTATTACAAGCGGGGTTGAAGACGAAGCAAAATTAGTAATGAAAAACCTAGAGGCTGTTTTAAACGCTGCTGATATGACATTTGAAAATGTAGTAAAAAGTTCTATTTTTTTAAATGATATGAATGATTTTACTACAATTAACAAAATATACGGTGCTTATTTTGATGAAGCTACTGCACCTGCCAGAGAAACTGTTGCTGTAAAAACACTCCCTAAAAATGTAAACGTTGAAATCTCAATGATTGCAGTAAAATAACAAAGTGTTTTACTAGCGCGTTTTGCAAGCGTCAAAAACATCTAAATCTCGGTTTTCGAATAAAAGAGGATCGAAGTTTGCCATTATTTTTTGTTCTTCAATTCTATAATTTATGAAGTCGTTTCTAAAAATAGGTTTCAGTGTATTTATTTTAGTACTGACTTCTGCATGTAAGACTACTTACACTCCTGTTGTTAACAATACTATTAACACTAGCAGTAGTACGTACGTAAATAATCCTGAGGGGATTGATATTTCTAATGATGAAGCTTCAACTTTAAAATGGAATCCTAAAACTCCTTATAATATAGAAGAGTTTAGAGCCGCTTGGATTGCTACTGTTGCTAATATTAATTGGCCTAGCAAACCAGGACTCTCTTCGGAAGAACAGCAAAAAGAAGCTCTTGAACTCTTAGATTTCTTAGAATCTCATCATTACAATGCGGCTATTTTTCAAGTAAGACCGCAAGCAGATGCTCTTTACAAAAGTGAAATAGAGCCTTGGTCCTATTACCTTACTGGAAAGCAAGGATTAGCGCCTTCTCCATACTACGATCCTTTATTATTTTGGATTGATGAAGCTCATAAAAGAGGAATTGAACTTCATGTATGGTTAAATCCCTACAGAGCGCATCATTCTCAAGGAAAAGAAATATCGGAACAATCTATCATAAAAACACATCCAGAACTTGTTGTCAAGTTAGAAAATGGGATGTGGTGGATGGATCCTGCTTTAGATAAAACTAAAGAACATTCGCTTAAAGTTGTAAAAGACATTGTTAGCAGATACGACATTGACGGAATTCATTTTGACGACTATTTTTACCCATACGAATCTTATAATAATGGCAAAGATTTTCCAGATGACAAGAGTTGGAATCAGTACTTAAATTCTGGAGGAAAACTAACTAGAAACGATTGGAGACGAGAAAATGTAAACAGTTTTATCAAAATGGTTTACCAAGCCATTAAAGAAGAAAAGCCTTATGTAAAATTTGGTATTAGTCCGTTTGGAATTTGGCGTCCTGGACATCCAGCTTCTGTTGTTGGCTTTGACCAATACAACAAATTATACGCCGACGCTAAATTATGGCTCAATAAAGGATGGATTGATTATTTTTCGCCTCAATTGTATTGGAAAATAAATAAAGAAGGACAACGCTTCCCTGAGCTATTAACTTGGTGGCAAGAAGAAAATAGTAAAAACAGACATTTATGGCCTGGAATTAAAGTAGATTATGGGGGAGATTTAGAAAATGTTAATGAAATTGATAATCAAATCAACATCACTCGAAATATTCTTCCTAAAAGCAAAGGCTCCATCCATTGGAGTATTGGTCCGCTTTTAAAGTACGATTCCTTAGCTGTAGGTATTTTAACACACTCTTATGCAAAAAAAACTCTTGTTCCTCCTAGTCCGTGGCTAGATAATACCCCTCCAGCAAAGCCTATTGTAAATGCAGTTGTAAAAGAAAATAAAGTAGCTATTATATGGGATCATCCTAACAAAAATGATGTTTCTAAATATGTGCTTTATTACCAATATTCCAACCAAAATTGGAATCATATTATTTTAAATTCAGAAACTACTTCTTATACCCTGCCTTTTATAGATAATCAAAATAATACCTTAAATAAAACAGGAGTTACCGCTGTGGATACTAATGAAAACCAGAGTTTGTTTACTGAAGAAAAACTTCCATAAGTTAATAAACATTTTTATTTAAAAAATCTCCTATACATAGGCTACAAAGTTTTTCTGCCACGAATTCACAAATATTTTTTTGCTTCTTCCTTACCCATAACCTTAATAAGAGAAGAAAAATAAATCTGTGAATCTGCAGCTTAAACTTATAAAACATATTATTGTTGTCCGATAAAGATTAACGAAATTTATTGGACTCCACTTATATCAAGGGTTAATAGAGATTTTTAAAATAGCCCCCTTGCTGTTAATAAAAAGAAAATTTTAACAATGTAACTTCTTTAAACTACTCATTTTATAATAGTTAAGATTTAGTCTTTGTTCTTTTTTCTTACAGCGAAGCGGTCATGTATTTTTAATCGGACATTAATAAAAACATATCTAAGAACAATAAAAAAGGTTGCTTCTTTACAAGAAACAACCTTTAATTTATAGTTGGTTTTTATTCTTTTTAATCGAATAAAACAGATTTATGATAATCTACCAATCCATCAATCGGCCTCCTTAAAACCTTTCCGATAGACAATCCATTTTCAGAGAGTGTCTGCTTTAATTCGTCTTGTAAATAATAAGCAATACTTCCTATAAAATGAATTGGAACTTCTTTTGCTTGCTCAAATTGAGTAATTGAATTACTAATAAACAATTGCATTCCTTTTTTAATTAAAGACTGACAATATTCTTCATCTTTATTTTGGATTACAAAGCGAGCAAATGTTGCTAAATAAGTATTTGGATTTGGCTGTTTATACAAATGATTTTTAACACTATCCTCTTCAAGATCGTATTCACTTGCAAATTTAACAGCTAATTTCTCAGGAATTTTATGATAGTAATAATCTCTTATTAATTGTCTTCCGAAGTAATTACCACTACAATCGTCCATTAAAATATAACCTAATGAAGTTACCTTCTGAAAAAGCTCTTTTCCATCCCAATAACTACAATTAGAGCCTGTACCCAAAATACAAACGATAGCGTGTTGATCTGGCTCCACAGTAGCGTAGATAGCTGCATATGTATCTTCCTTTACTGAAGTTTTTGCATTAGGAAAGTAATCTGCGAAGATTCCTTTTAAAAATTTTCGCATTCTCTCAGTTCCACAACCAGCCCCATAAAAATAGAGTTGAGTTACTTCTTTTCGATGTTTGTATAGTTCAAAGTTATTAGCCAAACGTTCATTAATAATTTCGCTTGTTAAAACTTCTGGACTTAAGCCCAATGTTTTAGTTACAAATAACTTGTTACCATCTTCATCTAATGCGATCCAATCAGATTTTGTTGCACCACTATCTACAATTAAAATCATACTTTAAGTTTAAGTTAATAGTTTTCTGAAAACTATTAAGTCTGCTTGGAGTTACCCAGAATTCAACAGAAGAAAGCCTTAAATTAATAAGGCTTAAACCTGTCAAATAGTTAGCTTTTGAGTTAGTTTAGTAAGCGTAAGCAGATCTTAATAAAAATTATAATCTTTTCAGATTACTTTTTAGATCCTATTTTAAATTATAATGCAGTGATATATTCTGCTAAATCAACTAGTTTATTTGAGTATCCAGTTTCATTATCATACCAAGAAACTACTTTAAAGAACTTAGAGTTTAATTCAATTCCAGCATCAGCATCAAAAATACTAGTACAAGTTTCTCCCACAAAATCTTGAGAAACTACTAGTTCATCTGTATATCCTAAAATTCCTTTTAATTCGTTTTCAGAAGCAGATTTCATTACTTTTTTGATTTCTTCGTAAGAAGTATCTTTTGCTAATTTTACAGTAAGATCCACTACAGAAACATCGGCAGTAGGAACTCTAAATGCCATTCCTGTAAGTTTTCCTTCCATTGCTGGAATTACTTTTGCTACCGCTTTAGCAGCTCCAGTAGAAGCTGGAATAATGTTTAATAAAGCACTACGACCACCTCTATAATCTTTTCTAGATGGACCATCTACTGTTAACTGAGTTGCAGTAGTTGCGTGAACTGTTGTCATTAATCCTTCTTCAATTCCAAAGTTATCGTGTAATACTTTTGTAATTGGCGCTAAACAGTTTGTAGTACAAGATGCATTAGAAACAATTCTATCTGATGCTTTAACATCTTTATGGTTAACTCCCATAACAAACATAGGTGCATCTTTAGAAGGTGCAGAAATAACTACTTTCTTAGCTCCTGCATCTAAGTGGTATTGAGCAGTCTCTAAAGTAGTAAAAATACCTGTACATTCAGCAACGATATCTGCTCCTACAGCATCCCATTTTAGGTTTTTAGGATCTCTTTCAGCAGTAATTCTGATTGTTTTCCCATCAACTACTAGGTTTCCATCTTTCACTTCGATTTTTCCATCAAATCTTCCGTGTACAGAATCATACTCTAATAAATATGCTAAATGCTCTACATCTAATAAATCATTTATTCCTACAATTTCTACGTTTGGTCTTTTTACTGTGGCTCTAAAAACCAATCTTCCAATACGTCCAAATCCGTTTATCCCAATCTTAACTGTTGACATGTTATTCTAAATTTTTAAATTATTAATTATCATTTTGTCACAATGTGACATTTACTATTTTGGTTTGTTATTTATGTTGACATGATTTCACAAACTCTCATGAGCTCGGAATCAATAGTTGTTTTTCCTTTAATAGCTTGCTCAATTGGAGTAAGAACTATTTCATCTTTAATAATTCCAACCATTAGATTAGATTTACCTTCCATAAGCGATTCTACTGCACGAACTCCCATTCTACTAGCTAACACTCTGTCAAAACATGAAGGAGATCCTCCACGCTGCATATGCCCTAATACAGACACTCTAATATCGTAGTTCGGTAGGTTTTCTTCTACATATTCTGCAAGTTCGAAAACATTTTTACCAGACTTATCTCCTTCAGCAACTACAACGATACTTGATGTTTTTCCACTTTTTCTACTTCTTTCTAGAGAGTGTAATAAACGATCCAATCCTAAGTTAGCTTCAGGAATAAGAATTTCCTCTGCTCCTGCTCCAACTCCAGAATTTAAAGCTAATTGCCCGCAATCTCTCCCCATTACTTCAATAAAAAATAAACGGTCGTGAGAACTTGCTGTATCTCTAATTCTATCAATAGCATCTACCACAGTATTTAAAGCAGTATCATAACCTAAAGTAAAAGTGGTTCCGTCAATATCGTTATCTATAGTACCAGGAATTCCAATTACAGGGTATCCATATTCTTCATTAAAAATCATCCCTCCTGTAAAAGTACCATCTCCACCAATTAATACCAATGCATCTATTTGGTTATCTAATAATTGTTGGTGTGCTTTTGCTCTTCCTTCTTTTGTTCTAAACTCTTTAGATCTAGCCGATTTTAGAATTGTCCCTCCTCGGTTAATAATATTTCTTACACTTCTAGCATCTAATACTTCTAAATCTCCTTCAATAAGTCCTTGATATCCTCTATAGATACCAACACACTCTATATTATGATATGCACAAGTCCTAACAACCGAACGAAGTGCAGCATTCATTCCTGGAGCATCTCCTCCAGAGGTTAAAACTCCTATTTTTTTAATACTCGTAGACATTAATTTTAATATTTGGATCGTAAAACTACCAAAGAAATTTCAATTTTCTCATATTGTTTTGATTAAAAATACAATATTGAAAGTTTCAATCGTTTTCGTTGATAAATTCTTAACAAATGCGTTATTTTTTTTTATATGCTGATTTCCGATTTGATTAAAAAAGTACCTTTTAGAAAGGTAAAATGTTAAATTTTGGGACTATTAATAAGAAAGTAGAAATTTATAAAAATCAAATCTTACAAATTAAGGAAATCGCATTTTACATTTTAGACGAAAATCAAGAAGACTCCTTACGTTTTTTTATCTTGAAATTCACCAATCCATTCCCCATACTTTCCTCTTCCTCTTCTTCTTTTTTAGCTTCTTTTTTAGGCTGATTTTCTTTATCAGGATTGGCTTCAAAAATCTTCCTTAAAAGTTGTCTAAAAGTATCAAACTCTACTTGGTAAGAAATCCCAAACCCTTGTGTATACCCTTGCTGCTGTGCAAAGAATTGCTGAATTTGATCCTCGCGGTTAAATATTCGTGCAATTAAACTTCCTTCTTCATTTAAAAGTATTTGCACTTCCACATCTCCCGCAACAACTGTTTCTGTAACCCCTCCCACAGGAACTCCAATTTTACCATTAATTAAAATCCGTTCACTAATTTGTGTGGAAACGGTAACTCCTAATCGGTCTTCAGAAACAAAATCCAATTCTGGATTCTTTTCTCCAATGTCATAAGATACTCCAACATCAAATTTACCATCTCCAGAATTTAGTACTTGGTTAAATAAACTCGAAGCAGTTTGCACTAAGTTTCCGGTTACAGCGGTTTGATTAATACTTAATTCATTTAAAAATACCCCTTGAGATAGTAATGAAAAAGCTTGGAGCTCTCTTTTAGAGTTATCGTCTAAACGGTATTGTAATTCTGCATTTATAACAGCATTAGCCGACGGAAAATTAATTTCGTAATCCAAAGAAGGCTGCATTAATTGTCCTTGTAATTTTATAATAACATCGGTTTCTAATTTACGAGTAAGCAAACTGTTTTCCAAAAGAACAGCAGGATTTGCGTAAAGCGAATATTTGGCAGCAATATTCATATCTACATCATCTAGTGGATCTCCTTCCCAATTGATAGTTCCTCCTGGTTGTACTACAAAACGTTTGTTTATAAAACCTCCATATTTAAATAGATATTCTCCTGTATAGGTAATAAAATCTCCATACATTCTAAACTTTCCATTGGTATTAATTTCTATAAGTAAGTTTCCTGCGCCTGTACCTTTTAAAGTGCTTCGGGTTTTGGGATCTATAATTATTTCTACCTCGGCATCTGGAGTTACATCTAAATCAAACTGCATTTCTACACCTTTTACTTCTGCAAGTTTTTGACGTTCTGCTTCTTCTTTTGATTCATTTTTATCAATAAAATTAATAATTGAAGTATCTCCTATTTCAGTAATATCACTAACAGGAATTACAAAAGTTGTTCCTTTTTCTGTTCTTGCATTTACATCAATATTTATCATTTTATTGGTAAGCCCATAAATTTGAGCCTTCCCACTTATAAATCCTGTCCCATAATATAAGGATTCTTCTTGCATTTTTGTATTTAGCACCAAAAAGCGTTCGCCTTCAGTATCCAAATAAAGATCGAGATACCAGTCTTTAAAATGATCGTATGTTATAGATCCATTTAGTTTAGCTTGTGTTTTGTACTGGGTGTCTATAATTCCAATATCATCAAATTTAAATGAGCGTCCTTCTAAATTTACATCGGCTATCTTTTCAAAATCAAGATCTACATTTAGATAAGGAATTTTTAATCCGCCATCGGTTATTTGTAGGGCACCATTCATTTCTGGATTTTCTATGGCGCCAGTGAGTTTAAAATCTCCAGAAGCTAATCCACGCATATTAGAAATTACATCTCCTCCAAGCGGACTTAACGCTTTAAGGTTTAAACTTTCCAACCGTCCACTTAAATCTAGTTGTGTACTTTTTTCAGTAGAAATAATGTCTCCTAAAATATTTAACGACTCTCTATCCTGATTTACAATTTTGGCATTTACTGCAAACTGACTCAAATTATCGTTCCCAAGAATGGAGAGAAATAAGTTCCCTAACGGTAAATCGTTTACTTTAAAGTCAGAAATTTTAACATTAGATGAAGGTGTATAATTACTATTACGCTGAAGAATATTTAAGTAACCATCTACAATTCCATCTAGTTTTAAACTATCTACTTCTGGCATTATTTTATCCAAGGTAACCTTATCAAACTGAAGGTCGATATCTTTATAAGTACTATCTCTTAGAGTCCCCTCCAAACTAATTTGCTCGTCTTGGTAATTCATCACTACCCTACTTATATTTATGGTATCTAATGTCTTACTAAAACTTACTTTATTATCTGTATCGTTATCTTCATTTATAATCCAATCTCGTCCTTTAAACCCTAGCTGAGAGCGTTTTAAACCAATTACTGACTCCTGTTTATTATTAAAGGTATGATAAAAATTAAGATTGTAAATATCATTAAATTCTTTCCCTCCTTTAAACTCAGTTCTAAAAAATAGTGTGTCGTTAATTTTGGTATTTATTAAAGAAAAATCGGTAACATCATAAATATTAGATTCGATATTTTGAACTTCTACATAGGTATTATACAGCGGATTTTTATTATCTATTTGAATTTGAATATTATCAAATATATTTCCGTTGGCATTAATTTTAGGAGAATTAAAATTTAGTTTAAAGTCGCCTTCATCTGCAACAATACTTCCTTTTATAAATGTATTACTTCCAAACTCAATTTTTGGGAAAAATACTTCTATAATTTTGTTATAAATTTTAAAATTAAAATCTACATACTGCCCTTCGGCTACGGGTTCTGGCTTATAATTGGTATAAATACTTCCAATAGAATTCTTTACTAAATTCCCCAACTCCCTAACTCTATATTTACCTTTTAACGAGCCCGTTATAATATCTGGAGAATTTACAGTTATAATCCGTTCTTCTTCTTTAAACTCGGAGGTAACCGTAAAATCATCAAAATAATAACTATCATTTTGGTTGGTATAATTTGTTTTATAAAAACTTATTTCTCCTGCAAGATCATACAAGCTATTTCCAGACATATCTGCCACAATATTTCCTTTAAAAACCGAAATACTATCTCTAGAGACAAAATTTAATCGGTTTAAATCAATATTATTTACAGAAGCCACAAATTTAAATTCGTTGGTAGTTCCAGAGAGGTCTGCCAAACCTTTAAAAGCAACATCAAAGTTTTGATCCTTTGAGGTAACAGAACCATCAAACAATTGATCTTTTAAAATCCCAGAAACTTTAAGGTTTTTATATTCGTATCCGTTATAATTTACACTGAAGATTTCTCCTATTATTTCGGTATTAAGCGATTCTTGTTTGAATCCTTGTCCGTCTACATTTACATCTAAATTGGTTAACCCCAACGATTCATCTTCTAGGAAAATTCCCATATCAAAATCTTGTAAAGACAGTAATCCCTTATAAGATGCATTGTCTATATTGTCAATATTTGTAAGTGTTAAATCGGAATACCCTTTTCCTATATCTGAAATCAAATTTACTTTTGCATAAACCGATTGCTCTGTAATTCTCATACTTCCAAAAACGGAAAGTTGACCAAATTTACTAAAAGAAGAAGGTAAGGTTTTACCGAGAATTCCAGGTAATAAATTGGTAAGCTGATAATAATTTGAAGAAACATTATTAATATGAGCATCTATACTAAAAGGCTTTGCTTTTTCGAATAAATTATTAAATACAAAGTCGCCATCAATCAAGGTGTTTCCAGAAGTCATCTTTAAATTATTCATGGCTAACTTATTCAAAACCCCTTCAAAATCTGTTGATAATTCTACCTTTTTTCCGCTTCCAAATTCATCAAAATAAAGATTAATCTCATCCAAAGCTACAGTAGATTCTTCAAAGTTCCCTGTAAGATTTACTTCATTTAAAAAATCTTTAAAATCTTCAATTTTATAATCAAAAACAACATTTCCTTTAATATAAGATTCTGGAGTTTCTATAGATAAACTATCCAATCTCATTGCTGTTTTAGTATAAGAAAAATCTGTCTGCAAACGATTTACAACCACTCCCTTTTTTGTAGTAAAATCTAACTGGTCTACACCAACCGTAACTTTAGGTCCTAAAATTTGAAAAGAATCGGCTTCTATATGAAGGTTTTCTAGGCCAACAATAAGCGGATTTTCTTTATTTTCGTCCACCAACCTAAACTCACTTTTATTAACAGAAATATGAGACGAGGTCATCAAAAAAGGATTATTAGGGTCTCCTTCTCCACTATCCAACTTATCTACAAAAACGTTTAAATTGGTATTATCTTCTCCTTTATGAATTTTTAAATTCAATAATAATTCATCAGCTCGGATATCGCCAAATTCTAGATCGCCTTTAACCACATGGCGTAAACTAAGGATTGAGGTATTTAATTTATTTATATAAACTAAGGTATCCTTTTTATAATCTTCAATATAAACCCCTTTAATATTTACATCTCCAAAAAATGGCATAAACTGAACGCCATCAATATAAATACGGGTATTAAAAGTTTCATTTAAATAATTGGTAGCCCTTTTAGCAATAGAAGTTTGGACAAAAGGTAACGACAGAAAAATACTAGTCAATACCACTATTAGTATTAAAACAAGTAGTACCCTAAATAATATTTTCCTTAGTTTTTTGATAGATTTTAATGTTTTACCTTTGCTTATTAATTTCCAGTTTCAAAGATAGCATGAATACTCAAGATGTTTACATACTAGCGATAGAATCTTCTTGCGATGATACTTCGGCAGCTGTATTACACAACGATAAAGTGTTGAGCAATGTTGTTGCCAACCAAAAAATTCACGAAGAATATGGCGGCGTGGTTCCAGAGCTTGCCTCAAGGGCACATCAACAAAATATTGTTCCGGTGGTTCATCAAGCATTAAGCAAGGCAAATATCGATAAAAAACAGTTAGCTGCAATAGCTTTTACGCGTGGCCCTGGATTAATGGGATCTTTGCTTGTAGGAACTTCCTTTGCTAAGTCCTTGGCGCTAGGTTTAAACATTCCTCTCATAGAGGTTAACCATATGCAAGCGCATATTTTAGCACATTTTATTGACGAGCCTGATACTCCAAAACCTAGTTTTCCTTTTTTAGCAATGACTATTAGCGGCGGACATACCCAAATTGTTAAAGTTTATAACCACTTTGAAATGGAAGTTATTGGGGAAACTATAGATGATGCTGTTGGAGAAGCTTTTGACAAATCGGCTAAAATATTAGGACTCCCCTATCCAGGTGGTCCTTTAATTGATAAATATGCCCAATTAGGTAACCCAAAAGCATTTCCATTTCCTAAACCTAAAGTTGGCGAATTAAACTTTAGTTTTAGCGGCTTTAAAACAGCGGTTCTTTATTTTATTCAGAAAGAGGTAAAGGAAAATCCTAATTTTATTGAAGAAAATTTGTACGATATATGTGCTTCCATTCAATATACAATAATTGGAATTTTAATTGATAAACTGAAAAAAGCCTCCAAGCAAACAGAAATCAAACAAATAGCCATTGGCGGTGGCGTTTCTGCAAACTCTGGAATTAGAAAAGCTTTAAAAGAAGGAGAACAACGTTTTGGTTGGAAAACTTTTGTTCCTAAATTTGAATACACAACAGACAATGCTGGAATGATTGGAATTGTTGGATATTATAAATTTTTAAACCAAGATTTTACAGATCAAACAATTACCGCAAAAGCTAGATTTGCGCTCTAATCTTGATTTGATAAACTAAATTTTCAACTTTCAACATATTAACTCACATCTCTATGCAACTTTTTTACGCACCAGAATTAGAAAGCAACGCACAACAATTTACTTTCGACAAAGAAGAAAGTAGGCATATTAGTAAAGTGCTCCGTAAAAAAGAAGGAGATACCTTATATATTACCAATGGTAAAGGATGGCTTTTTGATGCTGAAATAATTAATGCTGACATAAAAAATTGCGTTGTAACTATTAAGGACGCCAATTTAAAATATAAAAAGAATTACTATTTACATATGGCGGTGGCTCCAACAAAAATGAACGACCGCTTTGAATGGTTTTTGGAGAAAGCTACAGAAATTGGTATTGATGAAATTACGCCTATAATTTGCGACCATTCCGAGCGAAAAACTATAAAAATAGAACGCTACGAAAAAATCCTACAAGCAGCTATGAAGCAATCTTTAAATTGCTACTTACCAAAACTAAACGATGCCATAAATTTTACTTCTTTTTTAGATGAAAAAAGAGAGGGTCAATTATTTATTGCACATTGCGAAGAGCAAGAGAAATACGATTTAAAACGAAAAATTATGGCAGACAATAAGGTTTTAATTCTTATTGGACCAGAAGGCGATTTTTCTTTAAATGAAATAAAAACAGCAGTAGATCATGGATTTACTCCTGTAAGTTTAAGCGACAATCGTTTACGTACAGAAACCGCTGCTATTGTAGCCTGCCACATAGTTTCCTTGATAAATTCTTAATTACAATCCCAAGTAAAATTAGCTACTTTATAGTTTAAAGTAGGCTTATAATTATAATGCCACCACTCTGAAGTTATAGCGCCAAAACCGAAAGATTCCATTGTAGTTTTTAATAATTTTCGGTTATCTAACACTTCTTTTGGCAAATCGGTATACGCATGTCTTGCCTTTCTTCCAAAGAAATCAAATGGAGTTCCCATCTCCAGTTCTTTGCCCTCTAAAGTAGTCAACGTAATATCTACAGCGCCTCCCTTATTATGTATAGAGCCTTTTGCCGGATTGGCAACATAAGTAGCATTTGGAACAATTTTCCACATTTTCTTCTGCACATCATGCGGACGGTAGCAATCAAAAAACTTAATCCGATACCCTTTTTCCATAAAAGCCTGATTTGCTTTTAGCAGCCCTCTAGCGGTTACAGCCCGAACATAACATTCTCCACAATCGTAAACTTGTGCTTTTAAAAAATTGTCTTCTGTAGCATACTTCATTTCATAGACAAAATCATCACTATAATCTGCTAATCTTACAAAAGTAGTATCAGAAATAGATGCCAGAGGAGTTATATTTTTTTCGGGTATTGTAGTAGCTTCTTCTTCTACTATTGTGTCTTCAGCTACTTCTACTCCAACTTCAGACGCATTCTCATTAGAAACTTGAGGAGTTTTTGACTTTTGTTTGCAGGATAATAAACCTATAAACATTACTACAACTAATATTTTTTTCATCTGTTACTGTTTATTTGTAAGTATTAGGGAATAAATATGGTTATTTTTTAGCTTCTCTAAATAATTTACCGTTATACCCCTCAAAAAGGTACAATTCCAATTTGTGAGTAAAGGTATAAAAAAGCTAAACATTAAAGTTTTCACAAAACTTAAAACTCATACAATAGAAAATAATATTTAACTAAAATTTTGTAAGACTCTATAGATAAACGGATAGCTAAATCCGTTGAAATACATACACACTTTAATAGTAAATAATCGTTGATAGTTTTAAGCTTTTCTTATAAAACACTTATAAAGTGGTTAACAATTTCGTTTAAATAAGCATCCTACATTTGAACCAGCAAACCAATTTTTAATTAATAATTAAAACTATTTAATCATGAAAAAACACATTTTAGTAATAGCAACTTTATTAGTAGGAACTATAGCAAGCGCACAATCTTGGTCTGATGAGTTCCAATTAGGTGCCCGCGGGGGTTTAAACTTTTCTAGTGTAGCTGGAGATGATATTGACAGTCCAGATAACAGAACCAGTTTTTATGCTGGTTTAGTTGCTGAAGCACCATTAAGTGAGCGTTTTTCTGTTCAGCCAGAGGTTTTCTATTCAGGTCAAGGATTTGATTTGGATGATATCGATGCAGAATTCCAAGTAGATTATATTCAAGTTCCACTTTTGGCAAAAGTATATTTAGCTGAAGGATTTAACTTACATGCAGGTCCACAAGTAGGTTTTAAAGTGAATGAAGAATTAGATTTTCAACCAACGGAAGATGCTGGAGATTTTGATACCGACCAAATTAATGATATCGATTTTCAGTTAACCGGTGGTGCCGAATATAAATTTGAAAACGGCTTCTTTTTACAAGCCAGATACTCTTATGGATTATCTGAAGTTGTAGAAGATACAGACATTCACAACTCAGTATTTTCAGCTGGTTTAGGATTCATGTTCTAATAACCAAATTTTAAGTTCCCCTAGAACTTACCAATATCCGCACTCTTTATATTTTTAATTTGAGTGCGGATATTTTTATTTAAACCCTTCTATATTACACATCTAAAAATTTTAAATGCCGAAAATCTATGATTCTCTAAAAATTAAAGTCAAAACATGAATTAAGTAATCTACGTATTTAAAATTAAGTATTTTTACTTATATTTGATTCAAAATTACGTAGTCATGAAGAAAATCATAGTAATCGGAAATGGAATGGTTGGTTATAAGTTTTGCGAAAAACTAGTAAATAAAACCAATAGAAATGATTTTAAAATTGAAGTTTTTGGTGAGGAACCAAGACCTGCTTATGATAGAGTGCATCTAAGTGAGTATTTTGGAGAAAAATCTGCCAATGAACTTTTACTTGCTCCAGCCAATTGGTATTTAGAAAACGACATTACACTTCATACTTCTTCATTAATTTCAAATATTGATACTCAGAAAAGAGAAATAACTACTTATAAAAATGAAACTTATACATATGATTATCTAGTTATAGCTACTGGTTCGTCTCCTTTTATCCCTCCAATTAAAGGCTCCGAAAAATCTGGGGTCTTTGTATACAGAACGTTAGAAGACTTAGACGCAATGAAAACCTATGCTTCTAAAATAAAAAAAGAAGGAAAAGCACAAGCCGCTGTACTTGGTGGCGGGTTATTAGGTTTGGAGGCCGCAAATGCAGCCAAAGAACTGGGCATGGAAACTCATGTTATTGAATTTGCTCCTAGGTTAATGCCTAGACAACTAGATTTACCTGCCAGTAATCTATTAAAAAGTAAAATAGAACAAATGGATATTAAAGTTCATTTGGAAAAAGCTACCTCAGAAATTATTGGAGAAAATGCTATTGAAGCAATGCAATTTAACGACAATACTTCTTTAAAAGTAGATATGTTAATTATCTCTGCGGGGATTCGCCCGAGAGACGAATTAGCTAGAGAAGCTGGAATAAAAGTTGGAGAACGTGGTGGAATTTGGGTAAATAATAAAATGCAAACATCAGCAGAAAATGTGTATGCCATTGGAGAAGTTGCGCTTTATAATGATGGTATTTATGGATTGGTAGCTCCTGGTTACGATATGGCAAATGTAGCTGTAGAGCAAATTACTGGTGGAGATACTACCATGGTTTCATCTATTGACATGTCCACTCAACTAAAATTAATTGGAACTGAGGTTGCTAGCTTTGGAGATCCTTTTATTGAAAATGATGATGTATCGGTTATCTCTTTTGAAAACAAACACAAAGGAGTTTACAAACGAATTAACGTAACTAAAGATGGTTCAAAACTCTTAGGAGGAATTCTAGTAGGGGATTCTTCAGATTATAATACTTTATTTCAGTTATATATAAATGAAATGAAACTTCCAGAAAATCCTGAAGACTTAATTTTAGGAGCTCGGGGAGGCGAAAGTTCTTCTGTAGGAAGTGTGATGGATTTTCCTGACACTGCACAGATTTGTTCTTGTGAGAGTGTTACTAAAGGGAGTATCTGCGGGATGATAAAAGACGAATCTTGTTGTTCTCTTTCTGATGTTGTAAAAGCAACAAAAGCTACTAGCGGTTGCGGTGGATGTAAACCAATGGTTGTTGATTTAGTAAACGAAACTTTAAAATCTTTAGGAAAAGAAGTAAAAGAAACCTTGTGTGAGCACTTTGCTTATAACCGACAAGAATTATATGATCTTATTAAAGTAAATAAGGTTAAGAATTACGACGAAGCTTTAGATTTATTTGGAAAAGGCGATGGTTGTGAAACTTGCAAACCTGCTCTAGCATCTTTATTTGCAAGCATTTATATGGAAACTGCAAATAAGCAAGTTACCATTCAAGATTCCAACGATAAATTTTTAGCGAATATTCAACGGAACGGAACCTACTCCATAGTTCCAAGAGTTGCTGGAGGAGAAATTTCACCTGAAAAATTAATGGTGTTAGGAAAAGTAGCTCAAAAGTATGACCTCTATACAAAAATAACAGGCGGACAACGCATTGACCTTTTTGGTGCGGAACTCCATGAATTACCTCTTATTTGGAAAGAATTAATAGATGCTGGGTTTGAAAGCGGACACGCATATGGAAAATCCTTAAGAACCGTAAAGAGCTGTGTTGGCTCTACATGGTGTAGATATGGAATGCATGAAAGTGTTTCTTTTGCTATTGAAATTGAAAACAGATACCGCGGATTACGCTCCCCTCACAAACTTAAAGGAGGCGTTTCTGGTTGCATTAGAGAGTGTGCAGAGGCAAGAGGAAAAGATTTTGGACTCATTGCTGTAGATGGTGGATGGAACTTATATGTATGTGGTAATGGTGGTGCAACCCCTAAACATGCAATTCTATTAGCAGAACAATTAGATGATGAAACTTGCGTAAAGTACCTTGATAGATTTTTAATGTATTACATAAGAACTGCCGCACCTCTTACACGCACTGCTCCATGGTTAGAAAAATTAGATGGAGGTATAGAATACCTAAAAAAAGTAATCATAGAAGACTCTTTAGGCATTGCTGAAGATTTAGAAAAAGAAATGCAAAGCCTTGTTAATAAGTACGAATGCGAATGGAAACAAGCTATTGAAGATCCAGAAATGATGAAAAGATTTAAGCATTTTGTCAACTCAGAAGATAGAGATAACAACATTGAATATGTAGCGCTTAGAGATCAAAAAATGCCTAAAGCTTGGATTTAATCTCATTGTAAGGGTTTACTTACTTTGGCATGGCTCAAATTAAAGAATATTCCAACTCATTATCTCTCGAGTGCTTGCACTGAGGTAATTTTTACAGTGGTCAGTTTATCAGTTGGTAGGAAGTTAGTTGTGAGAATCCTGCCAACTGCAAACTGAAAAATAGTTTATAACAATCAACTACCTCGGGGCAAGCCCACAAGGTAGTCAAAGGAAACAAATTTAATTTATTTCGACGCAGAGTCCTTCGGTAAACTCAGGACAGGCTCTGGAGAATAAAACCCTCTATGAGGGACTAATACTAATCTTACAATTTTTAAATTATGGAACAACTACTTCAACAATATCAATCGGTTACACAAAATAAAGTTATGCATTGGTTCAACGCTGGAAATATTAACGATTTCCCAGAAAATGGAGGCGCTTGTGTTAAATACAAAACAAAGCAAATTGCGGTATACAATTTCACCCGAAAATCGGCTTGGTATGCCTGTCAGAATTTATGTCCTCATAAAATGGAAATGGTACTTTCTCGAGGTATGGTGGGCGATTTAAGTGGGATTCCAAAAATTGCTTGTCCGCTACACAAAAAAACATTTTCCTTAGAAAATGGAGAAAATTTAAACGGGGAAGATTATAAAATTGCTACCTATCCTGTTAAAATTGAAAATGAAAATGTGTATATTGGCTTCACAGATTAAGAAAACAATATATGAGCCAGCCCAATTTTAAAGAAGCCATTGAAAAAATAGATCGTGCAAACGCTCAAGATCCGAATACAGAAACCTATCAAGGAAAAGAATACCCAAAAGAATTGTTGTACTCACAACGTATGACAGAAACCTTGCTTTCTTTTGAGCCTAATGCTAGTGAAGAATTACAAATTGCTGCCAGAGCTCAACATATAGAGCGTTGGAAAATAGACAGAAACTCTTACCCTATGGACCGAATTGGGTATTTAAAATGGAGAGAAGAACTCAAAAAAATGCATGCTGAAATTACTGCTGATATTTTAAATGAAGTTGGATACGATGACAGTTTTTCTGAAAGAGTTTCTTTTTTAATTAAGAAGAAATTACTTAAAAAAGATGAAGAAACTCAAACTTTAGAAGATGTAGTATGTTTAGTCTTTCTTCAGTATTATTTTGAAGATTTTGCCGACAAACATTCCGATGAAAAGATAATTGACATTCTACAAAAAACATGGGGAAAAATGTCGGATAAAGGTCATAAAGCAGCTCTAAAACTCCCCTTGAACAACAAGAGTTTATCGCTTATTAAACAAGCATTAGCTTAAAAACTATGAGCACAAAGGTCACTTCCTTAGACCAAAATACTTTTAACAAACTTAGAAAACTGTACATTATAGCCTTAAGTGCTATTGCGGTGTCTGTTATTCTAAGTCAGATTTTAGTACGTAAATATTTAAGGGACCAACAAGATGATGCTAAAATTATTAACATTGCTGGAAGGCAGCGAATGTTAAGTCAGAAACTTACCAAAGAAGTATTATTGTACACAAATGCAAACCTTACTACTAATAAAGGAGAGGTTTTAGACAATATCAAAAGTACGCTCCAATTGTGGGAATCCTCTCACCAATCTTTACAAAATGGGAATGATAGTTTACAAATAGAAGGTAATAATTCTGAAGCTATACAACTTATGTTTAAGGAGCTACAACCTTCTTTTACAAAAATCCAAACTTCTGTAAAAAACATACTTCAGGAGTCAAGTATTAATGCTTCAATTTTTAAAAAGCAAATTCAGCAAGAAACCGCTAATTTAAGAATTCAAGAACAACAGTTTTTAACTATTATGGATCGTATTGTAAATCAATATGATAAAGAGGCTACACTAAAAGTAGAAAAACTTCAGAAGTTAGAATTCATTTTACTTATTGTAACCCTCGCCATTTTATTAGCCGAGTTTTTATTCATCTTTTGGCCAGCAGCAAAACGAACAAAACAAACAATTAAAAACCTATTAGTTTCCGAAGAAAAAGCAAAAGAAATGGCTTTTAATGCAGATGCCCTTAGTCAGGCAAAAGAAAAATCTGTAAATCAATTAAAAGCATTAAGTTTAGTTATGGAGCAAACATTATTATTTGCTCGTATCTCCTTAGACGGCTATTTAATTCATCTAGGAAATAAATTTTCCAGTCGGTTTAATTATAGAAGTTTTAGCAATACAACAAAGTTTTCTGAAGTAATTTCTACGGATAAAAAAGAACAAGAATATATCGAAACCCTCCTTGCAAACCATCAAAATACGGGCTGGCAGGGAGAAATAAAAGGAACTCTAGCCAATGGTGAAGCTATTTGGTTAGAAATGTCTATTATTCCTTATCATTCTGGCGAACAAAAAGATGAATTATTGCTTATTTGCTTTGATATTACGGAACGTAAAAAAGCGCAGCTTCAAATAGAACGTCTCACTAAAGAGCGTTTCGAAGCTAAAATTGATCAACAAAAAACACTTTCAGCAAAAATAATTGAAAACCAAGAACAAGAACAAAATCGGATTGCCAAAGATATCCATGACGGAATTGGACAAATGCTAACTGGATTAAAATTTAATATTGAAAGTATTGACGTTAAAAACACAGAGAGAACCGCTGAAAAAATTGAGCATTTAAAGGAGCTAACAACTAATATTATTAAAGGAGTTAGAACAGCTACTTTTAATTTAACACCACCAGAATTAACCGACCATGGTATAGTTCCAGCACTTACAAAGCTCTCTCAAGAATTAGCAAAGTTTACGGGCAAGAATATTGTATTGTTTAATAAAACTGAGTTTAACGATCGGTTGGATTCTCTTACAGAAATTAACATATACAGAATTACGCAGGAGGCTGTTAATAATGCCATTAAATATGCCGAATCTACTCATATAATTATTACAATTTCTCATAGTAAAGAGTTACTTAGCATTACTATTGATGATAACGGTAGAGGGTTTGATACTAATAAATTAAAACCAAGAGAAAATGGCGAGGGTGGTATGGGGCTCACCTTTATGAAAGAGCGTATTAACTACATCAACGGACGATTATTTATGAGCTCTAACCCTGGAGAAGGAACACGAGTAACCATGAATGTGCCTATTTAGAAATAAGGGATTTGTTATAATTGACGAAAAAATTTACTAGCCACCAATTTACAAATACATCTATATTATTTTTTTAATCCTACCATGAACCCCTACAGGAAAAGGGAAAATTTATATCCGTGAATCTGTGGCTAAAATTTATGAGCTCAATAAAAGCATTACTTAGTAGGTTAAGTATTTTTCCGTATTTTCGTACTTAGAATACGACTAACGCAACTATGGAACATATTAATATTATTCTTGCAGACGACCATGTTCTTGTAAGAGATGGAATCAAATCTTTATTGGAAGACGATAAATCAATACATGTAATTGATGAAGCTTCTAATGGCAAAGAAGCATTGGAAATTATTGCGAAAAATAAACCTGATTTATTAGTTGTAGATATTAGAATGCCAGAAATGAATGGTATAGAAGTTGTAAAACGACTCAAAAAATCAAACCCCGAAGTAAAAGCCTTGGTACTTTCTATGCACGATTCTGAAGAATACGTAGTACAATCCATACAATCTGGAGCAGACGGTTATTTATTAAAAGGTTCTAGTAAAGAAGAATTCTTAAAAGCTTTACATACCGTTGCGGAAGGTGGGAAATATTTTTCTGGTGATGTTTCTTCTATAATCATCAATAATTTTGTTGATGGAAAACCTAAAAAAGTTACTGATACTTCTGTTGAAAACGACTTTAATCTTACCAAAAGAGAAAAACAAATTCTGAAACACGTACTTAAAGGATTAAGTAACAAAGAAATTGCCGAAGAATTAAAAATTAGTAAACGGACAGCAGAAGTACACCGCTTCAACTTGATGAAGAAATTAGAAGTGAAAAATCAGATGGAGCTTGCTAACAAAGCAAATACTTATAACCTACTATAACCTCTCCCTCATAAGGAATTCAACTTAAAAACTACGTATTTACAACAAAACCTTCATCTACATCTTTCTTGGTTTTTTAAATATTATTCAATTTAAAACCAAGGAATTAAATAGTTTTTATTTAATTCCTTTAAAATTCAATATTTCATAATTCCGCTCAAATACTTACTTATTATTTTAATTATTACGTATTAATACTTAATTTTATAAAAGAAAATTTAAGTTTTATGAAGACAACAGTAACAACCAAAGCAACCAAGTTAAATTTAACAAATTTAAAGAGCATTCCAATTAGAACATTTTGGATCTCATCAATTGCCTTTTTCATGTGTTTCTTCGCATGGTTTGGTATTGTTCCCTTTATGCCCGATGTGGTAAAAGAATTAGGATTAACTCCAGACCAAAAATGGAATGCAGTGATATTAGCGGTAACAGGAACTGTATTTGCACGCTTACTTATTGGAAAGTTGTGTGATAAATACGGCCCACGTTTATGCTATACATGGCTATTAATAATTGGGTCTATTCCAGTAATATTAAGTGGTTTAGCACAAACTCCTATGCAATTTTTAATTTGTAGGTTTTTAATAGGTTTTATAGGAGCTTCTTTTGTAATTACTCAAGTACACACCTCTTTAATGTTTGCTTCCAATATTGTAGGAACTGCAAATGCAACTTCTGCAGGATGGGGAAATCTTGGTGGTGGTGCAAACCGATTAGGAATGCCTTTAATTGCGGCGGCAGTAATAAGTTTTGGAGTAGCAGAAACCGACGCCTGGAGGTATGCTATGATTATTGCTGGAACCATTTGTTTTTTGATGGGAATTGTATACTTCTTTTTCACTCAAGATACTCCTGAAGGAAATATAAAAGCGCTTAAAGAAAAAGGTAAGAAAATACCGAATGGAAAAAAAGACGAAGTAGGGTTTCTTGAAGCCATTAAAGATTATAGAGTTTGGATTTTATTTATTGTATATGCCGCGTGTTTTGGTATTGAACTTACAGTGTATGGTACTATGGACGACTATTTACAAAACACCTTTCAATTAGAAAGAATTACAGCAGGTAACATTGTTTTATCATTTGCTTTGATGAATATTTTTGCTAGAACTCTTGGGGGATTCTTTGGAGATAAATTTGGAAAAACAAAAGGCTTACGTGGTCGCGTACTCTTTTTGGTAGCCATATTAGCTATAGAAGGCGTTATGCTAACCGTATTTTCTACCATGACGAGCTTGATTGCAGGAATCGTATTCTTAGTTGCCTTTAGCTTGTCTGTACAAATGGCAGAAGGAGCAACATTTTCGGTAGTTCCATTTATAAATAAAAAAGCTATTGGTTCTATTTCTGGAATTGTAGGAGCTGGAGGAAATGTAGGAGCTTTTTTAGCGGCTATTCTCTTAAAATCTAAATCGGCTATTGCAGAAAAAATTGCAATTGAAGATCATCAAGGTATGGGAGAGGCTGTTATAAAAGCAGCACAATCAGAAGCAGCAGCTTCTGCAGTATCTAGTGGTTATTTAATGATTGGAATGTTAGTTGTAGCTACTGGAATTTGTGCGCTAGCAATTAGATTTTCCGCTCAAGATGAAAAAATTGCCCAAAAGGAATTACATCAAACATCTAGAGAGTTTGCAACTGTCAATTAAATCAACTACCTCGGGGCAAACCTACGAGGTATTCAAAGAAAAATAATTTAATCCATTTCGACGTAGAACACTTCGAAATACTCATAACAGGCTCTAGGGAATAAACCCTCAATGAGAGGTTCAAAACAAAACCGAGATGCATTTGTTGTAAGAAGCAACAAGAAAAATCTACGCCAGCGCCGTAGCATTAAAGTCTCTCTGAGTAAGTAAATGGATAAACTTTATGGGGTTAAATTCTGAATATAAAAATCTAAACGCCACTAAATTACTACATCCGTAATAATTGCTTGAACCTATTTTATATCAGAAAAAAATATCGGAAATTGAATTCAAGCTATTATAATTAAGCACAAAATGCGAAGTTATTTTAGCTAAAAAAACAAACATTCATGTTGAAAGAAGAAGTAAAAACTACCTGTTCGTATTGTGGTGTTGGCTGTGGAATTGTTGTTAAAAAAGACGCTCAAAACAAAGTTTATGTGGAAGGCGACAAAGACCACCCAGTTAACAAAGGAATGTTATGTTCTAAAGGAATGAACCTCCATTATGTTGCGAATGATACTTCTGATAGGATTCTGTATCCCGAAATGAGATGGAGTAAATCGCATCCTAGAGAGCGTGTTTCTTGGGATGATGCAATGGAAAGAGCAGCTTCAGTTTTTAAATCGATTATAAAAAAACACGGTCCAGATAGTGTTGGTTTTTATGTTTCTGGACAATGTTTAACAGAAGAATATTACATTGCTAATAAACTTACAAAAGGCTTTTTAGGCACTAATAATATTGATACCAATTCTCGTTTATGCATGAGTTCGGCTGTTGTAGGTTATAAAAAAACATTTGGAGAAGACTCTGTCCCTATTGCTTATGAAGATATTGAATTAGCGGATTGCTTCCTTATTTCTGGGGCTAATCCAGCTTGGTGTCATCCTATTCTCTTCCGAAGAATTGAAAAACACAAAGAGGAAAATCCGAATGTTAAAATTATAGTTATAGATCCTAGAAAAACGGATTCAGCAAACTTTGCCGATTTACATTTGCAACTTATTCCTGGAACGGACGTTGTGCTTCATAATGCTATAGGTAGGCGTCTGTTAGAACGTGGTCTTATTGATTATAATTTTATTAAAGAGCACACTGAGGATTTTCAGAAATATAAAGAACAAATTTTAGAAACTTCAATTAAAAAAGCAGCCAAAATCTGTGGAGTTTCAGAAAATGATATAAAAAGAGCAGCCGATATGATTGGTCTCGCCAAAGGCTTTATAAGCATGTGGGCTATGGGACTAAATCAAAGTGTGGTTGGCACAGATAAGAATTTTTCATTACTCAATTTATCGCTCATAACAGGACAAATAGGAAAACCAGGTGCTGGTCCTTTTTCACTTACTGGACAACCAAATGCCATGGGAGGACGAGAAGTTGGCGGAATGGCAAATTTATTGGCGGTTCATAAAAACCTGTTTAATGAAGAGCACCGCAAAGAAGTTGCTCAATTTTGGGGAGTAAATAGTATCTCGGGGAAACCTGGCTACACTGCTACAGAAATGTTTGAAGCGCTAGAAAAGGGCAAACTTAAAGCTATTTGGATTGTCTGTACCAATCCGCTTATAAGTATGCCAAATGTTAGAAGGGTTGAAAAAGCTCTTAAAAATGCAAAGTTTGTAGTGGTTCAAGATATTTCTCACAAATCTGATACTACAAAAATGGCAGATCTCCTACTCCCTGCAGCAGGATGGCTGGAAAAAGAAGGTACCATGACTAATTCGGAGCGCCGTATCTCCTACCTTCCAAAAGCTATAAACGCTCCTGGAGAAGCACGACCAGATGTTGAAATTCTGTGTGATTTTGCCAATAAAATGGGGTTCAGAGGGTTTAATTATAATGCTACCGAAGAAATATATCGAGAATATTGTGCTATGACTAAAGGCACAAATATTGATATTTCTTTTTTAGATTACGACCGACTCAAAAATGAAGGTACCATGCAATGGCCTGTTCCTGAGTATAGACATCAAGGAACTACACGCCTTTTTGAAGATAAAAAATTTTATACTCCTTCTCAAAAAGCTATTTTTAATATTCCTTATAGCGTTGAAAATGCATCCATACAACCGAGTAGTGAATTTCCATTAATCTTAACTACTGGAAGGGTTAGAGATCAATGGCATACCATGACAAAAACAGGCAAAGTAGCTCGCTTACATACGCACTACCCTGCTCCTGTTTTAGAAATTAATTCTGTAGATGCATATGTTTATGGAGTTAAAAACGGAGATATTACAGAAATAAAAAGTAAAAATGGAGTAGTTAGATTACGAGCAAAAATAACAGATTCTGTACGAGAAGGTGTTATTTTTATTCCGATGCACTGGGGAAAAGTCTTAAAAAGCGATCTAAATAGGGCTAATAATCTTACAAATAATATTATTGACCCACAGTCTAAAGAACCTGATTTTAAATTTACAGCTGTTGCCGTTTCAAAATATAAAAAAGAAACTGAAAAAATAATAGTAGTAGGTGCTGGTGCTGCTGCTTTCAGATTTGTACAAAATTATAGGGAGCATAATATCCATGACGAAATTCTTGTTTTCTCACAAGAACCACATCCTTTTTATAACAGGGTTTTATTACCGGAATATATTACTGAAGAACTTTCATGGGAGCAACTTCAGAAGGTAAAAGAAAAAGAACTTGGAAAGCTTAAAATTGCCTTACACGGGAGTACTTCAATAGTTTCTATAGATAAAGACAATAAATTTATTATCGACAGTCACGGAAATAAACATTTTTATGACAAGCTTATTTTAGCCACTGGGAGTCGTGCTTTTGTTCCTAATGATGTACAATTAGAGCTTCCTGGAAGGTTTACAATGCGAAGTAAAAGTGATGCTGATGAATTTAAAAAACATCTAGAAAATACCGCACTTCCTAGTCAGGACCAGCATGTGGTAATTGTTGGTGGCGGACTTTTAGGACTTGAATTAGCTGCTGCTTTAAAACATCAAGGTGTAAAAATTACCATTGTACAACGCTCTTCTAGATTAATGGAGCGCCAATTGGATAAAACTTCAAGTAAATTACTTGCGCTAGATGTGCAAGAAAGAGGAGTTCAAATCTATTTTGATAATGAAGTAAGTACTGTTTTTGACGATGATGAAACAGGAAATTTATCCATCACCTTAAAAAGTGGAAAAAGCTTTAACGCCCATGCTATTGTATATGCTATTGGAACACGGCCAAACATAGAAATAGCAAAACAAGCAGGGATTGACTGTGGTAGAGGCATCAAAATAAATCAACATCTGCAAAGCTCTGATGCTTCCATTTTTGCTATTGGAGAAATTGCTCAATTTAATAATGAATTGTTTGGAATTACTTCAGCAGCAGAAGAGCAAGCAAATATCCTCTCAAACTTTATTGCTGGGGATATAAGTAGCGGTTACAAAGGTTCTGTTTTAATGAATATTTTAAAATTCAACGATTTAAATCTCTGTAGTATTGGAGAAATAAATGTTCCTGAAAACGACTCTAGTTATGAAGAGATCATTTTTATGGATGTTAGTAAACGCTATTACAAAAAATGTATTGTAAAAGACGATCTTTTAGTGGGTGCTATTTTAATGGGCGATAAAGATGAGTTTGCTGAGTTTAAAGAAATGATTGAAGGCAAAATGGAACTCTCCGACAAAAGAAACACCCTTTTACGAGGTGCTACAAACACCAAGCCCGTTTTAGGAAAACTCGTTTGCTCTTGTAGTCAAGTAGGTGCTGGAAATATTGAAGAGGCTATTAACAGCGGATGTAATGATTTTACTGAATTATGTAAGCAAACTGGGGCTGGTTTAGGCTGTGGAAGTTGTAAAACAGAAGTTCGAGAATTATTAAAAAGTAATAGTGTTTTAGCTTAAGATATTTCTGATAAAACTAATAAAGTTTTTTAAATAGTAAAACCTCGATTATCGAGTAAAATAGAATGGGATGAAGAAGGAATTAAATAGATTAATTATAAAAGGAGGCGTTTTATCTCCTGGAGAATTAAAATCGATTGCAGAAGCGGCAGAGAATTCTGGCTTAAAAACAATATCTTTTGGCTCTCGACAAGATATTCTTTTTTCAAAAGAAATAGCTAAAGAAAACATCTCAAATTTTAATAGCTTAGAATGGATTGCTCCAAATGAAAAAGGAACAGAAAACATTATGAGTTCCTACGTTTCTGCTGATATTTTTCCAAAAAATTCTTGGTTAACGGGCGACCGTTACCTGTATATTTTAGAGCAATTTAGACATCATCCTTTACTAAAAATAAATATTACCGACCCCAAACAACGACTTGTTCCTCTCTTTACGGGACATCTAAATTTTATAGCTTCTCCTCACGAAGATTATTGGTACTTGTACGTAAGATTGCCGCATTGGGAAAAAACAGTAATGTACCCAGCGCTTATTTACAGTTGGGACATTTCAAAAGTATCACTTGCTATTGAAGAATTATTACAAGAAGAACCAGAAGAAATTACTATGGTTTTTGAATTGGTGAACGATGCCATCGATACAAATAATAGAACTGTAGACACTCCATTGGATGTACCATTTCATCCTTTCCCTTATTATGAAGGAATGAATAGAATGGGTTCCGATAAATATTGGTTAGGGCTTTATTGGAGAAACAATAAATACGATCTAGATTTTTTAAAAGCTATGTGCGATTTATGCGCTGAGTGCAAAATTGGAAAGATCTGCATTACGCCATGGAAATCGTTTATTATTAAGGGAATTCAAACAGAATTTAAGTTAAAGTGGGAAAAATTTCTAGGAAAACGAGGAATTAACGTTCGCCATTCAATGCTTGAACTTAATTGGCATCTCCCTGTAGCAAATAAAGAAGCCGTAAAATTAAAAAAATTCTTGGTTGCTAATTTCGACCAAAACGACATAAGTACCTATGGTCTTACTTTTGGAATTACAGATTACAATAAAAAAGCATATTACTTTACAGCTATTGTTATTGAAAAAAATAAACAACCAGAAGCGTTAGGCAGTTTTAAAATTAGAAATACTTATAACTTATTATACGCCAAAAACTTCGATCCAAATACGCTAGAGTACATTACACATGTCCAAGATATAGATAAGGTTGAGTTACCAGGATTGTTAATGGAACTGAGTAAAATGTATTTTGAAACTTTAGGCGATGAAAAAGAAACCCCTAAGAAAGAAACTGAAGCTAAGAAAGAAATAGAAACCGAAGTCTACCAATGTAGCGAATGTCTTACTATTTACGACCCAATATATGGAGATTCTACGCAAGATATTCCTACAAATACTCCCTTTGAAGAACTTCCCGAAGCCTATTGCTGCTCGTTATGTGAAGCACCAAAATCTTCTCTTAATAAATTGAATTTGATTAAAGAAATTAGTTAATGGCTTGAAGCAAAAAAATTGTTATTCGTTAATAGTTAATAGTTAATTGTTGTTAGTTAATATCTTTGTCTTTTATAGTTCAACTAACAACAACCTACTATCAGTCAAGACAGGAGACAAAGAGGCAAGAGACAAAGAGACAAAGAGACAAAGAGGCAAGAGGCAAGAGGCAAAAGACAAAAGACAAGAGACAAGAGAAACAACATAAAATCTTTATTCTTTTTCTCTTTAACTCATTAACTTTTTTACTTCGGACTTCGGACTTCCAACTTCTTCAACTATCAATCAAGACAAGAGACATGTACAAATCTTTGTTCTTGATTCTTTAATTCTTGTTTCCTTTAACTTTTTTACTTCTTCCAACTCCCCGACTCTCAACTAATCATGCGATTGCCCTCTTAGAATTTTAAATACATGCAATACATGAGGAAAAATAGCATCCATAGACTCTCGGGCTCCATTGGTAGAGCCTGGCAAAGCTAAAACTAAACAATTTCCAATAGTTCCAGCCACGCTTCTTGAGAGCATTGCAAAAGGCATTCGCTCTTGTCCATAACTACGAATAGCTTCTTCAATTCCAGGAATATTTCGCTCTAGAAGTGGTGCTAACGCCTCTGGAGTGACATCCCTAAATGACAGACCAGTTCCTCCAGTATAAATTAATAAATTATTGGTTTTAGAAAGCTCCAAAGCTTTTTCAGCAATACTATCTTTTTCATCTGGAATCACTTCATAATGAGACACTTTTACAGAAGATTCTTTTAACTTCTCTATTATAGCTTTCCCTGCTTTATCCTCTTTCTTTCCTTCAGAAATAGTATCAGAACAAACAATTACTGCCGCCTTTAAATTAGAAGGAAACATCCTTTTAAAACCTTGTAATGCACTCTTACTTTTTAAAATTTTAACCGCCCCAATGGCAACTCCTGCATGAGTCGTTTCTAGCATTTTTGAAAGAATAATAGCAGCAACAGAAGCACCTAACATAGCCTCCGAATCTAAATTATCTTTATGGATTGCCTTAACTGTTACTGTAAACTTTAAACAAGTTCCTTCTAAAGTATCTAACACTTCTATTGCATCTATTATAGTTGGATAAACCTCTGGAAGTATTGAAAATGCATTCTTTACAGCCAGTTGCACCCCTCCTTTTATAGAAGCAAAAACTTCTTTAGTATATAACGGAATCAACTCTTCGTGCAACTCTATATTAATTTCTGCTACAGAAACACAAGCTGTTTTTATTTCGTTGGAAATATCTTTCATTTACTAAAGTTTGGGTATTTGGTAAGTGTATTTAATTTTATGTTTAGAATACTAACTATTCACTTTCCATTGATGAGTTTCATCTTCAAAAATTTCTTTGCCAAAAATGGGAACTTCCTCTTTTATCATATTAACTATAGCTTCTGTTGCTTCATAAACCTCTTTTCTACGTTCTGAAGAAACAAAAACAAAAAGACAAATTTCTCCAGCATTTACTTTTCCTAGACTATGATAAATATGCATACATGTTAAATTAAATTTTGCAAAGGCTTTCTCTCTAATTTCATATAACTTTTCGTCGGCCATACTTTCGTATGTTGTATATTCAATAGCGCTTACTTTTTTACCTTCAATTACATCTGCACGCACTTGTCCCAAAAAAATATTATGAGCTCCAATAGAATGTTTTGACTGGTGTTTTGCAATAGAATTAGCTATAAAGTCTGGCAAAATAGCCCCTTCCATAAATACATTTTTCTTTTTCTTCATCTTAAAATCGTGTAAAAATCTATTCGGATTATAAAGTTACTGAAGAATCTCTAGATAATGAACTTCTTCTCCCTTTTCTATTTTTTTTATAGTTTCTGGAATATATACTAAGGCATTTGCAGCTACCAAACTTTGAAGCATTGCAGAATTCTGATTCTCGCTTATTTTCACTGAACCCCCTCTTACTTCAGCTCTCAAAAACAAACTCTTATTGGTAGGGTTTAATAATTCCTCTTCTAAGGTTGCCTTTTTTAATAATAGAATAGATTCGTTACCAAGAGCTAATTGAATTGCAGGCAGTACATATACTTGATAATTTATAAAACAAGCGGCTGGATTTCCTGGTAATCCAAATACCAATGTATTTTCTTTCTTTCCAAAATAAATAGGTTTTCCTGGACGCTGATTAATTTTATAAAACTTCTCACATACACCATTTGTTTGAAAAGCATTTCGCATTAAGTCGTAATCTCCCACAGAAATACCTCCAGATGCAATTAGCAGATCATAATTTTCTATTGCTTTCTTTACCACCTCAACAGAATCCTCTTCGGTATCTTTTACGTTATAACAGGCAATTTTTTCTATTCCAGCTTTTTTTAATAGCATTTTTAACATTATGGAATTACTGTCATAAATTTTCCCTCGTGTTAAACTCTCACCGGCAGATTCTAATTCATTTCCTGTTATTAAAATTGCAACACTAGGTTTTTTATTAATTTTTACTTTAGCAATTCCTAAACCACTTAAAAAAGCCAATGCTGCACTGTTTAATAAAGTCCCTTTTGGCAATGCTAACGCACCCTTTTTTATTAATTCTCCAGGGATTCTAATATTATTTTTTTCTGTTTTTTTCTGAAGAAAGATTTGCTCTTCTTTTTCCAAAATATGCTCTTTCATGATAACATAATCTGCGTCATCTGGAACTTGTGCACCTGTAAAAATCCGAGCTCCTTCTCCTACTTCCAATTTAATATCTTTTGAATCTCCAGCCTGAATTTCCTCTTTAATTGTATAAAATCCTCCCTGATGAGATCGAACTGCAAAACCATCCATTGCCGATTGCCGAAAAGGAGGTAAATTAATTGGGGAAAACACAGCCTCCGATAAATATGAGTCTAATGCTTCTGATACACTTACCTCCTCTACTCCTAACGAAATAGAATTATTTTGAATTAACGCAAGAGCTTCCTTTACAGAAATCATTTCTTTATCTTTAACTGTAACAAACATAATGAATATTTTTAACCAACTATAAAATAATTACGTATTTATACTTAATAATTAAGTTTAAATACGTAGATTTGATTAAGATTCATTTTTTGAAACCCTCATAAGAGGATTTATTATAACCAAAACCTGTGCTAAACTTAGCCGAAGTATAATCGTTTTAACAAAATAAATTGAATAGAACATAGGTTTTTACAAAGTATGACTCTTTGCTTAATTAAGTAACTACCTCGGGGCAAGCCCACAAGGTATTCAAAGGAAACAAATTTAATTCATTTCGACGCAGAGCGTCGGGGAACTAGCCCTCTATGAGGGATTAAAACACTGAAAAATTAAATCTAATCGTATGAAAAAAATTACTACAACCTTAATTGTTTTGCTCTGCTTTTCTAATCTAATTTTAAGTCAAACAGTAGAAGTATCCGCCGATATTCGTCCGCGTTTTGAATACCGACATGGTTATAGTTCGTTATTTCCCGATGATGCAGACCCTGCTGCATTTGTTGCCCAACGATCGAGATTAAATATTGATTATAAATCTGAGTTGTTAGCTGTTATGATTAGTGTGCAGGATGTTAGCACATGGGGAGATACCAGACAAATATTGCCTATTGATGGTAATGATTCTTTCTCTTTATTTCAGGCTTGGGCTGAATTGAATATAAATAAAAATTGGTCGACTAAAGTAGGGCGCCAAAGTATTGCTTACGATAATGAGCGTATTTTTGGAGGACTTGATTGGGCAATGCAAGGTCGTTTTCATGATGCTGCATTGATAAGATACCATAACGAATCTTTTATGGCAGATGCAGGCTTTGCATTTAGCCAAACAAGTCAGCAAAACGAAGGTACAGCATACAATGTCCCTGGCTTTTTTACTTACAAAACTATGCAGTATTTATATGCTAAAAAGACTTTAGAAAACGCTTCTGCAAGTTTTTTATTTTTAAATACAGGATTTCAAAAATTTGATATCAATGATGAAGCCGACGGTGTTTATTACACACAAACAGCAGGTACATATTTTACATTTCCAATTTCCGTTGTAAATATGTCGGGGAGCTTTTACTATCAATTTGGAAAAGCATATCCTTTAAATGTTGATTTAAATGCTTATGAATTTATGTTGGAAGGAAGCTACAAACCACAAAATACTTTATTCGCATTAGGATTTGAATTATTAAGTGGCTCCGACCAAGGAGGAGCAGATAATAATTCCTTTTTCCCTTTATATGGAACCAACCATGCTTTTAACGGATTTATGGATTATTTCTATGTGGGAAATTATACCAATAGCGCAGGTTTAAATGATGTTTATGGTAAAGTAGTTTTTAAAACAGGAGAAAAATCAAACCTATTAACCTCGGTACATTACTTTGGAGCTAATGGAGACCTTGCTAATAATGCAGATTCTTATTTGGGTACCGAAATAGATTTACAATATACTCATAAACTTATGAAATTTGCTACTTTAAAAGTAGGATATTCTCATATGTTTGCTTCGGAAAGTATGAGTTTAATAAAAGAAGGTAGACCAAACGACAATACAAATAATTGGGCTTGGGCAATGCTGGTAATTAATCCTAAGTTATTTACCCACTCGGTAGGTAATTAAACTAAAGAGGGGTTGTATAAAAAGTACTATCATTTCGTTTAGCGATTTCCGCCCGTTTGCTTATAGGTTATTGCGGCTAGTGCTTTACCATTATTCTTTGGATTTCTTTCTTCGATTAAATCAATTTGTCGCTGAAATAATTTTTCTAAATTCTCTTTAAGTTGAAAATATAAGTTCGTGTATTTAAAAGAGTCCGTTTCTTCAAAATCTACAATAAAGTAATATCAGAATCGTCTTTAAAATCGTTACGAGTCGCTGAGGCAGAAGCGAAAAACGTTTTGACCTTGTATTGCTTAAAAAGCTTCTTAATTTGATTAATATTTTGTTTAGATATTTTAATAAGTCAAAATACTCAAAAATTAGTTCAGATCACTAATTCAAAATTCTTTCAGCATTAGTCACTGCAAGCAGATAAACTTCCCAGAAGAAAAGTAAGAGTTCTAAGACCTAGTACTCCTCACTTTAAAAATTTCTTTCTATCCATTTTTAGCTATTATTTAATTCCTAATCGGTTATAGAATTCCTCTTTATAGCTTTCTCCTATTGGAATCCGTATATCATCAATAACTACTTTATTTTTCTGAATCGTTTTCACAAAAGGTACATTAATTACAAACGATCTATGAATACGTACAAAATTCTTTTCTGGAAGTTTTGATAAGAGCTCCTTAAAACTCATCAAGGTTAGAATAGGTTTATTAGTCCCATCAACATGAACTTTTAAATAATCTTTCAGGCCTTGAATATATTTTATTTCTTCTAAATTAACTTTCACATTTTCGTAATCGGCTTTAATGAAAATATAATCGTTTTCTAATTTTTTTTCTCCTGCGGAAGAAAATACATTTGTAATCATAGTAGAATTTTTGTTTGAAATAATTTCTTTTGCTCTCGAAACAGCTTTTATAAACCTGTGGTATGGAATAGGTTTTACTAAATAATCTACTGCATTAAGTTCAAAACCTTCAACAGCATATTGTGAATAGGCAGTGGTAAAAATAAACAGCGGCTTATTGTCTAGAGAATTAATAAAATCGATTCCATTAATTTGTGGCATTTCAATATCCGAAAATATCAAGTCTACTTTTTTCTCTTTAATGGTAACAATAGCGTCTAAGGCATTAGTAAAAATGCCTACTACATCAATAAAGTCTAATTTGCTACAATATTCTTTTATTAAATCTATTGCCAATGGCTCATCATCTATTATTATACACCTCATCACTTTGAATATTTAGTATCGTTAAATTTATGGTATAGTAATTCCCGTCGTTTTCTATGTCTAGTTTATGCGTTTCAGGATATAATAATTTGAGTCTATTCTGAATATTTTTCAATCCAATTCCCGAACTTTCAGGGGATTTTTGTATAATTCCTATTTTATTTTTTACAAACAAGTGAACCTTATCCTCCTGAATAGAAATATTTATTTTAACCCATGTATTTCCCGTATAATCAGTTCCGTATTTAAACGCATTTTCAATAAATGAAATGAATAGTAAAGGTTTGATTGTTTTCCCTTTATCATCGCCATAAATATTAAAATAAACATCTTCTGCATTAGGCAATCTCAATCTTTGAAGTTGAATATAACTTTTAATGTATTCCAGCTCTTTTTCCAAGTAAACCACCTCCTTATTTGCCTCATAAATCATGTAGCGCATTAATTCTGAAAGACTTATAATGGCCTCCGGAGTATCTGGAGATTTTTTAATAGATAACGTATATACTGCATTTAAAGAATTAAACAAAAAGTGAGGATTTAATTGCGTTTTTAAAAACTGAAGTTCAGAATTAATCTTCTCATTTTCTGTCTTTTCCCGAATACGTTCATTTTTATTCCATTCAATATATACTCGTATAATTGTTCCCACAACAAAATAAAATGCGCCACCTATTGCAGGGCCAATAAACATTTTAAATTTAAACCAATCGTCTCTAGGAAATCTTCTTGCAAAATCTTCAGGTCGAGGCAATCCTTTAATTTCCTCCCGATGAAATAATAAATCAGGAGGTAATGTTAACTCCATAATATAGTTTACTACCACTATAATTGCTAGGGAAATAAATAAATATGGAAGTATTTTTTTTTTCAATAAAAGCTTGGGCACTAAATAGTAATAGTTAAAGTAAAAAAGTACAATATTAATGAAAAATCTAGGCGATAAATTGGAGGTGAAATCTATAGTACCTGTTCTGCTATACGACTGAAATAACATAACACCAAACCAACAAAGCCACACTAAAAAGTGTAGTAAAACTTCATTAACTAATTTCTTCGGAGCTTTCATTTATTTATATTAACATCTAAACTATCTAAGTCTTTTATTGCTATAATTGGCTTTTCTCTCTGTTTCAATTTATATTTTACTAACGTAGCAACCTTCCATGCATCTGCTTCACTTACAAAGACTTTTCTATAACTAATTGCTGGGATATACTCTTGCTTTATTATAACATTCTCTTTATATAATACTTCATAACCATATCCGTTGTTAACTTTTATAACCTTTGCGGAGAGTAATTCGTCCTTCTTAAAAATCCAAAACGCGGATAATAATACTAAAGAACTGATAATAAGCAAGTAGCTTTTTGTTTTATTTAACCTCATCTAAAAGAATTCTTAAATTTATTTTAAGAGGTGCGGATCCAGCGCACCTCTTAATCTACTCAACAAACAAGTAAGAAATTTTCTCACTTTAATCTTCATCGTCGTATTCCATATCAGGAAAAAACTCATCTAAATCGTCTAAATAAAGACTTCCCGTTCTTCCTAATCCAACAAAACTTCTTGTACCATTTGAAAATCCAATAGCATCCAATCTAGAAGAACCTTCAAAACTTGTCATTTCTTCCCAAACATCTGTTAGAGGATTGTATTGCCAAGCACTTGCAACTGCCCCATTTTGTTCTCCGCTTACTACATACCCATAACCATTCATTGTAAAACTTACGGCATTACTTCTAACAACGGAGTAACTATCTTCTTCATCTAAATCTAATAATTTTGTCCACTCATTTGTAGCTGGATTAAACTTCCAAAAGTCGTCTGTATATACCCCGTTAGAAACTCCGGTTCCTAGGTATACAATTCCATCAATAACAAAAGCTGTAGCAGCTCTCTTTTTATTTCCTCCATACCCTTCAAGCTCTACCCAAGTATCGGTTGAAGGATCGTATTTCCAAAAATCTTTACGGTCGTTATCTCCATCGAAACCTGTTCCAAAATATCCGTATCCATCTACACTAAAAGCTGTAGCGCTACGTCTGTGTGTTCCTGGAAAATCTGCAATAGCATTCCATGTATTTGTAGTTGGATTGTATTGATAGAAATCTCCTAATTCGTCTAGTCCATCATAACCAGAACCTATATATCCTTTTCCGTCTATTTGAAATCCTACCCCAGCACTTCTTGCTACCCCAGGAAAGTCTGCTTTCTGCGACCAGTAATTTCCATCCATATCATAAGCCCAGAAATCATTTAGATAATCATCTCCGTCATAACCAACGCCCATATATCCAATATTATCTATTGTAAAGGCAGACGATCCACTTCTTGGAGTACCATCAAAAATGGAACGGTCTATCCAATTCCCTAATTCTTCGTCGTCATCATCAGACGAACAAGCTGTAAATGTTGTGCTGGTTACTGCTAATAGTACTAATAATTTTAAACTGTATAAACGCTTCATAGATTTAATTTTCAGGTAAAACTAAAGCAGTGATAAAGTCTAAAAAAATTGAATATATAAACCCTCAATTTTAATATACCAATAGGATGAATTTATCTATCAGTGCTTTTTAAAATATTAATCGGCTTCTTAACAGTGTTGATATACAAAATTCCCTGAATAATATATTAAGATTTTTCATGACTCATAGCTCCGTTACATTTACCAAAAAAACATATGCGAACACCTATTTACATTTCTATTCTAACTTTATTTTTTCTGTGTTCCTGCACAGACGACAGTAGTTATGACCCAGACTTTAATGCGGGAAACTCTTTTGCCAATAGTCAGATTAGGGTTATTGAAATTGATACGCTTACTATTGAAACCGCTACCATAAAATTTGACAGTCTTATTACCTCCAATAGCAACCGAATTTTAGTAGGAAAATATACCGACCCCGAATTTGGGAATGTAAAAACAGCTAGTTTTTTTGAAATGCTTCCCAATAGCTATACTATAGATAGTGAAGCTACTTACGACAGTATTAATTTGTACTTACATTACGATAATTATTATTATAACGACACCATTTCTTACAACGAAATTCATATAAAAAGAGCTAGTGAAGCTATAAAACCTAAAGAAGATGCCTTTTATAACACTAGTAAAATTGAATATGATTTAGAAGATATCGGAATGCTTACCTACAGCCCACGTCCAATGGAAGCTGATACTTTAGAAATAAAAATCAATGACGATCTAGGCAAAGAGATATTTGACAAACTACAAACAAAACTGATTACAAATACCGATGAGTTTAAAAATTATTTTAGAGGAATTACATTACAACCTGGAATTAATGACGATGGGGCAGTAATTGGTTTTTCTACTGAAACCACCTCTTGCTATATGAGGCTCTATTATTCAGTAGAAGAAGATACATACACCTCTCAGAGTTATATTGATATCCCTATAAATAAAGGAACAGATTATGTTTCATTTTTTAATCAGATTTCAACAGAAAATTCTAACGAATATCTCCAACAACTAACTAATCAAGAAGAAGGACTTTCTAGTAATCTTTCAGAAAATAAATCTTTTATTCAATCTGGAATTGGAGTTGCTACTACAGTTAAATTTCCTACCATAAAATCTCTTTTTGATATTGAAGGAACAGGAACTATTCTTGATGCTACGTTAAAAATAAATCCAGTATTACAGTCGTATAACGATAATCTCTCCCTTAGAGATACGCTAAATGTATATGCAATAGACAACAATAATAACATTACACAGCAACTAACCTATAGCGACGGTAGCGCTGTACAAGCTATTCTAAATAAAACAGATCAAGAGTTTAATAATATTTATTATGCGCTTCCCTTTGGAACCTATGTTGAAGAACTTTTAAACAGTCAGACCGACGATATCCAAGCCTTTGCTTTACTTCCAAATAATTACCAGTCTAGTGTTGATAGAATGGTAATTTATGGAAATACCAATACTAGTTACAAAATTGAATTAAACTTAATATATACTGTTTATGATGAAGATTAACCTCGTACTCATACTCTCTTTTTTATCCCTTACTGCAGCTGCACAATCGGAAAGCTTAACAAGTTCCCCCTATTCCTTATACGGGCTTGGTGTAATTAATCAAAGTAGTATTGGAAAAGTAAATGGGATGGGGTTTACTGGAATTGCCATGAAGTCTAATGGCTATATCAATAATTTAAACCCCGCCTCCTATTCGGTTATACCTCAAAATAGCTTTCTATTTGATGTTGGAGGAAAAGCAGAAATGAACACCTATGCTAATAAAAATAATTCTGAGAATAACAGTAGTTTTAATTTTTCTAATATTGCGATAGCTTTTCCTATAAATAGTAAAATGGGGATGGGATTAACCCTTATTCCATATAGTCAAGTAGGTTATTCTTTAATTGGTTTAGAAACCAATATTGAAGGTTCTACAGAAACTTTTGAGAGTAATATTTCTGGAAATGGAGGCTTAAATGAATTTACTGGGAATTTTGGGTATTCCCTTATTCCACGTATTAGTTTAGGAATGAGCGCCTCTGTATTGTTCGGAAATATTCAGGAAAATGAAGACTTTAGTATTAGTAGTGCTTCTTTTTCTTTAGAAGAAGAAACTGCTTACTCTGGGGTTCAATTAGGCTTTGGCACACAAATTGACGTTTTAAAAAACCTTACAATTGGTAGTACCATAAAGCTTCCCACTACTTTAAACGGAAACCTAAAACGTTCTACTTATAAAACTTTAGAATATAATAGCATTACTATTGAAGACCAAGCGGAAGATGATGCCGCAGATTTTAAACTTCCCATGCAATTCGGACTTGGATTTAGTAGTCGCCTATTTAATAATCAGCTTACTATTAATGGAGATTATAAGAAGAGTTTTTGGGACAATACCAATCAAACAGACCATATTGGCACATATACCGACCAAAATATATACGGAATCGGATTAGAATACACCAATGGCGCTAGAAATAAAAGTTACTTTAAACGGATTTCTTACAGAGCAGGTTTTAATTACGACGATGGATATTTAGAAATAAATAATAGTAAAATAAGTAATTACAGCATTACTGGTGGTTTAGGTTTACCTATTAGCAACAGAAATAATTCAACCCTAAATATTTCCTACAGTTATGGAACCAAAGGACTTGTTAAGAATATATTGGTAAAAGAAAATTATCATCTTATAACTGTCAATTTAAACTTACACGACTTTTGGTTTGTAAAACGCTTAGTTGATTAGCGTTAGAATGGCATGGAGAAAAGTTCTCTCCATGCTTTTTCTTTATTTATGTATGTTATTTTTAGTTACTGAAATTTTTCTAAGCATATAAACAAGTCCAATTATAGCAATTATTGATGAAGCATAAAATGCATTCGGGATTCTTTCAATTGTTGTTTGATAATACCATCCAGAAAATAACGCTCCAATACCTATTCCTGCTTCTAAAGCTATGTACATAGTTGCCATAGCCTTTCCTCTAGCTTCAGCTTTACTCATATCTATAGTCCAAGCATTCAAAGACGGCGTTAAGCCTCCCATTCCAATACCATATAGAATAGCACCTACAATAAATAAAACATAGGAGGTTGCCATTCCAATAACAATAACTGCAATAGCCAATACAATTAATCCTAATGTAATTACCACCGTACGCCCATACTTATCGGAAGCTTTCCCTCCGATAAATCGGATAATTAAAGATGAGATAGTAAATACAATGAAGAATAATCCTTTATTTGCTATTCCTAAATTTGTAGTCCAATCTGGAATAAGCGTAAGCATTACCCCATAAGAAACATAGCATAAAAATGTTACCAAAGCCGCTGGTAAAACTTCAATAGCTATAATATCTCTTCGTGTTATTTTTAATAATTTCCATGTAAATTTTTTCTTGGGTTCTAAGGTTTCTTTCATGTTTAAAATAATTAACATCGAAAGAAAAGCACATGCAGAAGAAAGGTAAAACAATGTATTATAGGTATAATTCATTTTAATAAAACTTCCAACTGCGGGACCAACAGCCATTCCTGTACTGTAAAACAAACTTTGCATCCCAATAGCCTCTCCCCAAGAGCGTTGAGGTGTAATATCTGCAACATAAGCTGAGGTTGCAGTAGGTTTAAAACCTGTAGAAAACCCATGTAAGAGTCGCAGTAGCAAAAAACCTACAACTGTGTTTAAAACAGGATATAACATTCCACAAAGCACACATACTAATGCTCCAAAAACCATTACTGGCACACGTCCAACCGTATCGGTTATGCGTCCGCTAAAAGGTCTAGAAATTCCTGCTGTTAATGTAAACAAGGCTATAATAAGTCCTATGTATTTTGCGCCTCCTAAAGAACTTAAATACGCAGGAAGCTCGGGAATTAGCATATTGTAACTCGCAGAAAACAATAACGAACTCGAACATACCATCGCAAATTTTAAATTATAAATAGGATGTGTATTATATTTTATCGCGATATTTTTTAAGAAGCCCATGCGTATTGAATATCTTTTTTTAATTTTAATTTGCAAAGAAATAGATTGTAATGCTACCAAAAAAGGACATTTGTCCGAAGTGATAAAATGATACGAAAAAACGCCGACCTCCTTCAGTATATAACAGAAAAACTCCTAAAAGAATCGGAAGATACTATTATAGCTCAGTCCTTTTCTTCAGGAGAAAAGATAGTAGACCAAAAGAAAAGAGTTTTCTCGGTATATATTATAAAATCTGGTATTACAAAATGTTATTTAACAGAAGATAATGGAGTTGATTTTATCCAAGAGTTTTTTGGCGAAGGAGAAATTTTCGGAGAATTAGAAGCCATTAATGGCGAGGTTAGTTTTTGTTGTATTGAAGCCATAAACGCTGTTGAAGTCTATAAAATAGAAGCTTCTTATTTCGACCAATTATTAGAAAAAGATATCACTTTTAATAAGCATATTTTAAAAGCATTAAGTAAAAAACTCACCTATACGGCTGTGAGACATGCCTACAATCAATCTCATACGTTAGAAGATAATTTACTGCGATTAATCCATCAATTCCCTACTCTTATAGACGAAATATCAAAACAAGATATTGCTAATTACTTAGGAATTACCCCTCGGAGTTTAAATAGAGTTTTGAGTACTATAAAACCCTGAATTAGTTAATGCTGCTATCTCAAAACTCTCATTAAATAAGTCCACAAAGAGTCCTTGAACAGTTTTAATTCAAGCATTTAGGAATTAATCGTTCAATCCTAGTCCTTCCATAATTTTTGGAATATATTTCTCTACTCTTGCCCCCCGAGTTTTAGACTGCTTGGCTTGAGAAAAATATAATAAATACCCGCGTTGCCTCCCTGGAGTTAAGGCTTCAAAAGCAGTTTTTAATTCTGGATCTTCATTTAGCTTTTGCTGAAATTCTTCTGGAACTTCATACTCCTTAGTCTTTTTTAATTCAACTTTCAACCCTGCTTTTTCTACTTCTACAGCTTCAAAAATATAGGTTTTTATAATCCGTTCTAAGTCTACTATTTCTTGCAGACTTGTAAAACGAATTTGCCGAGCCGACTGTACATTTTCTGTTTGCTGAATTAAAATAGCATGTCCATCGTTTAACAATACCCCTTTATGGAACAAGAGCGCACAATACTCTTTAAACCCGTGTATTAAAACTACATTGCTTCCATTGTATGTATAGCAAGGAACTCCCCATTTTAGCTCCTCTGTTAGTCCGCAATCCAATACTATAGTTCTCAATTTCTTGTATGCGGCTTGCCACTGTGTATCTTTTTCAAAAAAGAAATCAACTTTAGGATTCATCATTTTATTGATTAAAAGTCGTTAATGTCCGAGTAAAAATACAAGAATGCTTCGCTATTAGAAAAAAGAACAAAGACTAAATTTTAACTATCACAAAATAAGTGTTTTAAAGAAACAAAAGACGCTAGTTAAAAACAATGAAAAAAATAAAGTCACTGGCATTTGGATTGGTATTAGAGCTAAACAAAATTATTAAAATTATCTTTTTATTCATTTGTATTAATAGCAAGGTGTCTTATTTTAAAAACTTCAATCAACTACCTCGAGGCAAGCCTACGAGGCATTCTAAGGAAACAAATTTAATTCATTTCGACGTAGAACACTTCGATATACTCAGAACAGGCTCTGGGGAATAAAACCCTCAATGAGGGGTTAAAAATAACTACTCAAATACAACAATACCTCCTACAACCTAGAAGCGGCTTCTGTAATAATCTCTTTTACTCTGTGTTTTAGCGACTGTGGTTCTAGAATGGTAGCATAATCGGAAAACATTAAAAACCAGCGTGCAAAACCACCTTTTACATCGGCAGTTAGAAAAGTCATCTCTACATCTTTCCCTTTTACTTTCTCAGAAATAAGTCCGTAATAATTGGTATTACTTTTCATGTATTTTGAAACCTGCTTATCTACTAAAATCACAATCTTAGTTTTATTTGCAGGATCTTCTTTTTTCAAATAATTGTCTAATGCCCCATGAGCTAATAAAAATGGCGTTTGCGTTCTTTTTATTTGTAGGATTCTATCGGTTCGAAATTGGCGGTAGTCTTTTCTTAAATGGCAATACGCCATCATATACCAATAATTGTGCTCATGAAAGAGCCCTACAGGTTCTATCAATCTCTCAGAATGTGTATCTGCATGGAGTGCTTGGTATTGAAGGTAGATTTGGCGCTTCTCTGCTATGCTTTCAAAAATTATTTCTAAGGCATTTGGAATGTCTTTATTAAAAAGTTCTCGAGACGAATTTATAGTAATCTGAGACTCTATAGCATCAATCCAATCCTTTTCATAACCTCTTAAAACCGATTTTATTTTGTACATAGCAGCTTTATAATACGCCCCCAAAGAATCGTCTGTAAACTGTTGCATTAACTTTTCCGCAGCAACAAAGCTCCCCGCTTCTTCTTTAGTAAACATAACTGGCGGAAGTCTATACCCCTCCATAATACTATATCCAATTCCAGCTTCACTAATAATAGGAACTCCAGAAGCTTCAAGGGTTCTAATATCTCTATAAATTGTACGTAAACTTACTTCAAAGCGGTCTGCTAAGTCTTGTGCTTTCACTATTTTTTTCGACTGTAATTGTGTCAAAATAGTAACTATTCGGTTAAAGCGTTTTATGGTAGTATCGCTCATAATGTTTTGGCATATCTTCCAAAGATAAGACTTCCAGAAAAAATAAAATTCTCCAGAAGCCCAAACTTCGTCATCAATATATAATGCCATTTTTTTAAATGATTTTATACAAAATTAACCTAGTCTTGTGACAGCCTTTTGTCAGTATTTATTTTTTTACACATCCCCTAAATGTTACTTATATTAAAACTATAAAAACATCCCTGTATACGTTTACTATCTATCTTTATACGTAGGCAGACGTATACGCATACGTTAATAATCCAAATTTTTACGTTTTAAACGTATTCCTTTACACTACTTACGTATAATTTTACGTACTAAGACGTATTCGTTTACGTCTGCGACCTAAAATTATACGTTGCCATACGTAAAAACATGAGTAAACAATCTCGGGGTAAGTCCTTTTGTAAACTCAGGATAG
>Ga0114901_1000119_pt1 | contig 65903 bp, 60 predicted proteins | sample MalvireepMed_s16_FD_89686 | JGI IMG/M metagenome (GOLD analysis project Ga0114901, IMG submission 89686) | Marine viral communities from the Global Malaspina Expedition - Malaspina viral metaG DeepMed_s16 | ecosystem: Environmental > Aquatic > Marine > Oceanic | place: Mediterranean Sea... | reverse complement strand
CCCGGGCGCCCGGGTGGCGGCAGTGGTGATACAGCGCGCCGGCCCGTTCCAGTTCGCCGGCCCGCTCCCACTCTCGCGCCAGCTTGAAACACAGTCGGTCCCAGCGTTCTCGGGCCCAGGGGCTCTCGGGCGCCGGCGGCAGCGCCGCTTCCACCTCCTCCAGGGCGTCGCCCGCCTGGAACCGGTCCCGGCAGGCGTTCAGGTGCAGGTAGGCGTCCACGTCCCGCCGGCTCTGAAACGGCCGCACGCCCTGGCTGAAACTCACCGGCTCGTACTGGAAGGTGCCCAGGTCGCTGAGCACGAACTCGGACCAGTCCTGATAGAGATTACCGAAGAACATCAACCGAAAGCGGTCGCACAGGGGCATCAGGGTGAGGTGGTACACCGGCGTGTCCGAAGGCGCCTGGTAAACGTCTTCGAGTTCGGACAGCGCTTCCAGCCAGTCCGCCTTGCGGGCCGAGGCCGGCACCCCGGCGGCGGCCAACGGCTCACGCAACAGAGGGCGCAGTTCCGCCTTGGTGAACAACCGGAACAGGGTCGGCAGGTCCAGCGCCGGGGCCGGGGCCAGCCAGCCGTGATCGATCAACGGCGCGGCGGCGCTGAGGGTGTCGCCGATCTCCGGGTAAACCAGTTTGTCGGCCCGGAAGTGTTCGCCCTTGCGCATCACCATGCGCACCAGCAGCGCCCGGGCCGGCCGGGGCAGTGCGCCAAACGCCGACACGAAGGCGAGCTCGTCGTCGTTCAGCAGATCGCCATGGCGCGACTCTACCCAGCGCAGCACTTCCTGGAAGTGGTGCAGGTAGTAAAACGGGTCGTCCAGAGTGACGTTGGCGATCGGGGCACTGTCCATTTGGCTAGCATACCAATGGACAGTGCCCGCTCCAATCAGTCCGTTCCGGTCAGATAACGCCGTCGCGCCGCAGCTGTTCGATGGCGGCCGCGTCGAGGCCCAGCACCTGGCTCAGCACGTCGCCGGTGTGCTCGCCGAGCAGCGGCGGTGCACTGGCGTAACGCACCGGCGAGCCGGACAGGCGCAGGGGGCTGCCCACCAGGGGCACGCTTTTCGTCAACGGGTGAGACAGATCGATGCGCAGCCCCCGGTGTTGCACCTGCGGGTCCTGAAATACCTGCTCGATGGTGTTCACCGGGCCGCCGGGCACGCCGGCTTCCTCAAGCAGGCGCAGCCACTCGGCGGTGGTCTTCATCACCGTGGTCTGGCGCAGGGCCGGAATCAGCGTATCACGGTTGGCCACCCGGGCGGCGTTGGTGGCGTAGCGCTCGTCGCTGGCCCACTCCGGGCGGCCGGCGACCTCGCAGAAGCGGGCGAACTGGCCGTCGTTGCCGATGGTGAGAATGATGTCGCCGTCGGCGGCGGGGAACGTCTGGTAGGGCACGATATTGGGGTGGGCGTTGCCCATGCGCCCGGGGGCGGTGCCGCTGGTGAGGAAGTTCATCGCCTGGTTGGCCAGGGTGGCCACCTGCACGTCCAGCAGGGCCATGTCGATGTGCTGGCCCTGGCCGGTTTGGTGGCGATGGTTCACCGCCGCCAGCACCGCGATGGCCGCGTACAGGCCGGTGGTGATGTCGGTCAGGGCGACGCCGGCTTTCACCGGACCGCCGCCGGGTTCGCCGTCCGGCTGGCCGGTGATGCTCATCAGGCCGCCCAGGCCCTGGATCAGGAAATCGTAACCGGGCCGCTCCGCGTAGGGCCCGTCCTGGCCGAAGCCGGTGATCGAACAGTAGATCAGACGCGGATTGATCGCCGCCAGGGACGCATAGTCCAGGCCATAGCGCTTGAGGCCGCCGACCTTGAAGTTTTCCAACAGCACGTCGCTTTCCGCCACCAGCTCTTTCACCAGCCGCTGGCCTTCCGGGCGGGTGATGTCGATGGTGACCGACTGCTTGTTGCGGTTGGCGCTCAGGTAGTAGGCGGATTCGGAGGTGGGCGCGCCCTGGCCGTCGTTGAGATAGGGCGGGCCCCAGGCGCGGGTGTCGTCGCCCCGGCCGGGGCGCTCGACTTTAATCACTTCGGCGCCCAGATCGCCGAGGATCTGACCGGCCCAGGGGCCGGCCAGAACCCGCGACAAATCCAGGACGCGGAGGCCATCCAGGGCGCCCTTGGCGGCGCCCGTTTGCGTCCCGGTCATTCGCCGGTGAAGGCCTGCAGCCCGGTCTGGGCACGGCCCAGAATCAGCGCGTGCACGTCGTGGGTGCCTTCGTAGGTGTTGACCACTTCCAGGTTCACCAGGTGGCGGATCACGCCGAACTCGTCGGAGATGCCGTTGCCGCCGAGCATGTCGCGGGCCATCCGCGCGATGTCCAGGGCCTTGCCGCAGGAGTTGCGCTTCATGATGGAGGTGATCTCCACCGCCGCGGTGCCTTCGTCCTTCATGCGGCCCAGGCGCAGGCAGCCCTGCAGGCCCAGGGTGATCTCGGTCTGCATGTCGGCCAGTTTTTTCTGGATCAGCTGGTTGGCGGCCAGCGGGCGGCCGAACTGCTTGCGGTCCAGGGTGTACTGGCGCGCCTTGTGCCAGCAGTCCTCGGCGGCGCCCAGCGCGCCCCAGGAGATGCCGTAGCGGGCGGAGTTGAGGCAGGTGAACGGACCTTTCAGGCCGGTCACTTCGGGGAACATGTTCTCTTCCGGCACGAACACATTGTCCATCACGATTTCGCCGGTGATGGAGGCGCGCAGGCCCATCTTGCCGTGAATCGCCGGAGCGGACAGACCGTCCCAGCCTTTTTCCAGAATAAAGCCGCGGATCTTGCCGTCTTCGGTCTTGCCCCACACCACGAACACGTCGGCGATCGGGCTGTTGGTGATCCACATCTTGTTGCCGGTGAGGCTGTAGCCGCCGTCCACTTTCTTGGCGCGGGTGGCCATGCTGCCCGGGTCGGAGCCGTGGTCCGGCTCGGTCAGGCCGAAGCAGCCGATCCACTCGCCGCTGGCCAGCTTGGGCAGGTACTTCTGCTTCTGCTCTTCGCTGCCGAATTCGTTGATCGGCACCATCACCAGGGAGGACTGCACGCTCATCATCGAGCGGTAGCCGGAATCCACCCGCTCCACTTCCCGGGCGATCAGGCCGTAGCACACATAATTCATGCCGGCGCCGCCGTAGGCTTCCGGGATGGTGGCGCCGAGCAGGCCCAGCTCGCCCATTTCGCGGAAGATTTCCGGGTCGGTCTTCTCATGGCGGAAGGCTTCCAGGACACGCGGCGCCAGCTTGTTCTGGGCGTATTGCTCGGCGGTCTGGCGCACCATGCGCTCGTCTTCGGTGAGTTGCTGGTCCAGCAGCAGCGGGCTGGCCCAATCAAAAGATGCGTTCTGTGCCATGGAATTCGTCCTCTTCATTCCGAACCAAAGTCGGCCTGTCACGCCCCGGGGCGCCGCAAACCGGTGTCATTATTGGATTTGGGCGTCATCCTAGGGAGAACGGCGCACCGCTTTCAAACGATAAAATTGCACCAACCTGTGCTATTTTGTCACTTGTTGATACCAAGCGAGTGAATCATGCGCCGAAAAATCCCCGCCACCACCGCCCTGGTCGGCTTCGAGGCCGCCGCCCGCCACCAGAGTTTCACCAAGGCGGCGGAAGAGCTGGCCCTGACCCAGAGCGCCATCTGCCGGCAGATCGCCAACCTGGAGGACTTCCTGGGCGTGAAGCTGTTCCGGCGCACCCGGCGCGGCGTGCAGCTCACCGAGGCCGGCCGCACCTACAGCCGCCGGGTCACCGCCCGCCTGGACGATCTGGAGCGCGACACCCTGGCGGTGATGGGCCAGCACGGCCCCGGGCAGACCCTGGAACTGGCGGTGGTGCCCACCTTCGCCACCCGCTGGCTGCTGCCCCGACTGCGCGGCTTCCACGACGCCCACCCGGGCATCACCGTGAACCTGACCAACCGCACCCGGCCGTTCCTGTTCGCGGACACCGAATTCGACGCCGCCATCTACTTCGGCGACGGCGAGTGGCCCGGCACCCGCACCACCGCGCTGATGCACGAAGAGCCGGTGCCGGTGTGCAGCCCGCGCCTGCTCAACGCCAACGGCGTGCGCACTCCGCAGCAGCTCGCCGAACAGACCCTGCTTCAACAGACTACGCGCCCCTACGCCTGGCGGGAATGGTTTGATTCGCTGGGCCTGCGGGTGGACCAGGACATGGCCGGCCCGCGCTACGAGCTGTTCTCAATGCTCGCCGAGGCGGCCATGCAGGACATGGGCGTGGCGCTGATTCCGCCCTTCCTGATCCGCCAGGAGCTGGAGGCCGGGCGGCTGGTTGTGCCGTTTCAGCACAGCTACCGCACCGCCAAGGCCTACCACCTGGTATTGCCGGAGCGCAAAGCGGAAGACCCCAGCCTGAGCGCGTTCAGCGACTGGCTGGTGGCGGAGGTCACCGCGTTTAAGGAGACGGCGGCGCTGTAACGGCCTCGGGCAGCGGCGCGCTGTTCAGGGTTTTCAGGAAGGCGACCAGGTCCGCCACCTGGCGGTCGGTGAGGTCGGGGATCAGGTCCAGGGTGTCTTCGCGCTTGCCCAGGGTGTCGCCGTCCGGTGGCTCCAGGTAAAACCGCACCGCCTGTTCCAGCGTGGCGAAGCGCCCGTCGTGGAAATACGGCGCGGTGCGCGCCACGTTGCGCAGGCTGGGGGTCTTGAAGGCGCCGCGCGGGCTTGCCGGCGGCGGCAGGAAACGCAGACGGTCGGCGTCGCCGTCATCGCCCGCGTAGGGCCCGGCGGCGTTGAACGGGCTCGCGGCGAGGCGCCGCAGCCCCTGCTCCCGGCCGGTGTCCCGGTGGTCCGTGACCGACACGCCCAGGTTGTGGAACGCCTGGTTGCTGAACTCCGGGCCGCTGTGGCAGAGCGTGCATTGCGCCTCGCCGACGAACAGCTTGAGCCCGCGCCGGGCGGCGGCGGGGAAGGCGTCGTCCGGCGGCGGGTCCGGGTTGTCGGCGAGCGCGGCGGCGAAGCGATCGAACGGCGAATCATAGCGCACCAGCCGCCGCTGCCAGGCGGCCAGCGCCACGCCCAGATTGGCCATCACCCGGTTGACCGCGTCCTGGTCCGCCGCCGCCATGCGCCGCCAGGCCCGGCCTTCGAGCGAGTCCGATGCGGCCTGGGGCGAGCCGTGGGCCGGGAAACGCCCGCCCTCGGACATCGGCGGCAGGGGGCCGAAGCGGCGCCGGTAGGCGGCGCGCAAATCCTTATTTCGATACAGCGTATGCGCCAGGTTCAGACGGTCGTTATCCAGCTCCCGGGGGTTCTCAATCACCAGAAGCATTTGCGACCAGAGGCTGTCGGCGGCGCCGTCCCATTGAAACCAGGGGTTGTCCGCCACGTTGATCAGAGTCGGAGTATTGCGGTGGCCGCGCCCGGCCGCTTCCGGCAGGGCCAGGCCGTCCGTGAAGGCGCGTTCCGGCTGGTGGCAGGAGGCACAGGAAAAGCGGCCGTCCCCGGACAGCCGGCGGTCGAAGAACAGGCGCTGGCCGAACTCCGCCAGCGCCGGGTCCGGAACTTCCGGCGGAGTATGGCCCGGCGGCACCGCCAGCGCCCGCACCGCGGCCCGCTCGGCGTCCGTGAACGCGGTGTCACCGGCGCCAGCGGCGGCCAGCCAGGGCACCGCCACAGCCAGCGCCGCGATCAGGGCGGCGCCTCTCAAGAGCCGGCTCATCCCCCGCAGCAGGGCAGCGTCAGCCAGGCCCGGTCTTCGCCGTCGTCACCGTCGATGGCGACCTGCAGGGTCCAGGCACCGCCCATATGGAAGTACAGCCCCTCCACCAGGATCAGGCCGTCGCGGGCGCTCACTTGCGGTTCGGACTGCATGCCGTGGGCGAAACCCTGGTCACGACCGTGGCGCATGCCCGCCTCGACGGTGACGGCGGAGGCGTCCAGGGGCGCGTCGGGGTTATCCATGCTCACCACCCGTAACCCCAGGCTGAAGTGCTCGCCCTCGGGCAGCGGCTCGGGCACCTGGCGCACTTCCACCCGGTAACGTCCCTGCTCGCTCAACACCTGGGCGGGCACGGCGCCGGCGGCGTCATCGCCTCCGGCGGCCAGTACGGAGGGCGACCAGAGGATCGCGAAGAGCAAGGCAAAAAGGGGCAGGCGGCGCGCTGTTATCATTATCGGGCTCCCGGTGATCCAAACCCGTCATCGTCGTCACGGCGGCGTGAGCTTTCCGTGAAACGCCGTGTTTACCCTGGCCGTTTTCGGCGGCCCGGGCGGCGCTTCAAGAGCGCCGCGCCGGGGCCTCCGGATCCGCTTCCCGGCGCCGCTGGGCCCGTCCCAGCAGAAAGCCGGTGCCGGCCCAGGTGAGGGCAATGCCGGCGCCGATGAACATGGCCAGCCCCGGCAGCTCGCCGAGCAGATCCAGTGCCCGCTTCACCCAGCCGCTGACCGCGTCGCCGCCGCGATAGACCACGGTGTCGATGAAGTTCTTGGCTTTGAACTTCTGCTGCGGCGGCACCACCGTGTAGAGCATCTCCCGGCCGGGGCGCACCAGCGCGTACTCGCCGGCCCGGCGCGCCACCATGATCACCACGCACACCGCGAAAGTGGGCGCCAGCGCCAGCCACAGGAAGCCGGCGGCGATCACCACCGGCACCGCCACCAGCAGCACGCCGATGCCCAGGCGCTGGGCGATGCGCCCGGTGAGGAAAATCTGGGTAAGAATGGCGAGCCCCTGGACCACGGTATCGATCAGGCCGAACACCTGGGTCTGCCGGGTGGGGTCCGGGAAGTGCTCCGCCACCAGCCGCGCCTGCTCGAAGTAGAGAAAGGTGCTGACGCTGGCCAGCAGCACCACGAACACGGCGATGCCGATCAGAAACGGGGTGCGAGCCACCTCGGCGGCGCCCTCGAAGGGGTTGCCGCCGAGCGGCACATGGCGGCTCTCCTCCTGCGACCGCGTCCCGGCCGGCAAGGGATTGCGGTCGCGCCAACGGTACAGCCATACCCCGGCGCCGGCGCTCGCCGCCAGCAACAGGGCCGCCAGCATCAGCAGGCCCACATGGCCCACCGGCGCCACCAGCAGCGCCCCCAGGCCGGGCCCGGTGAGCCCGCCCAGGCTGGCGCCGCCGGCGATCATGCCGAACAGGCGCTTGGCCTGGGTGGTGGAGAACACGTCGGCGAGCACGCTCCAGGCCAGGGAAATCGCCACCAGGTTGAACACCGACAACCAGATATAAAAACTGCGCGCCGCCCAGGGGTTTTCCGGCCAGCGCAGGAAAACCGCGGCGAACAGCAGCAGGTTGGCGACGAAAAAACCGTAGGCCCAGGGCATGATGCGCCGCCGCGCCACTCTCGAGGCCAGCCAGCCGAACAGCGGCAGCACCGCCAGCGTCGCCACGAAGGTGCCGGTGAACAGCCACTGCAGGTTGTCCACGCCGCCGGCCACGCCCATGGTTTCGCGTACCGGGCGCAGCATGAAATAACCGGTGAACAGCAGGAAGAACATCAACAGACCGGCAAGCACCGAAGGCGCTTCCCGGCTGTGCAGATTGAACAAGCGGGCGAAGGTGCTCACGCCGCTACAGGTCCATCGCGATCAGTTCCCGGGTTTGTGCCTCGCTGAGCAGCGGCCCGTAGCCGGCCTGCAGGTTGTCCCTTTGATGCTTGGGTTTGCTGGTGGCGGGGATCACCGAGGTCACCGCCGGGTGGCTGATGGCGAACTTGAGGAACATCTGCGCCCAGGATTCCACCCCTACTTCCGGCGCCCAGCCGGGCAGCGGCTTGTCCTTCACCCGGCCAAACAGCTTGCCGTCGTCAAAGGCGCGGTTGATCAGCACCGCCACACCTTTGTCACGGGCCAGCGGCAGGACGGTTTCCGCCGCCGCCGGCGCGTTGATGGAGTAGTGGATCTGGATAAAATCCAGCGGTTCGCTGCGCAGGATCCGCTCCATTTCGTCCAGGCCACGATCCAGGTAGTGGGTGACACCCACATACTTGGTTTTGCCCTGCTCTTTCAGCTCGCGGGCGTAAGGCAGCTGGGTTTTCCAGTCGCGCAGGTTGTGCACCTGCAGCAGTTCCACCTTGTCGGTGCGCAATGCCTTGAGGGATTCGGCCCACTGCCGCTCGGCCTCGGCGCGGCTGTCGGCGGCGATCTTGGTGGCCAGGAAGCATTGGTCCCGCCAGCCGCCCTCTTCCAGCAGCGCGCCCAGCACCTTGTCCGCGCCGCCGTAGTTGGGCGAGGTATCGAACACGGTGGCGCCGCTGTTGAAGAAGATCGCCATGACCTCCTTGAGGCGCTGGTACTTCTCCGAGCCGATCTCGGCCACGAAGCTGCCGGAGGTGCCGGCGCCGACCACCGGAATTTGTTCGCCGCTGGCCGGGATGGCGCGGGTGCGCAGGCTTTCGCCGGCGGGCAGCGCGCCCTTGCCGTCCGCCGCCAGTGCCGCGCGGTGCACGCCCAGGGCCAGGCCGGCGCCGGCCCAGAGGCTGGTATTGAGGAAATCACGACGTGAAACCCGGATTGTCGAAACGGCGGCCGCCACGACGACTGTGAGACGACACCCTTCCGTTAACAGGAGCGAACATGAAATATCTTTGTCTGGCCTATGAAGCCGAACAGGACCTTAAAGCCCTGAGCCGTGAAGAGTGGCTCGCATTGCGCCAGGAAACCCTGGATTATGTGGCGGCGCTGCGCGAGCGCGGCGAGCTGCTCGACACCCAGGCCCTGCAAAGCCCCACCCGCGCCAGGGTCGCCCGCGTGCGCGACGGCAAAGGTTCGGTGACCGACGGTCCGTTCGCGGAAACCAAGGAGCAGATCGGCGGTTACTTCCTGATCGAAGCCCGCGACGACGAGCACGCGCTGGAGATCGCCGCCCACTGGCCGTCGGCCCGCATCGGCGCTATCGAAGTGCGGCCCATCGAGGCCGAGTTGCGCGAAGAAGGACGTTACTGAAAGGACCCCACCATGCCCCCCGCTGTACCCGATGAAATCACCGCGACCCCGGCGACCCGCCGCGAATGGCTGGGCCTGGCGGTATTGATGCTGCCCACGGTGCTGCTGGCGCTGGATATGACGGTGCTGCACCTGGCCGCGCCGCATCTCAGCGCCGACCTGCGGCCCACCAGCGATCAGTTGCTGTGGATTCTGGATATCTACGGCTTCATGATCGCCGGCTTCCTGGTGACCATGGGCACGCTGGGCGACCGCATCGGCCGCCGCAAGCTGCTGCTGGCCGGCGCCAGCGCCTTCGGGCTGGCGTCGGTGATGGCCGCGTTCTCCGAGAGCGCGGAAACCCTGATCGCGGCGCGTGCTCTGCTGGGCGTGGCCGGCGCCACGCTGATGCCGTCCACCCTGTCGCTACTGCGCAATATGTTCCAGGTGGAGCGCGAGCGCACCCTGGCGATCACCGTGTGGATGACCGGTTTTATCGTCGGCAGCGCCATCGGCCCGCTGGTGGGCGGCGCCTTGCTGGAATTCTTCTGGTGGGGCTCGGTGTTCCTGCTCGGGGTGCCGGTGATGCTGCTGTTGTTGCTGTGCGGTCCCTGGTTGTTGCCGGAGTTCCGCGACGAGAACGCCGGCCGCCAGGATCTGCCCAGCGCCCTGCTGTCGGTGGCGATGGTGCTGGCGGTGATCTACGGGCTCAAGGATCTGGCCCGCAACGGCGTGCACGCGGCGCCGTTCCTGTCGATGCTGCTGGGCCTGGTCCTGGCCGTGGTGTTCACCCGCCGCCAACGCCGTCTCAGCGAGCCGATGTTCGACCTGAGCCTGTTCCGCAGCCGCCATTTCAGCACCTCGGTGGCGGCCATGATGCTGACCATCCTGGCGCTCTCCGGCGCCTGGCTGATGGTCTTCCAGTATCTGCAGGGGGTGCTCGGTCTGTCGCCGCTGCAGGCGGGGCTGGCCATGCTGCCGCCGGCGGTGGTACAGACGGCGGCGTCGTTATTGATCCCGGCGGCTACCCGCTATATACCCCATTCGCGGCTGGTGAGCGGCGGTCTGGTGCTCGCCGCCGTGGGGCTGGCGGCCCTGATGCGGGTCAACGATATCGACGACCTCACCCTGCTGGTGGTGGGTATGACGATCATGGGCATGGGCGTGATGCCGATGATGATCCTCGGCACAGACATGGTGGTGAGCGCGGCGCCGGCCACCAAGGCGGGGGCCGCCTCGGCCACCTCGGAAACCGCCACCGAACTGGGCATGGCCCTGGGCATCGCGGTGATCGGCAGTGTCGGCGCGGCGGTCTATCGGCGGCATATGCTGGACGCCATGCCGGAGGGGCTCAACGAGGCACAAGCCCTGGCCGCCGGCGATACGCTGGGGGGCGCCATCGGCACCGCCGCGCAACTGCCCCCGGCGTTGGCCTCTCAGGTGATGGACGCGGCCCGCGCCGGCTTCAGCGCCGCCCTGCACACCAACTCGGTGATCGGCGCGGTGATCATCGCCGGCACCGCGCTGATGACGGCGCTGTTACTGCGGGGCCGGCCGGCGCACGCCACCCCGGCGACCGCGGTGGAACCCATCGAGGAACAGTTCTAGAAAAGGTTTACTCGAACTGATCGTCCTGGCTGGCGAACGCCACGAACAGGCAGCCGGCGCCCACGTTAATGGCGCCGGTGGGGCTCATGGTGGACACCAGCAGCTGCACATTGTGCTCGCGGGCGGCGTCTTCCAGCTCAGCATAACCGGGCATGGCCGGCACGCGGGCGGCATCGCCGGCGTAGCTGAGGCAGACATGGCTGGACATCAACTTCCCGGCGCGGATTTGCTTGGCCACATGCTCGAGCATTCGCCGTGCCGACTTCTCATAGCTCCGATTGACCGTGACCGGATTTTCCTCGCCACCGTGGATGCGGATCAATGGGTGCATCGACAACGCCGACCCAACGGTCAGCGCCACCCCTCGCATGGAATCTGAAAAGCTTTTGCGTTCGCCTTTCTTGAAACCCCGGTCGCGCACATAAGCCAGTTTCTCGGGCACCATATAGCCGCAGATGTGCGGCAGCATCTCATCGATACGCAGGCGAATGGCGTTTCGGTTGGCGCCCTCTTCGATCATTTTAGCCACCTCGCAAACCAATACCGCGGTACCGGAGAACAAGGTTTTACTGTCGATCACCCGCATCGAGAAGGGCCCCGGCACCCCGGCGTCGGCGCGCACTTTCTGATACTGCTTGAGAATCGAGAAAGACGCCTTGGTGGCGTTATCAAAAATCAGGCTGCGCTTACCAGAGACGGTAATACAGAACACCAGGTCATAATCGATGACCAATTGCTCCAGAAACACCGCCTGGATCTGATCCACGGAATAAGGAATGGATTCGGCGTCGATGCCCTCGGAGTCCAGTTGCTCCTGATAGAACCGGCGGGTGGCTTGCTCGTCACGCTTATCGACCAGCAACTCTTTACCCAGACGAATGGAAATTGGAAGGATCTGGATATTATTTTTTTTGAAATAGGATTCCGGTAAATCGCAGGTGGAATCCACGACAATACCAATGCGCATTGTTTACCCCATTAATTATGTTTATTTTTATTTCGGGCAAACTTAGCATGACAAAGGACGCGCAACCACATTGTTAATGTAATTGCGCGCCACAAATTAAAACCGCTTCTTCACGGATCCTTGCTGCCGCCCGTGCCCGCCTGGTCGGCGTCCCGGTAGGCCTTGGTGTCGATTTTCTCCAGGGCTTCGCGCACCGCCTGCTCGCTCTGCGGGCGCACCAGACGCGCCACTTCCTCGCCCTCCTGCAGGAAGATCAGTGTCGGCCATTGTTTTACCTTGAACGCGCGCCCGAGCAACCGGCCCTTGGCGTCCTCCAGTTTCAGGTGCACCACCCCGGTAAAATCGGCGAACGCCGCCTTGATCAGCGGCGCGGCGGCCTGGCAGTGGCCGCAACCGGGCTGGCCGAATTCCACCACGGTGGGCTCGCGGATGGCTTCCACCTCGTCCCGGGTGGGGTGATCGGTAGCGTACTCCGCGCTATAGGTCATGGTGCTCTCCTTGCCATTGGGCGTGTATGAACGAGTTCCAGTGTAGACACCCGGCCGGCGGCGCGGATACGGCGCGAATGCAAAATCCGGTTAGAGCTCACCGGATACGCCGTGCCAGTGCCGCGATCACCAGCGAGGCCAGCGCGCCGACCGTGGCCAGTGCCATGTCCTTCTGGGCGTCCCAGGGGTCGCCCTGGGTGCCGAGAAAGGCGGTGCTGCCGTCCCCCAGCGCCACGGCGGCGCCCCACTCAATCAGCTCATAGAGCAGCGACGACGCCAGTATCAGGCTGAACGCGAACAGCGCCGCGCCAGGCCGCCGCAGCCCGCCCCATTCCCGGCACAGCTCACTCAGCGGCAACACCAACAGCACGCCGTAAAGCAGATGTAGAAAGCGGTCGTACTGGTTACGCTGCCACCCCATCACCGCGTCCGGACTGAAACCGAGGAGCGCATGCACGGTCTGGTCGTAGGGCACATGGGAATAGGTGTAGTGGGCGCCGATCTCATGCAGCGCCAGAAACGAGAACATCATCAGGTAGGCGCTGCGCGAGAACCGGAACCAGCGGCGCGTCGCCCACAGGCCGATGACGAACAGCACCGCCACGGCGTTTTCCATCGCCCAGGTCGCCGGCTCGCGGGGCGCCACCGCCAGCACCGCGAACAACACCACGAACAGCGCCATCAGCACACCGAAACAGCTGCGGTTGGACATGCCTTTCCCTCTCCATCAACGACCGTCTATAACGTCACAGGAAGGGCGACCGTTGCAAGCGGCACGGTGATTCCTCGTCCGATCCTCAAGGTCCGGATGCCAGCGCCGGGCGAATAGCGTATAAGGGCGGCATGAAAACCCCGAAACGGATACAACCCCTGGTCGATGACGGCTTGGTGGACGAAGTGATCAGCCGGCTGATGAGCGGCAAAGAGGCGGACATCTATGTGGTCCGCTGCGGCGACCGGGTGCAGTGCGCCAAGGTGTACAAGGAGGCCGCCAAGCGCGGCTTCAAGCAGGCGGTGCACTACCAGGAGGGCCGCAAGGTGCGCAGCACGCGCCGTGCCCGGGCCATGGAAAAGGGCTCCAAGTTCGGCCGCGATCAGCAGGAAAAGGTCTGGCAGACCGCCGAAGTGGACGCCCTGCGCCGCCTGGCGGACGCCGGCGTGCGCGTGCCCCGGCCCTACGACATGCTGGAAGGCGTACTGCTGATGGAGCTGATCACCGACGACGCCGGCGACGTGGCGCCGCGCCTGTGCGACGTGGTGCTCACCGAGGAACAGGCGCTGGAAGACCACGCCCTGATGATGCACTACGTGGTGCTGATGCTGTGCGCCGGGCTGGTCCACGGCGACCTGTCCGAATTCAACGTGCTGGTGGACGCCTACGGGCCGGTGGTGATCGACCTGCCCCAGGCGGTGGACGCCGCCGCCAACAACCACGCCGAAGCCTTCCTGCTGCGCGACGTCAACAACATGACGCGCTACTACGGCCAGTACGCCCCGGCCCTGGTCGGCAGCCGCTACGGCGAGGAGATCTGGGCGCTCTACGAGGCCGGCGAACTGCACCCGGAGGTGTCACTCACGGGCGTATTCGAGGACTCCGGCGAAGCCGCCAACGTCGAGGACGTCCTGGCCGAAATCAAAGCCGCCTTTGAGGAAGAACAGGAGCGACAGGAGCGCCTCAACGATTCCGATTAGAGCGAGAGCCGTCAGTCGTGGCCGTCGCTGAGGATGTGGTGCAGTCCACCGCAGTCGACCATCGGGTCCTCGCAATTGACCACGGTTCTGGAGTGCGCCAGCACGTAGCTTTTGCCGGTGATGGTGTTTTCCACCACCTCGTGGTCTTCCTCCCGGCGGGTGTCGATGAACTCGCCGATAAAGCCGGAGCCGCGCAGGGAGACGGTCTCCAGACGGTCGCCGGGTTTGATCCTGCCTTCATGGTGCATCAGCGCCAACCGCGCGGAGGTGCCGGTGCCGGTGGTGCTGCGGCAGATCACGCCGGGGTGCACATAGGTGGCGGAGCGGGAGCGGTAGAAGTGATCCCCCACCTGCTCCACCGGGCCCATGAAGTGCAGGAACGGCAGCGGCCCCACGTCGCCCAGGGTGTAGTGGGAAAAGCCGCGCTCCGCCTGAATCGCCTCGACGATGGCGCGGGCGCAGCGCGCCAGATCCGCCTCCTCATCCAGGGTCAGATGAAAGCCCAGCTCGGTGGCGTCCACCAGAGCGTAGAACCCGCCGCTGTAAGCCACGCTGTAGGTGACGTTGCCCAGCGACGGCACATGGATGGTGGCGCGGTGGGTGTCGATGTAGCTGGGCAGGCCGCCGCAGGTGATCGATTCCACCACGCCGTCGTGGACCTGGGCCTCGATGTGCACCAGCCCCGCCGGCGATTCCATCATAAAGCTTTGCCGGCCCTCTTCCTTGGGCACCAGCCCGCTTTCCAGCACCGCCGTGGCGGTGCAGATGGTGTTGGAGCCGGAGTAAATCGCATAGCCCATCACTTCCATGATGATGTAGCCGACGCTGGCGTCCGGGTGGGACGGCGGCACGATCAGATCCACCGACATTTCCGGAATGCCGTAGGGCTCCTCCAGTAAAAGCCGGCGCAGGCCGTCGGCGTCGTCGCGCAGGTACTCCATTTGCTGGCGCACGGTTTTACCGGGCAGCGGATCAATACCGCCGAGAACGATGCGACTGACATCGCCGCCGGCATGGGTGTCCATGAGGTTCAGGCTTAACTCCTGGCGCATCAGGTTGTCTCCTTTAACGCGAAGGGTTCGCCGAAGTCCGCCCACTGGCGGTCGGGGACGATGACGATCTTGCCGAGGAAGTTGTTGCCGCGGCTGACGAAGTAGTCCTCCGCGCGGTGCAGGTCGGAGAGTTTGAAAGCCGCATGCAGCACCGGTTTGAGCTCGCCGGAACGGATCCAGCCGATCAGCTGTTCCGCCTCTTCCCGGGTGCCGTGGGAGACGCCGAACACCTGCACCTGATAGAGGTAGATGCGCGTCCACATGATCTCACTCAGGTTGCCGCCGCTGGCGCCGGCGATGCTCAGACGCGGGTAGCTGTTGCGCGCTTTCATGTCGAAGATCATGGCGTCGATAAAGCGGTCGGTCATGTCACCGCCGACCAGATCCATCACCGCGTCCAGGGGCGCGCCGCCGGTCAGCTCGCGGACCCGGTCGGTGAAGCCGTCCATGTCGGAACGGTCGAGCACCGCTTCGGCGCCCAGCTCACGCAGGGCGTCCGCCTTGTCCGGCGTGCTCAGCGCGTAGGGAATCGCGCCCATGACCCGGCACAGCTGGATCAGCGCCGTGCCGACACCGCCGCTGGCGCCGGTCACCAGCACCCGCTCCCCGGCGATAATGTTGGCGGAGGTGAGCATGTGCAGGGCGGTCTGGTAGGAGCACATGCCCATGGCCGCCAGCTCCGCGTCGGCCAGGTCCGCCTTGTCCACGGTGTGGAACTGATCCGAGGGCACCGCCACGTACTCGGCGAAGCCGCCGTCGGCGCCGTGGCCGTAGTAGTCCGGCGTCAGGTTGATGTCGCGGCGGTCGTCCGGATAGAGGTTGAAATCCAGCAGGCCGCGCTCACCGAGGCGCGCCGGATCCACGTCCTCACCGACCGCGGCGACCCGCCCGGCCACGTCGGCGCCCTGAATACGGGGAAAGGTGAGCGTGGCCGAACCGCCCATCTGAAAGGACGCCACTTCATCCTTGTCCTTGGTGGGGTACAGCCCTTCACGGGCCTTGCGATCGGTGTTGTTCTTGGCGGTGGCGGTGACGCGCACCAGCACCTGGCCCGGCGCGGGCCGAGGCACCGGCACATCGTCGCGGTGAACCAGCTTATCCACGCCACCGTGGCCGGTGAGCACCATGGCCGACATGGTGCCAGGGACAGCCTGCGAATGATGATCGTCGTCCATGGCTTGTCTCCTTGTGTTGTTTACCTATCACCCCTGCGTGGCGATGGAAAGTGGGATTTAAAGGGCCCCACCAACAATCGATTACGGTTTACCCCATATGGGGTATGTGCCCATTTAACAAACGCCCTAGGCTCGATCCAACCTGATTGGACATCGGAAGGGCAACCATGAAGAAAGCAGCGTTATTCCTCATTGCATGCGTGGCGTCGGTCACGATTCTGGCGGGGTGTGGGGGCAGCTCCTCCTCATCCAGCGACGATGCCGGCGGCGGTGGCGCCACCTCACGCACCATCAGCGGCACCGCCACGGCACCGGCCGGCGCCGTGGCGTTTCACGAGGCCCCAAGCCTGTTCGAATTGGCGTTGAACGTGCTGATTCCGCCGGCGCACGCGGCCATCACCGGGTTGGATCCGGTCGGCGGGGCGACCGTCGAGCTACTGCGGGTGGATAACGCCGGCAACCCGGTGGGCGAGGTGCTGGCGGAAACCGTCACCTCGATCACCGGCGACTACCGTCTGACACTCCCCGACGGCGTGAACCTGGCGGGCAATTTAATCGTACGGATTACCGGCACCGGCACTGAAATGCGGGCCCAGGTGGTCGATCAGGCGGTGAACATCAACCCGGTATCGGAATTCGTGCTGCGTAAGTTCATCGAGGAAGGCACTGACCTGGACCAGTTGGTGGCCACGGACGTAGTCACCCTGAGCGGCAAGGTGGACACCTTTGACCTCACCGCCGGCAACGATCTCAGTGACATGCTCGCCAAACTGGACCAGGAAGTGGGCGAGTTCGTCGAGCAGCAGGTAGCGGTCATCAAAGAGCAACCCGGCGACGTGGACAGCGTGACCGGCGATTACCGAAGCGCGGCCTTCAGCCTCGGCCTGCATGACAGCGACAATAACAATTTCGGCACCTTCGCCAACGATATGTGGCGCAGCCAGTTCAACTTCGCCAACGGCGGCGACACCGTGGCGATCACCCTGGAAGGCGAAGAAAGCGCCTACTCGAATTTCTCCGGCATGAGCGTGGCGACCGGATCGATCTACTATGAAACGGACATCGACACCGAATCCGAGAACCTCTCCGGCACACTGACCGACTCCGGCATACTGTCCATCGAAGGCGCGTTCGAGGAAGAGATCAACGGCGACAACGCGTTCCGCTATCCGTCAGTGATCTACAACCTGCAACAGGTTCAGAATACAGGTCTGTTCTTCCTTCTTTCTCAGGAAGCGGCGGTTCGCTACGGCACCACCGACACTAACGGCGACGACGAACCGGACGCTCTAAATCCGGACGATCGCCAGGGTGATGAAGTATTCCGCGCCCTGGAAGTGTTCGCCCGCTCACCGTCCGGGATGAGCGATTCGGATCTCAGCGGCGCCTTCGGCCGCGTGTTCCTGGAAACCTACGCGCAAACCGGTGTGATCGAACTGCAGACCGAGGTCAACGTGGTCACCTTCAATGGCGACGGCACCTTCGATTACGGCGACGCCACCGGCCACCGGGTAGGGCTGGAAAGCAACGGCAGCACCTATCAGACCCTTTCCGAAACCGGCAGTACCGGCGACGCCATCAACGTCTCAGCCGACGGCGACATCATTTCCGCCGGCACCGAAGACGGCCAGCCCGTGCCCACTGATGGCTTTATCAACGACACCTTCGATTTCATCGCCTTCGCGGAAACCGAAAACAACGAGAACATCTGGGCCCAGTTCAACAAAACCCTGATGGTCAAACTGCCCGATAGCGCGCCGGACGTCAGTGGCAAGCGGTACCGCCTGATGCTGTTGTCCGTGGCCCTGGATGGCGTGGGTAATGGCTCCAGCGATATTGAAATGATCAACAGCCAGTTCAACAGCTACGTCAATCTGACCAGCAACACCGCCGGAACGCTCAACGGCAGCTTTACGCTGGTCGAGAAAACCGGCCTGGGCGGCGACCTCGTCGTCGAGCAGGACACCGTCGACGAGCCGCTGACCGCCAGCATCGCCGCCAACGGCGCCACCACCCTGACCCTCGCCGGTCAGGACGGCAGCAATATCATGGAGGGCTTTTTCAACCAGGACGCCAGCCTGGGCGTATTCACCACCCGCTGGGTGCCGCAGGGCGGCGACCCCAACGAGCTGGGCCTGGTGGTACTGATCGACGTCACCGAGTAACCGCTTCACCCCCGAACGCCGCAAGGCGTGCCCCTGCGGCGGGCTTCGGCCTCGCCGCACCCTTTGACCCCGGCCCCCGGGGTCTTTTTCGTTGCGCTCCCGACGCGCGCTTCCTATGATCCGGACAACCACCTTGCCGAACCCGGGGCCGACGCCTTGCAGGATGAGAATAACGACCTGATCGGTCGGATCTACGAAACCGCCTTGTCCCCCGGCGACTGGATGGACCTGCTCGATACCATCACCGGCTGGACCGAGGACAGCCCGTCCGGCGACGCCAACGACGCACCCATGGAAGTGGAACAGTTGATCGGGCACCTGGAACGGGCGGTACGCAGCAGCGCCTATATGCACGCTCTTGAGGACCGCACCCAGATTCTCAACAGCATGTATAACCAGATGCCCTGGCCCATGCTGATGCTCGACGAGCGGATGCGCGCCCTGGAATGCAATCCGGCGGCGCGGCAGGCACTCACCCAGGCGCCCATCGAGTTGCTCCCGGACGGCACGCTGCGTTTCGCCGACCGGACCTTAAAGGAGGGCTTGAAACGGGTTCACAGTCTTGCCGCCGGCCGCCACACTCAGCTACTCACCTCCCAACGTGACGCGGTGACCTTGCTCTGTCTGCCAGTCAAAAAATCCGATGCACCAGGCACCATCGCGCGGGTCCGAACCATTGTCTGGGTGCTGGCCGGCCACAGTGTGGTGACGCCATCCCCGGAATCCCTGAAGGCCATATTTCCGATCACGCACGCAGAATCCCGCCTGCTGCATCTGCTCTGCAAGATCGGCAACCTCAGTCAAAGCGCGGCGCTGCTCTCGATCAGCGTGCACACCGCGCGCAGTCAGCTTAAGTCGACCATGGCGAAGCTGGAAGCCAACAGTCAGGTGCAGTTAGTCAGTCAAGCGATGGGGCATGCCTTGGTCCAGGCGGCCCAGCCCCCGGCCCTGAGCCAAACGCCGGAACACACCCTGACCCTGCCCGATGGCCGCGTGTTGAGCTGGTTCGAATACGGTGATCCGTCGGGACGATCGGTGCTGACCCTCGACAACCTGGGCAGCGCCCTGCCCGACCACCGCCTCTTCGATGAGTGGTACCGGGCGAACGGCCTGCGCATGATTCTGATCGTACGCCCCGGCTACGGACTGTCCACTGCCCGAGCGGACATGGAATTCCGCGACTTTGGCCCGGACATCCGCGCCCTGTGCCACCATCTGGGCCTGCAGCGACCGCCGATGGCGGCGTACTGTGGCGGCGGCCCCTATGCGCTGTGCGCGGCGGCGCTGCATCCCGATCTGTTCGACCGGCTGGGCCTGCTAGCCAGCACCGTGCCGATTGAGCACTTCGAACTGGACAAGCTCGACCGCATCCACGCCATGTTTCTGCGCATCTTCCGCAAGGATCCGCGACTGTTCGTGCTGGTGGGCCGTCTAGCGTTGCGTGGCGTGCGGCGTTCCCCGGAAAAATACCTGGCCCGCCTGGCCAAGTCGCTGTGCCCGGAGGATCAAGCGGTGCTCAACGATCCGGACCTGCTGGCGCGACTGATCGAGCGCATGCACGCCAGCCACTTCCAGGGCGCGCGCATCCTGATCGACGAATACATACGCATGCAGCACCCCTGGCTGGTGGACCTGAAGCAAATCAAAGTACCGATCCTGCACTGGCACGGTGAGGACGACCGCATCATCTCCATAGGCAGCGCCCGCGGGCTGGCAGGGGATTTACCCAACGCGCGCTTCCGCAGCTTCCCCGGCCTCGGGCGTTTTATGATTTATAAAGTCTGGCGGGAATTTCTCACCGAGTTACTGGAGCTGCCGGCGCAGCCGGCGCCCAAGCGCCAGCGGCTCTCGGCCACGATCGACACGCGCTGAGACGGCCACGAAGCCACTTGTATCAAGCATCGGCGCTGTCCAGACAATCGCGAAACAGCGTGTTCAAACTGCTCAAGTCGCGACTGACCGGCGCGGCCTTGTCTGAGTAACGCGAAAGCCGGGACAGTTCTTTTTCAATATAATCGTTCAGCTCCGCCATCACCGGGACAAATTCCTTTTCCTCGCTGCGCTGTTTTTTTGCCAGCAGACGGGTAATTTCTTTATCCACCGTTTCATCGTCAGCCACCAACGGTCGCAAGCGCTCGAATTCAACCGGTGCGGGAGAGCGATAACGTTCCAGCCAGCGGATCGCCAATAGGGAACGCAGGACGTAAAAGTATTTCTTCAGCGGCACCAGCTTCGCCTTCAGATAGCCGCGATAGTTCTTGTCCGCCATGCTCCAATAATGATGCACGCCTTTGTTCACGTCGTAGATTTCAGGCAGCAGTGCCCTCGCACGGTCGGCAAAACCGACCTCGTCGCGATAGACAATAGGGGAGTGCAGCCACTCCACGAACGACGGGTTGGACTGCCAGAATAATTTCAGAGCTTTGCGAATATCCCAGCCGCTGAGATCCATATCGTCGACGATCTCGCATTCGATGACATCGCGGCGCTCTTCCAGATCCAGCGACAGGTACCATTCACGCGGGTGCGCGTAGATAAAGCGCACGTCGTAATCGCTGTTCGGTGAGGGAAAGCCCCAGGCCCGGCTGCCGGACTCCACCGCAAACAGCACGCGCACACCGTGCTCTTCCTCGACGGTCCTCAGGCGGCCCTGGATATACCGCCGAACGTCCTCGCTGATCATAAAACCGTCCCTGTTCAGTTGCCGCTGTCCTCAAACAACGTATGCATGTGCTCAAGCAACTCGGGGCCGCCGGGCTTACCGTGGCCGGGGATCACCACCTCGGCTTGCGGGTACATTGCCTGTGCATGACGGATCGCTTGCGGCCAATAGCCCAGGTCCGCGTCGGCGGTGTTGCCCAGATTATCGGTGGCCAGCTCGCGCACCGCGCAGCCGCCGTAGAGGATCTTCTGCTCGGGCAGCCACACCATAATGTTGTCGCGGGCGTGGCCACCGCCGGGGTAGAGCACTTCCAAACTGCCGGAACCGGTGGTGCTGCCAGGGGCTTCAATGCCCTTCAACGCGTTAGCTGGCACCGGATTGCCCTCTTCCGCGCTCAGGCGTTGCGTCATCGGGTGCGACCAGACCGGGATGCCCGCGGCTTCCAGCACCGCCACGCCGCCGGTGCGGTCGCTGTGAAAATGCGTGGACAGCGCCCGGTCCACCGGCAAACCGATCTCTTCGTCGATCCAGACCTGCAGCTCTTCGGTGGCCTCGGCGCCCCAGGCGGAATCGAGCAGAACCAGGTGATCGCCTTCGCGCACGATCAACCCGTTGGAGGGATACAGCACGCCGTCGAAGGTGTTGTAGGAGGTGTGCATCCAGACGCCGGGCTCAAGCTGCTCGACCTGAAGACCCGGGTTGCCGGGCGGAGAATGGCGGTGATCGCTTTGGCAGCCGACCGTCAGCAAACCGAGGAGTAACAACCAGGGTGCGTAAAAGGCGTGGTATTTCATGCAAGGAATCCGGGGCCAGGGAGAGGACACCGACAATAAACCGCCAGCGGCGTCCGCGCTATGAACGGCTCGGCAATCCGGGGTCGCCGCGTGTAGGGGACCGGCGTCGCGCTCTTGCCCCTCTGATAAACAGAGCGTATACCTTGGCGTCAGGAGGGCACGTCTTATGGACAATAATCCGGTCCCCGACCATTGCCGGGGCTTCGAGAACCTGGAGCGGGAAGTCAGCCTGCGCATCGCCAACCGCGAGATTCGCGGCAAGATACCGGACGCCGTGCGGGGCACCTTCTTACGCATCGGGCCAGGCCGCAGTGAACTGGGCGGACGGACCTTCGGCCACTGGTTCGACGGCGACGGCATGGTGCACGCGCTTACCTTCGACGAACAGGGCGCCCGCTACCGCAACCGTTTCGTACGCACGCCCAAATACCGGGCCGAAACCGCCGCCGGCCAGATTAAAAAACGCAGCTTCGGGCACAACGCCCCGGGCGGCATCCTCGCCAACATCGGCCGGCCACCGGCCAACGCCGCCAACACCAGTATTGTCCAGCATGGCGATCGGCTGCTGGCACAATGGGAAGGCGGCCGCCCCTGGGCCCTGGACCCGCATGACCTGAAGACCCTGGGCGAAGCCAGCTTCGGTGGCGGTCTGAAACCGTTCGAGCCCTTCAGCGCCCACGGCCACCATCACCCGGACAGCGGGCGCTACTACAACCATGGCGTCAGCCTGGGGCGGCACGGCCCGCAAGTGAATCTCTACCAGATCGGCCCCGGCGGGCGCATGGAACGGCGCGGGCGTTTCCCGCTGCCGCGCCTGACGTTTCTGCACGGCTCCGCCATGTCGAAACGTCACTGGTTGTTCCTGGAGCAGCCGGTGGCCATGACCGGCGTCACCAAGATGATGCTTGGCTTACGTACCGTCGACCAGTGCATGACCCATAATCCGGCCTGGGGCATGCGCGCCCATGTGATCGACCTGAATTCCCTGGAACGCACTCACACCTTCGAACTTGATCCGTTCGTGGTGTTCCACTTCGGCAACGCCCGCGAGATCGGCGACGAATTGATCGTGGAACTGGTGCGCTTTCCTGATTTCACCGTCAACCAGGGCCTGCGGGATTTCACCCGCCACTATCAAAATGACGCCGGCGAACCAGGACAGCTACGGCTGAATCTACGCACCGGCAAACAGACCTATCGGCCACTGCCGCATCAGGCCGGCTGCGAGTTTCCCACTTTCGATAACCGCTATCAGGGCGAGCGCAGCCGCGTTCTCTTTAATACCGCGCTCGCCGACCAGGGCGGCTTCTTCAACGCCGTGCAGAGACTGGACACCGAGAGCGGCCACACCGCCCTGCACAGAATGGGACCGGGGCGCTTCGTTTCCGAAGCGGTCTTCGTGCCTGAGGGTGAAAAAGAGGGTGACGGCTATTTATGCGCCGCCGTCTACGACGTCAATACGCATTGCAGTGAGATCGTGCTGTTGGACGCCCGTAGCGAGAACCTGGAAGAAGTGGCCGCGGTGCCGTTGCCGCATCATATTCCCCACGGCTTTCATTGCGGGTGGGTCAGCCCGGGTTAAAGCGCGGCCGCCGGTCCCGGTGAAGGTCACCCGCAACGCATGACCCGCACATTGTTGCGGTTGCGGCTGTAAGACGGCGGCTGGCCGAACCAGCGCTGGTAGGTGCGGGACAGATGCGCCGAATCGGTGAAGCCGGCCGCGTGGGCAATCTCGGTGATGCTGCGTTTAGAGTGCAGCAGATGGAACACGCGCTGCAGTTTTTGCCAGGATTTATAGTCACGCAATGACATCCCGAACACGTCGCTCATCAGACGCGACGCCCAGAAATACGACGTGCCCAGCTCCCGGGCCAGATCGGTCAGCGTCAGGTCCCGGCCGCTCTCCAGCAGTTCACGTATCAGCGGTTCTCTGGAATCCGGCTGGGACTGAGGCGTCAGATGCCGGAACGGAACGCACAGCGCCTGCTCATAGATTTCCGGCGCCAGAGCCGGCGCCAGACGGCCTTGATAGAGGGCCTCCAGCGGGGCGTCGATATCCTTGAAAAAGTCGCGCTCGAGCGGTGCAACTCCACCCCGCGCCAACGCCCTGAAACCGGCGTACCGGGGCGAACCGGGCGTGATATGGAAACACACCACCGGCACATCACGGGCGCACAGGCCGCGCGCCAGGAACGGCGGTATCACCGCCGCTCGGGTCCACAGCGCCTTGCCTTTAAAAGTGATGCGGAACGGCGCCGCGCCGACCGACACAATCAAGGCCGCGGAAGGCGGCCGGGTTTCTTCACTGACGATCGACGCGGCGGTGTAAATAAACCCCGAGCAGCCCACAATGTAGACGTTGTCTATCGGGTGGTCCGCCGCGCTGGCCGGCAATGCGGTTTCTTGTTCTTGGTACTTTAAACCCATGGGATCTCTCCTGCCCTAGGTGGCGCACTCAATAAACGGCGCCAAGACACAGCTCCCCCTTTTTACCAACCCCGATCATAGCCCAGCGCGTCGATGGCCGGGCTTGTACGTTTTTGCGCTGGTGCGGCAAAAACATTCAATACTTCACTCCCGACTCTATAACACCCTGAAAACACAAATTTCAGAATAAAAACACCTCGGGAGAACAACTTATGAAAAAACGTGACAGCGCTCACGGCCCGCGCAACCGGTTGACTGCTTCAGTGGCGCTGCTGTGCCTATCGCTGGCCGGGTGCGGCGGCTCTTCGTCGTCGGACCCTGAACCAGGCCAGGTGTCTCGCACCGGCATCTTCGGCAGCACCGCGGTGTCTGGGCTGCACTACCGAAGCGGCGACGCGCCGGCAGGCCTTACCGATGAGCGCGGCGGCTTCCGCTATACCGGCAACCAGGAGGTCGCGTTCTCCATCGGCGAACTGGCATTCGGTTCGGCACCGGGCGCGGCAAACGTCAACGTACTGGGGGTCAGCGGTGAGTCCGCGTCCGCCAGCGACCCCGGCGTCCTCAACAGGCTGATACTACTACAAACGCTGGACGCGGACGGCGACCTGAACAACGGCATCCAGCTCACCGAACAGATTCGGGACGCCGTCTCCGCTAACGCCGCCAATCTGGACTTCGACCAGCCCACCGCCGATTTCACCACCGCGCTGGAAAACCTGGTCGCCGACCTGGACAACGCCGGCGCGTTTTCGGACACGGACCCGAGGGCCCGCACCCTGACCGACGCCGCCGACGCCCTGGAGCAGTTCGACCGCGCCAGCAGCCCGCGCCGGATCGTGGACACGGCGGACGGGCGCCTGAGCGGCTTCGAAGCGGACGACAACACCTGGCAATTTCTCGGCATTCCCTACGCGCAGCCGCCGCTCGGCGATCTGAGATGGCGCGCGCCGCAACCGTTAGAACCCTGGGACGACGTTCGCGACGCCACCGCCTGGAGCGACCAGGCGGCCCAGAACGCCGCCCTGGAACGGTTCGGCGAAGGCGGCATGAGCGAGGACTCGCTGTATCTGAACGTGACCGCCCCCAAGAACGCCGACGGCCTGCCGGTGATGGTGTGGTTCCACGGCGGCGGCTTTACCGCGCTGACCAGCAACACCAAACCCTTCAACAACCCGAAAGCGGTGGCCAGCAAGGGCGTGGTGCAGGTGTCGGTGAACCACCGGCTGGGCCCGTTCGGCTACATCGCCCACCCAGGCCTCAGCGCGGAAAGCGGCTACAACGGCTCTGGCAACTACGGCCAGATGGACCTGATCGCCGCGCTGGAGTGGGTGCAGGACAACATCGCCGCGTTCGGCGGTGACCCGGACAACGTGACCATTTTCGGTGAGTCCGGTGGCGGCCGTAAGGTGCTGTCGCTGATGGCTTCACCGGAAGCCGCGGGCCTGTTCCACCGGGCCATCAGCCAGAGTGGCACCCTGATTCCGGATACCCGCAGCCTGGTAGCCGCCGAAACCATCGGCAGCGAGCTGCAAACCAATCTCGGTGCCGCCTCGCTCACGGAAATGCGCGAGAAAAGCTGGCAGGACGTGGTGGCCGCCGCCGCGACCCTGGTGCCCTACACCAACGTGGACAACCACTATCTGCCCTACACCGAACGGGTCGCCTTCGAATCCGGCAACCAGAACGATGTGCCGTTCATGTTCAGCATTAACGCCAACGACACCCCGGACCCGACCAACACGGCGATCAATGTGTTTCCGTGGATGGCGCCGTTGTGCTCGGCCAACCACTACGCCACCTACTTCACCCATCAACCCGCCGGCTGGAAAGCCCAGGGCGTCGAGGCTTACCACGCCGCCGAACTGGCCTACGTGTTCAACATGCCGGAGAGCGTGATCACCCACCACCTGCTCGGTCTGGTGATCGACCCCGGCACCGGCGATTCCCTGGAGATCGGCGACCTGAACGGCAACGGCGTTACCGGTTCCCAGGGCGACCCCGCTGACATTTTCGCCTCGGCGGGTTTCGACGCCACCGACCAGCAGGTGATCGACCGCATGCTCACCATCTGGACTAATTTCGCCAAGACCGGTGACCCGAGCATCGACGGCGAGATCGACTACCCGCTCTACGACGCGGCCGTCGAAAGCTATGTGGAGATCAGTGCCACCGCCGAAATAAAGGCTGGCCTGGGCGACGCCCTGAACGACTAACACCAACAACAAACATTGAGAACAACAAAGGGAAAGCTCCATGACACACCCACAACGACAAGGCGCCCGGCCGGCCTGGTTGGCCGCCGCCGTCACGCCCCTGCTGCTGGCGCTGGTCGCCTGCGGCGGCGACAGCGACAATGACAATGGCGGGTCTGCCGGCCCGGCCACCCGCACCGGCACCTTCGTGGACAGCCCGGTGGCCGGTCTCGACTACGCCGGCACCGACGGCGCCGCCGGCGTCACCAACGACGCCGGCCAGTTCCAATACCAGGACGGCGAAACCCTCACCTTCTCCCTCGGCGATCTGCCGCTGGGCAGTGCGGAGGGCGCGCAGCAACTGACGCCGCTGACGATCACCGAGGGCGCCGACACCGCCGAGGACGACAGCGTCAGTAACAAGCTGGTGCTGCTGCAAACGCTGGATCAGGACGGCGATCTCAACAACGGTATCCAGATCACCGACGCCATTCGCACCCTGGCCTCGGAGAACGCGGCGGGCATTGATTTCGACCAGCCCACGGACAGCTTCCGCACCAGTCTGGCGCCGCTAATGACGGCGCTGGAGGACGACGCGCTGTTCACCGACACCGATCCGCGAGCGCGCCAGGTTCGTGACGCGGCCGACGCGCTGGCGCACTTCAGCCGGTCCACCGGCGCACGCACGGTGGTCACCACCACCGGCGGCGAACTGCGCGGCTTTGAAGCCAACGACAGCACTTGGCAATTCCTGGGCATCCCCTACGCCAAACCGCCGCTGGGCGAGCTGCGCTGGCGCCCGCCGGTGGTCCCGGATCCCTGGAGCGGTGTGCGCGAAGCGGTGGAGTGGGCGGACCAGTCCGCCCAGGACCGGGCGCTGGAGAGCATCAACGAAGGCGGCATGAGCGAAGACTCGCTGTACCTCAACGTCACCGCGCCCAAGGACGCCGACAACCTGCCGGTGATGGTCTGGTTCCACGGCGGTTCGTTCGCGATCCTGTCCGCCAACTCGGAGCAATACAACAACCCGGACAGCCTTACCCAAAAGGGCGTGGTGCTGGTGACCGTCAACCACCGGCTGGGCCCGTTCGGCTACATCGCCCATCCGGAACTCAGCGAGGAAAGCGGCTACGGCGGCTCCGGCAACTACGGCCAGATGGATCTGGTGATGGCCCTGGAATGGGTGCGCGACAACATCGCCGCCTTCGGCGGTAACGCCGACAACGTGACGATCTTCGGTCAGTCCGGCGGCGGCGGCAAAACCTACTCGCTGATGAACTCGCCGCAGGCCACCGGCCTGTTCCACAAGGCCATCGTGATGAGCGGCTTCGCGCCCATGGACACCGAGAGCGTGCCGGCGGACTCCCTGGCGGAATCCGAAGCCATCGGCAGCGCCCTGTTCGACCGGGTCGGCGTGGACTCCCTGGAGGAGGCGCGGCAACTGCCCTGGACCGCCTTCACCGACGCCGACGCGGAGAACAACATTCCGCGCCAGACCTACCGGCCCAACGCGGACTATTACTACCAGCCGAAAACCTACTACCAGAACGTGCTCGATGGCATGCCCAGCGACGTGCCGCTGATGGCCGGCGTCACCGCCGGCGACTACACCAGCCTGCGCGGCGCCCTGCCGGTGTGGCTGGAACAGCGTTCCCAGGATTACCAGTCCGACCAGTACGTTTATAAGTTCACCCGGGTACCGGAAGGCTGGGAAGCCCTCGGCCTGCAGAGCTGCCACGGCTGCGAACTGCCCTACCTGTTCAATCATCCCACCGGGCTGGTGCAGAACTTCCTGCTCGGCCTGGTGCTGACCCCGGAAGGCAACCAGCCGGTAATCGGCGACCTGAACGGCAACGGCGTGACCGGCAGCGATGGCGACCCCCAGGATATTTTCCTGTCCATGCAGTACGGCGCCGACGACGCCACCGTCAGCGAACTGATGATGACGATGTGGACCAACTTCGCGAAGACCGCCAACCCCAGCCCACCGAGCCTACAATGGCCGGCTTATACCGAGGCCAACGACACCTACCTGGAGATCCGACAGGATACGGAAGCCTCAGTGGAAACCGGCGTCGACGCGGCCATGGGGTTGGATTAGGCATCCGCCTGGATCACAACAAACAGCCGGCTCCTGGCTAGCGCCAAGAGCCGGTCTACCCCGTTACGCCTCCGAGACACACAAACGATCACGGCCACTTTGCTTGGCCTGATATAAAGCGCGATCCACACGGTTGAGCATCGATTCCAGAGTATCCCCCGGCTGCAGCTCGGTCAGGCCGGCGCTTACCGTGACGGTGACCGATTCGCTACCCAAAACCGACATGGGCGTCTCGGCCAGTCGGCGGCGCAGGCGATCGCCGACTACCGTGCCCCCGCCAGCGTCGGTATCCGGTAGCACCACGATGAATTCCTCGCCGCCGAGGCGGCCGCACAGATCTACTTCACGGGTCACCGCGCGGAGCAGCCTGGCGAACCCCAACAGCACCTGATCCCCACCGGCATGCCCCCAGGTGTCATTGATACTCTTGAAATAATCCAGATCCAGCGACAAGACAGCCAACGGCACGCCCGAACGTAACGAATACGCCATTTGCCAGCGTAGCGACTCCATGGTGGCACGCCGATTGGCCAGCCCGGTCAGCTCGTCGGTACGCGCCAGCAGGCTGAGCTGATCGCGCATGGCATTTTGGTGAATCTCGTAGCCCACCGTGTCCGCCAGCAGCTGCATGAACACCAGATCGTCACGGGAAAAGGGCTCACAGGCCCGCACCGAGGAAAAATTCACCGTGCCGTACAGCTTGCCGTTCACCTGGATTGGGCTGCCGATATAGGCCTCCAGGCCGAAATCGCGGTAGCACGGATGGGTGCGGATCTCACTCTCCCCGGCGTGATGAAAGCCCACCGGGCCGCCCGCCTCCAGGGCGTGCACGCAATAGGTACCGCCAAGATCAAAGGTGTTGCCCGGCGACACACCGCCGGCCGGGTCGTGGCAATGCTCGACCCGGTACACGTCATCCTGGATGCTGGACAGAATCGCCAGTTCCAAGCCAAAGTGCCGCGCTCCCAGCTCAAGGATAGCGGCTAGCCTGGCGCCATGATCCCGTTCGGTATCGGCGGTGATGGAATGCAACCGTTGCAAGGTATCAACGGATTGCTCCGCGGAACGCGCGGGCCGAACCAACGCCAGGTATCCCTGGATTTCACCCGAGGCGCTGGGCAGCCCCCCGGCGGACGTTTGCCCCAGAAACGTGGCGCCGTCGGAAGAGCGATATAATACCCTGTACGCTGAAAAGACCGGGTCCGCCTGTGGGTTATAACGCTCCTTGCCCAGGTTCAGGAAGTCGGTCGGGTCCGCATACAGAATTTCGGTCTTCCGGCCCTGCAAGTCTTGCAGACTGTACCCGAAGAGCGTCACCGCCGCCGTATTGACATACCGCACCCGGCGCTCACGGTCCGCCACTACCACGGCCTCAGGGAGCGAGTCGAACAGGGTCGCCAGCGAGAACAACGACCACTCCGTTAAATCATCGCGGTTCGCGGTTTCGGCGTGGTGCGCCTGATCGTGGGAATAAGGATCAGTGGGGGGCATGGCCTATCTCATCGTCGGCGTCAAAGACAGCTAGAAGTGTAGAGTAATCACCGTACAACGCCACCCCGTGGGCCAGCCCCCCATCGCCCGGACGGGCCGGCGCTGTTACTTCTTCAACTGGCCGCTGTCGACCAGCTGCTGGAAGAATTCGTTCAGGGACTGGTCCAACGGGCGGTACTGGATGCCGAGCTGCTCGCGGCTACGGCTGTTGTCGGCTCGCCACGGGAGATTGACGTTACGGCTGACGAACTTGCGGGTGAGGGTTTTGTTCACCACGGGCCCGACCAGCCACACGGCGGCCTTGGGCAGGGTGCGCTTGGGGATCGGGTATTTCTTGCCGAAGCGGCGGCGCAGCACGGCGGCCATCTCCGGGAAGTCGGTGTCATGGCCGGAGAGGATATAGCGGCCATTGGCTTCAGGCAGCCAGGCGGCGCGCAGATGCGCTTCGGCCACCTCACGCACGTCCACCACGCCGATGCCCACATCGGGCACGCCGGGCTTCGCGGTGCCATCGCCGAACTGACGCAGAATATCGAAACTTTCCGAGGTGGCGTTCGGGTTAATACCCGGCCCCACCACCAGGGACGGATTGATGGTGACCAGATCCCAGCGGTCCTGGGCGTCGGCGATTTTCCAGCCTTCTTTTTCCGCCACGGTCTTGGAGTAGGCGTAGGGCTGATGGCTCAGGGACGAACTGGTGTTCCAGTCCGCTTCGGTGAACACGCCGTTGGTGGTGTGCTTCAGGTCCGCGTTGTCGCCGTAGATCGCCGCGCAGCTGCTGGTCAGCACCACCCGCCTCACGGACGGGGTGTCGTTGACGGTCTCCAGCACATTGCGGGTGCCCAGCTGCGCCGGTTCCACCAGCTCTTTCTGCGGGTCCTTCACCGTGGTGGTGAACGGCGACGCGGTGTGAAACACCACCGAACAGCCGGCCATGGCCTCCGCGTAGGAGCCGGGGGAGAGCAGGTCCGCCTTGAAGTAGCGGATACTGCCCGGCGTCTTTTCAGCGATGGCGTTCAGATACTGAAGCTTGTGGCTGTCATCCGGGTTGCGCACCGCTGCGTGCACGGTGACGCCCTCTTCCAGCAAACGCTCCACCAGACGGCCGGCCACGTAGCCGGTGGCGCCGGTGACCATCACCGGCGTGCTCGTATCGATTTGCATAGTCAGCCCCTTTACCAAGTCGGCCACCATCATGGCGCCGGCGGGCGGACCTGTAACGGGCCTTTCGTGCCAAACAAGGTGGACATTAGGTTACCCGGCACGCCACAGGGTTCACTCGTGTTGAAGGATATTGAGCAGCTTGCCGAACGGATCACGCACGTAGAAGCGCCGCACCCCCCAGGGCTCGCTGACCGGGCCGTACTCAATCGGTACACCGGCATCATTAAAGCGGGACAGAGCGCCTTCCAGATCGTCCACCTCGATGGACAGATCGGGCACCGGCGTCCCGGAGCCGCCCTCGGACCCGAAGCTCACCTGCACCATCATGGTTTCATGGGAACCATAGGTGCGGAACCAACCGTGATCCATCAACCGTTCCAGGCCCAGGATGTCGCCGTAAAAGCGATCCGCTTTGTCCAGATCCGACGTCGCCGTATTGGCCATGATGCGCTTCACTTTCATGGTCTACCTCGCGCGTCACGCGTTCGTTCAACACTGCTAGACTCAGGGCGGTTATAACAGGCGGAGACAGATGGTGGCACCCCTATGGATTCGCTGATTTCAGCGGCGGCGCGGGCCCTGGCCGGCGGCGACCCGTTGCGGGCGCTGAACCATGTCTCGCTGCGCGACGACGCGCCGGCGCTGGCGTTGCGCGGCATCGCCATGGCGCAGCTCGGCGACCTGGCCCGCGCCCGGGCGCTGTTGCGGCGCGCGGCGCGGGCCTTCACCACAAAGGAAACGGTGGCGCGCACGCTGGCCGAAGCCTGGCCCGGCGACGCCCGCCGCGACACCTTGATCGAGCGCGCCTTCCGCCTGCGCCAGGTGGAAGAATCCCATCGCGCCCGGCTGCGCGTGGAAATCGGCCGGCTGCGCAAAGCACTACGGCCCCTCGCGCGGCTGCACGCCACCCGCCACGGCTTCAAGCTGGAGCCGCTGACCGGCGACGTGGCGGTGCTGGCCCGACCGGTGGAAGACAAGCACGCGCCGATACTGGCGTTTCTTTCCGACGGCGAAGCCTGGTCCAGCTCCGCCCTGGCACTGGCGCTGGGCACCAGCCAGCGCACCGTGCAACGGGCGCTGGACGCTCTGGCGAACGCCGGCAAAGTGGAAGCCATCGGGCAAGGCCGAGCGCGCCGCTGGGTGGCTTCGCCGGTGCTCGGATTCACGACAACCTTGTTACTCACCGCGCCACTGCCCGGCGGCTAGGATGGCCAGAACCTACAAGGAGGGCATCACCATGAAACAATCACAAGCACGAATCATTCGCGAGTACGGCCCCTTCCCCGGCGCATCAACCGTCGGCGGCGTGGACTACGACGGCCGTTACGTGTGGCTGGCCACCGGCGACAAACTCCAGGCCCTGGACCCGGCCAGCGGTGAAATACAAAAAACACTGGACGTGGCGGCGGACGCCGGCACCGCCTTCGACGGCACCCACCTCTACCAGATCGCGGAAAAGCGGATCCAGAAGATCGACCCGAACACCGGTGAGATTATCGCCACCGTGCCCGCCCCCGGCGACGGCGAGGATTCCGGCATGGCCTGGGCGGAAGGTTCCCTGTGGGTCGGCCAGTACCGGAAACGAAAGATCCATCAAGTGGATCCGGACACCGGCGCCGTGCTGCGCACCCTGGAATCCGACCGCTTCGTCACCGGCGTCACCTGGATCAACGACGAACTCTGGCACGGCACCTGGGAAGGCGACGACGCCGACCTGCGGCACATTGATTCGCGGACCGGCGACGTGCTCGAGCGCATCGACATGCCCGAAGGCGTTCATGTGTCCGGGCTGACCTACGACGGCAACGGTCATTTTTACTGCGGCGGCGGGCCCAGCGGCAAGGTCCGCGCGGTCAGCCGGCCCGGGTAATAGCAGAGCGGGGCGCTAAGCGCCCCACTCCACCTCACGCAGCGTCTGAATGACTTCATACATGTAATAGGCCGGCTCTTCCGGGTACCCCATCTCGCGAATGGCGTCATTATTCCGGGACACCTCATCGAGAAACGCCTGGCATCGCGCCTCATCTTCAAACCCGCAGAGCACGACGGTTTCGATCCGGGACGCGGTTGGAAGCCAGAACAGGGAGCGGCGAATCACGGCGGGGTTCGCCGGATGCGACGCCGGTGTGAATGCCCACAGCCAGCGGTCCTTCTCGGTCATTTTCACCGCGACCAGCCAGCCATTGGCGTCGTAGCGCTGAAAACCCTCATCGTTCCTGGTGAGGCGCCTGAGGCACTCGACGCCACACGCCTCCAGGGCAACGCTATCCGCGAGTTGGAACGATTCGATGTTCGCCGGTTGCGAGGTGCAGCCCGACAGTAGCGCGGCCAGCGCCAGATATTTCCATTGGCCCATGTATTTCTTCCTTGAAGTCTTTGCCTTAACGGACGCGCAGCAGATCGTCGTAGCCCGGCGCCATCTGGTCGAACAGGCCTCTCAGCCGAACGGCCGCACGCCGATCAGGGCGCCATGCAGCCAGAAGGCGAACAGCGCCCAGGCCACCACGCCCACCACCACGGTGATAATGTCGCCCTTGAGGGTACCGGGCGCGTAGGTTACGCCCTGGGCACGGTCACGCCGACGCAGCCGGGCGAACGCCACGATCGCCCACACCAGGAAAGCGCCGAACAACACCACGTCGTGCAGCAAGCCGATGGAGAGCAAATGGCCGAACGCCCACACCTTGGTGGCCACCACCATGGGGTGACCGATGCGGGCACGGAGACGGTTGCCGGGCACATAGGCGGCGGCCAGCAAAACGAACGCCACCAGGGTGAACAACGCATTCAGGTGGCCCAGCCACGCCGGCGACGTGTACAACACCATCGGGTCCAGCCGGGCCCGCTGGAAGCCGAGAATAATCAGCACGAAACCGGCCAGGGCGATCAGGCTGTAGAGCCCTTTCCAGGGCAGCAGGCCCATACTGTCCACGCGGCGCTGCCGCCATTCCGGGGCGAAGCCCACGCAGTGAATACCGAGAAAAATCAGCAAACCGAGAATCAGCATTATCATTGTTGTGTGTCTCCGTGCGCGAAAGGGGTGGCCCTATAGTGCCGCAATCCGGATGGCGGGAACATGACCCGCGGCGGTTACGCCTCGGCCTCGGGCGCGCTCAGGGCCTTGCTGTAGAACCCGGACGGATCGAAACAGCAGACCCGCTTTTCGCCGGACGCCAGCTTGTCCAAGGCGTCGTTGATCCGCTTGGCGCGGGTCTTCGCCTGCTTGGCGGTGACCACCCAGTGAACCCAGTCCACCCGCGCCAGGGTGGTGGTGGCTTCCCAGGTGGCAAGGGCGTCGGGCGACGCCTGCAACGCTTGCCGCAGATCTTCAGGCACCCCCGGTTCCGGCTCCCGCGCCACGGGCGCGATCCCAAACTCGGCAACGTCGCCCGGCGCGGTGTGGGACGCGGCCATCAAGGCCTTGTCGATGCGCAGCCAATGGCTCTTCCGGCCGTCCGGCTCCAGCAACAGAGCATTAAAGGGCTGGCCGTTGAGGGTGCCGTCCACGGAAGTGCGGCCACGCCGGGGCAGCTTGGCACTGGCCTCCCTGGGCAGCACCACGAAGGCCCAGTCTTCGCCGTCACCCGGCTTTTTCGGGCGAAGCAATTTGGCGCTGAACGTGGAGCGGGTTTCTTTATTCGCCATCGTCCATTACAGCCTTTCGATTTGGGGGGGTGCTTCGAAGCGTGCCAGAAGCACGGTCACTGTTCTACCGGCACCGTCACCGTCACCGTCCCGACCTTACCTCAGCTTGCGGTAAACGCGACCGCCGTCTTTCTTTTCTCCGGTGTCCTCGATGCCCTGGAAGCGGCCCTGCCGGACCAGCCTCAGAAAGTCGTTGCCGAGCTTAACGCGATCACCGATGTACAGCTCACCCCAGCCCCGGCCGTAGATCTCCGGGAAATGGAACAGGCCGGGCGCCTGTTCGCGCAGCGTCCGTTCCAGCCGCTTCTGTAACGCCGTGTCCATATAACACCCCTTTTGCGATCGTGGGCGGCGATGAGGGTCATTGAAACGCCGGCGCGGACCAGTGGGCAAGCGCACCAAGACGCTAGTGCCGGGCCGGCTTTCTATGCTTTCCTGGTGACTCATAACAGGAGCGAACATGGCCCGCGATATTCTGGTTCTGGGCGCCGGCATGGTCGGCGTCTCCACCGCCTGGCACCTGCTGCAACGCGGCCACCGGGTTACCCTGGTGGACCGCAACGCGCCGGGGCGCGAGACCTCGTTCGGCAACGCCGGCATCATCCAGCGCGAGGCCGTGCGGCCCTACCGCTTCCCCCGCGATCTGACCACGCTGACCCGGGTGCTGCCCAACCGGCGGGTGGATATCCGCTATCGACCCTCCGGCATGGCGCAAGCCGCGCTGCCCCTGTTTCAGTACTGGCGCAATTCGGCGCCGGCGCGCTACGCGCGCATCGTCCCGGAATACGCGGCGCTGATCACCCGGGCGCGGGATGCCCACGCGGCGATGATCGACGCCGCCGGCGCCGACGACTTGATTCGTCAGGAAGGCTACCTGGAAGTGTTCCGCACCGCCGACGCGTTCGACGCGGGATGTCGGCAGGCGGAACAGGACGCCGACGAGTACGGCGTCACCCACGACATTCTGGATAGCGACACGCTCGCCCAACGGGAGCCGGACCTGGCGCCCCGCCTCGCCGGCGCCATCCACTGGACCCAGCCCTGGACCGCCACCGACCCCGGCGCCCTGGTGGCCGCCTACGCCGACCACTTCCAGCAACAGGGCGGACGCTTCGTCCAGGCGCCACTGGAAACGCTGTCGCGCCACGGCAACGGCTGGCAGGCCGTGGCCGGCGGGGACACGTTCTTCGCCGAGCAGGTGGTGCTGGCCCTCGGCCCCTGGTCCACGCAATGGCTCGACCAACAGCGCCTGCATGTGCCGCTGTTCGTGAAACGCGGCTACCACATGCACTACGGCGCCCGCGACAACGCCCGCCTGCACCACTGGCTGATGGACTCCGAAACCGGCTACCTGCTCGCCCCCATGCGCGCCGGCATCCGCCTCACCACAGGCGCCGAGCTGGCCCGCCACGACGCCCGGCCCCACTACCGGCAACTGGCCGCCGCCGAAGCCGTCGCCCGCACGCTCTTCCCTCTGGGCGACCGGCTCGACCCGCAACCCTGGATGGGCGCCCGCCCCTGCACGCCGGACATGAAGCCGGTGATCGGCCCGGCCCCCGGCCTGCCGGGCCTGTGGCTGGCCTTCGGGCACGGGCATCAAGGCTTCACCATGGGGCCGATTACCGGCAAGTTGCTCGGGCAAATGATGGATGGGGAAACGACGGACGTGGATATGGCGCCCTATCGGGCGGATCGGTTTTAAGCGGCTGCCCTGCTATTTGACGCCGTCCAGGCTGGACAGGGCGGCGCCGGGTTGGCCGGCAATCACGCTGAAGGAGCCGTCGGTTTCCAGCACCACGGCGGCGACGTCGCCGAGGGCGCCGATACCGGAGGAGCGCACCGCCGCGCGCACTTCTTCCCGGGTCACCCGGGCGTCGCGCAGCGCGTCGTCGAGCATGGCGCCGTCGCGCAACAGCAGGCGCGGTTCGCCGGTGACGACCCGGCGCAGCCACGGCATGCGCGTGCTCGACCAGGAAATGGCGAACTGCATGCCGATCAACAGCGCCAACGCCAGGAGACCCTCCGCCAGCGCCACGCTCTTGCTCAGCACGATGGTGGCCAGGGTCGAACCGATCGCCACCGTGACCACCAGATCAAAGGCGTTCATCTTCGCCAGCGTCCGCTTGCCGGACACCCGCAACATGAACACCAACGACACATAGGCCAGCACGCCAATCAGCAGTGTGCGGCCCAGCACCGACCAGCCGTTGAAAAAGATCGCTTCCATACCGAATTACTCCCTGTGCGGCGAACCAACGCAGCATGGCAGTCATCCGGCCGGATAGCGAACGGGGGACTTACTGGACGCGGTAGAGCCCGCAAAGCTTATTGCCGTCCGGGTCGAGCACGTAGCTGAGGTGCATGGCGCCCATGGCGCTTTCGCGCAGGCCCGGCGGATCTTCCACGGAGGTGCCGCCGTGGGCCACCGCCACGTCGTGCAGCTCTTTCACCTGTTCCGGGGAGTCGCACTTGAAGCCGATGGTGCCGCCGTTGGCGCCGGTGGCCGGCTGGCCGTTGAGCGGCTGGGTGATCGCCAGGGTGTTGCCGTCGTGGCGGTAGAACAGCCGCACGATGCCGGAAGCGGTCTCGTTACGGATCGGCTCGCCGGCGCCGAGCACGCCGAGTACCGCGTCGTAGAACCGCTTGGAACGTTCGATATCGTTGGAACCGATCATGATGTGGTTGAACACGTGATTTCTCTCCCTTTTGTGCCGCCGGCGTTGTGCCGGCTTCATTGTTTTATTCGCTGGATGGCGCAGGCCCGTTGTACTCGCCTTCGTCCTCCACCGCCAGCAACGCCAGCAGGGCCCGGGTGGCGGGTGAGGCGGTCTTTGGCCACACCACGCGCACCGAACGCTGGGGCGCATTGTCCACCCGCCGGGTGCTGACGTCCGTCAATTGGTGCGACAGGCTTTGCGGAATCAACCCCACCGCCAACCCCTGGCGAACGATCGCCACCAGATGCTGCACGGTGCTCACCTCGAACTGGACGTTATATTCCAGCCCCTGGGCGGCGAAGGCCTCCGCGGACTGGCGATGCGCACTGCTGCCCACGGGGAAATCCACCACCGGGCAGGACGCCAGCTGGCCCAGGGTCACCGTGTCGTGGGCGGTCAGCGGATGGGACGGCGACATCAGCGCCACCAGCTCTTCGTTACACAGCGACCGGCTACAAAGGCTACTGGGCACCGTCTCGCCCGGCCAGACGCCGATAAACGCCACATCCAGGCGGCGCTCCTCCAGTTTGGCCAGCATCTTCTCACTGCCCTCCATGACCAGCTCCACACGCACGTGCGGGAAGCGGCGGTGAAAGCGCGCCAGCAGCTCGATCGGGTCCGGACTGGTGAGCGTGGAGATGGTGCCCATGGAAAGGCGCCCGCGCACCTCGCCGGTGGACGCCACCACCTCATCGGTGATGCGCTGCACGGCTTCCAGCGCCTGGCGCCCCTGCTGAACGAACACCCTGCCCGCCTCGGTCAGACGCACCGAGCGGGAGTTACGCTCAAACAGCGTCACGCCCAGCTCGCTTTCCAGTTGGGCGACCTGATGGCTGAGCGCGGACTGAACCGTATGGCACTGTCGGGCGGCACCGGTAAAGCTGCCCGCCTCGGCCACCGCCAGCACATACTCCACCTGCTTCAGCTTCATGGGATAAATCTCGAAAAACGATAGCTAGGATCATAATAATACATTTGCCCGATGACACCGAGTCGCCGACACTTCCCGCCTCACCGGAAGGAGGCACCATGACGCACGCCGAGCGCACCACCGAATCCGCCCTGAGCACCTGGCTGATCCTGCTGATGGCCACCACCACCGGCCTGGTGGTGGCCAGCAACTACTACGCCCAGCCGCTGCTGCACACGATCTCGGATCAGCTCGGCCTGTCCTACGCCCGGGCCGGCATCATCGTCACCGTGGCCCAGGCCAGCTACGCGCTGGGCCTGATCCTGCTGGTGCCGCTCGGCGACCTGGTGGAGCGCCGGCGGCTGATCGTCACCATGATGCTGTTCGCCACCGCCGGCCTGGTGGTCAGCGCCAGCGCCGGCTCCCTGGCCGCCCTGCTGGTCGGCACGGCCATCACCGGGGCGTTCTCCGTGGTGGCCCAGGTGCTGGTGCCGTTCGCCGCTACCCTGTCGCCGGTGGCGCAGCGCGGCAAGGTGGTGGGCACGGTGATGAGCGGCCTGCTGATGGGCATCCTGCTGGCCCGCACCGTGGCCGGCGCCCTGTCCAGCCTGGGCGACTGGCACACGGTCTACTGGGCGGCGGCGGCGCTCATGCTGCTCAACACCCTGGCCCTGTGGCGCGCCCTGCCCCGCTATAGCCAAAGCACCCGCATGCATTACGGGCAGCTGATCGGCTCGGTGTTCGCTCAGTTCGCCCGCTACCCGCTGCACCGGCAACGCTCTCTGCTCGGCTGTCTGATCTTCGCCATGTTCAGCGTGTTGTGGACCTCGCTGGCGTTCCTGCTGTCCAGCGAACCCTGGTCCTATTCCGACGCCACCATCGGTCTGTTCGGCCTGGCCGGCGCCATGGGCGCGCTCTCCGCCCGCCACGCCGGCGTACTCACCGACCGGGGCCACGGCGCCCGGCTCACCGTGCTCGGCGTGGTGGCGCTGCTGGTGTCCTGGGGGCTGCTGGGGCTGGGCGCGTATTCCCTGATCGCGCTTGTCGCCGGCATCGTGCTGCTGGACCTGGCGCTGCAGGCGGTGCACATCACCAACATGAACATGATCTTCAACCTGGACGAGGCCGCCCGGAACCGCCTGAATTCCGGCTACATGTTCCTGTACTTCGTCGGCGGCGCCCTGGGTTCGCTGGGCTCCGCCGCCGCCTACCAGCAAGCCGGCTGGCTGGGTGTGTGCCTGCTGGGTGGCGGGCTGGGTGTGTTGGCGGTGGGCTATGGGGTGTGGATTACCCGCTTCAGTCCACGCTCTCAAACACCGCCGGGTTGAGAAACATTCGCTGACTCAAGAGCCGGCGATCCACCTCGCTGAGTGTCGCTTCTTCCATTACAGCCGGGAGCTTTTCGCGGATACCGGCGATCTGCTCGCCTATGATCTCGTTGGCGCTGTCCACGGACAGCAGAAAATGTCTCGCCGCCCCACGGCAGATATTGAGGTTGCTGAGGCGCCGGTCTCCGTCGATCAGCATCGCCTGGGAGGCCTCGTTGCCGGTCCGTGCCTGAGGGCAGATGTCATAGGCCGGCGTCAGCGTGAGCGAATCGCCGTTCCAGAAAGCGGCGTGATTACGCGCGTGGTCATCGGTGTTGCCGCAAAGCACGTTGAACACCAGCCGCCGGAACAACTCGCGCAGGGTGACCGTAGGCTCGGTAAACCGATGGCGGATAATCTCGGTCAGGGTTTCGTAGCTGGCGTAGCGCGCCATCATCTCATCGAGCTCAAACAAGGTGAGGGCCGACACCATCGCCTTGCGGGCCCAGCCACTGCCGACCTTGCTACGGTCGAAGCGTTCAACCAGCAACACGTTCTTGCCGGCGACACGCTTGAGTTGCACCGGCGCGACCCGCAGCCCGAGCTCCGCAGCCAAACGCATCGCCACATACTCCACCTTCACCACATCGTAGGTGTCGGTGCTGGATGAGAACTTGGCAATGTACTTGAGGTCCCCGCTTTCAATCTCGGCCTTGGGCCGGGCACCGCCCAGGGAACTGCCGTGGAACAACGCCTGATCCAGCGCCGGAGGCAAGGACTTGCCCGCCTCCACAAAAGCCGCCGCTTCGAGGAGTTGTTCCAGAGACGCCCCACCGGACTGACGCGGCACATACTCCGAAGCCGAGCGCTGAAAATCCAGCGCCCCCGGGCGGTCCGAACCGGAATTAAGCAGATAGGTGAGCTCGCCGAGCTGCCCGGGGTCCGTATCACGTCCCGGACGGCCCAACAGCCGATTCAAAACCACCCGGCGGCCCCAGGCATCCGGCGCGCCGTCACGCAAACAGCCCGACATCGACAGCCCCGGCAACGGGGCGATGGCACCGCGCCGCAAAGGCAGCTCAGGCAGGTACAACGGGATAGCGTCATCACGGTCCAGATAGCTGCGGCCGTAATTAAATGCCAGCCGAGCCCCTTCCTGATACAGGCGCCCCGCCACCACCGGCTCGCTCCGGCCGGGCAGCCACACCCAAACGTAGGCTTCGTGATCGTTAGAAGTCATCCTTCACATCCTTGTCGGACGTCCGCACCGACCGGGGCAGCAGCCGCAGGGTGTAGTCCGTCTCCGCCACCCGGGACGCCAACTCCGCTGGCGAGGCCTCGAACAACGGCACCCCGACAATCGCCGCCGCCTCGAACACGGCACCGATGGCGCACCCCATTTCCCCTCGCTCAATGCGCTGCACCAGCCCGCGCGAGATCCCGGCGCGCTCGGCCAGGGCCTCGGCGGTGAGACCCTGCTCGATGCGAGCACGACGAATCAGCCGGCCCAGAAGCTGGGCGGCATCGCGACTGTAGCGTGAATATGGGCGATTATCGGGCTTGGCCATGATCCATTAATAAGTCATAAATAAGGTCAGTGATTACTTTATAGACCATTCCTAGCGTAAGCAAGAACGGAGCTTCAGGCTGTCGATGCCTGACCGGTCGGATCGACTATCGGGCACACAACCGATAGGAAGCGAACCATGCCCAACCAACACGGCGAATTTATCTGGTACGAACTGGCCACCGACAACGCGGACGCCGCCCAGCACTTCTACAGCGCCATTCTCGGCTGGCGGGTCACCGACAGCGGCCAGCCCGGCGTGGATTACCGGATTCTCCACGCCCCCGACGAGGACACCGGCGAGTGGCGCCCCATAGGCGGCGTGATGCCGCTTAGCGAAGAGATGAAACAATGTGGCGCCCGGCCAATATGGCTGGGCTATATCGGCGTCGACGATGTCGATCAAACCGTTGCCAGGGTCACCGCCCTGGGCGGCAGCGTGCAAATGCCCGCCAGGGACATCCCCGACGTGGGCCGGCTCGCCATGGTGACCGACCCGCAGGGCACGCCCTTCTATATGATGCGCGGCCACAGCGACCACACAAGCCTGGCGTTCGCCTCCGACCGCCCACGCGTGGGCCACTGCGCCTGGAACGAACTGGGCACCTCCGACCCCGACGCGGCGAAGACGTTTTACTTCGAGGCGTTCGGCTGGACCAAGGACGGCGAAATGGACCTGGGCCCGATGGGCGCCTACGAATTTATCCGCCACAACGGGGTGATCGGCGCCATCATGCCCAAGCCGGATGACATGCCGGTGCCGATGTGGCACTACTATTTCCGCCCCGCCGACATCGACGCCGCGATTAAGGCGGTCACCGATAACGGCGGGCAAATCCTTCACGGTCCGGATGAAATTCCCGGTGGCGATTTTATCGTTAAGGGCTTTGATCCGCAGGGGGCGTTGTTTGCGCTGGTCGGGTCAAGGCGGGCTTGATCCTCCCCGGTATGCCGGCCGGTCATGCACACTCGTGTCTTCAATGCTGTTCGTTCAGGCCAATGCCTTTCACGCCCGGGGCACGGCATAGTGGCAGGCTTGGTTTGCCACCTTATTCGACCCGAGGAAGCACGCATGAGCACCGCACTGATTACCGGCGCCTCCAGTGGCATTGGCGAAGACATCGCACGGCAACTGGCCGCGCGCGGCCTGAACCTGATACTGGTCGCCCGCCGCAAAGAGCTGCTGGACAAGCTTGCCGATGAATTGGCCGCGGGCCATGGCATTACCACCACGGCACTGGCCTGCGACCTGGCCGACCGCCAGAGCCTGGGGGCGCTGTTCGATGAGGTGGACAGCACCCTCGCCCAGCACAACGACATCCTCACCGTCCTGGTCAACAACGCCGGCACCGGTTTCTGGGCGCCCTTCGCCGACCAGGATCTGGCGGGCTTGCAGCGTGACATCGACCTCAATGTCACCGCGCTGACCACCCTCAGCCACGGCTTTATCAAGCGCGCCCAGGCCCACGGGCAGCCCGGTTACCTGCTCAATATCGCCTCCCTGGCGGGCATCCTGCCCACACCCCAATACGCCACCTACTCCGGCACCAAAGGCTACGTCCGCTTCTTCACCGAAATCCTGGATTACGAACTGCGCGACAGCCCCATCAGCGTCACCGCGGCCTGCCCCGGCGGCGTGCTAACGCCCTTCCTGGACCAGGCCGGTCAGACCGTGAAGAAACAGACCGGCATCATGACCGCCGCCGAAGTCGCCAAGCTCTGCGTGGACGCCATGTACGCCGGCAAGGTGGTGTACGTGCCCGGCCTGCTCAACAAGGTGGCCGTCTACACCAACCTGCTGCCCCGCCGCCTGCGCGGCTGGCTGCTGGAACGCAGCATGATGGTGAGCGTGGAGGCGCGGCCGGATGCGAGCCGCTGATAGCTGATGAATTACACAAACATAGGGCGGTTTATAGAAACTGCTTTTTGATCACTAATAGTGAGCATTTCCGGTGTTATATAAACTTTGAACCAGGCGCCCATCTGAGGAATCATTTCACGCCATCGTCCGGGATCAATCGATCGCGTCCAGCCGCTCCGCCAACGCCTCCGCCTGCTCGGCAAACTTCTTTGGGTTATGCTTTTTCAGCTTCGCCAGGTTCTGAAGCTTCCAGCGGATGGCCGGCAGTTGATCAAGGTGGTCGATGCCCAGCAGGGGCCACTCGGGTTCAGCGGATACCAGAGACAGCAAGAATCGCCGTTCGTTGTCGTCCAGGCCCTGCTGCAGCTCACGCGCCAACCGCTCCCGGGTCGCCAACAAATCGCCCAGCGACACCGGTTCAGCGGTCATGCCGTCGAAGTTGTGGGTGTGGTCGTGCTGGATATCCCTGAACTGGGGAAACAGCACCTCATGAACCGGCCGATTGTTGCTGGCCAGATACACCACAAAGGCCCGACGGATGCCCGGCGTAATCCCTTCATGGTCGAAAAGCGGCATCACATCGAACAGGTCGCGGGGATGCTGGCGATCCATCGCCGCGACCAGCTTGCCGGCGTAGAGGTCTTCCAGTGACACCACCGGGAGATCCAGATCGGCGAGCAGAGCGTCGCTGGCCGCAGCCGTCAGCGAGGCTTGTTGTACCGGTTTCACCGTGCCGCGCATCACGAAGTTGGTCTCCACCTTCACTTCGATAGACCCACGTCGCACCAGCAACTTGGTCTCGCCGGCGTCAGCTTTGGGGATGTGGACCTGAAAGCCCTGTTTCTCCAGCCGTTCCGCCGACTGACGGATCGCTTCGTTGATCTTCCCCAGCGCCTCCTTGCGCGGCAACGTGTGATCGGGAAACACCAAGTCGAGATCCACCGACAAACGCGGCATATCACGGACGAACAGATTGATCGCTGTCCCGCCCTTCAAGGCAAAGGTGTCATCAACGAACACCAGCGGCGCCACCTGAGTGAGCAGACGGGCGGTGTCGAGGTAAACGGACTTCATGGCTTGAGCACCAACAGGCCATCGCCGGACCGGGACACCCAGGGCCGGTCGCTGCCGGTGGGCAGCCTGGCGGGATCAAGCTTCGCCGCCCAGGGTAATTCACCCTCGCGGCCGAGCTGTAAGCACAGCCTCACGGTCTTCACGCTCGTGCAGTGTTCCAACAGGTCCTGCAGCACCCGGGCCCGCAGGCTGTAGCTGCTTTCCACCAACTCGCGAGCCTCCTGTAGGGGTTGGCGCACGCCCACCTCGCTGAGCATTTCCAGCAAGGCGCGCTCCGGCACTGAAACCCGTGGCGCGCCGGCCTCTCCCTCAAAGGGGTTCACATTCCGCAACGCTCCAGGCTGCTCATCGAACAGCCGCTTGCGGTAATACTCCGCCGGGAACCGATCCGTGAACCAGGCGGGCAACTGACCGGACCGCCAGCCGTACAACCGCAACACCGGCTGCCGGGCGACGTACTGGCGCACGCCATGCCAATCGAGCGCCGTTTTGCCACCCACATGCAGCCCCTCGAACCGGCGCTCAAGCAGCGCCAGGCAGGGACCCAACGCCAGGGTCTCGTTGGGGCGACAATAGACGCCACGGGCCAGCCGCGTGAGCCAGCCGGCGCGCACGTAGTGCACCGCCAGATCAGCGGAGATCCCCAGCGCCGCCAGATCCTCCGACATCAGCGGTGCGCCCGGCTTAAGCTGGGTGTAGAGGGTATTTAATTTGTTGCGTCCTGTCGTAGCCATACTACGACTTATACGCTTTTCCAAAACAGCCTGCAATTTGGAAAATCTCCTTTTATCGTATTCAAACTACGATAATTATGACTTTTTCAAAAATCTTCATGGCCATGGGGCATCAGACAGGTCCCCACATAATCGCTCTAGAGGGCCCCACAGAGAATCAGCGAAAGCGGAAGGCGGTGTCATCGAAGAAGGATGATCGGTGTAAGCCATATCGTCGGGCCGAATATGGTGCGCTCCAGAGCAGAACAGACCCAACAGGCAGGTATGGCACCTTGCTCTGTACCAATCATTACAGTACATTCCGGTTGGTACACAACAGGAGATTCAAGATGGCCCGACCACCCCTTCCCCCGTTCGACCAGGACACCGCCGCGCAGAAGGCGCGCATGGCGGAGGACGCGTGGAACAGCCGCGACCCCGAAAAGGTATCGCTGGCCTACACCGAGGACAGCCTGTGGCGAAACCGGGCGGAGTTCCTGCAAGGCCGCGAGGAGATCGTCGCCTTCCTGCGCCGCAAGTGGGATCGCGAGCTGAACTACCGCCTGATCAAGGAAGTCTGGACCTGGGGCGGCGACCGCATCGCGGTGCGCTTCGCCTACGAGTTCCACGACGACAGCGGCCAATGGTTCCGGGCCTACGGCAACGAGAACTGGGAGTTCGACGACCAGGGCCTGATGCGGCGGCGGATCGCATCCATCAACGACATGCCCATCGCCGAATCCGAGCGGAAGTTTCACTGGCCCCTGGGCCGCCGCCCGGACGATCATCCCGGGCTCAGTGATCTGGGGCTCTGAGCCATGGCGCGCATGGTCATGGAGCGCTCGGACGTGCTTCCCCTGCTCGGCGAGGCCTTTCGCGAGCACGGTTACGAAGGCGCCAGCCTGTCGGTCATCACCAAACAGACCGGGCTGGGCCGCGGCAGCCTGTATCACTTCTTCCCGGGCGGGAAGGCGGAAATGGCGGCGGCGGTGCTGGAGGACATCGACGCCTGGTTCGAGCGCGAAATCTTCGCCCCCCTTCGCTCAGAGGCGGACGCGCAAGCGGCCATCGACGCCATGTGGGCGGCGGTCTCCGCCTATTTTCAGTCCGGGCAGCGGGTGTGCCTGGTGGGCGCCTTTGCGCTGTCGGACACGCGGGACCGATTCGCCAGCGCCGTGAACGCGTATTTCGCACGGTGGGTCGAAGCGCTCGCCGACGCCCTGCGGCGTCTCGGCCACGACGCAAACAGCGCCGACGCGATTGCCGAGCAGATGGTGGCGGGAATACAGGGCGCGATCACCCTGGCCCGGGCGCGGCGCGATCCGGCGCTGTTCGAGAGAGTGATCGCCGGTTTCCGGGCCATGACGGAAAAGTAAGCCATGGCGCGTCCGTTTGTATAGTAAGGCCCCGTCCAGTTGTATCCTTTTACGCGGCATCCAGCGGTTTAATTCGAGACACTTCCTCTTTTGCTGACCGCGATGCCGTCCACAAATCCACCGCGCGCTGCGCGTTAAGCCAGAACTCCGGTGAATTGCCGAACAAACGACCGAGCCGCAGTGCCATCTCCGGGCTGACAGCGCGGCGCTCGCGCAACAGCTCATTCACCGACTGCCGCGAAACACCCAAACGCTCGGCAAGCTGCGCCACCGTCAGGCCATAGTCCGGAATGAAGTCCTCTCTCAGCATTTCGCCGGGATGCGTTGGCTTACGCTGGATGCCGGCGGTATTGGAAATCGTCATGTTCACCACCTCTCTTCAATGGTAATCGCAGACCTCGACGTCATACGCATCGCCACCCTCAAAACGAAAGCAGATACGCCACTGATCATTAATTGAAATGGCGTACTGGCCTTGTCGGTTACCGGAAAGCGCATGCAGTTTGTTACCCGGGGGCACTTTCAGGTCATCCAGACACGTCGCCAAATCCACATACTCAAGCTTACGCGCTGCCCTTGAGGCCACATCGGGAGGAAACTTCTTTGCCTTGCCTTTGGCATAAAGCTCCTGGGAACGCTTGTCCGTAAACGTCTTGATCATGCCCACAACCGTATTCTGTCACGTGACACTTGTCAAACGGATATCAGCCACCCGCCCGCACCAGACTCTCCCGAGAAATCTCCCCAACCGCCCGCGCCCCGGTCAACGTCATCGCCACCCGCATCTCGCTGGCGATCAGGTCCAGCAGGTGGGCCACGCCCTGCTCGCCGGCGGCGGCGAGGGCGTAGACAAAGGGGCGGCCAAGCAGCACGCCGTCCGCGCCCAGGGCGAGCATGCGCACCACGTCCAGGCCGGAGCGGACGCCGGAATCGGCCAGGATCGTCAGGTCGCCCCGCACGGCGTCGGCGATGGCCGGCAGGGCCCGGGCCGAGGAGAGCACGCCATCGAGCTGGCGCCCGCCGTGGTTGGAGACGACGATGCCGTCCGCGCCAAAGCGCACCGCCTCGCGGGCGTCCTCCGGGTCTAGAATACCCTTGAGCACCATCGAGCCTTTCCAGAACTTACGAATCCATTCCAGATCCCGCCAGCCGATGGTCGGATCGAAGTTCTCGCCCAGCCAGCCGATGTAATCCTCCAGGTGGATGCGATGGCCCAGATAGGCCGACACATTGCCCAGATCGTGGGGCCGCCCGCGCAGGCCCACGTCCCACGCCCAGCGCGGGTGCGTCACCGCCTGCAGCACCCGCCGCCAGGCCGCGAAGGGCCCGGACATCCCCGAATGCCGATCGCGATAGCGCGCCCCCGGCACCGGCATATCCACCGTGAACACCAGCGTCCGCACCCCCGCCGCCCAGGCCCGCTCCAGCGCGTTCTTCATGAAACCGCGGTCGCGCAGCACATACAGCTGAAACCACATCGGCCGCGTCATCGCCGGCTGCACCTCCTCGATGGGACACACCGACACCGACGACAACGTAAACGGCACGCCCCGCGACGCCGCCGCCCGCGCCGCCTGCACCTCACCCCGCCGCGCGTACATCCCGGTAAGCCCCACCGGCGCCAACGCCACCGGCAGGCTCACCGCCTCCCCGAACAACCGCGCCGACAGATCCACCTCCCCCACCTCTTTCAACACCCGCTGCCGCAACGCCAGATCGCGCAGATCCGCCACATTGCGCGCCAGGGTGTGCTCGTCGTACGCGCCCCCGTCGATGTAGTGGAACAGGAACGGCGGCAGGCGGCGTTTGGCGGCGAGGCGGTAATCGTGGGTGGAGGAGATGATCATGGTTGTCTCAACAAAGCGGGAAAGTGCTACTTATCGTCTGTAGACCGTAATTCGTGGTCTGCGCTCTACTGGATGGGTCGATTTACGGAGAGTAATTGAAGGAGGCGGAGATGACCAAGCCATATGACCTGGAGCAGAGCGACGTACGCGATGCGGCATGTCTTGCTGTTGAACAGTTTAACTATATGGAAGCACTGTTCTCGGCGCTAGCGGACCGGCTGGATGCTTTCGGCCGCGAAGACAAAACAATCTTGGATGCCAAAAGACTCGCCTTACTGGGCCGCAGTCATGCCGAACAGTGGGCCTGTGCCTTTCTGGATGAAATCAATGGCTAACCCAAAAGACAGGGAGATATCATGAAAAATAACAAGCCGAACATCGAAATTGGGCACTATCGTGGCAGCCGTTATTGGGGCGTCTGGGTTGATTCTGAGCTGCTTGCGGTGGTTTGTTATCGGAAGGGTGCGGAAGCAATCAAATCGGCTTTGTTGAATCGCTGAAGCTTCAAACGGCAGACTGACCAAGGAGGATCACAGATCCGATTTCCTTTCTTTGCAACGCCACCGCTCACAGGCAAAATTGCGAGTGCTAGCGAGTAATTTTGTCCTTTTGTAGCTGGTTGTTATGCATTTACCGCCTCTATTAACTGTTTCGCGTAAGCATCAGCAACGACCTTAACCCACGCCCTATTTACCACGAACAGAAAAACCACTGCATATACACTAAGCAATAACGACACCGCGACCGTTATATCCGTAGCCTGTTCCCCCACAATGACCTCGGCGTTGGTCAATCCAAGTCCGATTAACGATGAAACCACACAAAACCACCTAATACCAAAGAGATTGCGCCTAAATCCGTAGCCAATATTTTCCTTGAACAATAAGCTGTATTTTTTCGTGTCACGTGTTTTTCCTCTTAAAAAATCTGACCACGATAAATATATTTCGTCGGCTTGTTGTGGGTTTTGTTCCTCTTCTTTAGCTGATGGGGATTTGATCTTTGAAGCCTTTGACAAGATAGCGTGATACTTTATTTTTGCAGGAGATGGAATTGTTAAATCCCTATGCCTAAAGAACCTTACCGAGGGCATTCCGTCCCATTGTTCAAATAATGTGCCTTCTAACGACTTTCCCCGGTCTCGAGCTAAGTTTGCAAGCAACTGCAACATCCCCACAGAAACCGCTAGCGCTACTAAGCCTGAAAGGGCGGTAAATACATCCTTAAATGACACCGCAACCCCTAACATAATTGGAAACATGCATATCAATGCCGGATACAAACGAGCCTTCCTTTCATAAGGCTCTAAATATTTACTTAAATCAATCATCGTCTTCTACTTCATCATAAAAAGGTAGTGGTTCTGCCGTTGACCAACCTCTGTCTGGTGTTCCGCTAGTAAAGTGGTATTTGGTGCTTCCTTGCGTTGCTATAACTTTGCCACCTCTTCGTCTAAAAGCATTTGTGACTCGCTTATTTGGATGTTTAGGAGCACCTCCCTTGGCCGCAGAGACGAAGGCAGAGAAGTGCATATCAGAACCGAACAGCTTTGGTGTGCCAACGAGCCTATTTAAGACAGTGGGGCCAATATTTCTTTTACTTCCATGATGGGGAACTTGGACAAAAGAAAACGATTGAAGAGGATGCCCGAGTCGCTCTATGTTTGTCGCCGCGTCATCAAGAGCCTGCACACCAGCATCAGCTGTAAAAAGAACTCTGCTTCCTTCAAAATCGAAAAACGCGATAACACTCGAGTTATTCTCGCTTGATGTGGCATCATCAGCTGGGTCTACCAATTTTTCTTCATCCCAGCTTTCCGAGATCCAGTTAACAGCCTTCTTTGAGGCCTCAAGTAAAGCCTTCAGCAACCCGGATTCATGCTCCTTGTCTTCAGTGATATCAGTTATTGATCTAAAGTTAACAACCTGGCTCAAATAATAGCTACCTGATGGGCCAACAATGCTAAGCGCAGGGATCCCGTGATCATTATTATCAGAAAATGGGTGGTAAATTGGGATGCCCTTGGCTAATGCCTTCTCATAAACGCTATATGCGTACGGATGCCCATCTATCAATCTCTGCCTTAGGCCTTGCTTTGTAGTTCTTCCGTCATCGACCGCATCAAATATGTGGTCAACGCAGTCCCATGGACAGTGTATCAACACCTTCTTGACTTTCATCGTGTCTAATACAACTGATAATCCTGAGGCATGGTCTTTATCGGGGTGGGTACATATTAGAAAATCCACGTTGCTTGTCTTGTAATGCTCCATGATGTGGTCACATAGGTTTTCGCCGGACGCCTGTGTTCCACCATCTATTACGCCAACATGCCAGGATTCGCCCCCATCATATGAATAGCGAAGGCATATTGCATCGCCAGACTTTTCTCCATCACCAACAGGTAAAAAATCTATCTCATATTCCATGACTTCCCCTTATTAGCATAATGTTGGAGTGAAGACGCCGGCCGCTGGTATAACCATTGGGCGGTCCGCTTGAACGAAATGTTAGAGCTCAACGCAGCATGGTGCACGCCGTATTTGGAACCCAAAGAACTTTGGGAATCAAGTCACCGAAGGCCCACATGAACGTACCGATGACCGCAGATAAATTGGAAAAATGCAAATATGCCTGCTCGCGTGTTAGCCCCCAACGCCAAGACACAGAAAATTTTTCCGGATTTACGCTGACGTAGCCTTGGATAATTACTGATACTCCAACCAACGTACCTCCAATGCGTGGCAGCCAACATATGTGTGGCCACAAAGAGGTAAGGATGTTCGAAGTCGCGAAAGTTGCGACAAGTGTTGCGAGCGCGAGAATTGCCGGGTAAGTCCTATAGTTCAACATGAGCTCTGACGTCGGAAATCATCGGCACGGGGACCGCGTCCGCAGCATTGACTTGTTAGTCGCCATAGCCCCACCCTCCAAGATAGCTAGGAATCATCGAAAGGTTACGAAGACGCTCCTTCTCTTCCAAAGTCATGTCTCTCGATACCAACGGAAAAAGGTTGATCAATAGGGTTTTCATCCTTTCCAGCGCGTCATCTGAATAGCTCATTCCGCGATGAAATTCATTAAACATCGTCATTACCCATCGAATATAGGCCAGAGGGTTGATGAGGTCTGGAATGTCTTCCCAGCCGTCAATAATGCCGTTTTGATTGTGCTTAATGCCAAGCGCCCTATCACATTCCCCTTTGCAGCACCAGTACGCGTGCTCTGTGCGTTCCTTCGTACTGCTCTCGTTGCGTGCCATTGTTGTCCACACTACTACAATCCCGTGTGGTTCCGGCTTAAGAAGGCTCTTGCTGCAATAGGCGCACAAAAGCTCAGGTTCTTGGCTGAACAGCTCGGCAGCCTTCGGGTGTTCCTTGCTCCACTTCGCAAGAGAGACGGGGAAGAAGCGCTTGGCAAGCTCCGGCGCACCATGATCTGACGACAACAAGTGCCTCTCAATTCTTTCGGGGTCGAACACCAGGACTTCAAATGGCACCTCAGCGGCGTTTAGCTTTGTCGCTAAAGCTGCGCTTGGGACGGTCGAGTAGAAGCCCAGAAAGCCGTCACAACCATGTGTTCTAACGCGATCGTGGATGTCAGCTTCGTCCCCCGGAGACACCGAGGCGCCAGAGTGGGCCTTATGTTTACAGCTAACCAACCATTTGACACGTGTTTCGCCGGCAATACCGGTTCTTCGCTCTTCTACAACCAAATCACGACCAGCGTCCGCTCCTCGGTCAGGCCCAACAATTATGGTTAGCCCAATAAGTTGGAGGAATTCGCGTGCGAAAAGCTCGAACTGGTCGCGTGCCTCTCCATGGGCTGGAGTGGGGATTTCCTTGAAGTCAAATACTGGCACCGACTCACCCTCTGACGACTAACAGGCATTAGGACGCCGACGCAAATATCCAATAAACGCGCCAGCGCCATATCTCTTTTCTTGATTCCCCCTAACAGAAAATAAAACCAGAAAAGCCAGCCACTGACAAACCCTTCAAACCGCCATCTTCCTGGCATCTCGGCCAACTCTCTGCCCCCAAGAACAAAAAAGCCGCCAAAGCCCAAGCGCCAAAGGCCTTTTAAGTAAGCCCTTACCAATCAGCAAAATCAGAGAAATCGCAGACTTTCCCCTTACACTGCGGCAAGTCCAGTTAGCCCTCCTCCCCCGGTAACGGCAACTCAGCAATCCGCTTAGCCTTCTCCGGCGGCCCCCCCCCCAGCCTGCTGCACCATCAGGTCGGCGCAGTGTCTTCCAGGGCTCGGAAAACACGCCTTGTGGGGGCTGCTGAACGGCAGAGACCAGCTTCAGGTCTGACGAGACCGCGAAGACCCGCGAATCCCGCAGCCAGAGCGTTTCGCTCCACAGGAGCTGCGCCTGAGCCTATGCGCAACATTAGTTGCGCATAGGCGTTGATGGCTGCGTATAGATGTGTTTTAATTGCGCATAAATCCCAATGCGCAACATACCCGATCATGGCGAAACCCATACCTGAAAAGGAACTACAGGACATTGAGGCGGTGGTCTCCGCCCACCCTGAGGGTGTCGGCCTTCAAGCCGTCCTGGACGCTCTTGAGCAATCGTTGCCCCGGCGCACGCTCCAGTACCGTTTAAAATATCTGGTGGATGCGGGCCGGCTCATCAAGACCGGGGAAAAGCGGTGGGTCCGATACCTGCCTGCGGATACTGAGCTCAGGACAGGCAGCAGCGTTCGGGAAGCCTCCCACGAAGAAGCGGCCGGCGCTATACCCGTCTCCCGCCAGGCCGCTGAGATCCAGAACGCCTTGCGCAAACCGCTCCGGTCACGCAAGCCCGCAGGGTATCAACACAGCTTCCTGAACCAGTACCGGCCCAACCATACGACGTATCTTGCACCCGCCGAGCGCACGCATCTTCGGAAAATCGGCACGCCGCCCTCTGGGCCTCGGCCTGCGGGCACCTATGCGAAACAGATTCTGAACCGCCTGCTGATCGATCTTTCGTGGAACTCCAGCCGCTTGGAGGGGAACACCTACTCTCTGCTGGATACGAAACGGCTGATCACCTTCGGGGAAGAGACGGCGGGCAAGGCGCACGTCGAATCGCAGATGATCCTGAACCACAAGGACGCCATCGAATTTCTTGTGGGCTCGGCGGAGGAGATCGGCTTCAACCGCTATACGATCCTGAACCTTCATGCGTTGTTGGCTAACAACCTGTTGGCCGACCCGGAAGCAACCGGCCGCTTGCGCCGAATCGCGGTTGGCATTGAGAAGTCCGTGTTTCATCCCCTCGAAGTGCCACAACTGATTGAAGACTATTTTGATCAGATCCTGGCGACGGCCGGCGCCATCGCCGATCCCTTCGAGCAGGCGCTCTTTATCATGGTTCAGTTGCCGTATCTGCAGCCGTTCGATGACGTGAACAAGCGCGTTTCCCGGCTCGCGGCGAACATACCGTTCATCAAAGCCAACCTGATCCCGCTCTCCTTCACGGAGGTGCCCGCTGATATCTATACCGAAGCGATGCTCGGCGTGTATGAGCTGAACCGGATCGACCTGCTTAAGGACGTCTTCATTTGGGCTTATGAGCGGTCGGCGGCGCATTATACCGCCGTCAGACAATCGCTCGGCGAACCCGACCCTTTCCGGCTGAAGTATCGTTCAGCATTGCAGGAAGTCGTCCAGAATATTGTGCTTGAGCGACTTAACAAAAAAGCCGCGTTCAACCGCATTGTTCAATGGGCGGAGCAGCATATTCCGCAAGAGGACCGGCAGCGGTTCCGGGAAGTGGCCGAAAATGAGGTCCTGAGCCTGCACGCCGGCAACTTTGCGCGCTACCGGGTAAAGCCCTCGGACTTTTCAGCGTGGCAGGCTGTTTGGTTGCCGAATCCATGAGTATCATCGATGCTGGCATTTCCGCGCGGAGGCGCCATTATGGCTTTTCCGGATTATCGGCTTGACGCACTCTGTCGAATATCTCTTTAGCCAGATGATCATGTGCGGCAGACCTGAATTCCTTGTCAGTCATAATACGAGAAAATATTTCATCATTGTTCTCCATACGATCAATGAACAGCTCGTCGAGCTTACGCTCCAGGAAAGCCGAGAAGTCGGGCAAGTTATTCGCCTTAGCAGCCTCCACAATCTTCTCATTCTGCTCCGCGCTAGCACTAATCTGGTCAAAGAACAGCTGATCCGCTTCTGTAAAATCCGTACCGAAGCGCTCGTTTAGCTTCTCAACCAATGATGACAAGGTCACGGGCTCTTCTCTGACCATATGAGACCCCACATCCGTCGGACCTTTAAGAGGATAAGACTCGCCGGTACTGAGGTCGATGGAACCTTCTGACATCTGTTGCACGCGGAAATAACGCAAAGCAACCTCGTCATCCAGTGTAAAACTCTTTCCGTCACCAGGAGGTGGTAGTTTGGAAATTAGATTTCGGACAAAGGTATAAAACTTCTCCAGATCACTATCCTGATAAGGGATGATCTGCGACAAAAATGCATAAAGGTTGCGATATGCGGTCAACTGGCCGCGAAACTCTTCTTGCTCGTCTTCATCGTGGTCACTGAAGCGCTCTACCACCTGATCGAGAGCGGCATTCATCATGCGGTGATCGGATGCGGAATGATCGCGCTTCTGGCTATACCAAACCTCGGCGAAAGCATCCACGTCATTGGGTGTGATAATCGCCCACGCCAGCAGCTTATGCTGCAACTCCGACAACTGATGAGGCGCGGCATTCTCACCCACCGGGGTCGCCTCGTAGTATGGCTTGAAGGCCTGATAGATATCGTTTTGCTCGTTAGCGAAATCAAGTACGAAGGTCCGCGCCTTTCCGGGTGCAACACGGTTCAGGCGCGACAGGGTCTGTACGGCCTGAACTCCCGCCAGTCGCTTGACCACATACATGGTCTGCAAAAGCGGCTGATCGAAACCAGTTTGGTATTTCTCTGCCACTAGCAGCACACGGTACTCCTCGCGCTCAAAGGTCTCTGGTAGCTCACTTTCGGCAAGGCCGTCGTTCATGGCCACTTCGGTGTAGGCCGAGCCCGGATCTTCCGGGTCTTCGACGCTGCCGGAGAAGGCCACCAGCGATCGGATTCCATCGTAACCGTTGTCCTTGATGTAGCCGTCGAACGCCAGCTTATATTTCACCGCAGCCAGGCGCGAGCCGGTGACCACCATCGCCTTGGCCCGCCCACCCATTTCGCTCATCACATACAGCCGGAAGTGTTCGACTATGACCGAGACCACCTGATCGATATTGACCGGGTGCAGCTCCAGATAGCGGCTCAAAGCCTTGGCGGCTTTCTTGCGCGGCACTTCAGGGTCGTTTTCCACCTGCTTAATCAGGCCGAAGAAGCGTTTGTAGGTGGTGTAGTTCTGGAGCACATCCATGATGAAGCCTTCCTCGATGGCCTGACGCATGGAGTACTCGTGAAACGGGGAAGTGCCCGAGGGGCCCGGCTCATCGAACAGGGCTTTGGTCTTGAATTTGGGCGTGGCAGTAAACGCGAAAAAACTCAAGTTAGGCTGCCGCGCCCGTTTCAGCGAGTCCCTCAGGATGGCGGCCTTTGCCTCATCGGATAGCGCGTCGTCTTCCTCATCGGACAACTGGGCGGCAATCGCCGCCTCGATGCCATCCTTGTTAAGCATGCCCCGCAGCTCAGTCGCCGTCTCCCCACTCTGCGACGAATGTGCCTCGTCCACAATAACGGCAAAACGCTTGCCGGCGGTGCTGATTTTTACGCCTTCGCCCTTTTTATCCAGAGTGGAAAGCGCCTGAGATATAAATGGGAACTTTTGTAGGGTGGTAATGATGATGGGCGTGCCGCCGGACAAGGCCTGTGCAAGCTGCTGGGTGTTCTCGTCGATCTTCTCCACCACCCCGGTCTTGTGCTCGAACTGGTAGATGGTGTTCTGCAATTGCTGGTCCAGTACGCGCCGGTCGGTAACCACCACCACCGAGTGGAACACCTTCTGATCGTCGGCGTCGTGCAGGCTGGCAAGACGATGCGCCAACCAAGCAATGGAATTGGACTTTCCCGATCCCGCCGAGTGCTGCACCAGGTAGTTATGCCCCGAGCCATTAATTCGCGCATGGCCGACCAGCTTGCGCACCGCATCCAACTGGTGATAGCGGGGAAATATCATGGTTTCCTTTCGGATAGTACGCACGCCCTTGTCGGTCTTGACCTGCCGCTCCTTCACCTCCAGATGCATGAAACGCTGCAGGATATCCATCAGGCTGTCCTTCTTCAGCACCTCATCCCACAGGTAGTGGGTCTTCCAGTTGTTCTCCACCGGTGGATTGCCCGCGCCATGGTCATGCCCCCGATTAAAGGGCAGGAACGCCGTGTCTTTACCCTTTAAGCGGGTGGTCATCCACACCTCGTCCGGATCGACGGCAAAATGCACCAGCGCACGCTTTTTGAAGGCAAACAGCAGGTCGCGTTCATCACGGTCCTGCATGTACTGCTTGACCGCATCCGTTGCCCGCTGGCCAGTGAGCGGATTTTTCAGCTCCGCTGTAACGACCGGCAAGCCATTCAGGCTCAGGGTCACATCGATGATGCAGCGGCGGTGCTGTTTTTTACCCGAGCCGCCCGCCTTCTTCATCACCGAGGTAAACGCCACCTGTCGGGTGACCGTCAGCCGGTTCAGCGCGTAGGCGGCGGCCGCCTCCGGGTTCATGCCGGAGTTGGGACGGAAGTGCGCCAGCCGGAAGGTCTTGCCATAGCACTTGAAGCCATAGCGCAGTACATGCAGGCTGCCCTTGATCTCCAGCTCCTTGCTCAGGCTGTCGAGTACCGTGGCACGGGTCTTTTCGCCGAGCAGCGCTTCCAGCTGCCACCATTTCGCCGCTTGGCTGTCTTGCAAAAAACCGGTCACGTCGTCAGGGAACAGTGCCAGCGTCTCATCATAGGCAGTCGCGTCGCGTTTTTCATAGCCGCCCGCGCCGATCAAGCCGGCTTCTATGGCAGTCTCAAAGGCAAGTTCGGAATGACCAGCCATGGGTCAAATCTCCTGCACCGAGGTATTCTGCAAATCCGCCAGCGCCTGGCCATGCACCTCGTCAAAATGGTAAAAACGTATGGAAGGGTCAGCGATTAGTTGTCGATTAGCATCAATGTAAGCATCCGGATTGTCATTGGAGGCAAACACAAATTTCCTCAGATGAATTTTTCGCCTGTCACCAGTGTATTGCTCAATGGTTCGCTTCAACGCGTTGACCCAACAACTGCCTGCTCGTAGTTGTGGAACAATTTTTTCTGCTGTCAGGCTTTTCGACTTGAACTCGATACAATCAACGCAAAACTTTCGACCCATGATGTAGAAAATGACAAAATCACACCGTTTTGACCAGGGCTTCGCCGTGTCGTCGAGGAAGTGGAACAAGGCCGGCTTACTCTTCCTCTTAGCCGTCTCAAAGTCATCATGATCCAGCTTGAAAGCCATGCCAGCACCCGGCAATAGCAATTCTATATTGCGTATTTGAGGTTTGGTATCTTCAGGGCGGAAGTACTTTTCGGTCAGAATGACTTTGCCATCCGAACCGTCATGCACGACATAGTCACTATTGACGTATGCCTTCAGATGCTCGAAATAGGTTGAGGCTGCCAACGTCATTGCAGCCCGCCCATTTGGCCAGTTACTGCGGAAGTGACTAGTGCACATCGATATTCTAATAAGCGCTCTATTGATTCTTCTATTTGGGACTGAACGTGCCGGTGCCGACTTATTTCTTCTGAAAGACTGATTGAAATATCTCGCTGTTCAGAGAGTGGCGGTAGTGCAGTAATAAAATCGCCCAGTTCTTCGGCATTCAAATGTGGCTGAGCAGCTCTTTGACGTGCGAGATGGATTTGTCCATCCAACATTGGCTTAGACAACAAAACATATGCAAGGAATTCTGAACTAGCATTTATGGCCGTGTAAACCATGTCATAACCAGCGATAAACCCGGCCAATTCTTCTGTTACCAGTGCGCTGTCACCGGTATACGCCCCGCTGCGCACAACGAGAATTTCACCAGGCCGTAATTCAGGCTTACGCTTCCACGGCACATCATTACGGTCAACTCGTTGCACCTTGGACAGATCGACAACCCCCCGATAAATATCGGTCGCTCTTATGAATGGAATACCCTCGTCATCCTTTGCTGGGGGCTCCCCTAGTCCGTAGCGTGCTCTACCTAGGAACTTCATCCGTTTAACATCCCAATGCGCCGGAATATCCCCCAGCCAGTCGATACCGGAGGGTTTCATGGGGGCGTCGGGGTTCAGGCCCTTGGTGACGGCACGGGTGATCAGGGCCTGGCGCTTTTCCGCCAGCCGATCCAGCAGGGCGCGTTTTTTCTCGATCAGGCCGTCGATGCGGGCGGTTTTTTCATCCAGAAACTGCGCGATGCGGTGTTGGGTTTCGAGATTGGGAAGCGGAGGCATCCAGTCTTTTATAAAGCCCTCATCGATCCTCTTTTGCCCCCCGGCACCGTACATCTCCGATTCGCCAATCTTCCTAAAATCGTGCGCAATCGATATATAAAACAAAAACCGACAATCAATACTGGGGCCCGGTCGAACAACATGCAGCTCTGTTGTGCCAAAGCCGACACCATTAGTCAGCCCTTCCGCAAGTGCGCCTTTTCCATTCTCAAAGCATGGTGTGATCTTGGCTATGCAAAGATCACCATCAGCGAAATATGTATAACCCTCGTAGACATCAGCTAACTCACGGTTCTCGTCCAGCCTCATGCCACCATATTCGCCAACGGCATCCATGGAAACGAACGATACGACTTCGTCCGGTTTCATATCGAGCGCAGATTTTTTGGGGTTCAGGCTAACGTCAAAACGAAGGCGCCGGCTTGTCCAGCCTTCTGGCAAATCACCATATGCGCTGCGAGCTTTCTCTGCGACCGTTGTCATTCCACCAGCCCCTTCAACAGCTCGGCAATCTCACCTTCCAGCTCGGTGATCTCCGTCTCGATCTCGTCCAGCGGACGTGGTGGCTTGTAGACGTAGAAATGCCGATTGATGGGGATTTCATAGCCCACCTTGGTCTTGCTGTGGTCCACCCAGGCATCGGGTACATGGGGCAGCACTTCGCGCGCCATGTAGGCATCGATATCACCCCGGAAGGCTGCCACCAACTCGTCATTGGGTTTGTCCGGGCCGAATTGCATGGGCAAAGGCAGTTCGGTGCCTTCGGGCAAGGGGATGTTCTCTGTGTCGCGCAACTCGCTGTCGGGCTCTGGCCGGCCCTTGCTGTCGCGGCAGATTTCGGCGTCCGGGTCCCGTTCGCCCAGGGCATTGAAAATGGCTTTTTTGACCGGAGCGGGGAGCTTCAAACCGGCAGCTTTGGCGGCGGCGCTCAAGTCAGCATCGAAGGCGGCGCGGTCGTTGTATTTACCATTGTCGGCCAATGCGGTCAGAAGAGCGCGAATGGCCTCCTGAAGTTGCTGGCCTTCTGCGATTTCTTTGGCGGCAGCCGCTTCGTTCTTGCGCTTTTTCGAGGTCGCCAGGTTGGCAAAGACGGTCTGCTCATCCAGCAGCGCAATACGCTCGGGCATGGCCTCAAAGTTCATGCGCAGGGGGCGTTCCACCGTTACCTTGAGGAAGCCGAACTCGCGGTTCTCGAAAGTGCGTGAGACGACGCGGGTTTCGGTGTCGCCGTTGCTTTGGACCTCGGCGGTTTCGCCATCCCGGTAGTTGCCATAAACGCGCGTCAGGTCGCGGATCTGCTCTTCGGTGATCTCGTTGCGCTTGTTGTTGAGGCTTTTCTTCATCTTCTGGAAGAAACGGGTGCCGTCGATAAGCTGCACCTTGCCACGCCGCTCCGGGGGCTTGCGGTTGGTTACCAGCCAGACATAGGTAAAGATGCCAGTGTTGTAGAACAGCTGGTCGGGCAGCGCGACGATGGCATCAAGCCAGTCGTTCTCGATAATCCAGCGGCGGATATTCGACGGCCCGGAGCCGGCATCACCGGAAAACAGCGGGGAGCCATTAAAGACAATGGCGATCTTGGAGCCGACGGCATTCTCGTCCCCTTCCTCATAGGGGTGCATCTTAGCGATCATGTGTTGCAGGAACAGCAGGGAGCCATCATTGATGGCCGGCACCCCGGCGCCGAAGCGCCCGGCAAAGCCCATCTCCTTGTGTTCCTTATCGACGACGTTTTTCTGGTCTTTCCATTCCACACCAAAGGGCGGATTAGCCAGCAGGTAGTGGAACTGCTTGCCCTCGAAACCATCGCGGGTCTTGCCGTCGCCCAGGGTGTCGCCCAGCACGATGCTGCTGGTGTCTTCATCCTTGATCAGCATGTCCGAGCAGCAGATGGCCCAGGATTCGTCGTTGTACTCCTGACCGAACAGGGCCAGATTGGCCTGACCGTTCTGGTCGAGGATGAATTTCTCCGATTCCGACAACATGCCGCCGGTACCGCAGGCCGGGTCATAGATGGTGCGATAAATGCCCGGCGTGTAAACATCCTGCTCGCCGGTGTAGACCAGGTTGGCCATCAGCCGGATCACCTCGCGTGGGGTGAAGTGGTCCCCGGCCTCCTCGTTGGCCTGCTCATTGAAGCGCATAACCAGATGTTCAAACAGGTAGCCCATCTGCAGGTTGTTGATGTGATCAGGATGCAGATCCACTTCCGCCATTGCCCGGACGATGGTGAACAGGCGATTGCTGGCATCCAGCTTCTCGATCTGGTCGGTGAATTTGAAGCGCTCAAAGATAGCCCGGGCCGTCGGTGAGAAACCGTTGATGTAGGCGACCAGATTGGGCGCGATGTTCTCCGGATCGCCCAGCAGCTTCTCGAAGGTAAAAGGGCTGGTATTGTACAGCGGATGGCTGCGCGCCGGGTCCGCAGCCTTGCCAAGCAGCTTTTCCATGGCGCTCTCTGGCATGCCCTGGGCGCTCAGCTTTTCGTATTGCTTCAGCACTTTTTCTTTGGTGGGCTCCAGAACACAATCCAGACGCTTCAGCACGACAATGGGCAGCATAACCAGACGATATTGAGGCGGACGATAAGGGCCACGAAGGCGGTTGGCGATTTCCCAGATGTGGCCTTTTAGCTGCTCATGTAACTGCAGATTCATCTCTTTATTTTTCCCGTAGCCTTGTTTAGCCAGCTCAATTAATCTAACGACGGTGGAGGAAGCGTGAGATCGCGTAGCGATTTAAGCATCACCACCCTTCAGAGCCGAAATTCCGTACCTTTTTACACGCTTATTCGGAGATAAACTCGATTTCAAAATTATCCCCACCCCACCGGATGACTTTACCGATCCAGTCTTCACGGACGTGAAAACGATTCTTCATTTTACTGGCATCTTCTCCACGAAAGACAGCTTCTTCGTTATTAGTTCGAGCGATGACCGCTCTAATTACTTAGTCAATTTCATAGGCATTCTAAATATGCCGTCTGAACTCGGCATTACCATGTCCAGACCAACGACCGACTCTCGATATACCGAATCCTATCCTTACTCGGCGCCATAAAGAATTGACTCCATAAACTGCCTACCGACTCCCCTTTTGCGCTCTCAGCAGAAACTGACCAATTGATGTTTTTGAGCTGAGCACCGTATTTCGCAAAGCAGTCTCTAATGCCCACCCCAAACCCTTAATCTCTTGACAGCCTCACGTCGTTCCGCAAGTTATTGTGGTCAGAAACCTCCGCTGTGCGGCGCTTCACTCGAGCTTGTTATATATTGTCTATTGACTCTATTACTCGGCTGGAGAGTTGCCGATACTTCTCAGCGTCTTCGTAACCTAGGTCGGAATCTTTTAGATGTACGGCTTCATTGCGCAGAACACGAAGTTTCCTCAGAGTCTCGATAATCCCCTTCCCTAGGCGCTCATAATCGAGTGATTGCATGAAACCTCGGCCGAGACGAAAAGGCTTCCTTTCGTCAATTTCAACTCCGTGCCTATCGGCGTAACTCCTCAATGCCTTCTCTACATGCAGCCAGGATTCAATGATTGCGCCTCTGGGAGAAAGCCTTGCCAGTTCGGAATAATTATCATCACCAATTAATGAAGGGGATGAGGCCTCTTCCGAAGATACCGATAACATCGCCTCGTCCAACTCCCTTCCAAAATCAAGCTCTGTATCCTTGTGCCTCAGCCGCCGAATTTTTCTAAGTAAAGAGCTAATGTCGCTCCTCATAAGAATGACACAAATTACCAAAGTGATGGGCCAAACAAGGCTATTCGTCATCCCCAATATAAATTCAAGAACGCCCAATCTACCCCCTTTTTGTTTTAGCGCTCAATCGCGCAATACAGCTGTCAGGCCTGCTTAAATCATTTCGCTTTTATCAAACATCAGTGCCACGAATAAAAACAGAAAAGTCAGCCACTTACAAACTTGAAGACCAGGCCGCTCCTGATGTCCTGCCCATTCTCTCCGGATCCGAAAAGGCCGCCGACGCTCCCGCGCCGGCGGCCTTCAAGTAAGCCCTTACTACCAGTAGATCACTCCCACTCAATCGTAGCCGGCGGCTTGGACGAAATATCGTACGTCACCCGGCTGATCCCCGGAATCTCATTAATGATCCGGCTGGAGACCTTCTCCAGAAACTCGTAGGGCAAATGCGCCCAGCGCGCGGTCATGAAGTCGATGGTCTCCACGGCGCGCAGGGCCACCACGTATTCGTAGCGGCGGGCGTCGCCGACGACGCCGACGGATTTGACCGGCAGGAAGACGGCGAAGGCCTGGCTGGTTTTGTGGTAGAGGCCGGCGGCGTGGAGTTCCTGGATGAAGATGTGGTCCGCCAGGCGCAGGGTGTCGGCGTATTCTTTCTTTACTTCGCCGAGGATGCGCACGCCCAGGCCGGGGCCGGGGAAGGGGTGGCGGTAGACCATGTCGTAGGGCAGGCCGAGTTCGAGGCCGATTTTGCGGACTTCGTCCTTGAAGAGTTCGCGCAGGGGTTCGACGAGCTTGAGTTTCATGTGCTCGGGGAGGCCGCCGACGTTGTGGTGGGATTTGATCACATGGGCGCCGCCGGTTTTGGAGGCGGCGGATTCGATCACGTCCGGGTAGATGGTGCCCTGGGCGAGCCAGTGGGCGTTTTTGAGTTTGGCGGCTTCGGCGTCGAAGATGTCGATGAAGGTGTTGCCGATGATTTTGCGCTTCTTCTCCGGGTCGGCTTCGCCGGCCAGGCGGGAGAGGAAGTGGTCTTCGGCGTCGACGCGGATCACGCGCACGCCCATGTGGTCGGCGAACATTTCCATCACCTGGTCGCCTTCGCCGTGGCGCAGCAGGCCGTTGTCGACGAAGACGCAGGTGAGCTGGTCGCCGATGGCTTTGTGCAGCAGCGCGGCGACCACGGAGGAGTCGACGCCGCCGGAGAGGCCGAGGATCACTTCGTCGTCGCCCACTTGTTCTTTGATGGCGGCGATGGCGTCGTCGATGATCTTGGCCGGGGTCCAGAGGGCGTCGCAGTCGCACAGCTCGCGGATGAAGCGTTCGAGGATGCGTCCGCCTTGCAGGGTGTGGGTGACTTCCGGGTGGAACTGGATGCCGTAGAAGCGCTTTTCGTCGTTGGCCATGGCGGCGATCGGGCAGCTGTCGGTGGTGGCGGAGACGACGAAGCCTTCGGGGACGCTGCCGACGCGGTCGCCGTGGCTCATCCAGACGTCGAGGAATTCCTGGCCGCCCTCTTCGTGGTCGACGATGCCGTCGAGCAGGCGGTTGCCTTCGGCCTTGGTGACGCGGGCGTAGCCGAATTCATGCTTGTCGCTGCTGATCACGGAGCCGCCCAGTTGCTCGGCCATGGTTTGCATGCCGTAGCAGATGCCCAGCACCGGCACGCCTTGCTCGAACGCCGCTTGCGGGGCCCGCGGGGTCTCGGCGGCGGTGACGGATTCCGGGCCGCCGGAGAGGATGATGCCCTTGGGGTCGAACTCGGCGATGTCCTCGGCGGTGGCGTCGAAGGCGCGGATTTCGCAGTAGACGCCGATTTCGCGCACGCGGCGGGCGATCAGCTGGGTGTACTGGGAGCCGAAGTCGAGGATCAGGATGCGTTGGGCGTGAATGTCTTGCATGGCTTTGTCCGCTCTGGCCCCGGTTTGGGCCGGTGTTTTAAATGCAAAGGCCGGCGGGTGAGCCGGCCAGTTCAAGTTTGGTGTGTTGCCGGGTGGCTTTCGCCACCCTTTCGCGGGCGGGGCCCGCTCCCACAAAGTGCCGCTTCCGCAGGCTGGTCATAGTCACCGGTGACTTCATTGCCACCAGTGGCAATGACCAGCTACAAAAAATTTACCCGACGGGGTAGTTCGGCGCTTCCTTGGTGATGGTCACGTCGTGGACATGGGACTCTTTCATGCCGGCGTTGGTGACTTTCACGAAGTAGGGCTTGGTGCGCATTTCTTCGATGTTGGCGCAGCCGGTGTAGCCCATGGAGGCGCGCAGGCCGCCCATCAGCTGGTGGACGATGGCGCTCATCGGGCCTTTGTAGGGCACCCGGCCTTCGATGCCTTCGGGCACCAGTTTTTCGATGCCGGCGGCGGCGTCCTGGAAGTAGCGGTCGGACGAGCCGGTTTTGCCGGACATGGCGCCCAGGGAGCCCATGCCCCGGTAGGCTTTGTAGTAGCCGCCCTGGAACAGTTCCACTTCGCCGGGGGCTTCTTCGGTGCCGGCCAGCAGCGAGCCGATCATAATGGCGTGGGCGCCGGCGGCGACGGCCTTGGCGATGTCGCCGGAGAAGCGGATGCCACCGTCGGAGATCAGCGGCACGTCGGTGCCCTTGAGGGCGGCGGCCACTTCGGAGACGGCGGTGATCTGCGGGACGCCGATGCCGGCGACGATGCGGGTGGTGCAGATGGAGCCCGGGCCGATGCCCACTTTGACGCCGTCGGCGCCGGCTTCCATCAGCGCGATGGCGGCTTCGGCGGTGGCGATGTTGCCGCCGATCACGTCCACGTCCGGGAAGTGCTTCTTGATCCAGGCGACGCGGTTGAGCACGCCTTGAGAGTGACCGTGGGCGGTGTCCACCACGATCACATCCACGCCCGCTTCCACCAGCGCGGCGACGCGCTCTTCGGTGCCGCCGCCGGTGCCCACGGCCGCGCCGACGCGCAGGCGACCCTGGCTGTCTTTACAGGCGTTGGGGTAACGGGTGGCTTTTTCGATGTCCTTGACGGTGATCATGCCGCGCAGCTCGCCGGCGTCGTTGACCACCAGGATCTTTTCGATGCGGTGCTTGTGCAGCAGGGTCTGCACTTCGTCGGCGCTGGCGCCCTCTTTCACCGTTACCAGGCGGTCGCGGCCGGTCATGATGTCGGCCACGGACTGGTCGTAGTCGGTGATGAAGCGGGTGTCACGGCTGGTGACGATGCCCACCACCTGCTGGCCTTCCACCACCGGCACGCCGGAGATGTTGTGGGCGTCGGTGAGGTTGATCAGCTCGCGCACGGTGGCGTTGGGGCTGATGGTGATCGGGTCCTTGACCACGCCGGATTCGTATTTCTTGACGGCGCGCACCTGGCGGGCCTGATCGTCCACCGGCATGCTTTTGTGCAGGATGCCAATGCCGCCTTCCTGGGCCATGGTGATCGCCAGACGGTGTTCGGTGACGGTGTCCATGGCGGAGGACAGCAGCGGGACGTTCAGCTCGATGTTGCGCGTCAGGCGCGTCTTCAGCGACACCTCGTTGGGCAGCACATCGGAGTGGGCGGGCAGGAGCAGAACGTCGTCGAACGTCAGTGCTTCTTGGGCGATTCTGAGCATGTTGCACCCCTTGGCACACAGAGAAACTGAGGGGAGTCTGGACCCCGGGGCGCCGGGCTGTCGCCGGCCGGGAAGCCGGGTCGGGCAGGTAGGAGCCGGCGCAAGGGCGAACCAGGGGCTCCGTTAAATTAAGCCGAACATTATAGAACAATACCGCCCTCAGCAGCAATCGGGTCACCGGCTAAAACCTCCCTGTGGGAGATTCTATGGTGCCTAACAAGGCTCATGAGAGCCTGGGGCGCAATAGTTCTCCTGGTATTTCATCAAGGCGAAGGCGACGCGGGCGAGCTTGCGAGCCAGGATGACCAGGGCCTGT